>OGEN01000043.1_pt1 | contig 175701 bp, 137 predicted proteins | sample 1570671 | NCBI WGS metagenome assembly OGEN01 (sample SAMEA2582128, study PRJEB24529) | metagenome | biome: Human gut stool | place: China | collected 2011 | reverse complement strand
GTAACTAAGCATGTTTTATGTATGACTGATCGCTTGCTCGGATAGTTCAATTATTGCTAAATTCATTTCCAATACGGCAACGTATAAGGATTACGATACTGGTACCAGTATAAACGGTGTGCTGCAGCTTCTTTATCGTCGACGAAGCTTAATGTGGCAGGATTCCATTTTACCGGGCGATTCAGTTCGCGGGAAATATTTGCCAGACAGCAAAGCGTATTGGTACTACAACCCACTTCTACCGGAGCAATCGGATTTTCACGTGAACGGACGCAATCGATAAAGTTCTGCATATGAGGTGAGCTTACTTCATATTCACCCTTGCCAACTTCTTTCTTTTCTGCTTTCAGCAACGACGGGTCAGAGCATTCGATATAACCGCGTGCCACTTTCAACCATCCTTTATCACCGATAAATTGCAGTCCCTGCGCATTCTCGTTATCTTCACGATAAGGCTGTTCGGTCATGACAATACCGTTCGCATATTTCATGGAAGCATATTTCTGTCCGTTATAACCGGCCGGAGCAAATTCTACCGGACCGGAACCATCCATACCGATAGCAGCCTGAGCAATATCGAACATATGAGCACCCCAGTCTGCAGTAAATCCGTTACCTGTTTCCTGATACCAACGCCATGCACCCCACAACTGTTCGTTCTGTTCCGGGTCAAGCGAGATAGGAGGACAAAGATCGGGATGATAATGTACTTTCGGATCATTCAACGGTCCCATCCACTGATTGAAATTCAGATTGCCGGGAACAGGCATTTCCGGTAAATCCAACGGTTTGGGAGGCGCACCGACACGGGCGTATATCTTTTCGATATGACCGATCGCACCGCTACGAACCAGTTCGATCGCTTTCTGAAATTCTGCACTCGAGCGTTGCTGGCTACCCACCTGCAATACCCGTTTGTTGTCACGCACCGCTTTTACCATCGCCAAACCTTCAGCTATCGTATAAGCTAACGGTTTCTGGCAATATACATCTTTTCCCGCCTGGCAGGCATGAATCGTGGCCAAAGCATGCCAATGGTCAGGTGTTGCCACTTCGATCGCATCGATATCCTTGCGTTCCAGCATATCTTCATAAAACTCATAGCTGTCGCAACGAGGCGCTACGCCTTGTTTTTTCTGCCATGCCATTATCCTGCGGGCAAAACGCTCACGTTTCATGGAATCGACGTCACAACCGGCAGCGACCTGCACGCCCGGACAATTGGAAAAACTGGTAAAATCGGACAAACCCTGCTGCCCCAACCCGATGAACCCCAGCACAACACGGTCGCTCGGTGCGATGCGTATGCCATTGATCGACCAGCTGGGAAGGATTGTAAAACTGGCAAGTCCCAGTGCGGACAAACCTAAGAACTCCCTGCGGGAGATCCCTTTCTTCTCGTTCTCTTTCATGGTACTAAATTAAATTGGTCTTAAAAAATCATTACCGCAAATGTATAGAAATTATTACAATTACAAAAAAAAGCGGGAACATTTGATGAAATATTCCCGCTCGCATGATATTGTATTACAATTTAAAACGCATAACCGAAACCCATATTCAAATAGATGGGATACATGGCGAAAGTAATCGTATCGAAATTCTTCTTGAAAATATCATTCAATCCCCAGGTCAGATCGGCGTACACATTCAAATGTTTGAAGGCTCTCCACTCACCTCCCAGCTGTACTCCCCACGCAAAACGGCGCAAGTCATCTGAAAAATCATATGTGGCTTCAGTTACATATATTTTTTCTCCAGTTGGATTCTGATCCCTTAGATAACCGTCATAAGCAGAACCTGAAAAATCTCCATCAATCAGATAACTAGCGTAAAGTCCTCCCTTTACCCGCCAACGATTATTAAATTTATAAGTAGCTAAAACAGGTAACGATAAATATGAATTACGCACATTTGTTTTTACATATCCTGTCCATGCACCTTTCATGTGTCCACCATCGTTTGCCACCATTTCAAGATTGTAGTTTTTGACACGGGCGTCTGTTTTCATATTCTTATTTTCCAAACGAAGACCAACTACCATGCCCCAATCCTGATTGAACCACTTCGTTGCGTTCCCCTCAATGGAAATAGCCACGGTTGGACGATATCCTTCAATAGACCGTATCTCTGCAGGAAGTGGAACCGGTGCTGTTCCTCCGATACTGAATCCGGCTTTTACTTCATATTCCAATCCATGAAGAGATGATCTAATAATAGCCATATTCCGATCTTTTTGCGCCACGGCAGAGAGCGATAAACCAAATAAAATAATCAGACTTAACAATAATGTTCTATTCATTTTCATCTCTTCTTTAATTATTATGAACTAATTCAACTTCATCAATCAGAAGACGGCTTCCTACTGCTCCGCGGAACAAATCACCTTCTATACTCGATGAAAAAACGATTGCTATATTATATTTACCTGCTGTCAACTTTTCTGCATCTACTGTCTTTCCCGGCTGATACACAAACGGTAAATTAAAATAAGTCCATTCATCCGTTTCCTTCTTTTCATCTTCACCGATACGGGCTATTGCGATCAGGTTCGGGCTAGTCAGGAAGTTTGTCCCATCCAAATATTTCACATTATCATCTGTTTCATACAAAATAGAGTAAATATCAAAATTATCCTTAGCATCGGGATTGACAGAACCGTCTTTTTCTGTAAACACTTCTCCACGCTTATATTTATAATACCCGGTTAACGAAACCGGAACAAAACTAAACGGAAGTCCGAAATGAGTTGCCTTCAGAGCATTCGCCATGGCTTCTAGTGGATAAAATTCGCCGATAAACAGATTTCCGGCAGCAATACGCATATTGACCATTGCTCCCAAGTCCCCTGTACTTCGTGTTTCGAGCTTTAGACATTTACCATTTTTTCCAAAGTCATAAGGCGTCGTCGGATATTCATCAGCCGTTTTATTTCCACCAACAATAGCAAAACCGGAATTACCACTAGCCCACATATATTGCTTCTCTTCCCCTTCGAGAATCTCATAAAAGACATAATATTTATTGCCCTCCAATTCTGAATGTTCAAAATCAAACTTAGTCGTAAGTCCTTCCGTCGTACAACGCACCGTATACGTTTTCTTCCAGTTCTTATCTTCCGATGTAACCACATATGACTGGGGAGTCGTAAAATCCCGTACCGTTCCACTAACCGGTTCAATCGTTGCTCCCGGAGTAAGTTCAAATTGCGGTGCCAGATTCGTTAGATCAACGCTATCCTTGACCATTAATATAACAGTTGCGTTTTGGATTATCGGATCCCTTTTTAAAATATCAGAGGAGACAATGCAACTCACTATATCGGCTTCCGCATTTGGTGCTTCGTCTTGAATACAAGACATTCCTATAATACATAAAAAAAGACAGCTTAATAAACGTGTCAGTTTCATTTTGTTCCTTTTTGTGTGAATAATCTAAACTTCTTTTTTACTCAAAAACAGATGCAAATTTACTCTCCTTTTTTGGAATACGCCTCAATATTATATTTTTATTACATATTTTATTGGGAAAAGCCGTCCTTTCTTCCTATTTTTGACACTTTACAAACTATTGTGTATCATCACCAAATTCATTCAGACCATGACAACACGCAGAGATTTTATCCGGCAGGCAGCTATCCTGGGAGCCGGTCTTTCTATGAACCCGTTCTTTATTAAAGCTAGTGGCGAATCTATCGGAGCAAACGACAAAATCAGGGTCGGTCTGATCGGTTGCAAAGGAATGGGATTTGCCGACTTGCAGGCTTTTCTCCGCAATCCGGAAGTCGAATGTATCGCTTTAGCGGATATTGATGAAAATGTGTTAAACGACCGTGCAGCAGAGACCCTGAAACAGACAGGAAAGAAGGTAAAGTATCTTTATAAAGATTGGCGGAAGTTGATCGATAACAAAGATGTGGACGTCGTTATTGTCGGAACTCCCGACCATTGGCATTGCCTTCAAATGGTTGCCGCCTGCGAAGCAGGAAAAGATGTTTATTGCGAGAAACCATTGGGTAACAGTATCGAAGAATGCAACATCATGGTACGTGCCGCCGAAAAATACAACCGTGTCGTACAGGTCGGACAATGGCAGCGCAGCGATCCTCACTGGCAGGATGCCATGGCATTCGTACATAGCGGCCAGTTAGGGAAGATACGTACCGTCCGTGTGTTCTCCTATCAGGGATGGTGTCCTTCTATTCCGGTGGTAGCCGACGAACCGGTTCCGGCTGGCGTCGACTACGATATGTGGCTCGGTCCGGCACCGAAACGTCCGTTCAACCGTAACCGCTTCCATTTTACCTTCCGTTGGTTCTGGGATTACGCGGGAGGATTGATGACAGACTGGGGCGTGCACTTGCTCGATTATGCCTTGTATGGCATGAACGTAACGGCACCGAACTCGATCATGGCTTCGGGAGGCAAGTTCGGTTATCCGGATGATGCCTGCGAAACACCTGACCTGCTCCAGACAATTTATACTTTTGATGACTTTACGGTAATGTGGGATCATGCCATCGGTATCGATGACGGAGCTTACGGACGCAATCACGGCCTGGGCTTCGTGGGTGAGAACGGGACATTGGTCATCGACCGCGGAGGCTGGGAGGTTATCCCTGAAAAGGTAAACGGCAAAGCACGCATGGAAGCTGTCGCCCTGAAAAAAGCATACGGCGAAGGCGGCTTGAACCTGCATGTCAAAAACCATTTGGAATGCATCAAATCACGTAACCGCAACTGTAATGCGAGCATCGAAATCGGTGCACATATCGCTAAATTTTCACAGTTGGGAAATATCGCCTACCGTACCGGGAAGAAATTAACATGGGACGGCAAGAGTTTCCATGATACGGAAGCGGACAAATATCTTTGCAAGGAATACCGCGCACCGTGGGAATTACCGAAAATATGAACCTAAAAATAGAAAGGCAGGCTCGAAAGAACCTGCCTTTTCAATAAACCTTATTTATCTACACATTATGCCGACATTATTGGTGTTCAGGACGCAACAAGTCGTTGACCGTCTTCACCGGATTGAATGTTTCGATAGGAACTTCCACGAATACCGTGTTCCAGTCGCTCATCGCTCCATTCCACAAACCGGGTAATTCCAGCGCCTTCAGTTCACGTCCATCCTTACTCTTATAAGAGATGAACCCTGTATTTTTATCTACATAATCAGGCAGATTATATTTCTCGCCTTTATGATTCTTCAATGCACAAACCAGATCGACCGGATTGAAATGCGTACCTTGTTCAAACATCGCTTTCTTTTCCGGATCTTTCAAATCGATCTGCGAGCTTTCCAGTATCTGCAAAGAGATAGTACCATCCGGATTCTGAGCCAGGAACGGACCGCCACCCGGTTCTCCTACATTCTTCACCATACCGCAAACACGCAACGGACGAAGCAATTTATTCTTGATATAAAGAATCAGTTCCGCATCTTCAAGCAGTTTAGTATCCGGATTCTTTATGCAAAGATCATCCTGAAGGAAATGAATCATTTCTTCAACCTGGTCATGGGAATATTTACCGGTCTCAATCAGATCCAGATAGTTAAATATACGTTCCTGCAAAGTGACCAGCACACCGGCTATCACCTTTTTAAAGATAACGGTCGAACATTTGAAGCTGTCGGGAACGACATTATCGATATTCTTCACAAATACCACATCGGCATCTATATCGTTCAGATTCTCGATCAAAGCGCCGTGACCGCCGGGACGGAACAACAGCTTATCGTTCTTATCGCGGAAAGGATTATTATCCATGTCGGCTGCCACCGTATCCGTACTCGGTTTCTGTACACTGAAAGAGATATCGTAACCAACCGAGAATTTTTCTTCGTAAGCCTGTTTCTTTTCTGATACGAGTTTTTCAAACAACGCTTTATGCTCCGGAGAGACAGTAAAATGGATGTTCACTTCACCCGCATTGTTCTTGGCATACATAGCCCCTTCCGCCAGATGTTCCTCCATAGCCGTACGTATCGTCTCGCCTGACCGGTGGAACAACAACAAACCTTTAGGCAACTGCCCGTAATTCAACCCTTTCCCATCCAACAAATTGGATACAACAGCCTTATAATTACCGGCTGCAACCAGCGCCGGAATATCTTTATCTTCATTCGCCAGGCAAACGGCATTCAACGCGTCATAAAAAGCAAAATGAGTGATCTCATTGAAAAACTTCTTTTCAAAATCGTTTGCCGGTACATCGTAGGAAGCCGATAAAAACTCATACAGGTTCTTGAACATACGGCTGGCGGCGCCGGATGCCGGAACGAACTTCAGGATTCTCTTATTTTTAGCAAGATAAGCATCCCATGCCTCCATATAGGTTGCCTGGTCTTCCTGCGACACGACCCTGACTCCTTTTTCTACTGATGCTGATGCGGCTATCTCCAGATAGGGGAAACCTTTGGCAAAACAAGCCAGTTGTTCTTCGATCTGCTGTTCGCTGATCCCTTTATCAGCCAGTTGCTTTAAATCGTTTGCGTTTAACATAGTATATCTTTTTAAATTAGTATTTTTTGCATTGTTACATAACATTTTCTGCGTATGCTTCTCGCAAATGTATAAAAATACCATTAGAATCGCATTGATATTCCAAGAAAAAAGATACTTTTACAGTATGTTTTACGGCCTGTCCTAAAATGGGCAGTAAAAAAGCTGACGCAACTATGGATATACAACCGTTCTTTACAGAGGAAGAAAGAAAAGACTTCTTCTCGAAATACAGACAATTGGTACGTAGCCTCTACTCCTTTTTGCAAAAAGAGGATATAAGGAAAATGAGAGAGTTGATGCAACGGGTTGTCGCACTCGACTGTTACGGGAGAGACAAGAATGGCATCAACGGCTTGATCCGCAATATAAATACCGCCCTGATAGCAACGACAGAGATCGGCTTGAAACGGACTTCCGTCATCGCCCTCCTGCTCTATCGCCCGGTCCTGAAAAAGGCCATTACGTTGGAAGAGGTAGAAAAAACGTTCGATGCCGATGTGACACTGATCATTCAGCGCCTGTTGAAAACGTCCGACCTGTATGCACGCAATACGGCAGTCAACTCCGAGAACTTCCATCACCTGCTCTTCTCATTTGCGGAAGATGTGAGGGTTATCCTCATCATGATCGCCGACCGCCTCTGCCTGATGCGCCTCGGTAAACAACTGAAGGAAGACGACCGGCTGCGGCTGGCAACGGAAGCCTCTTATCTGTATGCACCGCTCGCACACCGGCTCGGATTGTATAAGATCAAAAGCGAACTGGAAGATCTGTCGCTGAAATATACCGACAGCAAACAATACGATTTCATCAAACGGAAGCTGAACGAGACTAAACGTTCGCGCGACCTTTATATTGCCGGATTCATCGCACCTATCGAGAAGAAACTGAAAGAAGCCGGATTGCATTTCGACATTAAAGGACGTACCAAGTCGATCCATTCCATTAATAATAAGCTGAAAAAGCAGAAGATCGAGTTTGAAGGCATATACGATCTGTTCGCCATCCGTGTCGTACTGGATACGCCGCTGGAAAAGGAGCGTTCGGAATGCTGGCAGGTCTATTCGATCATCACCGACATGTACCAGCCGAACCCGAACCGTATGAAAGACTGGATATCCATTCCGAAAACGAACGGATACGAGAGCTTGCATATCACGGTCATGGGGCCGCAGAATAAATGGGTGGAAGTACAGATCCGTACCCGGCGAATGGACGAGATCGCCGAGCGAGGTCTTGCCGCCCACTGGAAATACAAAGGGGTAAAGGCGGAAAGCGGACTGGATGAATTTCTGAATACCGTACGTGCCGCCCTCGAGGAAAAAGAGAACAACCCGCTCGACCTGATGCAGGATTTCAAAATGGACCTGTATAAGGACGAGATATATGTCTTCACCCCGACAGGCGAGTTGATCAAGCTGGCTAAAGGGGCAACTGTGCTCGACTTCGCTTTCGCCATCCATTCGAAGCTGGGATGCAAATGTGTATCGGCAAAAGTGAATGAGAAGAATGTACCTATTAAATATGTACTCCATAACGGGGACACGGTTTCGATCGTGACCGCTCCCTCACAAAGCCCGAAGCGCGACTGGCTGAATATCGTCGTGACCTCCAAGGCACGTGTAAAGATCAAACAGGCTTTACGCGAAGAGACTGCCAAGGCCGTCGACTTTGCGAAGGAGATGCTCCAGCGCCGTTTCAAGAACCGGAAGATCGAGATGGAGGAACCGCACCTGATGCGCTACATCAAAAAGAAAGGGTTCAAAACCGTCACCGACTTTTATGTAGAACTGGCGGAAGAACGTCTCGACCCGAACAATGTGATCGACGAATACCAGGAATATGTGCGGAAAGAGACGGAAGCCAACGAACGTTCGGAAGTACGCAGTGCCGGGGAATATAGCACGACGACCGAGGTAGAAGAAATATCCACGAACAAGGATGTCCTTGTCATCGATAAGAACCTGACCGGCATAGAATATAAACTGGCCAAATGCTGTAACCCGATCTACGGGGACGAAGTCTTCGGTTTTGTATCCACGCAAGGTATCAAGATCCACCGCCTGGACTGCCCAAATGCGCAGGAGATGTTCAGCCGTTTCGGCTACCGTATCATCCGTGCCAAGTGGAGCGGGAAAGGCGACAACGGCTATGTCGTTACCCTGCGGGTGATCGGACGCGACGATATAACGATCGTGACCAATATCACCTCCGTTATCGGGAAAGAGAGCAATGTGACGCTCCGCTCATTGAATATAGATTCGGTAGACGGCATCTTCCAGGGGAACTTCGCCGTACTCGTCAGGGACACCAATTCCCTGAACATGCTGGTCAAAAAGATCAAAGCGGTCAAAGGGGTTAAAACCGTAGACCGCCTGAATTCATAAGGACTATTACTGAACGCAGATGACGCAGAAAACGCAGAATTGCGCAGATATATTTAAATAAAATCTGCGGGCATCTGCGTATTCAGCGTCATCTGTGGTCCTTAATACGGACTTGTGACATTCTTTTTATAATCAAATAATTAATACTAAAGTAATAAAATAAAGTCCTTAATATTTTTACCTTAAAAACGTTCTCTGTAACTTATCTTTTCAAATTGATAGACAAAGATAAATCTTTTTGCCCAACTTTTTAACCTATTATTACCGGGCAAACAAACCCTGTCGGTTATTGAACAAAAAGATTTATTTTAAGGACAAAATCAGTTTTTTGCCTGATGCACCGTCAGTTGTGGGAAAGGGAAACCGATACCTTCGGCATTGAAGGTCGCATAGATCGCCTTATTCGTGTCGAAGAAAACACCCCAGTAATCCGGACTTTTCACCCATGCACGGACCACCACATTGACACTGCTGTCGGCCAGGGCACTCAGGGCAATGAAAGGAGCCGGATCATTCAATATACGGGCATCCTGTGCCAGGACGGATTCGATAACTCTTTTCACCTGTTCGTAATCGCTACCGTAATCCACACCGAAAGTCCATTCCACACGGCGTGTCGGTTCTCTCCCGATATTCGTTACCACACCGCTGCTCAGGGAACCGTTCGGGATATAAATGTTTTTATTGTCGGCAGTGAGTAGGATCGTATGGAATATCTGTATCTCCTTTACCGTACCGCCAACACCCTGCGACTCGATATAATCGCCCACCTTATAAGGTTTGAACAGCAGGATGATCAGCCCACCGGCAAAGTTAGACAGGTTTCCGCTCAAAGCCATACCGATAGCGACACCGGCAGAGGCAAGCAGAGCTGCGAACGAAGTAGTCTGTACGCCCAGCGCACCCACCACGGAAATGATCAGTAAGACCATCAAAGTGACATTCACCAGACTACCTACAAATGTTTTAACAGAAGGGTCGAAATCACGTTTAGTCAAAATACGGCGGACAAGTTTATTGATCATCCGGATGACAAAGCGGCCTATTATAAAAACAAGGATCGCCTTGATGATCGTCCAGCCTAAATGACTCCCCTGTTCGACCAGGGAATTGACAATTTTTTCCAGCCTCGGACTGGAAGCCAACACATCTAATAATATCATAAATCTATCATTTTTAATTAAACACTTTTATCTTATAACAATCAAAGTCTCGAAAAGTCTTATAAAATGTGGCAAAGGTATAAAGTTTTTTTAATCTGTCCACGGAAGAATATATTTACGTAGCTTTGCGGCGATCAAATAACAGATAAAAACAACAGAATGAGATTACTGCTGATATTCATCACTTTTATACTGGCAACAGCCAATAGTTTTGCTCAGTCATACGAAGAACTGATCGAAAAAAGTTATGACTTTCTGGATAAAAAAGACCTGGTGTCTGCCGAGGAAAGTTTGCGGTCGGCCATGCGTAAAGAACCGGGCAACCCGATGAACTATGCCTTGCTGACCAATCTGGGAAGCATACAACGCCGCCAGGGAAAACTGGAAGATGCTTTGCTATCCTATACAGCTGCACTTAGCGGACGACCCAATAATCCGACTATCCTGGAGAACCGTGCCTCCCTCTATTCTGAAATGGGTGAAACAGAAAAAGCATTGAACGATTACAACGCGTTACTGATCGTCGAACCGACAAACGAAGAAGCTCTTTACTGCCGCGGTCTGATCTATATCCAGAAAAAGAATTATATATGGGCGGAACAGGATTTCGATAAGATACTCGAAATGAACGAGAAGTCTGTGCGTGCCCGCCTGGGACATGCCATTCTGGAGAAGATGCGCGGTAATTACGATGAAAGTGAAAAGATATTCAATTACCTGATCAGCCAGATGCCCCGTGACTGGCTTTTGTATGAAGGCCGTGCCGATGTTTATTTCATGATGGGTAAGAATGCCCGTGCTATGGCCGATATCAATAAGGTATTTACAGAAAGTACGCCCAGCGCTTCTCTATATGTGTTGCGTGGGAAAGTAAAGCTCGCCCAATACGAAAAGGAATCCGCTGCAAAGGATTTCCTGAAAGCGCAGGAGATGGGATATGACCAGACGGTGATAGACGAACTGATGAAAATGACAAAATAATTTTTCTCAAGATAAATTCTTCATTTCTGCATCTGTTATAATCAGTATTGATTACAACCTGTAATATGTCAAAATGCTATTTTAACCGGTACAGGAAACAGGTATACCGGCAAGGGATGGAAGAGATAGATTTTATAGGATTCTCCGAGAGTTTAGAATTATCAAACAGGACGCTTTACAGCGAAATAATGAGCAGATAGACAATATTCTTTTGCTTATTGCATCCGTTTATTTCACAAAACCGATATTCATACCATTTATATCAGTTCATTTTCGACCTGTTTTGATAGTGTCCTAGAGGTAAGAAACTGCTAAAAAGCATATAATTCAGGCTTTAAAAAGCGTCGGACTATCGCGTACGCAACTTCTTTTAACACTTTTCCCGTCTTAAACAAAGCACCTATTCCTTTAAAACAAAAAAAAATTCGTTTTAAACGAAGTGGCAATTTCTTTAAAATGAGTTTCAAGAAATGATTTACGGAGAAATTTGTTAATTATTGTAACAATATATTTTTCAAAAGGGTTATTCCGGTAGATTATGCAGTTACACACCCATTAATATATCTGACATATTAATACTAAAACAAAAGACAAACAAACATTTTGTCACAATCACAAATCATCTGTTATAAATAAGGGATATTAGTTACAGGTTCATTTGCTGTCGGTTAAAATCGACGGCAAATAAACCTGTGATGACTAAGTCACTTTGACCACGGGATAGTTAAAAGTAATAATGAGCTTACTGCTATCTTCATTGAGATATTGGCACATTAGTCAATTGGCCCATTATTGATAACATCCCGACTTTTACTTCTTTGCAATATAATCAGCAATCCAATCCCCTACCTCGCTGGTCTTGTAAGCCTTGCCGTTTTCAGCAATATCCTCTGTTACGACATTGGCATCCATCGAGGCAGTAACAGCTTCACGGATCAGGGCACCTTCTTCCATCAGGTTGAAAGCATATTCAAACATCAGGGCGGCACTCAGGATAGTAGCCAGCGGATTGGCTATATTCTTTCCGGCTGCCTGCGGATAAGAACCGTGGATCGGTTCGAATACGGAAGTATGTACGCCTATGGAAGCAGAAGGAAGCATCCCCAGTGAACCGGTGATCACAGAGGCCTCATCGGTCAGAATATCACCGAACATGTTTTCAGTAACCATCACATCGAAACTCTTCGGCCACTGAACCAGACGCATAGCAGCGTTGTCGACAAACATATATTCAGTTTCCACATCCGGATATTCCTTTTCTATCTCCTGTGCTACCTGACGCCACAGACGGGAAGTTGCCAGCACGTTCGCCTTATCGACAACCGTCACTTTCTTACGACGTTTCTGTGCATACTGGTAAGCCAGGCGGACAATACGTTCGATCTCTTCGCGGGTGTAAACACACGTATCGTAAGCGGTATTTCCGTCTTCGCTTCTTCCCTGCGGACGACCGAAATACATACCTCCGGTCAATTCGCGGATACACATGAAATCAGCCCCTTCGATCAGTTCGGCACGAAGCGGAGACTTATGCAGCAACGACGGGAAAGTAGTTACCGGACGGATATTGGCAAAAAGCCCCAGTTTCTTGCGCATACCCAGCAACCCCTGTTCGGGACGGACTTTCGCTGACGGATTATTATCGTATTTCGGAGAACCGATCGCTCCAAAATAAACGGCATCGCTCTGCATACACAGTTCGTGCGTTTCATCCGGATACGGATTACCTGTCTCGTCAATGGCAACGGCTCCCACCAAAGCGTGTTTGTAACTTAGTTCATGGCCGTATTTCTCACATATAGCTTTTACGGCTTTCATGCCTTGTTCTACAATCTCGGGACCGATACCGTCACCGGGAAGGACTGCAATATTCAATTTCATTTCAGTTTGTTATTTTAGTCTCTTTTAAATAGCACATATTTGGGTTCTGTAGGAACATAACTGTCATCATCCCACAGGGTGCTCGTAATCATCAGGTCGGCACTGTAACGGTTACAAGCGATAGGCACGTTATGAACACGACACTGGCGAAGCAACATCTGAATGTCGGCTTCATGAGGCTGCGGATTCAGGTCGTCGATCAAAAAAATCGCCAGATCCACCTCTTTACGTACTACCATGGCTGCAATCTCGGCATCTCCGCCTAACGGGCCGGAATGCATACAAGTAATTTCCGCACCTACCCCCTTCTCGTCGAAGGCACTGCGTATAAGCCCTCCGGTGGTTCCGGTACATACCAAATGGTGATGGGAAAGGAATTCTGCATTGTGCACAGCCCATTCTACCATGTCTGCCTTACGGTTATCGTGCGCTACCAGCGCAATCGTCAATCTTTTGTTCATAACTATACTTTTTAAGTTGACAGTTGACAAGTGACAGTGGACAGTTATCTCGGCTTTCAGACAATTTGTTTTACCGAGCGCGAAGCTCATCTGTCATCTGTCAACTGTCAACTGTCACTTGTCAACTAGTTTATTGTTCGATCTTATTCAGCATCTTCAGCGTTGCCTTGATAGCGGCTTCTGTCTGGTCGGCATCGAGGCCACGGGTCTTGAAATCTACTCCGGCATAATTCCAGCTGATGATCGTCTGAACGAAAGCGTCGGTACGACCTCCGGGGGGAATGGATACGGAATAGTTCGTCAACATCGGGAACGGACGGCCGAGGTCTGAATAGATCCTGCGGAGGGCACGTACAAAAGCGTCGTACTGACCGTCACCGGAAGCCGATTCTTCGTAAGCTTCTCCGTCGATCTCTATTTTCAGTGTAGCTACGGGCCTCAGTCCCTGTGCCAAAGATAAGGAATAATTTAATATACGGATACGTTGATCTGCCATTGTATCATGGTGAAGGACATCACTGATGATATAGGGCAGGTCCTCGGTCGTCACCATTTCCTTCTTGTCTCCCAGTTCGATGATGCGCTCGGTAATCTTACGCATGGATTCGTCATCCACATCGATACCCAGCGATTCAAGATTCATGCGGATATTCGCCTTGCCGGACGTTTTGCCCAGGGCATATTCACGGACACGGCCGAAACGTTCGGGGATCAGGTCGTTGCAATACAGATTATTTTTGCTGTCGCCGTCGGCATGCACACCGGCACATTGCGTAAAGACATGCTCACCGATGATGGGGCGGTTCGGCGCGATATGAATACCCGAGTAGGTTTCGACCAGGCGGCTTGCCGCATTGATCTTTTCTTCGCGGACAGAGGTCTCTTCACCCAGATGGTCTTTGATCACGGCGATCACACTGCTGAGCGGTGCATTTCCGGCACGTTCACCCAGACCGTTTATCGTGGTATGGACACCGTGTACGCCTGCCCGCACGGCCGAATAGACGTTGGCTACCGCCAGGTCGTAATCGTTATGGGCATGGAAATCGAAATGCAGGTCGGGATAACGTTCGATCATCTGTTTGCAAAATTCGTATGTGTTGCCCGGATTCAGTATTCCCAACGTATCGGGAAGCATGAAACGGCGGATCGGAAGATCTTTCAACGCATCGACCAGCTGGAAAACATAGTCGGGGGAGTTCTTGATCCCGTTCGACCAGTCTTCCAGATAAATATTTACTTCAATACCTTTTTCGGTAGCCAGCGATACAACAGAACGGATATCTGCAATATGCTGTTCAGGCAATTTGCGGAGTTGTTCGGTCACGTGTTTATACGAACCTTTACAGAGAAGGTTTACCACGCGGCAACCGGCCGATTCGATCCAGTTGAGCGAGGCGTCGCCATCTACAAAGCCAAGTACTTCGAGCTTATGCAGATTACCGGTACGTTCGGCCCAGGCAGCCACACGCTTCACGGCTTCGAACTCTCCGTCCGATACGCGAGCAGAGGCGATCTCTACGCGGTTTACCCCCAGATCGCTCAACAGCACTTGCGCTATATTGAGCTTTTCGTGAGCTGCAAAAGAGACACCCGATGTTTGTTCCCCGTCCCGAAGGGTTGTATCCATTATTTCTACCATAATACTAATTTTATTGGTATTTTACTGGACGCAGACTACGCAGAGAACGCAGACTTACGCAGATTTTTATTTGTTTGTGTTTCTAAATATCTTTCTCTTAATTTGAGGGCGAACTCCAAAATTAAGCAACAAACCTATTTCTATATGTGTTGCCTTTAAATAATTCAACAATTGAGACTCATGCTCTGAAGATAATTCGTTTACAGCCTTCAATTCCAATATAATATGATCGTTCACAACAATATCGGCAATATACTCCCCGACTAGCTGATCTTCATAATACACATTTATAGGATGCTGAGCCTCACATGTAAAACCTCGTTTCAATAATTCAAAGAATAATGCATTCTGATAAACTCTTTCAAGAAAACCATATCCTAATGAGCGATAAACTTTATAAAAAGCCCCAATTATCTCATCAGTTTCTTTCTTAAATAAAAAATCTGCGTCAGTCTGCGTATTCTGCGTCATCTGCGTCCCCTTTCAAATGTTTCTATTTTTTCTTTATTAGCCAAGAGGTAATCGATATCGTCCAGACCGTTTACCAGGCAATCTTTCTTATAGGCATTGATATCGAAATGTTCAGTTTTTCCGGTTGCGTTGTTGGTGATTGTCTGGGCAGGCAGATCGACCGTCAATGTCGCTTTCGGATCAGCTTCTACGGATGCGAATATCTCAGCCAGGAACTCCGGAGAAACAACAACCGGAACAAGACCGTTGTTCATGGAGTTGTTCTTGAAGATGTCAGCGAAGAAACTGCTGACAACGACACGGAATCCGTATCCGGCAATCGCCCAGGCCGCATGTTCACGGCTCGAACCGCTACCGAAGTTCTTTCCGGCTACCAGGATCTCACCTTTATATGTATTCTGATTCAGCACAAAGTCCGGATTAGGGTTGCCCGCCTTGTCATAACGCCAGTCGCGGAAAAGATTATCGCCGAAGCCCTCGCGTGTGGTCGCTTTCAGGAAGCGGGCCGGGATGATCTGGTCTGTGTCTACATTTTCCAGAGGAAGAGGTACACAGGTGGATGTTACTATCGTGAATTTTTCTTTCATTTCGTTCTTTTGATTTTTCAGTTCGTAATCTTATTACATTAAATCTCTCGGATCGGTAATCTTTCCCGTTACCGCTGCAGCCGCAGCCACCAACGGACCGGCCAGGATCGTACGTGCACCGGGTCCCTGACGTCCTTCGAAGTTACGGTTGGAAGTAGATACGGCATATTTACCTGCCGGAACCTTGTCTTCATTCATTGCCAGACAAGCCGAACAACCCGGCTGACGCAATTCAAAACCGGCTTCCGTCAGGACTTTATCGATACCTTCCGCACGGATCTGGCGTTCTACCTGCCAACTTCCCGGCACCAGCCATACGATCACATCGTCGGCTTTCTTCTTTCCTTTCACCAAAGAGGCGAAAGCGCGGAAATCCTCGATACGGCCATTCGTACAACTTCCCAGGAAGACGTAATCGATTTTTTTGCCCATGATCGGTTCACCGGCAGTGAACCCCATATAGTCGAGCGATTTTTTATAAGAGATACGACCGGCTTCATCTACGCTTTCCATAGCCGGAATGCTTTCGCGGATGCCCATGCCCATACCAGGGTTGGTTCCGTAAGTCACCATCGGGTCGATATCTTCCGCATGAAATACGATCTCCTTATCGAAAGATGCATCCGGATCGCTGTATAACTCACGCCATTCAGCCAGTTTCTTTTCCCAAGCCTCGCCACGGGGAGCAAATTCACGGTCTTTCAGATAATCGAAAGTGACCTGGTCCGGAGCGATCATACCACCGCGGGCACCCATTTCGATGGACAGGTTACAGATGGTAAGGCGTTCTTCCATCGTCGTATTACGGATCGCTTCGCCGGCATACTCTACGAAATAACCGGTAGCACCTCCGGTAGTCATTTTACTGATAATATAGAGAGCAAAGTCCTTTGCCGTCACACCCGGCTTACGCTTACCGTCGATAGTAATACGCATCGTCTTCGGCTTACGCTGCATAATACATTGGGTAGCTAATGTCATTTCCACCTCGCTGGTACCGATACCGAAAGCGATAGCGCCCATAGCGCCGTGGGTAGAAGTATGGGAGTCGCCGCAAACGATCGTCATGCCCGGTTGGGTCAAGCCCGTTTCCGGTCCTACCACATGGATAATCCCGTTTTTCGGGTGCTGCAAACCGTAATAAGTCAGGCTGAAATCTTTCGCATTCTTTTCCAACGTGTCCACCTGGTTCTTGGAAACCGGGTCTTCGATGGGTTTTTCCTGATGCAATGTCGGAATATTATGGTCCGGCATACAAGTGATCTGTTCCGGACGGAACGGCTTCAGGCCACGGGCACGTAACCCCGCAAATGCCTGCGGACTGGTTACTTCATGGCAGAACAGACGGTCGATGTAAAACTGGATCGTTCCGTCGGGCAGTGTGTCTACCACATGTTTTTCCCAAATCTTCTCAAATAATGTCTTGCTCATTGCTAATTATGTATTATGTTATTTTACGAACTTATTGATTGCGTCGATAAAGGCTTCTACAGAAGCGGCAATAATATCGGTATTGGCGGCAAAGCCGTAGTAGTTGTTTCCATCGTATTCCACCTGCATATGTACCTTACCCATATCGTCGCTACCCTTATTAATCGCCTGAATGAGAAATTCCTGGATAGTCATCGTACGGTGGATGATCGATTTAACCGCTTTGATGGCAGCGTCTACCGGACCGTTACCGGAAGCAGCAGCTTCAAATTTTTCGCCTGCGATATCCAGACATACACTGGCTACAGACTGTAAGCCGACACCCGATGTCACCTGCAGATAATCCAGCTTGATACGGTGCATGGCTGTTCGGTCTTTTCCTGCCAGCATCAACACATCGTCATCGTTGATATCTTTCTTGCGGTCAGCCAGTTTCAGAAATTCTTCATATACCTTATCCAGTTTTTCCTGGCTCAGTTCCACTCCTAACACACTCAGACGATGTTTCAGGGCTGCACGTCCGCTACGGGCAGTCAACACGATGGCATTATCGTCGATACCCACATCTTTCGGGTCGATGATCTCATAGCTTTCACGGTTCTTCAAAACGCCGTCCTGGTGGATACCGGAAGAGTGAGCGAAGGCATTACGTCCGACGATCGCCTTGTTGGGCTGGATCGGCATATTCATCAGGCTGGAAACCATACGGCTGATACCGTAGATCTTCGTAGTATTGATATTGGTTTCAATGCCGCGCTCTTTATGGCTGCGGAAGATCATGGCGACTTCTTCCAGTGAAGTGTTACCGGCACGTTCGCCGATACCGTTGATAGTTACTTCCACCTGGCGTGCCCCGTTCAGGACACCCTGCACGGTATTGGCTGTCGCCATACCCAGGTCGTTATGGCAGTGTGTAGAGATAATTGCATTCTGTATGCCGTCTACGTGTTCCATCAGATATTTGATCTTTGCTCCATATTCGTCCGGCAGGCAATAACCGGTCGTATCAGGGATATTCACAACGGTAGCACCCGCTTTGATCACCGCCTCGACGACACGTGCCAGATAAGCATTGTCCGTACGCCCGGCATCTTCACAGTAAAATTCAATATCTTCAACATATCTCTTCGCATATTTCGTAGCAGCGATGGCACGCTCCAGAATCTCCTCCTGATTGGAATTGAATTTATAACGGATATGATAATCCGAAGTACCGATACCAGTATGGATACGTCCGCGTTTAGCGAACTTCAATGCTTCGGCGGCAACATCGATATCTTTCTCGACAGCACGGGTCAACGCACAGATAGTAGGCCATGTAACGGCTTTGGATATCTCAACCACACTATTGAAATCGCCCGGACTCGACACTGGGAATCCTGCTTCAATCACATCCACGCCCAGCTCCTCGAGTGCTCTGGCAACCTGAATCTTTTCAATACTGTTTAACTGGCAACCCGGCACTTGCTCACCGTCACGCAACGTGGTGTCGAAAATAAATAATCTGTCTGACATAATCTTATACTCTTAAATTTGTTTATATTCTTGTTTGTATCCATAAAAAAGCCTCTCTCACCAGGAAGTGAGAAAGGCTCTTTAATATCTTCATGCATCAGAAAAGCACGTACAGTCTCACTTCCTATCCCGTTCCCAGAGTAGAATAATGTTTAGAGAAATAATGAGACTATTTGCTATGTTCTGTTTCATTGTCTTTTTTTATTTAACGCTGCAAAGATACAGCCTTTTTCCAAACCACCAAATATAAAACGATATTTTTTATGTGTTTTTTCTTATAAACTGAAAGAGGAAACACAATTGAATCTACAATTCATTAGTTTATGTTCCCTTTTTCACTTATAAATTGCTGTCAAACCTTAACAATCGGTATTCCCAGCAGGAATGCAATTTTTTCCAGTTTATCTATCTGATGGCCAATACCTATCGCACAGTGATGGGAAGGTCCTGCTTTGCTCCAGTTATCGATAAATGCGCGGGCGCCGCAGGTAAAACGGTAACGGCTGTTCGTATTACCGATCTTCAGCGTCGGGCCTTCTACCGATTCTCCTTCTGCCGCCAGCAGGAAGATACCGTCTTTTCCTTCGCAGACCGACAACAGGGTTACCGGACCATGTTTTACCGTCATCTGAATGGAAAGTCCTTTACCCGGTTTGCCATGATAGACCGGCAGCGGAACCAAACGGACTTTTCCTTCGGATATCGCGAAATGGGCGGGGCCATCATGTCCCAGCATAACGATATCATCGTTAAAATCAAGTGCATAAAATTCAGAGAAAGAGCCGCCTGCTCCCAGCAAAGACATGATCTTCATTGCCTGGACATTCTTCACTTCACATTCACCGGCAATCGGTATATTCCGTCCTGTCAGCAGGGTATTACCGGCGATAACGGATGTTACTATATTTTCATATTCATTGCCTGCATACCCTTCATAATAATAAGCCATCGCTCCCAGGTCATGAGCATCGATCAAACGGTCCAGCGCGATCGAAGTACGGGCTGCCCGGTCCAGTTCATAAGGTTCACACTGGCTGTCGATATCAAAACAGGCATTGAATTCATCCAGTTTATCCTTTACATCTTCCTCCGTGACATTGTCGCGATAAGCTTTCAGTTCACACATTTCCACGATTTCCACATGCGTCCCGAAAACAGACGACTGCTGTGTTAAATCGGTATATACGTCCAACATGCCACAGTAATAATGGCCCAGAATTCCCATACGGTTATTCTTCATGCCATTCACCACACGGACTGCATCGATCCAGTTATTAATCTGTTTCCACACATACTCTTCCTGCAGATAGCCGCTCACAATTTCATACGGGATGCCGGAACGGTTGAATACGCTGGCAAACTCGGGCACGGAACAAGCCTGGCAATGTGCCAGCCACTCCCCTGTCATTTTTCCTCTGTCACCCAGATTATTTATATAGTCATAGTCGATGGCTGCGGCCGGCTGAATATTCAACAGGATAACAGGTACTTTTACGCGTTGGGCAAGCGGTAAGACGGTCGATGACAACGCATACGTAGAGATAAACACAAACAAAATACTAATATCTTCTTTCTTTAAATCTTCTGCCACATCCACCGCTTTAACCGGATTATCGGCAATCCCGGCATTAATGACTTCCGTATCCGGACGGGACATTTTCGATGCAATCCAATCCTGGTACCCGCAAAGGCGCGCATACAGCCCCTCAAATTGCGGCCAATACGTATCCAGGCCCAGCCCTACAAGGCCGACTTTTGTTTTTCTTTTTTCCATGGTATATATCTTTTCTAATGAATATTATCGATCAGGAATACTGATGAATTCTTTTCTATCGGTAACACAACTGTCGTCGTTTCCATGCCGTGAACATTCTTATGCTTATATGCCACTTTGGCCTGCTGCCCTGTATGAGGGTCCAGCAATACCGGTTTCAGTTTGCCACGTAACACGACATTTGCACGGTATGGCTTCTCTTTTAAATTAGCAAAATAATAGACTGACTGATCTTTCAACTCCTTATGTATATAATTCAATTCGGCCCCTTCTTCAAAAGCCACATCAGGAACACGGCAGGACTCTGTTATGGCAGCCCGCAAAACATCGGGCGCGGGTTTACCGATGAAAAAAGCTTTACCGGAAGCCGAGGAGCCGGCAGCCAATATCCGGGTAATCTTATCTTTCACTTCCTGATCCCGTCCCGGTTCCACTGACTTTTCCGGCAATTGAGTTGTAAAGATCACATTTCCTCCGGATTGGAAGAATGATTCTATCTGCTTCAAGGTTGACAAGGAGATTGTTTTTACTCCCGGAACGATCAGCAACCGGAAAGTTTCTTTGTTCACCTGATTATCCAAATGCAACAGTCCCTTCTCTACCCGGCATTTTTCAGACAGAACTTCCGGATGCAGGTACGTAAAATCACGTCCTAACGTATCCGTCAATAAGGCGGAGATATGCGTATAATCCGTATTTGGAATGATTACTCCCCCCTCATAAAATCCCAGTTCGCCGTCCAGCACATGTTCTCCCTGCAGGGACTCGATCGGATAGAGCACAGCTATATCCGCCACATGTCTTCCTTCCTGCTGTAGGATATAGTTGAGACGGGAAAGAAATTTATTGAATGCCGGAAGAGAGTCCCGGTACAATTCGTTCCGCCAGGAAAGTTCGGGCAGGAAAGTGACATTCTGATCGTTATACCAGACAGCGTGAGGGATAAGTGTGTTGATCCCTTTCGTATATTGTTCCATGGCGATATGGTAAAGCGTCTTTACACTTATATTCCCCATGGCACCATAGGTTTCGGACATGACCTGGCGTTTGTCCCAGTTGTTCGCAGAAGAGGATACCACTTTATAGAACAGTTCTGTCGGGCGACCTCCGCCAATCTTGTCGATACCCGGAATATCCATATATTTTCCACACAGCATCAGGTCGCCGGAAACACTGACCGGATTCGCGATCTCTTCCTGGTCCTGATGGCCGGTAGAAGAAATGCCATGAGCCGATGCCCATTCTGCAATCGTTTTCATAAAACCTTCGGCATACAGATGTGCCCGCAATCCGAACAAACGATTTCGTGCGGATTGGGTTTCTTCACCTATATCATACCATAATGCCGGATACAACAGTTCGGGAGATTCTCCATAACGGGAGATGAACTGCTCATTAAACTTTTCTGTCCACATACGTCCTTTTGCCCGGTACATGGTCGGTTCGTCAAAAAAAGTCTCTATGATCGTATTTCCGAAATAAGACGGAAAACGGTCATAATAAGCCTGATGTGTCTCTTTTACAAACAATTTGACAGCTTCCGGGTTCAGATAATCGACATTCGGATCACCGTCTTTCACACAGACGAAAAACATGATTTTCCAAGCCCCCTCCGGCACTTTCCACTCTAGTTTTCCGGAACGGATATGCTGTTTCAATAAGATACGGGATTTTGTCAGCGTATCCATTGCGACAACCGACATCAGCTTCCCGGCAGGAACTGCCTGCTCAAACACATCTCCGGGAAGTGCCTTATATTCGACCTTATCCAGGCGCTTGATAGTTGCGTCCGGATATTTATTCATAAAACGGGGAACTCCATCGGCATTGATAGCCCCCATGCTTCCGCTGGGAAATCCGTACTCATCGTACAAGGATAAATGCACATCTAATTTCTTAGCCTCTTTTATGATCTTACCATACAGGTTGAAATAATCGTCCGACAAATATTCCGGTTTAAAATCCTGGCCGAAAGGAAGGATGGCACAACCGCCATAGCCGTCTTTTCCGACCATCTGGTGAAACTGATCCAGTAACTCCGTTTCTTTTACCGTCGTGTTATTCCAGAACCATAAAGGGATAGGCTTATATTTATTCTCCGGGTTCGCAAAGTCCGCCTGGCTGATCTGAGCCGATGCACCTAAAGATAGAAACGATATACATATTGTTAAAAAAGAGGTTTTCATGAAAGATTCTATTAATTTGTACAATTATTAAAGTTCTATGATTGCACAAATATAGAATCTCTCATTAACAGTTTCTTTCTAAAACTGATTCAATTCTTTCTATTTTTGATAGTTCAGCCGGAACACCCTAATGCAGAAATGTAGAATATTATTGAAATGAATGTAAATAGCAGGAGCAAACTATTTTATATAAGATTATTGTTTAAATTTGTCGCCAAAGGAGTCGCACACTAATAATTATAATATACTCGATTTGCTTCTAATACGATTATGACCGAAAAATATAATTCCTTCACAATTCTCTATGAGCAGCAGTATGAACGTCTGTTTCGTTTTGCCCTGCACTTCGTTCCCGACCATGAAGATTGTGAAGATATATTGGCGGATGTATTTGTCAGTATCTGGGAAAACTGGGATTCCTTAAAAAAGATAGATAACCTCAACTCTTATCTTTTCACCGCCATAAAGAACAGATGCCTGAAATTTCTGAATAAACGTAATTATTTCGAAGAATATATCGAAGACCTGCATATCCATTTGAGTATCGATCATACAACACCGGAAGCCCTGCTGGACTCAAACGAAATAACCGGAATAATAGAAGATGCGCTGAACCAACTCCCCCAACGGTGCAAACTGATCTTCCTTATGTTAAAAGAGGATAACCTGAAATATAAAGAAGTAGCCGACATCCTGGGTATCTCCGAAAAAACGGTGCAGGCACAACAGATCATTGCAAAGAAAAAACTGACAGAGATTGTGGGACATTATATAAAAGAGAGATAACAAGACAAACCCCTTAACTGTAAACCACGCAGAAACAACAAATCGTTAACAAACACTAAATATCAATTTTCTTTTAGGCATAAATAATCCCCCGAGGATTTTATTTATAAAAGAGAATATATGAGTAGTCAAAAACAGTCAAATCATCCATGGAAAGTTTTATCTGACGTAGAATTAGCAGATAAGCTGGCTGAGCAAATCCGGAGCCAAGTTGATCCGGAAGCCATCCGGAAGCGCAAAGGAAGTGTCCAGGATAAAATTCTTACCCGGATACAGCTACGAAAAAGACAAAAGGAACGGAGGATTCTTTTTGTTTCAATTGCAGCTTCCCTACTCGTACTATTCACTATCGGATATAACTTCTTTACAAATAGTCCGGAAAACGAGCATATGGCCTGGCTCGAAATATCCACCCCCAAAGGGGTACGCGATTCGGTATTGCTAGCCGATGGCAGCAAAATATTTTTAAATGGAGGTTCTAACCTGAAATATCCGAAACAATTTACAGGAAAAACACGCGAAGTGTCTTTTGTAGGGGAAGGCTATTTCGAGATTGCAAAAAATACGGAAAAACCTTTCCTGGTTAACACCGGGCTTATCGATGTGAAAGTTTTAGGGACCAAATTCAACCTGAAAACTTATGCGAACGATATGTCCGTCGAAACGATACTGGAAGAAGGTCGTGTCCAGATCAGCCATCCGGCCTCCAATCAGATGTTGGAGATGAAACCGAACGACTGTGTTACCTTCGACAAACAGATGAATACGTTTTCAAAAAAGCAGGTGGACCCGCTAACTGCATCCATGTGGAGAACCGGTAAATATTCTTTTTACTCCACCCCGTTTCCGGAGTTCGCCCAGACATTGGAAAGAGGGTTTGGTGTAACATTTATCATTGAAAATCCGGAAGTTGCCAACCGCCACTTCACCGGCGATTTTATCCGGGGAGAAACTATTGATGAGATATTGAATATCCTGAAAATAAGTAGTGGACTAAACTATCGAAAGGAAAACAATATTATCACGATTAAATAAGGAATCACTAAAACAATCAGAATATAAACCTAATCTAATATCGCCTATGGTATAACATCTCAAAAAAAGAATAGGAAATATTGGCGTATTTCCTATCCTCTGCGTTTGCAGAAGCAAACACGTAAACTTAATTAGCAATTAAATTTCTTCACAAAAGTATGAAAAAAAAACAAGACAAGCATCTCGTTTCAGGCATTTATTGTCCTAAATTGAAGCGAATTATGAGAATTACAGCCTTTTTTCTAATTTGTTGCGCTTTATATGTTTCAGCAGAGACATACTCGCAAACTAAAGTTTTTTCATTTACCATGAAAAATGCAAGCATAGAAGAAGTTCTATCTGTTATAAAAAAGAATAGCGAATACTCCTTCTTCTATGAGGATTCCCAAATCGACCTCAGCCCCAAAGTATCAGTTTCCGCTAAAAAGGAAACTGTTTCAAGTATTTTAGATAAAGTATTAACAGACAAAAACATCAGTTACAAGATAGAGAACAAACATATCATTCTCTATAAAGCAGAACAAAAAAGCCAGCAGGCGAATAATAAGATTTCGATAAAAGGACAGGTTTTCGACAAACAGGAACCCCCTTCTCCCCTGCCGGGCGTTACCATCCAGATAAAAGGCAGCAACCAAGGTGTGGCCACCGATCTGGACGGACTCTTTCATATCGAAGCCCAACGCGATGATATACTGGTTTTTTCCTATATTGGCTATAAGCCGGTCGAATATCTGGTTAAACGCCACCAGTCGAACCTGATCATTTCGCTGGAAGAAAATATCAGTGCGCTGGAAGAAGTTATCGTAACCGGTTTTACGGAAGAACGAAAACTGAACAGTATCTCTTCCATCTCGCAGGTAAAGCTGGATGCGACACTGAATAACAAACCGATCACCTCTTTATCGCAAGCCCTGCAAGGAGGTGTTACAGGTATCACGGTAACACAATCGAGTGGTTTGCCGGGAGGAGATGCGGCAATAATCAAGATCCGTGGTGTTACGATGGGTAATCTGTCACCCTTGGTTTTAGTGGATGGCATTCCAATGGATATGGATAATCTCGATCCGACCACCATTGAAAGTGTTACCGTATTAAAAGATGCGGCAGCGGCAGCCATTTACGGGGCTCGTGCGGCAAACGGAGTTATCGTGGTAAAAACCAAAAGAGGACAACCCGGCAAAATAAAAGTCAGTTACAATGGATATGGCGGTGTACAAAAAGCTACCTATATGCCGGATTTTGTGAATGCTCCCACTTACATGAGAATGATGAACGAAGCATACAAAAACAACGGGGGTGATCCGGTCTATACAGAGGATGCGATACAAAAAACAATCAACCAAAGTGACCCCTACAAATATCCGGACACCAACTGGACAGATTTATTATGGAAAAATGCGACGATACAAAGTCACTCGATATCGGTCTACGGAGGTAGTAGCATCGCCCGTTTTGCCATTACAGGTAATTATATGGCACAAACCGGTTATGTAAAGGATTTCACATACGACCGTCTGAACCTGCGGGCAAACACCACTGTCAGTTTACGGGAGAATATCACAGTAGGTGTCGACCTGAACGTAATTCGTGGCACACAGCATAAGGCCAGTGTAGACGGTGCGACCGGGGCTTTCAATCCTATCTGGTTATTATACTGGACACCTCCGACTATCGTTGGCAAATATCCGCAAAGGGAAGGAGACCCCAATGAGTATTACGGGAACTACGGATCGAGTATGAGAAATCCCCTGGCACAAATCGAAAAAGGGGGATTCACAGAGAATCTGACAGATAACATAAGTGTAAACTTACAACCCAAATGGGGAATAATTCCCGGTTTAAACCTGGCCGGACAATTCAGTTACCAGGTGAATAGCGGAGCAACCAAAGGAGACCGGCGTGCTGTCAACTTCTTCGATTACGATAACGGACAGCTCATCGCTACATGGGCAAACTTTCAGCCATCGTCAACCTGGCGCTCCAGTTATTATTATATTGGAGGAACTGTCGACTATACCAAAACATTTCATGAAAAGCATCGTCTGTTTGCCATTGCCGGAGTAAATGCCGAACTGAACAACAGTGGTGTATGGGATGAATATGCCATGCAATCCTTGTTAGCAAAAGCAAACTATACCTATGATGACCGCTATTTGTTCGAAGCGACTATTCGCCGTGACGGATCATCCCGCTTCGGTCCCGGAAACAAATTCGGTTGGTTTCCATCCGGAGCCATCGGCTGGAATGTAAACAAAGAGTCTTTCCTGAAAGAGGTTAAATGGATAAACAACCTGAAGTTAAGGGGTTCTTACGGGTTATTAGGAAACGAAAATATCGGAGCCTATAAATACCAAAGCACCATCGATCCGGGAAATGGTTCCGAGATTGTTTTCGGGAATCCGGATATCTCCTGGGAGAAAGTAGCCATGTTCAACACGGGAGTCGACTTCAGCATTTTCAATAATATGATAGACATAACCTTCGATTATTACGACAAACTCACTTCCGATATCATCTTACGACCGCCCTTGTCTGCTGTCGGCGGAATCGGCCAATCGGATATCAATGCCGGGGAAATCAGAAATAAGGGATGGGAATTCAGCATGAATTATATGCAAACATTCGGAGACTGGAGTGTTTCTGCTTTCGGGGGAATATCGCGCAACAAGAACAAAATCGAGAAATTACCGGGAGGCCCTTACGACGGGGGTAGCCATATCGACAAAGAAGGGCATGCGCTGAGCAGCCACTACCGATATGTCTCAAACGGATTATTGCAGGAAAGTGATTTTATCCTGCAAAGCGACGGTAGTTATACACCCAAAGAGGGTATTGTCATCATAGACGGACAACAACCCGGCGACATTCGTTATATGGATCTCGACGGGGATAAAATGATCACGGCAAACGACCGTAAAGTAATGGGAAACGGAGAACCTGATTTCAACTACTTTGCCAATCTGAGCCTGAACTGGAAAAATATCGACTTTGAAATCATGTTGCAAGGTGTATCGGGAGTCGATGCTTATTATGGAGGAGTCTATTCCGATCCTATCGGTAATGCGGCCAGTCCGCAGAATTTCCATCTGGATTATTGGACAAAAGAAAATCCGAATGCCCGCTTTCCCCGCCTGACACCGACTTCCGGAGATAATGGTAAATCATCCGACTATTGGTTTTTCGATGCCAGCTACTGCCGGGTGAAGTATATCCAGCTTGGTTATACGCTCCCCTCTTCCTTTACCAATAGATACTGGGTATCTAATCTGCGTTTTTTTGTAAACTTACAGAATCCGTTCACGATAGCCAAGGAGAACAAGATCGATCCGGAATCAAGAGGAGGAGAAAGTACATATCCTCTGTCAAAGACCTATTCTGCAGGTATAAATATTTCATTTTAAAAGAAATACAGATATGAAAAATACATTATTATTATCGACTCTTATCGTTTTACTATCCGGTTGCAGCGATTTTCTAACACGGGATAATCCATTCGGAGCAACCGACGATACGTTCTGGAAAACCAGCGGTGAAGTAGAATCAGCCTTAAATCTCTGCTATTCGTTACCTTCCGGCTCACTACATTATACATCCCCTTATGCATCGATCATTCATTATGAAGGATTTACCGACAATACGTATCACGGAGCCGATTTCGGAGGTTTTATTACGACCATCGGTAACAGTACCATCACTTCGGATAGTCCCAATTCCTTTGGAGGTATCACCGAGGTATGGAACGCTTATTACAAGAATATCCGGAACTGTTGCCGTATGCTTGAGAATATGGACAAGGCTTACTTTATCGACCCGAATGAAAAAGAACGAATGCGTGGGGAATGCATTATTTTACGTGCATACTATCATTGGGAATTGTTTAAATACTTCGGATATAAAGAAGGTATCCCTGTTGTTGATCATGCTTTATCGCCGAACGAGAATTTTATGGAACGTTCTACCCCCGAAGCTGTTACCGATTTCATGCTGGCGGAACTGGACCGGGCACTGGCTATCGAAGCACTACCTTTCAAATATGAAGATGCTAAAAAAGACAGAATGGATAAAGCCGTAGCCCTGTCCCTTAAGTCGATCATAGCCCTGAACACCAAGCGTTACGATGTTTCCAGACAAGCTGCTGCGGAGATTATAAACAGCGGCCGGTACGAATTATTCTACACCCATGCGGAAGATGACGATCCGGCTCGGAATTTCAGGGATTTATTCCGGACAGTCAGTATGGACGGAGCAAATAAGGAACGAATCCTTATCAAACCGGCAGGATGCAAAGAAGCTTATTTTCGTTTTTCCGGTCCGGGACTGGGGCAACAATGTACCTCATGGCCCACGCTCGACTTCGTGAACGCTTTTGAAACCAAACAGGGAAAGACCTTGGATGAATTAGGAGCTGACTCGTTGGACATCTATACGAAAGATCCTTTATATAATGACAATCGTGACCCACGCCTGTATGCAACCATCGTGACGCCTTACGACAATACAACTTTCGAGCAATATACTTACGACCCGTGGGGTGAAGGACCGGAAGCAGTCGGCAGGCCCAACGCTTCCCGAAGCGGTTTCATGCTAAAGAAGTTTTATGATCCACAGGACCGGACCAGTCAAAGAAACGATTATATGATCATCCGGTATGCCGAGATCCTGCTTAATTATGTAGAATGCCTGATCGAGACCGGTCAATACAATCATGCGGACGTATTAAACTATATAAATGATATACGAAAACGTGCCGGTCAGCAACCTGTTACTGCAGCCGAGTACAACAGTGAAGAAAAAATACGCAAACTGTATCGCCGGGAACGCCGCATCGAACTCGCTTTCGAAGGAACCCGTTATATGGACATCCGTAGATGGGATATCGGTGAAGCAACAATGAATGGTCCTATATATGGGGCAGTAAATCCGGTTACCGGAAAAAAGGTACAGATAGAAATAAGACAGTTCCGGAAAAACAAGAATGAAGTCTGGCCAATACCGGAAAGTGAAATTCTGGCTAACCCGAATTTAAGGCAAAATCAAGGATATGTAGGTAAAGACTAATATCATTTTATACTATGAAAAGAACTCTCTAACCAATCGAACAACAAAAATTCCCGACGGGCAGCAACAACACTGCCTGTCGGGAATCATTTATATCCGGCTCAGTCTTTACTTATTTACAATCAGTTTATCGACCTCTTTTCCATCCTGATCAAGAACCTTTATGCTTAGTTTATTATTTTGAGCCTCAGCTTTCAACACCGTATTATTAGAGTTTACAATAACCGGAAATTTCACACCGTCCTTCGCTTCATTCCGTATATAACGGTGAAGATGGCCACAAAGCATGATATCGACACCGGCATTATTGAGTAACGGTATAAACTTGTCAAGCACTTCCTGATCGCCATGCCAACCACCAAAAGGAGGAATATGGCAAACGACGACTTTGAAAGGTGCTTCTTTATATTCCTTGCTTTCAAGTACGCCTTTCAACCATTCAGCCTGTTCCGTACGGTACTGGTCATACACGTTTATACCGGCATATTCCAGATCCGAATCCGGCTTATCTTCTCCGCTGTCCAGGATCACAAAACAGACAGGTCCCTGGCGAAACGTATAATAGATATGCTCTTGCTTAGGAGAGAAATAATCCTGGAAAGCCGTGGCGAACGAGCCGCGCGTTTCATGATTTCCCCGGGTATAGTACATCGGTATTTCAGAAGCAAAAAGTGCTGTCGCCTTATCCATAAAACCTTCGAATATTTCCTTTTCACTATTGAAAATAGAAACCATATCCCCATTGAACAGGAACATATCGGTCGACTTTAAATCGCAATGAGATATAAGCTTTTCCAATACGTCGCTTTTTCCATGAATATCGTTCACCATCGCAAAATTTACCGTTTGCCTGCCGTGGTCACTGGTCTGAAATGCCAATGGTTCTTTTCCGTAAACAGAGGTGGCGGCTACATTTCCATATATTACCCGCCAGCCCACATGGCTCAGGACTTCCTGCGAATAGACCCGGTAACGATAACGTGTGCCGGGTTTCAATCCCTTCAGATGGACAGCATGAACGGTAGATGTCAACTTGATACCGTTTTTCGCATTAAAGAATTTCGGGCGTTCCGTCTGATAATAGTGTGTTCCGTCGTCAGGCGCCAGTTCCACCCACCCGATCGAAGGCTTGTTGACTGTCCATACAATTGTTACTTCATTCTCACCCAGATTCTGCAGATAGGGGGCATGGGTAATTTTGATATCTTCCTGAGCAAAAATAGGGAGAGCAGTCAATAGAAAAAAGAGAAAGAAAAGACTGATCTTCTTCATGGTATTATTTTAAGTTATTAATGATTTGAATTCTACAAAGATAGAAAAAGACTTTGGAAGAATGGCAAAACGCGAACGAATAAAGTAAGTGTTTAGTAATTAGGATTATTCGGCCTTTTGGCGCTATATTATTCATTTTGCCTATAATGAACAATATAGCGAGGTTGAGCGAAAGTTTAGCTACTAATCCATTGCCTTTTTCTTTCGGTAAGCATGAAATAGTAAATACTCCAAACTACGCCAAAACAATCCTTAAAAAAAGAGTTATGAAACAAGTAATTAAGGTGTCGTTCTACTTTAAAATATGTCGCCATTGATTACAAATTTCGTCAAACGTCATTCCTGTGTTTGCAGGACTTGTGCTTGGTAATACGAAATAAGTTATTTTCGGATTTCTTTGGAAGAACATTGCGAAAAGATTTTGTGCTTTTATTCCGTTGAAACCAATAACTTTTATTTTGTCGTGTGTCCGCACAAAACCGTCAAGGTCGTTTGGTGTTGCGTCAAGAATGTCTGTGTCTAAACTTCCTTTTCTGTTTGCTCCTTCTGCAACGTCCCAAAGTCCGATTTTGTGTCGTCCTAATAATTTCTGTTTGTCCGTGTAAGTTGTCGGAATTTGTTCGTTAGTTATCTCTGCAATTATTTTCCAAAATCTGTTTCTTGGATGTGCGTAATACTTACCAAGTTCAAGCGATTTGTCGCCGGGTATTGTGCCTAAAATCAAAATCTCAATGTCGTCTGTCGCCAATGGTGCGAATGACTTTTTTGAATGGTTTGAAATTGTTGGCTTAACAACAGATTTTGGCAGTGTCTGTGTTTTGGGTGCCGGCTTAGTGGACGAATAATTTGAAGCCAAACTTTTTCCTTTACTCGAATGTGGAATTGTCCAACTTGAACCTTTACCACCTGCTTGAAAAGCGTGTGGTAGTTGTCCTTTCCGCAATAAGTCCCGAAGTGGTTTGCCCGGTCTGTCTTTACTGTCTCGCAAAATCCCTGCTTTTTCAAGTAAAGCGTTAGCTTCAACAGGGTCAATCCCTATTTTACCTGACTTTGTCAGATAGTCGTCTATGAATTTTGTAATTGCACTCATTTTTTTGTTAGTTTATTCTGTCGGTGAGGTTGTCCGTAAACTTGCAACCAACTTGTTTATGGGTGCTCAAATGCGCTTAATTTGAGCACCTATCTTGTTGATTTTTGCATGATAGGTAGTCAAAATAGAGCATCCTATTTCCAATTCACCACATCTCCAAGTTGTCGAATAGAGATTTAATGTTCTGAACTGTTGTAGCTTTACGTCACCATTACTCTTAACCGAGGACAAATTTAGCAAATAATTACAAACCAGTGCAGAAAGGTAACACTTTGCAGGTTCTGTCGGTTTGCGCGGATTCTTCCGTGCTTGAATAACGTAATTAAGAGCTATAGTTGTATGATTTAATTGGTTGCAATAATTAGAGCCGAGAGGTTATAAGGCATGCCTTTAAAGACATGCCTCTCTTCTTTGTTTATATTGTCTACAAGTTAATTTCCTCTAGTATGAGATCACGTATCATTGACCGCTCCAGGGATTCTGGTCAGCTTCTGAGATTGCATCGTTATTAAGGATCTCCATTTGAGGGATCTGGCAGAAGAAACGATAATCATTCGATTCCAGAATTCCCACAGGTTGGGGATCGCTGACATTATAACCATTCAGATATTGCATACCCCACACATAATGTCCGGCAGGATTTGCAGCCGTTTCGCCATAACGAATCAATCGCTTCTGCAAACGAACCAGATCATAAAAACCAGCCTGTCCTTCACAGATCAGCTCTTTACGCCGTTCTTTGTAGATATCTTCCAATAATGCATCCCCACCTCCGTTGGTTGTCGGAGTCGCATTACGTGCTACCTGCAAACGATTCAATAAAGTAAGAGCCTCTCCTGTACTTCCTTTCTGAGCAGCAGCCTCCGCCATGATCAACAGCATTTCAGCACCACGCATCAGACATACTTCAGGACGGGTAGCACTTTGGATCACACTTCCACCATCTTCTCCGTAATGTTTATACTTATCGAACGCCCATTTAGTATTGATCTCTTTGTTTGCGTTCTTTGTACGTTTCCAGAATTGATAACGGTCTTCCTTTTCTTCAAACAATTTCACAAACTGCTCATCTACAAAGTAATCCAGGAAAGAATAGATCGGACCATCCGCATAGCCTTCGCCATAACTTTCATCCTGGTTGTACCAGAAGTTAAACTGCGTACTACCTCCCAGGTTATTGTCGGCAGTATACTTCATCGCCCATACAACCTCTGCATAATTACCGGAAATCATGTCATCGAAACCTGAACGATACTGTTCGCGCGTCATCAACTGACTATGATTGTCATAAACAATCTTAGCTTCATTGTAAGCACCTTCCCAGTTTTGCATCACCAGATATACACGGGCCAGGATACCGGAGCAAATCTCAGAGTTTATAAACCACAGGTCTTCCGGACGATAATCAGTAAGCAACGACTTGGCAGTAGTCAGATCGGATACGATCTGGGTATATATCTCTTCCACGGTTGAAAAACCTTTATGAGACTCATCAGTGGAAGACGTACGCAAGATTACCCCCCGTTTGTTTTTGGCAATAACATACGTCTGCTGGTAATTCTGGATCAAATGGAAATATTGGATTCCACGCATAGCCAGTGCCTGCCCCTTGATATGCTTCTTTTGCGTTTCATCACCGCTGGCATTATCCACATTGGTCAGGATAATGTTAGCACGGTTGATCACGTTATAGCACATCGACCATATCTTGGATGCATTTCCATCCGCCTGAGTCTTTGCATTCGAATATTGATAAGACGTGACCTGATCGCCTCCCATATTGGTATGACTCACAATATCCGCACCTCCTGCATCGACATACATCTGGAAGCCCGGAAGTCCGGCAAATACACGATCGCCTTTATCCGTATTAAAATACAACTGTTTATAAGTCGAGGTCAAGACTTTTTCCAGCTGGGATATATTTTCGAGCACATCCGTATCATTCACTTTCACATACGAACTGGTTGTCAGATCGTCATCACATCCTGTTAGAGTAAAACCTACAAGAGCGAGGGACAGGAAGGATATGTTTATAAATAATCTTTTCATAAATATCTTTTTTACATTTATAATGTGATTTGAATACCGACCATATACAGTCTTCTGGAACCCTGAATACCGTTATCCGTTTCAGCGTTACCATTATAACTGTTACCCATGACACCTGTTTCGGGATCTGTAAAGCGTTTCTTTGCCGGCCCGAAAGTCAACAGGTTATTACCTGTCACATACACACGCAGGTTTTCTACCAATGCCTTACGGCTGATATTCTTTGGTAAAGTATAGCCTAAAGTCAGGTTTCTCAGACGCCAGTAATGGTTGTCGAACACAAAGTTATCGGCGTATTTTACCGTTGCGCCATATTGGTTATACGACCAGCGGGGAATAAGCGTTCCCGCGTCACCCGGCTGTCTCCAGCGGTCTTCCACCAATTCTTGTACGACACCCACACCCGGACGGTTCATGATACGTTCTTTATAGGTATAGTCGGAAATCTTCGATCCATAAGAATAATAGAACATAAACGACAGATCGATCCCTTTAAACTGGAAATTATTGGTGATAGAACCGAATACTTTAGGAATGGCAGAACCGCAGTATACGAAATCATCGGTAGTTACTTTCGCCTGATCTTCCGTACGCACCCAACCACCGTTACCATCACGGATCAACCAACCCGGCAAACCTGTTTCCGGATTTACGCCGTCATATTGCGGGGCGATAAATTCATAGATAGACTTACCTTCCTCCATTTTATAGGTACAAGCCGTACCTGCATACGTATATGCACCTGTCGGCAGATAAGTAACCTCATTCTTCAAAGTACTCATATTGGCATCGATATCCCATCTGAAATCTTTTGAAGTAAAGATATTGGCATTGATCGTTATTTCAACACCGCTATTACGCAGGTCACCGATATTCATATTATATCCGGAAGCCGAGCCAACCTGTGCCGATAAAGGCAATTCTTTATAATACAACAGGTCATGAGATGTACGGGAATAATATTCCACCGTACCGCTCAGACGACTGAGGAAAGAAAAATCCACACCGATATTCCATTGTTTATTGCTCTCCCATTTCAGATCCGGCGTGGGAGTTGTCGATGGCTTCAAACCGGACTTCAGATACAAGTCGTCACTTTCATAAGTGCCCTGATAACCATATAAAACTTCGTCACCCGCTTTACCATTACTTGCATTACGCACGATCAGCTTATCATTACCCGTCGTACCGTAACTGGCACGAAGTATCAGATTGTCAATCCATTTTACATCTTCCAGAAAACCTTCTTTCGAAGCTCTCCAGGAGGCACCGGTCGACCAGAACGTACCCCAACGATTGTCGGAGCTGAAACGGGAAGAACCATCCTCACGAACAGAGGCAGACACATAGTATTTATTCAGGAAATTATAATCCAGTTTCCCAAAGAAAGATAGCAATGAGTATTTATCACGACCGCCGGATACGCCAAAATTCTTTGTCGTATTCGATAATTCGTATTTACCCAGCTCCATAATGCCGTAGCCCCAGCCTTGTTCATAATGAGAGTCCCAGGTATACCACTCATGCCCCACCATACCGGAAATATTGTGATCGCCGATCGACCAGTCGCCCGACAATACATTATTCCAGGTAGTAGAGCGCTTATTATAATCATAACGGCTGGCATAACCTCCATCCGCCAGGATGGAAATACCGTATGGAGCAGTCTGACCGCTACCATGCACAGCAGAAGAATAATTCATCGTACGATACCAGTAATCATCGATATTCAGGGCTGAACGAAACTTCAAACCCAAGGGCAGCTTAAACTCCGTATTAAACTGAGCCGAGAGAATGTGTCCCATATTATTATCGAAACTATCGTCATTCTCATTGTCCCAATAATCACCCGAATTGTTCAGGATATGCGCTCCAAAGAAGTTATTGGTATATTTACCATAATTATACATTCTCTTTCCCGTCTTTTCCGAAACAACCCATCCTGTATTATCTTCATTACGCAACCATGGGGACGAAAGCGATGTGGTAAAGTTTGCAGCACGACTGGCACCTCCCGACACATTCTGACGATGCCGGGAATAAGACAGACTACCTGCCACTTTCCACCAGTCGAACAGTTCGGTACTCAAGTTCGTACGGAAAGAATAACGTTTGTAATACTGGCGGTTTCCATATCCCTGATCATCCAGATACCCACCGGAGAAGAAATAAGCAGTCTTCCCGTTTCCTGTCTGTCCGCTGATATCCACACTATAATCCTGGCGCAGTTTTCGGGAGAAGATAGCCTTATAAACATCCCAGTCATCTTCATCCCATACATATTCCAGATTCGGATTCATGTAAGGATTACCATTACCGTCATGCAATACGTAGTTTTCATTGATATGTCTGAAAGGAGTCACATAAATAGCTTCCCCTTTTGAATTCGTTGTAGCTTTTACCTGCTTGGTCAATGCCTGGGAAGATGCATAATCGCCGGCAGCCTTGGCATCCAGGCCGTCATAAAGTAAAGCATCGTAATACAGGGCATACCAGGTATTTTCCAACTGCTGATACGGATCCGCTTTCTTTGGGTTCTTTACAGCATTATCCGAAGTACCCCAGGCTCCGCGGAAATTAATCTGGGGCTTTGCCGATTTACCCCTCTTAGTCGTGATCATCACAACACCGTTCGCCGCACGCGAACCATACAAAGAGGTAGCCGCAGCATCCTTCAATACCGTCATCGATTCGATATCCGTAGGATTGATCTGGTTCAGACCGCCATCATAAGGCATACCGTCAACAATATACAAAGGATTGGCTTTTCCGGACATGGAAGAAATACCACGAATTTCAACACGGGCTTCTGCTCCGGGATTACCTTGGGTATTCACTACATTTACACCGGCCGACATCCCTTGCAATGCTTCCGTAAAACCGGTACCCATCACCTTTTCCAGTTTCTCCGCTTTCACAACAGAGGCCGATCCGGTAAAGGTCGATTTCTTAGCCGTACCATAGGCCACCACTACCACTTCATCCAAATCCTGTGTCGCATCGCTCAGCTTAACATGTAAGGTAGCTTGCCCGTTCCACGTAATCTCCTGCGTAGCCAGGCCGACAAAAGATATTACAATAACCGATCCCCGCCGGACATTATCCAGGCTAAATCGGCCGTCGGTATCGGTAATCGTACCGACAGAAGTTCCTTTTACTACGACAGAAGCACCGGCTACGGGCCCCATATCGTCAGAGACAAGGCCTGAGACCTTATTTCCCTGTTGCACTACCATCGTTTCGGGACTTGTTGGAATAGCTGCAACTACAGTTCCCGCAGCTCCAAACAATACAGAAAACATGAGTGATTTAATTAGTTTTGAGTCTGTCCACATAGTTAAATTCAAGACTTTAATTAAATAAATTTAATCATAATAGCATTCATTTCATTAGAGGCCACGCTTCTCTCCTTAAAAAGCGCCCAGGTTCACATACATAAAATAAAGTTCATAAAATCAAGATACACAACTTTTTACTCATAAACATCAATCTATTCATCTTGATTAAACACACCATACTTTCTTCAACAAATATAATCTATCATTAATAACTACAAGCATAAAAATATATATTTAATACTTTATTACTTACTATTTAACACTCATCTATTAAGAAAAGCGACTACATAAAAACACCTAACCGATCAAATACAATAAGCATATGAGATCGACAAACCTGCTCCACCGATAATGGGTTTTAACATATAACACGGTGATATTCCATACCGGTGACAGATGACAGATAAAGTTGCAGATAAAAAACGGCTATCTGCAACCATTTACAGTCTAATAACCATATAATTACGAACAATGGTTGCAGATGGCAGATAAATTCGATAAACTTTATGATAGTAGAACTTACTTAACTAAAATATGTCACACAGGTAACCACTATATCTCTTCCCGTCACCTTTTATCGCATAGTCAGGGAGCTTCTAAGTCAAAAGTCCCTACTATTTATTATTACACTGTACAGGGTAGCCAGCCAGGATGTACAGGATGATTCAGTCAGGGTGTACTGGGTAATAACGCAAGATGTACAGGGTAAATTTAATAAGTAAGGACTTTCGTATTAACAAGTCATAAGGAAAGACTTAGTTAGTCATAGGTTCATGTTTAGCCGGGAACGAGAAAGAAAAAGCGGCAACCCGGAACAGACCGGATTACCGCTTTATATCGCAAGATATTTACTGCTTATTTATCGCACCAACTATTAGTTGTTTTCAGGACGAAGTTTACGAACAACAGCACCTGCACGCCACATTTCGCTTTCACGAAGAGCTTTCAGTTCTTTTTCTAAACCTTCACGATAGTCAGGTTTACTGTTTGTATCGATAGAACGTTGAGCTTCGTTACCGCAAGCTACTTCGCTATACAGTTTCTGGAATACCGGTTTTGTTGCATCGTGGAACGGGCCCATCCAGTCCAAAGCACCACGCTGTGCTGTAGTCGAACAGTTTGCATACATCCAGTCCATACCGTTTTCAGCGAACAACGGCATCAATGACTGAGTCAGTTCTTCTACTGTTTCGTTGAATGCTTCAGAAGGTTCGTGACCATTTTCACGTAATGTTTCATACTGAGCCAGCAACAATCCCTGGATTGCACCCATCAAAGTACCGCGTTCGCCGGTCAGGTCGGAATATACTTCTTTCTTGAAAGTCGTTTCAAACAGATAACCTGAACCAACACCGATACCCAATGCGATCACACGATCCCATGCTTTACCTGTTGCATCCTGGAAGATAGCATAGCTGGAGTTCAAGCCACGGCCTTGCAGGAACATACGACGCAATGAAGTACCCGATCCTTTAGGAGCCACCAGGATTACGTCTACATCAGCAGGAGGAATGATGTTTGTACGTTCTTTGTAAGTAATACCGAATCCATGAGAGAAATACAAAGCCTTTCCCGGAGTCAGATACTTTTTGATACGCGGCCAAACTTCAATCTGGGCAGCGTCTGAAAGCAGATACTGGATGATAGTTGCTTTTTCGCATGCTTCTTCAATATCGAACAGTGTTTCACCGGGCACCCAACCGTCAGCAACGGCTTTTTCCCAAGTCTTACCACCTTTACGTTGTCCTACAATTACGTTAAAACCGTTGTCGCGCAGGTTCAGGCTCTGGCCAGGACCTTGTACGCCGTAACCTATCACAGCGATTGTTTCGTCTTTCAATACTTCTCTTGCCTTTTCCAACGGAAATTCTTCGCGGGTTACTACGTTTTCGTCAACGCCGCCAAAATTCATTACTGCCATTTTCTTTTTACTATTAAAATGTATATAAAAATAATTTGTCTCTATATAACGAGAGGATTTATCCTCTCCGGGTTCCTTTGCCGTCGGTTTTAACCGACGGTTTAGATGTTAAGCTCTTGTTTTGGCTTCAGCCACATTTCTTCAAATTCAACGACTGTATCAGTAAGAAATGGGACTAAAGTCCAACGATTATATATCCATTACCTATCCGTCAGTTAAAACTGACGGCAAATGAACCGGGTTATGTCCATGTAACGGCGGCACGGCATATTGCTTTGCCATCGTTACATATTGCCATATTATATTTGCCTTCGGATACTTCCTGGTTATGGAGCGTCAACTCCATGCCGTATTTACCTTCAGACTGATAAGCGATCTCAAAACGGCCAATCTCTTTTTCACGAAACATACCGATGTCGAATAAATCGAGCAGATGTTCCATATATTTGATACTGTTCAGGTGGCCGTTTACATCCAGGTCGCTGTATTTCACACGGTAAAACTCTCCGGATGCATTGTTTTCCACCGGAGCGATCTTTCCGGGTTTCTCGATCGGACAAGGACGGTCGGTCACATACGCACTCAGTCCCTCCACATCGAGTAAGGTCGGACGACGCGTTTCCACATCGATCGCAGCCCAGATAGAGCGGGCAAAGCCAAAAGTCTTACCTTCGCCGTTTACCAACTCAAAGCAACGGCTGGTGAATAACTTTCCTACTTCATCCACCCAGGTATATAAAGTAACGGATTCGGACATAGCAGGATACGAAGTCATCTCGATAGCCAAGCGTGAAAGCACCCATGCTGTATGCCTTTCGGTCATATCGCTATATCCGAATCCACGGTCGGCGGCATGACAGGAAGCTGCATGCAATAAATAATTACCGATCATAGGGATCGTGATGCGCCCCCGGAAGTCCATCAGATAGGACTCTGTTACGAAATGAAATTCTCCTACTTTGTTCTTCTCCATAATTTATACTGTTTATAAATGATACTATCTGCTCTCAGGCATGTTTCTCCTGCAATTTTTTCTCCATCGAAGATAACATGTCGCTCAGACGTTCCACTTTACTCTTTGTTATTGCAACGCGACCGGAGCGGATAAACTGAAGGACACCGATCGTTTCGCTCAGTTCTTTGAATAAAGCCTGAGTCTCATCATAATGACCACTCTTTTCCAACACCACACAATCTTCGTTCATCTCGAGGATACGGGCATTATATTTACGGATCAGATCCTCTACCGTTCCCATCTTGATAAAGAGTTCGGTACTCAGTTTGTAAAGAGCTATCTCCTGATAAACCAGATCTTCGTCCGTATTATAATAAGCTTTCAAAATATCTACACGCTTGTCGATCTGCTTAACGACCTTATCGATCGTATCCTCATCGGCAAAGGTAGTAATTGTAAACTTATGTATTCCCTTTATAGCCGAAGGAGAAACAGAAAGCGTCTCAATATTCAGTTGCCGGCGCGTAAAGATAACGGTTATCTGGTTCAGAAGTCCTACAGTGTTTTCTGAAAAGATAATAACGGTATATAATTTTTTCGTATTCATAATTGTTCCTCCTTACTTAGCTCCTAAAATCATGTTCGTCACGCTTCCTCCGGCCGGAACCATCGGATATACCATACCGCAAGTTTCCACATTGGCGACTAATAGATAAGCCCCGTCGTGATCGAGCATTTCTGCAATCGCATCATCCAGTTCCTCCCGTTTATCTACGGCACGAGAAGCAATGCCAAACGCTTTGGCTATAGCTACAAAGTCAGGATTCTTCATGATCGTATTGGAATAACGTTCGTTGAAGAACAATTCCTGCCACTGGCGCACCATCCCCAGGAAGTTGTTATTAAGAACGATGATCTTTACATTCAGATTCTCCTGCATGATCGTCCCCAGTTCCTGAATAGTCATCTGGATACCACCGTCACCGGTAAAGAAACAAACCGTACGGTCAGGTGCACCCAGCTTGGCTCCGATAGCAGCCGGAAGACCGAAACCCATTGTACCCAAACCACCGGAAGTAACCACACTACGGGTACGTTTATATTTGAAATAGCGAACGCCCATCATCTGGTTCTGACCGACATCGGTCACCAGAACAGCATCGTCATTGGTCGCTTCCGACACTTTACGAACCACTTCTCCCATCTTCAGTTGCCCACTGGCAGGATAAAGCTCTTTTTCAATCACTTTCTCCTGTTCTTCCTTTGCATCAGGTTCAAACTCGGCATTCCATTCCGGACGCTTCCTTTCTTCGAGCAAAGCGGTGATCATCGGAATCGTATGTTTGGCATTCCCTAATACCTTTACATCTACCGGAACATTCTTTCCGATTTCCGAATTATCTATATCGAGATGTATTATTTTCGCTTGTTTAGCGTATGTTTTCAAATCACCGGTCACACGGTCGTCGAAACGCATGCCGATAGCGATCAATACATCACATTCATTTGTTTTCCGGTTAGGACCTACATTTCCATGCATTCCCAGCATACCTTTATGCAAAGGAAAATCAGAAGGTAATGCAGACAAACCTAAAACCGTAGAACCGGCGGGAATATCATTTTTCACCAGAAACTCTTTCAATTCATCTTCCGCACCTCCCAGAATAACCCCCTGGCCTACCAGACAGAAAGGCTTCTTAGCCTGATTGATCAAGGCTGCTGCAGCTTCAATGCGTTCCTGCTTAATATCCGGTTCCGGTTGGTAACTACGAACGTAGTCGACTTTCTCATAGTGATAATCCACAAGTCCAACCTGTGCATCTTTAGCCAGATCCAGAACGACTGGTCCCGGACGGCCGGTCGATGCGATATAGAAAGCGCGCGATACGGCCCAGGCTATCTCTTCCGGTTTACGGATCTGATAAGCCCATTTTGTGATAGGCTGTGTAATACCGATCACATCTACTTCCTGGAACGCATCCGTTCCCAGCAACGGAGACGGAACCTGTCCGGCTATTACCACCATAGGCGTACTATCCATCAAAGCATCGGCTATACCGGTGATTGTATTGGTTGCACCCGGTCCCGAGGTAACCAGTGTGACGCCTACTTTACCGGAGACACGCGCATATCCCTGAGCAGCATGTGTAGCACCTTGTTCATGACGAACTAATATATGTTTCAATTTATCCCTGTAATCGTATAAGCTATCGTAAATAGGGATTGCTTGCCCACCCGGATAACCGAAGATAGTATCTACTCCTTCAGCGATCAGCGCTTTCAGCAAAGCTTCCGAACCGGTTATCTTTTGTTCCATATTTGTTGTTTTATTGTCTGATGTAATCTTTTTTTAATCTTCTACTATTCGTACACCGCCCTTGTCGGCCGAAGCAACCATCTTTGCATATGCTTTCAGGGCTTTCGATACCGTACGCTGGCGGAAAGGAGGTGTAAAGGCTTTGGTTCCGCGTGCTTCTTCCGCCTTGCGACGTTCTGCCAGTTCCGCATCACTTACCTTTACATGGATGGTTCTTTCGGGAATATTTATTTCGATCATATCGCCGTCTTTCACTAACCCTATCGCTCCGCCTGCAGCCGCTTCGGGAGAGATATGTCCTATAGACAATCCTGATGTTCCACCGCTGAAGCGTCCGTCTGTGATCAATGCACATTCTTTACCCAGGTGCTTGCTTTTTATATAAGAAGTCGGATACAACATTTCCTGCATACCCGGCCCACCCTTCGGACCTTCATAGGTGATAACGACGACATCGCCGGAGACGACTTTGTCTTTCAGGATACCTTCGCAAGCAGCATCCTGCGAATCAAACACTTTTGCCGGACCTGCAAAACGGAAGATACTTTCATCTACACCTGCCGTTTTAACCACACAGCCATCCTGTGCAATATTTCCGTAAAGAACAGCCAGACCGCCATCTTTGACATAGGCATGTTCCACGTCACGGATACAACCGGAAGTGCGGTCTGTATCCAGTTCTTTATAATAACTTTCCTGTGATCCGAGTACCAGATTGAAACGATGTGCCGGAGCACTCTTATAGATATTGATCGCTTCGTCGGTTACATTCACGGAAGTGATGCAATACCGGTCGATCGCCTGTCCCAAAGTCAGGCCATCCACACGTTTCACCGAATCGTCCACCAAGCCAGCTTTTACCAGCTCATTCATGATGCCGATAATACCACCTGCCCGGTTCACATCTTCCACGTGATAAGAACAACTCGGAGCTACTTTACAGATAACCGGAGTTTTGCGGGACAGCATATCTATATCTTTCATGGTGAAGTCGGCTTCAGCCTCATGAGCTATAGCCAATAAGTGAAGAACCGTATTGGTAGATCCTCCCATTGCAATGTCGAGCGACATCGCGTTCAGGAAAGCCTGACGGGTTGCAATATTACGAGGTAGAACCGAATCATCCCCATCGCGATAATATTTGAACGCATTATCCACAATCATTTGGGCTGCCTTCTTAAACAGACGCGTACGGTTGGCATGCGTTGCCACAACTGTTCCGTTACCGGGAAGAGCCAGACCGATCGCTTCATTCAGACAGTTCATCGAATTGGCGGTGAACATACCGGAACAACATCCGCAAGTCGGACAAGCCGAGCGTTCTACCTTTTCGACCTGCTCATCGCTCACTGAATCGTCGGCAGCTTCGATCATCGCATCGATCAGGTCAAGTGCACGTCCATCCAGGTTACCGGCTTCCATCGGTCCTCCGGAGACAAAGATGGTCGGGATATTCAAACGCATTGCAGCCATCAACATACCCGGAGTGATCTTGTCACAGTTACTGATACAAACCATTGCGTCCGCCTTATGCGCATTCACCATATATTCAACGCTATCTGCAATGATATCACGTGAAGGAAGAGAATAAAGCATTCCGTCATGCCCCATGGCGATACCGTCGTCTATTGCGATGGTATTGAATTCTGCAGCAAAACAACCGAGCTTTTCAATCTCCGCCTTTACCTGCTGTCCGATCTCATGCAAATGCACATGCCCCGGAACAAACTGAGTAAATGAATTCACAATGGCTATAATCGGTTTACCGAACTGTTCTTCTTTCATGCCGTTGGCACGCCATAAAGCACGGGCTCCCGCCATACGTCTCCCCTCTGTGCTATATGAACTTCTTAACGGATTCTTCATCATATTTGTTTTTATTTTTAAAGGGTGGTTCACGAACCTCCCGTACCATAAAAAAAGCCCTTCTCTGTATGGAGAAAGGCTTAAGAAATATCTTTTACGACTTCACAACTTCTTACACACCTTTCTCCTTACCTACTAATGACTAGAAGGACCACCACGAGAATAATATGTAATACATTGTTCATCATCTTTTCAATTGTCTTTATTTTTGTTTGACGCTGCAAATGTAGAACAATAATTCATATACACAAAGGATTTAAAAGAAAAATCTTACTTTTTCTTTCATTTATCAATAAAAGGAATGATTCATCTTGCATTTTAACAGAGAACCATCCCTGAATCAGTTGAATTCTTACTTTTGAAAGGCTCTCCGCTTCAATTCTTTGAGTAAAGCCTCCGATTTAGGAGAAATTGTTCCATCCTGATAGATCCGGACATTGATCATCGGAAGATTTTTTCGCCTATTGGATTCTCTGACTACCTGTGTCAATTCATCTATCGAAAGTACCGGATCTCCAATGATGGAATCCTTATATATATGTGTCCAGTCACCCGGCTCCAATGTACCGGAGAAAGTAGCCTGCAAACCATCCTGGGGACCTCCATGAAACAGGCCGTCTCCATCTAACGGTAGATAAGGGTCGTCTATACCGGCACTCTCCGGCGACAACCCCAACTCACCGGCATAATAATCCTGAAAATCCGTCAGTTTCGGCAATATCCAGGAATTAAAACAAATAGCCAAATCCTTATTTCCGCTTTTGGCAGCTTTAGCTATCCGTTCGAAAGAGGCACCATTCGGATAATAACCGATACCATCATCCATCCACAAACCTGCCAGACGACTTCCATAGCGCTGGCTGACCTCACCCACTATCTTTTCCACATTTGCGAACAGATCACCGGCATCATTACGCGTATAATGCTGTTTGTCCCACCATTCTTTATCGCCATGTCCCACATGATAATACAAGATCAAACGAATGCCATACTTTCCTAAAGCATCCGACAAGTCAGCTACAAGATCTCTTTTTGTAGTCCGTCCCGGTAATATCGAATCAATAGTTTGTATCGGAGCCGGGAAATAATATTCGGCCCACGAAGTCGTAAAGAAGACCAGCTTTCCACCACACTCATTAACAGTCCAGGCAAAACGTTCCGCATCGAATCTATTTACAGCATCCTCATAAGCCAGCGGTTCACCCGCCTTCGGCATACTCTTCGAATTCCAATGAAAGAAAAAACCATACGGCAGATCAGCCATCCACAATGTATTGCTACGTAATGAAGCCGCCTCTGCCTGTAACTTTTTACAGGTTTCAGGTTTGACTACTTCCAGTGAATAGAGATAAATATTAAAATCAGCCTTTTTCCCCGGTTCACTTATCTTTAAAGACAATTCCGAGGTGCCTTTAGTAAAATGCAAAGGTCGTGGAAAACGACAACGTTGCCATCCGGTGGTCCCTATCCGACAAATGACACTATCCGTTCCATTAGAGAGCGTTACTGCTACGTCTTCTCCATCTTCAAGATTATTGACAGAAACCAACATTGCTGCCTGATAATCTTCACTACCGGTATTCACTTTCCACACAATCGACTGTTCGGGTGCAGTCCAATTTTCTACCCAAAAAGTTTTATAGGGTTCCTCCGGGTAAAGTTGCCGTACGCCATTATTCAATTCCCCCCGAAAAGGTATCAACCGATTGATATCCGCGGGGTTCAGATCTAAAGCCGCCGGATCGACCGGATTGCCGCAAGCCTGTAAACAAACGGCACATAAAAACAATAAATAAACAAACTGCTTTTTCATTTTTGACAGATGGATATAAGAAGGGCCAATCCATAAGATATATCAGACCGGCCCTTCATGTGTTCTACAATGATTATCTATAATCCGGATTCTGAGGAATATTATTATTCAGGATTTCCGTATCAGGTATTAGCCAGGTGTTGTTGTAAGTACCGATAGGCACATTCAATCTGTCACCACGCGCCTTCTGCACCTTGTCAAATGTCTGTGTACGTTTCAGATCATACCAGGCAAAACCCTCTTCAAACAACTCGTGCTTACGTTCCAGTAAAACAGCCTCCCGGAACTGATCTTGCGTAAGTCCGTTCAGATCCGGGACATTCGTAGGATCACCCTGATCTACACGGGCACGTTTACGAATAGCATTGATATATTGATAAGCTCCAGCCGGTCCGTTCACTTCATTTTCAGCTTCAGCAGCTATCAGGTACATTTCTGCCAAACGGATCAATTGCGTTTGCCAGGTTAGAATATTTGTATTTGAAGCCGGAAGCTCTTGTTCCAAATATTCTTCATTAATATACTTATTATAATATGTACGACTAATCACTTTGCTTCCTTTGGCATTTATATATTCCGATTTAATTCCCCACTCTTTACGCATATCCCCTTTGTCAAAACCGGCAATAAATGCATCCGTCGGCAAATACAAGGCAGTCTGGCTACCGATGGGCGAAGAATTATTATGCATGCCGCTATAACTGTCAGGCGCAGAAAACAACTGTGCCCAAATAGTCTCCGCCGTATAACGTTCTGTCTTGAAAACCTTATCGAAGGTAGGCATTAAAGAATACTTACCACTATTAATTACCTCCAATGCTTTTTCCTTTGCCTTCGCAAAATTTTCTTTCTGGTTCATCGGATAACCGGCTGAAGTTAAATAAATACGTGCCATGATTGCTTTCGCGACATATTTATCCACACGTCCCATTTCCGGAGCATCCTCCGGTAACTTCTGTTCCGCATCCAGAATATCATCAAAGATAAATTTATAAATATCTGCCTGTGATGTACGATCTATCGCAACATCCGCATCACTGGACACGACTTTATCCCGCAGAGGAACATCTCCAAAAAACTGGACCAGTGTAAAATAAGACCAGGCACGCAAGCATCTTGCTTCACCGATAATACGATTTTTTGTTTCAGCCGAAAAGTCCTTACTTTCTATCTCTTCCAATATCATATTGGTATTTTTAATCGTACTGTAAGGTCCGGCCCAAGCACCTCTGAATGCATAAAAACCATATCCCGGATTGTTTGCCCAAATATCGCCAACCTGTTCTGCCGACTCAGGCTTGTCATTATAATCGGCAAAAACTTCTGTCAGATTCAGGTTCTGATCCTGAGGATATAACCCTTTCAGTGCCCCATCAAAATCTTCCACTGTCTGATAAAAGGCAGAAGGAGAAATAAATGTCTTCGGTTCTTCTTCCAGCCAACTCGAACAGGAAGCAGATAAAATAACCGGTACAGCCAGTAATATATTTTTAATCAGTGTTTTCATTCTTATAATACGTATTAAAATTTAACCTGTAAACCCAAAGTAAATGATTTTGCAGACGGATAAACACCTCTATCCCACCCGTTCACGGCTGAAGAAGTCCAGGATGCTTCCGGATCATAATGCGAGTAACTTGTGATCGTGATCAGGTTTTGTCCGCTCAGATAAACCGATATATTCGGTTTACGTGAACCAGCAAACCATTGAGTAGGTAGTGTATAAGCCAGTTTTATATCTTTAAAACGAAGATATGAGCCATTCTCCACCCAAATAGAACTAGGATCGCCAAATGCCAGATAATCTTTCGTTGAAGCAGAAGCTCGTGCATACTTGGCATTCGGATTCTCCGGTGTCCAATGATTTTGCCATACATCTTTACGGATATTCCATGTTCCACCGATATTGGTAATGCTCTTATTAAATTCATTTACTATATCTCCGCCGACACTACCGATCACCAGGAAAGAAAATTCAAAATTATTCCAATTGACCGTATTCGTCAAACCAAAGGTAAATTTAGGTTGCGTATTAGCGATAATAGTCTTATCACCTGTTGTAATACCTGCTTTTCCATCAGTATCTTTATAGCGGTAATCACCGGCTTTCTTGGTCGCTTCGCCATTCGAGCGGGCTTCTTCATCTGTTTGATAAATACCTTCAATCTCATATCCATATAACTGGAACGGTGCTTTTCCAACGAACAAGGGGAACCAGTTTCCTCCTCCGATAGGAGCATCGATTCGCATAATTTTATTTCCATACACATCCGTACCTAAATCTTTCACTACTGATTTGTTTGATGTTATGTTCAAATTAGTCGTCCAGTTAACTTTCCCTCTCATGTTGATCGTGTTGATAGAAATTTCAAAACCTTTATTATCGATACGTCCCAGGTTTCTCAACATAGAAGAATAACCGGAAGAAGGAGGCAATGTAGCGTTATATAACAAATCACGCGTTTGTTTCCAATAATAGTCAAAACCAATATTCAAACGGTTGGAGAAGAATCCGAAATCGACACCAATGTCTGTTTGTGTAGTTGTTTCCCATTTCAAATCATCATTAGCCATAGAAGACAAATTGAAACCGATATCTTTGCCATTGCCAAAGATAGGTCCCGATGTTCCCAAACGGGCAAAAGTCTGATAAGGGCTAATAGACTGATTACCGGTCTGTCCGATGCTTCCACGCAACTTCAGATTGCTCAGCCAGTCGATATCTTTCATAAAATCTTCTTCTGAAACACGCCAGGCTAAAGCAGCAGAGGGGAAAAAGGCGAACTTATGATTCTTACTGAATTTAGACGATCCGTCATAACGTGCCGTTACCGTCAACAAGTATCTTTCCATCAGATTATAATTGGCACGTCCCAGGAAAGAGACCATCCGGTAATCACTAAAGCCCGAGGATGGAGTTCCGGGGGTTGAAGCTACTCCTAAATTATTAGTTTCATACACATCACGTAAAAAGCCTGTACCTGAACCACTCAGACTATTATATTGATAAGTCTGGAAAGTAATACCGCCCATCAGGTTCAGAGCATGGTTCTTGTTGAACTTCTTATCATAAGTCAAAATATTCTCATTAATTATCGTATAATAATTTGACTTCGATTTAGAGGCATCTCCATCCAGTTTTCCACCGGCAGACAAACCTATCGGAATATATCGGTCCGTACTTCCGGCATTTACCTCAGCACCGGCATTTACCCGGAAAGTCAGCCCGTCAATGATATCATAGATAAGTGACATATTTGCCAGCAAACGAGAATTTACAGTTTTATTTTTATATAAATCCGCCATCCCTACCGGATTAGTTCCTCCCCACGGAGTACCAGAGAAAGTCGTGTATTTCCCGTCTGCATCTCTGATCGGCTGTATAGGAGCCATTACCATTGCCGTATAAGCAATCGCCCCCCAACCATCAGCACTACTGTTCGCAGTGTTTTGAGTTCCGTATGAATAAGCAATACTTGCGTTTAATGCCAGATTTTTCGCCAGTTTCTGGTCACCATTGATACGCAAGGCAAAACGGTTATAATCGGAACCTTTGATAATACCTTCCTGGTTCATATAGTTCAGAGAGGAGTACAACTTTGTTTTATCGGTACCGCCTGAAACAGATACCTGATGGCTATGCGTTAATGCCGTCTGATAAGCCAGGTCCTGCCAGTCGCTATCAGGTAACGAAGCTGCCTCTTCCGGCGTAATGGCTATACCTTTTCCGTCATTCTGCGAAACCTCGTTCACCATGGATATATAATCATCTTTTCCCAGTAAATTCAGTTTCTTTCTTAACATGGAAATACCCACATAACCGTTATAATCGAGCACAGTCTCTCCTGTACTACCTCTTTTTGTCGTGATCATAACAACCCCGTTGGCACCTCGTGAACCATAAATTGCAGTAGAAGAAGCGTCTTTCAGAACCTCCATCGACAAAATATCTTCCGGGTTGATATCGGAGTTCATGCTCTCTACCGGCATACCGTCAATGACATAAAGCGGTTCATTACCACCTGCCAAAGAGTTGCTACCACGAACACGAATCATCATCGCTTCGCCTGGCTGGCCTGTCCTGGCATTAACCTGTACACCGGCAATCTGTCCCTGCAAAGCACGGTCTGCACTGGTAATACCGACTTGACTCACATCTTTCATCTGTACGGAACCGACCGCTCCTGTCAAATCGCTTTTCTTTACCGTACCGTAACCGATAACCACGACCTCATCCAGTGCTTCGGAATCTTCCCTGAGAGATACATTTACGACATTTACGCTACCAACTTTCACCTCCTGAGTGTTGTAGCCTATATAAGATATCTGTAACACGGCACCAGCGGAAACTTCCAGAGTATATTTTCCGTCCATATCCGTAACGGTCCCGTTCGTCGTTCCTTTTACCACGACATTCGCTCCGATAACAGGCTCTCCGCGTTCATCCTTTACGATACCTGAGATCTTTTTAGTGTCAGATGCAGTTTGCGCTTGTTTTGTTATAATGATATGCCCGTTACTAAAGGCGATCGAACAACCGGTTCCTTCCAACAATTGCTCCATTACCTCTTTCACGTTACTGTTTTTAGGTAATTTTGAAATGGGACGGGAATCATTTACTTCCTGAGTATTATAATCCACAAACAATTTTGTCTGTTGTTCTATCTGTTTGAAGGCCGTCTTCAATGTTACATTATTCCCGGTCAGGCGCACTTGTTGTTGTTGCGCATAGCTAAACAAGCTGTTAGAAAACAAAGCGGTTATAAATAGCAGCTTGGATATACTTTTTCCGCTATTTATAGGTATTAGATTAGTTAATTTCATATATTTGTACATTTGAAAATTGAATATTAATAAAACCTGACGATTTACTCGTCAATCCAATGATGTTCAAGATTCGATTTCGAATTCCGGAAAGAGGGATTTTCGCACTTTCTGTCTTTCCGGTTTTCTTTTGCTCATATCTGTATCCTCCTTTATTTTTAATTTATGAATACTACTCTTCCTTTCACGGTATAACGTATGCCAACCAATTGCCGTAGCACATTCAGCACATCTTCTAAAGTCTCATCCGGAGAGAACTTAACATTGTAATATTCACCCGCATATTTTTGTGAATTATAATGGATCGTCACGTTAAACTTACGTTCCAAAGAAGCCATCAGGCGGTTGAACTGAATATTCTCAAATATCAGGTAACCGTTCCTTTCCATATTATATATGGATGCATCGACAGCATGAACAGTCACTGTATGGGTTGTGTGGGAATAGATTAACTGCTGATCCGGCTTTAATATGGTAGGTTCGATACCTTCATCGTTTACTGAAACGAGTATGCTCCCTTCTTCCAATGTAGCCATCGAACAGGAATCACTAGGATAGGCTTCAACAGAAAAGACAGTACCCAGCGCCTGCACGTCCAGATAAGTCGTTTTTACAATAAAAGGTTGCTCCGGATTTTTCCGGACAGAGAATGCCGCTTCTCCGGTAAGATATACCGTACGTGTCTCGGTATCGGTAAAATCTTTCGGATAAACCAGCAAAGATCCGGCATCGACCCATACTTTCGAACCATCAGGCAGCAGCACCTCTTTACTTTCTCCATAAGGAACAAATATCTGAGCCATTTCTACATGACGGACAGGCTTAAAACGATCGGTCGCCCAATAAGTCGTACCGGCAGTCATCAACACCAGGACAATGATAGCTGCATATTTAAATACCTGGCGGTACAATGGGGTCATACGCTTGCGGAACGGTTCTGCTATCAAATGTTTCTGCAGAGCATTCCAGTCATTATATGTAGATGCGGTCACTTCAGTTTCAGACTCTTCCCACAAATCCTGTAAAGCGTCCAGCTTTTCCACCCCCTCATCTTCAGCCTTCAACCAACGCCCAAACAAAATACACCCATACCGTGAAAAGTGTTTCCCAAAGTACAGCCGCATGACTTGTTTTGTCTTGTTGTTTTCTTCCATAAAATATCCGTCTTTATATTGGTGTAGGTTAACAGCAACGACACACACAATCAATAATCGACTTTTTTTGAAAATATTTTGATTCCGGAACGAACGGGTGCTATCGTTGAATGTGTTTCATAGTAATGAAACAGTTGTTTCTACAGGGTGGAACACTTGTTTCATTATAATGAAACACTTTTGGGGAGCGGCAGTGCTCAGCCCAAACAAGTAAGCAAAAAAAGATAAAGAACCTTGCGAAGAATGGACAGGGCGGCAGTCAAATGGTTTTCGACTGTACGTTTACTGATACCCAAACGGGTGGCGATCTCATCATTTGACAGACCCTGCTCACGGCTCATCTTATAAATCAGCTTTCGTTGCGGAGACATTTGTTCGACAGTCCGGTTGATAAGGTTTTGCAGTTCGCGTGCAAATATGGCTTCCTCATCCGATTGCGAGATGGAAGCTTCCAACAAAAATTCATTCGTATACTTCTCTGAAACGGCAAGACGGTCGAAATAATCGTACACAGTAAAACGAGCCATCTGGAAAAGATAAGAGGAAAAGGAATGTACTTCCTTCAATTTTTCACGGTCTTTCCATAACGAAAGAAACAAATCCTGAGCGATGTCACGACTGATTTCCTTGTCGTGCGTCAGGCCGACAAGGAAGTTCACCAACCGAGGTTGGTGACAAATAAAAAGCCGTTCGAAAGCTTTTACGTCTCCTGCAGCGATCTCCTCTAAAATATGTCTCTCCTCGGGTAATTCCATAACTAATGCGAAGTAGCGAAAAATATCAGAAAAATCAAAATAAAAAGAATCAGATAAAATAATTTGTATCTTTGACCCGATCAATCGACCTGAAAACTAAAAACTGACTGAACTAATATAAAAATGAAGCAATACAACTTTGATGAAGTAATTGAACGCCGCGGCACCAATTGCGTCAAATACGATGCGCTAAAAGAGCGGTACGGCAACGGGGATCTTACTCCTCTCTGGGTTGCCGATATGGATTTTCGTACCCCGGACTTCATTGTCAACGCAATCAGGAAACGTTGCGAACATGAGATATTCGGTTACACCTTCGGCTCAGATTCTTACTATAACAGTATTATCGAATGGGTAGACTATAAACAAAAATGGAAGATCAAACGGGAATGGCTTAGTTATATTCCGGGGATCGTTAAAGGGATCGGTTTTGTTATCCAATGCTTTACCAAACCCGGCGATAAAGTGATCATCCAACCTCCTGTATATCACCCTTTCCGCATCGTACCGGAAAGTATGAAACGCGAGGTGGTCAATAATCCGCTCAAACTGGTGAACGGCGTTTATGAAATGGATTTCGAACAACTGGAATCAGTGATCGATGAACAATGTAAAATTCTGATCCTCTGCAACCCTCACAATCCGGGCGGTATCGTTTGGAAAAAAGACACATTGGTTAAACTGGCGGATATTTGTGCCAAACATAACATATTGGTCATTTCGGACGAGATACATGCAGAAATGGCTTATCCGCAATTCACACATCATCCTTTTGCCACTGTTTCGGATACTGCAGCTAATTGCAGTATTACCTTTATGGCTCCAAGCAAGACTTTCAATATCGCAGGAATCGTAACGTCTTACTCTATTGTTCCCAATGAAAAGATCAGGAAGGAATTTTATGAGTTTCTGGAAGCCGGAGAATTAGGTGACGGAACAATCTTTGCTTATACGGCAACCGAAGCGGCTTATACTTATGGTGCCGAATGGCTACAGCAAATGCGGATGTATGTGATGGAGAACGTCCGTTTCGTGGATGAATTCTTCAAAACCAAACTACCGAAGATAAAAGTATATCCTCCGCAAGCTTCATTTCTTGTCTGGCTGGATTGCCGCGACCTGAAACTGAGCCAGGAAGACCTTGTCCATCTATTCCTGGATAAAGCGGGTATTCTGTTAAACGACGGAAGTATGTTCGGCCCGGGCGGTGAAGGTTATATGCGTCTGAATGTGGGTTGTCCGCGTTCCGTGCTGGACAAAGCGCTGAATGCTCTTAAGAAAGCGATCGACAAGAAATAAAGTAACTATTGAGAATGTGTCAAAACTCAATATTAAAGAACGCAGATGACGCAGACAGAGCGCAATAAACGCAGATAATATATTGTTTTAAAGAAAATAAAAAGTCTGCGAGCGTCTGCGTATTCTGCGTTCGGTAATAGTGTTTTTGACAATCTCATTTTTATTATTTCATGCCTACTACTTTTGCCGGTTCTTCTTTTACATTCAGCTTATGCCCCAGATAATCATAGCGGATGATCAAGTCTGAAATCTCCCAGGATTTTTTAAGCATACGGATCGTCTCTTCCGGAACACCGGCAGTATCTCCCACGATATTCAACTGAGGATCCACGTCAAAATCAGGCTTCTGCGGATTAAAGATACTTTCTCCCAATCCTTTCCACCAATAATCATTCAGCCCCAATAGATCAAGCAATGTCGGATACACATCTACCTGCCCCATTACTTTGCCATAATACATATTAAAGGGTGCATTCAAAATTATAAGCGGAACAAATGCTTTATCCGATACGATATTCTTTCCCACCGGATCATTGCATAATTCTTTTCTCACAGTACCCAAAGCCTCATGGTCACCCATGATCATGACCAATGTATTATCAAAACGCTTATCCGCTTTAATCCTGGATATAAATTCCCCGATTGCCCGGTCCGTATAATTGGCCATGGTCATATAATTATTCAGAACCTCGGGAATGTCCGGCGAAAAAGAAACTCTCTTCAAAGAATCCGGTAAAATAAAAGGATTGTGCCCGGAATAAGTAATGCATTGTAAAAATGTATTTCCGGAATCATCCCAAACTTCATTATTCTTCATTTTCTCCAGGCACTGGCGCAGAAAAGCACGGTCGCCAACCTGCTTACGTGAACCGACCGGTTCTTCTTGTATGAAACAGGTTTTCGAAACCAGACTGTCAAAACCTAAAACCGGAGCTATTATACATTGATTCCACACCATCGGTTTATCGATAGTCAGGCTGTATGCTTTGGCATTCTTATGTTTCCCTTTAAATGCCTTAACGACAGAAGGATAATATGACTCCGGAAATTTAATACTGTAAGGGCCTGATTGAATAGGTAAAAGCCCTGTGCCCATTAACAACTGGGCATCGATAGAACGCCCTCCCTTTACCTGCGATAAAACATGAGGTGCATAAATAACCGAGGAATCCCTTAGTATTTTATTCAGATTCGGAGTGATCTCCTGCCCTTCGACCGTTTTCTCCAAGACCCAGCTTTCCAACGATTCGGCCAGGATAATAATACAGTTATCTTTACTATATACTTGAGGGAAAACGGATTTACAATCCGTTTTCCTGGCTAGCCAGGAATCGATGCGGTCTTTTATCTCCTCCGTATAGACTATATGGTCACAGGTATAATCATAATAAAGAGAACCGAATATCGTGTACATCGGTATATTACAGGTGTGCAAATAAGCATCCTGCAATCTTTCATAAGCAACCTTGAACCCGTTCTGACTCCAGAGACGAATGGCAGGAACCAAAGCGATCAAACAGACCAAAGCAATATAACGAACAAAAGTCCGCCCCCTCTTAGGTTGTTCAACCGTTTTATTCTCCGGCTTCCGATAGAAATTACGCCACCACAAAACTCCTGCTGCAACTGTAGATAAAGGGAAAAACAAATCCACCATTCTCCAGGAGTCCAATACACTACTGGCAAAATCAGATAAATTACCGACCAAAAGATAGCTATCCAATGGTATTGCTGTAAAATAGGTACGAAAATACATCAGGTTTGAAATAAACAAACCATCGAGTATGAAAAATATAACCCATGTTGTCTTTACGGCACGAAAACAAACCAGAGGCAATAATAAGAACAAGGAAACCAGAATAGTATCCAGATAAGTTTCAACCTTTGAGAATGGCGTAAATGTGGATAACATGCACCAAAGCAAATTAAACCACATAAATTTCAAAAACAAAAAAACAAAAAACAGACCTATCAATTTTCTGCTCTCCGTTCCGTTCGGAAAGAAAAAATTTATCCCTTTAGAAAACCACATTAGCAAACACGACTTTATTAACCTATCGACAAATACTGTAACAATAGAATAAGTACAAAATCTTTTATTTATTCAGCCGACAAAGATAACTATATTCTGCCTGAAAACATTACATATCTTTATTTTTAAAAGAATAACCTGATAAGTCGGAAATTATACGTAAATTTGTCCTCGTTTTATTTATTACAAATACATTTAAAAATGAAAATTACAGCAAATAAGTTCGTTGCGGTTACATACGACCTGAACGTAGGAGAAGGTGAAGAGCGTGAGTTGATGGAAAGAGCAGTGCCTGAAACTCCTTTGAAATTCATTTTCGGAACAGGTGCTATGCTCCCGGCTTTCGAAGATGCTTTGAAAGGCCTGGAAGTAGGCAACAAGTTCGACTTCTCTATCGCTCCGGCTGACGCATACGGAGAATATGTGGAAGATCATGTATTGGATCTGCCGAAAAACATCTTTGAAGTAGAAGGAAAATTCGACTCAGAGGTTATCAAAGAAGGTAACACCGTTCCTATGATGGATTCAAACGGTAACCGTCTGAACGGTTCTGTTCTGGAAGTAAAAGACGATGTTGTTGTGATGGACTTCAACCATCCGTTGGCTGGCGAAACTTTACACTTCAGCGGTGAAGTGATCGATGTTCACGAACCGACAGCTGAAGAAATCGCAGCATTATCAGCTCCCGCCGGTGGATGTGGTTGCGGATGCGACGACTGCGGAAGCGATTGCGGAGATCACGATCACGATCACGAAGGTGGTTGCGGATGCGGCAGCTGCCACTAATTATAAAATAAAAAAGCAGAATGAGGAATGAAGAATGAAAGAGATTCTGCATTCCTCATTCTGTTTTTAAGCCATATTATTCTTAATTCCCTATTTCATTTATAAGATATGAATACATTCGGAAACATATATAGGCTAACTTCCTTCGGAGAATCACATGGCCCGGGAATCGGAGGTGTTATAGACGGATGCCCGGCTGGTATCGAATTGGACACAGCTTTCATACAGCAAGAATTAAATCGTCGTAAACCGGGTCAGTCAAGGATTACAACGCCACGTAAAGAGGATGACGAAGTTCAATTTCTTTCAGGGATCTATGAAGGAAAAACAACCGGTACACCGATCGGTTTTATCATCTGGAACAAAAACCAGCATTCATCCGATTATGATAATATGAAGACGGTCTACCGTCCTTCGCATGCCGATTATACTTATCAGACAAAATATGGCATTCGCGATCCTCGTGGCGGCGGCCGTTCATCTGCTCGTGAAACTATCGCCCGGTGTGTTGCCGGAGCTATTGCCAAACTAGCTTTACGTCAAAAAGGAATTCATATTCAGGCTTATACTTCGCAGGTCGGTCCTATCAAACTGGAAGGATCATATAAAAATTACGATCTGAACCTGACAGAAGAAAGTGATGTAAGATGTCCGGACCCGGATAAAGCTGCCGAAATGGAAAAGCTTATCGCAGAAGTCAAATCAAAAGGGGACACGATCGGCGGAGTGATCACCTGTGTAATAAAAGGGACGCCTGTCGGACTCGGAGAACCGGTCTTCCATAAGTTACATGCGGCACTCGGACATGCGATGCTGACGATCAACGCCGTCAAAGGTTTTGAGTATGGCGACGGCTTCGAAGCCGCATTATATCGCGGTTCCGAACGTAATGACCGTTTCTTCAATGATAACGGCCATATCAATACCCACACCAATCATTCGGGAGGTATCCAGGGAGGAATCTCCAACGGACAGGATATTTATTTCCGTGTTGCTTTCAAATCGGTCGCAACGATACTGATGGAACAGGAAACTGTCAATATGGATGGAGAGGAAACCGTCCTGAAAGCCCGCGGACGCCATGACCCATGCGTTCTTCCGCGTGCCGTACCGATTGTCGAATCGATGGCAGCCATGACTATTCTGGATTATTTGCTGCTCCAAAAAACCAGAGAGTAAGAACATAATACCCGATAGCTAGAAAATCTTTATATAAAGCTTATTAGCTTCGGGTATTATTAGACACAATATTATTGACAGTCTCCAATTAATGAGTCATCTCTATTATTTATTAGACCTTTTATTCACAGATTTCATATACATAATCCAAATAATTCGCTTGAATAGGTGATGAATCTATTGACCTATAACTCAAACGAAATTTATTTTTTATCTCATTCTCCAGACTCTCCACATCTACAATTGATATATTCGTATCCTCGTCATAAGAAAAATAAACCTCTTCTATTTTACCTTTCATATCCGATAATATATATATTCTAAGACAAATTCTTTTATCTAAAGGTTTATTTTTCATATTTGGAAAAAAATGAACTCTAAAATAATTATTCAGTTTATCTTTATTCACCAATATGATTTTATCCATAAATCCATCTGGATAACCTGGAACCACATCTACGTAAACAGAATTTATATTCCATACAAATAATGAAGATGAAGAGCCTATTTTTTCTACAGTGTAAATATTATGTTGTCCCTTTATTTGTATTCTTTCAGCCACAGCAAATGGCTTTAAAATAAGACTGTCGATGCTTTCTGTTAGAGATTGTGCATATCCTATTTGCACACAAATAAAAGACAAGACTATTATTACTATTTTTTTCATAACCATTATATTATTTTATTATTATTTAAAACAATTTTGATTCGCCATTTTTAAGATGCTCTCGATAGAACTTGTTCCATAATTTTTATTTTGGAAATTATAACCTCGATCTTTATATCCGCTATGATATGCTCCAAAAATAGTTGCCCAAAAAAAATACATTGTTTGATCAAATTTCACAGGTAACTGTTTATTAAAACATACAGATTCAATCCAATTTTGATACGCTTCATAAAATTTACTCCTAACACTAGGGCTCATCATCGTTAAACTATTTATCCAACAATAGTCATTAGGGAAATAATTTTCATTTCGAGACAATGAAGTATATCCACTTTTTGCATAACATATCAAATCTTGAAGAACAGCCAATTCAAACTCCATCATTCCTGCATATTCTTCACTTAGTCCTGAGCATGCAGGATTAAAAGCCATTTGATAAGCATGAATCCACTCATGTGCCAAATTAGTAGCTGTTATTTGATCATTACCATAAAAATTTAAATTACCGTTAGAATCTATTGAAGCCAACCCTTGTTGTGCACCAAACATTTTGATTCTACCTGATTTTTTCCAATGTGAAGAAATATAATTATCTATTGAATTGTAAACACAATCTAATAGCAACTTTTTATACTCCTCATTCAACTTTTTCAAGTCTGCCTGACTCAAATTTGAACCTCTTGGAAATCTTTTTATTAAATTTGTTGATAATTTCACACTGCTAGAAGAAGGATTCCCACCACCTTCTCCTACTGAAGAACCGCCACCACCTCCTCCTACTGGAGGTTCCCACCACGGTATAGCATCACCTGTAGGTGGTTCATTAGGATCTATATCTGGTCTAGGCTCTTCAATAACTGGCCAATGAGCGGTAACCGTAACTTCCGGGAGTTCCCCACCATCAATATCTCTGAAGGCAGATATTAAAGATAAATCAATCACATCCTGCCTAACATCATTTTCTTCTTGATTTTCATATTCACATGAAAATCCAATAAGGAGAAACCAGAAAATAATAAAAAAAGACAATCGTTGTTTCATAGATAATTTCAAATTAAAAGGTTAAACAAAACGGACAAAGAATACTTATGTTTTAAATAAAAAGCCTCTTCCACTGATTTTCAACGGCACAAACTCAAATATACAACATTTCTCCATATATAAACAATAATTCATACTTTAATCCACAATCCTTTTCAGAAACAACATATAAATACTTTACATCATTCATGATGATAAGGTTCATTATTCAGAATAGTCATCGCCCGATAAATCTGTTCGATAAAGATCAGGCGGATCATTTGATGCGAGAAAGTCATCTTACTCAATGAAATTTTTTCCGAAGCGGCCTTATAAACAGTCTCACTGAAGCCATAAGGTCCTCCCACAACGAACACCAACCGCTTCGGCACCGTATGCATTTTCTTTTCTATATAAGTAGAAAATTGCATGGAAGTAAATTCCTTCCCTTTCTCATCCAACAAAACCAGATAATCCCCGGACTGTAATGTTTTCAATATCAACTCTCCCTCTTTCTCCTTCTGTTGGGTCTCAGACATATTTTTTACGTTCTTTATATCAGGAATAACTTCCAGTTCAAAAGGGATATAATGAACCAAACGATTCTTATACTCATTGATTGCCTCTACAAAATAACCGGCATCGGTCTTACCTATTACGACCAGCGCAATTTTCATTTATTTACATTTTAAGTGTTGAAGGCGCTAATTTACAGGAAAAATACATACCTTTGTGCGATAATACTCACAAAAAGAGGAGATAGCTTATGAAACGATTATTACTTACATTGGCATTGGTATTCTCATTTTTGAGCGTCATGGCAACCGATATTACCCCTATATCGAATGCCTTCAAAGGTGGAAATGCCTCTACACTGACCGGAGCAATGGATCAGGAAGTAGATATGGCTCTCCCCGGTTCATCTAAAAAGTGCAGCGGAAGCGAAGCCGTCAAAATGCTGTCTACTTTCTTCGGGAACAACAAACCGACCGGATTCTCGGTGGTACACCATGCAGATAAAAAAGATGCCGGATTCTTTGTCGGCAAACTTCCGACCGCTTCGGGCGAATATCGTGTAAACATTACTTACCGTGCCGACGGCGACAAAGCGATTATACAATCAATCAGAATAGAATAACAAATGGATCAATTAATTGATGACTTAATTAAATTAGCGTTTGCCGAAGATATAGGCGACGGTGATCATACGACTTTATGCTGCATTCCCGATACTGCTACGGGAAAAAGCCAGCTTATCATTAAAGAAGATGGTGTACTGGCCGGCGTAGAAATGGCTAAGCGTATCTTCCACGACTTCGACCCGGAACTGAAAATGACAATCTTTATCAATGATGGTGCCGAAGTAAAAAAAGGTGACATCGCCTTTACAGTAGAAGGAAAAGTACAGTCTCTGTTGCAAACAGAACGCCTGATGCTGAACGTTATGCAGCGCATGAGCGGTATCGCAACGACTACCCGCAAATACGTAAAAGCGCTGGAAGGCACTAAAACCCGCGTATTGGATACCCGTAAGACGACTCCAGGTATGCGTATGATGGAGAAAGATGCCGTTAAGATCGGCGGCGGTGTAAATCACCGTATCGGACTATTCGATATGATCCTGCTGAAAGACAATCATGTGGACTTTGCCGGTGGCATCGAACAGGCCATTACCCGTGCACAGAACTACCTGAAAGAAAAAGGCAAGAACCTGAAAATTGAAATTGAAGTACGTAACTTCGACGAGTTGCAACAAGCCATGAACGTGGGAGGTATCGACCGCATCATGCTGGATAACTTCAATATCGAAGATACAAAGAAAGCTGTCGAAATGATCGGCGGACGCTTCGAAACCGAATCATCAGGCGGTATCACATTCGATACACTGCGCGACTATGCAGAATGTGGTGTAGACTTTATTTCAGTCGGGGCACTGACCCATTCGGTCAAGAGTCTCGATATGAGTTTGAAGGCTTGCTAAGAGATATTTATAAGGCGGATAGTTGATTATCCGCCTTTCTTTTTATACATTTGCCAACATCATTAACAAAACGAATAAGCTATGAAAAATATTACTACGATTCATCGGCGTAAAACGCCTGATTCATTTAAGTTACTTCCGAAAGTAAGTAGAAAAACACGGAAGGCCATCTATCTGGAAGCCAGCAAATACATCAACGATCTCACCAAGTTGATATTCGGCGGTATCATTTTAACGAACATATTAAATTTTAATATTGATAAAATGATTATTTTTGTATCAGGATTTATAGCTGTTATTATTTTGACTGCTTTTAGTTTTGCTTTATTTTTAAAAGGAAAGGAGTAAATTATGGGATTTGTCTATTTATGTATTACAATGAGTGCCATAGGTATAGCTTTTTTTATTTGGCTTATGACTCCAAGTGGTCAAAGATGGTGGCATGAAAAATAACAACTTACATTAACAAAGTAAGATATATTAAAAGGCGGAATTATCCGCCTTTTCTATTTTTATCCGATACGAACTACTTCGTCATCCTTTAGTAAATACTTTTCCCCGCTTTCCGGACAAACGGCCAATCCATCCCCATCAAAATAGAGCCGATGCCCATATTCACTCACCCAACCTATTTGTTTGGAAGGATTACCAACGACTAAGGCATAAGGTGGAATTTCTTTAGTAACTACCGCACCGGCACCAATCAAAGCGTACGCTCCGATAGTATGTCCGCAAACAATCGTTGCATTCGCTCCGATAGTAGCTCCTTTACCTACATGCGTTTTCATATATTGATCTTTCCGGTTAACGGCACTTCGCGGATTGATAACATTCGTAAAGACGCAGCTAGGTCCCAGAAATACATCATCCTCACAAGTCACCCCCGTATAAACAGATACATTGTTCTGCACCTTTACGTTATTGCCCAGGACGACTTCCGGCGAAATAACAACATTCTGCCCGATATTACACCGTTCACCGATCGTACAACCCGACATAATGTGAGAGAAATGCCAGATACGGGTATCATCCCCGATCGTACAGCCGGGATCGATCACTGCTGTTTCATGTGCCTGAAAAGTTGCCATAACTGATTATTTATAAATTAAAAAGATGGTCGGTTTCTTACTCAGATCAGGAACTTTCCCTGCCCAATCTTTCACCGGACGAGTATGGATATATTCATCTTCACACGTAATATCCGAAGCTATGCATAACTTAGTAGAGGGGCGACAGGTACGGATCAGTTCCTCCGCCAGCTTATTATTACGATAAGGTGTCTCGATAAAAAGCTGTGTCTGGTTTTCCGAATAAATACGCCCTTCCAGCTTTTTAATTGTATTTGTCCGTTCTGAAGCATCGATGGGCAGATAACCATGAAAGGCAAAACTCTGTCCGTTGAAACCGGAAGCCATCACCGACATCAGGATAGAAGACGGTCCTACCAACGGAACAACCAGGTAACTCTTCCGTTGTGCAATCGCCACTACATCCGCTCCCGGATCGGCAACAGCCGGACAACCAGCCTCAGATATCACACCTACATGCTCGCCTTTTGCCAACGGAGCCAGATAACCGGTAACATCTTCCGGAGAAGTATGCTTATTCAATTCATAAAAAGTCAGATCGTCTATTACGATAGAAGGTTCCGTCTTTTTCAGGAAACGACGTGCGGTACGTATATTTTCTACGATGAAATGTTTTATCTGCAGGATAATTTCACGATTATATTCAGGGAGGACCCGGCGATGTTCGGTATCCCCCAATGTAACCGGTATAAGGAAAAGCGATGCTTGCATACTGTTATATTTTTCGCAAAGTTAGTATTTTTATAGCAAGAACAGACATAAAATCAATTATTGATAACCAGATATCCATACTCGTTACTAGAAAGAATAATCACTTTTCCTGATAAAAAACAGAACAATCTATTGTTAGTCTTATAAATTGTTATACATTTGCAGTGTACTACAAAACTAATACACTACGATATGATCACATTAAAAGAAGCAAGCATCAGTTACAAACGTAACAAACCAGTCTTGGAGAATATCAATCAGGATATTCAACCGGGAAGAATCTATGGTCTGCTAGGGAAGAATGGCGAAGGAAAAACAACTTTGCTGAACGTTTTAAGCGGTCAACTGTTCCTTAATAAAGGGACCTGTCGGATATTCGGCGAAGATATATCGCAACGAAGTGTTAACCAGCTACAACAACTATTCCTGTTGCCAGAAGAAATCACTGTACCGGAAGTTACTGGAATGCAATACATCCATATGTATGCTCCTTTCTACCCTACTTTCAGAGATGATATTATGAAGGCTTGTTTTGAATCTTTCGAGGTTGATTTCTCTACCCGACTGAATAAGATGTCGCAAGGACAACGGAAAAAGATCGCTATCACACTGGCACTATCGGTTCATACACCACTTCTTCTGATGGATGAACCGACCAACGGACTGGATATCCCCAGTAAAGAAGTATTCCGAAAGCTACTTGCCGCATTTACGGACGAAACACAGACAATCATTATTTCTACTCATCAGGTACGTGATCTGGAGAGTCTAATCGACTCGGTAATCATTATTAATGATAAAGAAATATTACTCAATAATTCACTGGAAGAAATCGGGCAGAAGTTGTTCTTTGGAATCGTTAAACCGGAAGAACAGGTACTCTACAAAAGCCAAACTCCATTCGGACTATTAGGCGTAAGAGAAAATCATCAGGAAGAAGAGAGTAATGTATCATTGGAACAATTGTTCAATGCAGCTATTCTGCAACCTGAAGAAATAAAAAGAATAATTAATCAATAAAACTATTACTACCATGCATACCAATTTTAGCTTACAACGGATTAAACTGCTGCTTTTAGCAGATAAGACCGAATTATTCCGACAGTATTTTCTTTCCATGCTATCCTATATAGCAATTGCTATTGCCTATATAGTTATTGCAAAGTACCTATTTCACAATGATGCCAATCACAGGATCTTTTTTTTCTATAAGATCGGGTTATTTATCTATTTTGTTTTCTTCTGCCGGTTCGTCAATCAAAAAGTACATCAAGTCAAAGGACAATATCTCACCATACCAGCCAGTACTGTTGAAAAATATATCGTATTATTGATTGAAACTATATTACTGCTGCTTGTTTTCCACTTATTATACCATCTTTCTATATCCATATTCATTCCCGATCTCCCGGCTATGGAAGTAAATAATATACAAGAGAAAATCCCTGTCTATCTCTTCATAGCCTCAACCATCTTTTTATCGAACATTACATTTCGAAAATATGCAAACCCTGTAGTAGTAGGAAGTTATGTGTTTCTGATATTTGTTTTCGGTGTTTTGGCCAGACCAATCTTACGCGCTATCAGAGAGCCACAGGGAGACGTCTACATGATCGAAACGACTCCTTTATATTACCTTTACAACTTTCTGGCTCAAAATTATGGAATCATCCTCTATGCAGCTACTCTTGTAGTGCTATATATCAGCTATCTCAAACTAAAAGAAAAGCAAATCAGATGAATTTCAATACTAATCAATCCATATTTATCCAGATAGCCGACCGGGTTTGCGACCGAGTGTTAAGCGGAGAATATCAGGCAGATGCCCGTATACCCTCCGTCCGCGAACTGGCTGTCGAAATGGAAGTGAATCCCAACACCGTCATGCGGTCTTTCGAACGCCTGCAAGCAAACGATATCATCTACAATAAAAGAGGTATCGGCTATTTCATTGCTTCGGATGCAGAAAAGAAAATCCGAAAGATGCGACATAATCAATTCGTTGACGAAGTACTTCCGTCGGTCTTCAAAGAAATGCATTTGCTGGGAGTAAACCTCAGCGAACTGACCGAAGCATATCATCTTTATTCCTCCATTTTAAATTCTGACAATTATGAAAAGAAGTAATCTGTTATTCACTTTATTACTTGCCGTACTATTTCTCGGACCATTATTCATGTGGTTATTTTACACTTGTGCCAACAAGAAGTCGTATACTCGCATCCCCGGCATATATCCGGTCGTCTGGATCGAAAATCCTAAACTGACTGCCGATAACGTAGAAATAAGTACCGGTACATCAGCAAAGATTCCATATGCCGATCAGGATAATCCGTGTTATTTATACTATAAAGGCGACAAACAATATCTGCCGGAGATATCGACAAGCCGCGATACACTTCGAATCGGAAAAGCTCTCGACGCGAAAAGCCATGAGAACGGGTTAAAACTGAAATTCCATCTCGAATGCCTGGAAAGTGTCTATCTGAACGGACAGCAAATATGGACTAAAAAGGAGCAATAAAGGAAACGTCTGCCATCTATCCTGCCATTGTATATTTTCCAATCCCAGTTTTTTATTCTATTTTTGCCACATACAATACAGAAAAAGATGGCACTTCCTATCGAATTTATCGCACGTACCCGTGCTTTATTAGGTGAAGAATATGATAAACTGGAAGCCGCATTACAAGCGGACGTACCCGTTAGTATCCGTATAAATCAGCGTAAAGGGACAAAGGCGCCCGAAACATCGCCGGTCGCCTGGAGCGAAACCGGCTATTACCTGCCTGAACGGCTTTCGTTCACCTTCGATCCACAGTTTCATGCAGGAGCTTATTATGTACAGGAAGCTTCGTCGATGTTTTTGGAACAAGCCATTCGCACTTTTGTGGACGGACCAGTCAAGTGCCTGGATCTTTGTGCCGCCCCGGGAGGGAAGTCCACTCACCTGATAAGCCTTTTACCCGAAGGAAGCCTGTTGCTCAGCAACGAGGTAATCCGTACACGTAGCAATATCCTGGCTGAAAATATGACCAAATGGGGTAATCCGAACAGCATCGTCACCAACAACGACCCGGAAGAGATCGGCCGCCTGACACATTTATTCGATGTGATCGTTACCGACGTTCCCTGTTCCGGCGAAGGAATGTTCCGCAAGGACACCGACAGCACGGGCGAATGGAGTGTGGCAAACGTAAACCTTTGTGCCGCCCGCCAGCGCCGTATCATCCACGATATATGGAATGCACTCAAACCCGGCGGACTGCTTATTTACAGTACCTGTACTTACAATACGGAAGAAGACGAAGATAATATACATTATATAATAGAGGAACTGGGAGCCGAAGCCCTGTCCATTCCCACCAAAGATGAGTGGCAGATCACCGGACCGTTACGCCATGCACACCCGGTCTACCGTTTCTTCCCTCATAAAACAAAAGGAGAAGGTTTCTTCCTTGCCGCCCTGCGTAAAGCCCCCGGCGAAGTCGATGAAATAATCCGTCCTAAAAGTAAAAACAAGAAGGATAAAGGGAAAGCCACTCCCGTCATTCCCCCTATTGTAAATAAATGGATACAGGAGCCTGACAGCTTCCAGATGGAAATATTCAATGATACAATACAAGCCATACCGGCCATCCACTATGACACTTGGCAACTGCTATCCACCCAGTTGCGAATCGTATCTGCCGGAATCCGCATCGGAGAGATAAAAGGCAAAGATATTTTACCGGCCCATTCGCTGGCGTTAAGTACGGCACTGAACAAAGATGCTTTCACCTGTGCCGAAGTAAGCTGGGATGATGCCATCAAATACCTGAAAAAAGAAGCATTGCTTCTCCCCACCGAAATAGAAAAAGGGTACGTGCTGGTCTGCTACCAGGGATTTCCTTTAGGTTTTGTCAAACATCTCGGAAACCGTGCCAATAACCTTTATCCGCAGGAATGGCGTATTCGTACCGGATATATACCCGAACAGGTATTATTGCTAATTGACTACCAGCAGAAAAGGTAATGCCTTTGCCTCAATAGTACTAATGAGGGTATGACACTAACGTTGGTGAGGATGCAACACTAACGTTGGTGAAGGTGTGACACTAACGTTAGTGGGGATGTGTCACTAACGTTAGTGGAAGAGTACCACCTGAACGAACTCTAACAACTATCTCGATATCGTATCCAGACGCGCCGTATGAAGTGCCGCCTCTATCTTGCGTATATAATTCCGTTTGGTTGTTTCCGGAGCATAGACAAGTCCTTCGGTAACAATCACACGTTGTTTATTCGTATCCAGAAAGGCATGGCTGACAAACGGACCACCCATCTTATCGCCTACCATCTTCCACAGACCACGTAAAACACCGCAATATTTTTCATGCAGCATGATAGGTTCATAAGTCAGGTCGGCACGTGTTTCGGTTGCCACATATGAATCGGGGAAAGCACCGGGTAGATTTCGCTTCAAAACAGAATCGCGCTTAGCTACCAGATAATCCTCTGTAAACGTATTTTCATCTGTATACGGAAAAGAATACACCAGCAAATCAACACGCCCGGTATTAGCATTATTCGATACCCACAGGAAATCGGTGGTATCTTTATAATAAGTCATATCTTCCGGAGCATTGATATGGATATTGAATTTTTCCTGCGCTTTATCCATAGCTAGTTTACTGTAATGCTCCTTTAAAATAGCGATACGCCGTCTCTTTTCTATACTGCAAAAATGATTGACTATATCAGAATCATGCAATGTCAGATAAGTCACCAGTTCATGGACGGACGGAGCATTGAGTTTTATCACTTCCTGGTTCTTTGCCCACTCATCCTTATAACCGTTCAACGCCACCATCGTATATTTAGCCGGATCAATATCGATAATAAGAATATTACGGACATATCTCAACAGACCATTGAATGTTTCCTTGGGAACAAAAGTAACCCGCATGGAAGGTTCCGGTTGAGGAAGTCCTGCTACCGAAGCATTTAACTGCTCTTTTATCAACTCGCCAACTTCACTTTCTCCCACCTCCCTGGTCATAACGACCAGAATTTCATAAGGCAGACCGGTTGCGCGTTTCTCTACGATGGAGCTATTACAACTCATTAAAGTCAGTAATCCCAACAGGTAAACGGTAAATAGACATTGTGTTCTCATAAGCATTATTCTTTATTCCATTTCAGAGTTAATTGTTTATGGCAGCAAAGGTAAGAGGGAAAAAGAAAGAGAGGGAGAAAGAGTACCGGACAAATAAGCAAAGCAGCAAAACGCTATATATCAACAAAATACAAACACATATATTCTATAGGGGATACACTTTGCAGGACAATTAGAATGGATTACGGATCAAAATTTATCGATACAGTCGGATAAACTGGTCCAAATCCGTCTTATCATCCAGCTGTAACCGTTTCTTCAGACGGCTCTTCGACTTGGTCAGGGCATCGGTGGTATTATTAAAGACAGCCATTTGATCTTTACGGGGAAAGTTCCATTTGATCAGGCAGCAAATTTCTTCTTCATGGCGGGTTATACCCGATTTCTGTTTCAGTTCCGTCAGGAAATTATTGAAAAGAAGATCGGTGGTATGAAGCAACTCTCTCCACTCCGGCTTGGTCAGATTGGTACGGACAGGATCCTGTTTGAGCTGGATCAATAAAGAAAAAGCATCTGCCGACAACTCGATCGTCTCTTCCGATGCGGCCGAAAGACGTTCGATGATCTGTTCGCTTTCCCGAACTTTCCGCTGGTAATAATCCAGATCGGCGATGCGTTCTTTATAAAGCTCCGATTCTTCCGCCAGATTACGCAGATCTTCTTCCAGGCGGTTTATCTGCCCGATATAATCGTATTTTTCTTTCTGATAATGATAAATAGCCACCTTATTCTTCCTGATCTTTTCCTTGACAAGCCGGTGACGTTCTTTGCTGCGTGCCATACGGACACCGATAATATAGCCCAATACGGCACCGGCTATCAGCGCCACCCAGCAGAAACAAAACAAGAAAAAGGTCAGGGAAGAAGGATTATCCATATCAGTTCATTCACGATTTATTTTTCAGATATTCATAGATAGCCAACTGCGAACGGACTTTCACCGGCTCATCGTTATGTTTGAAGTTATTATGCAACTGTTCGTCGATCAGACAAGCCTTTACATTATCGCGCATCTGTATCTTCAGTATATCGACTACTTCCTGTTTGATCTCCGGGACCAGTATCGGGAAAGCCGTTTCTATACGCCGGTTCAGATTACGACGCATCCAGTCTGCCGATGTCAGATAGACATCTTCCTTGCCGTCATTATAGAAATACCAGATACGGGAATGCTCCAGGAACATATCGACAATGCGTGTTACCCGGATATTTGCACTATAAGGCTGGCCGGGAACCAGGCAACAGATACCTCTCACGATCAGATCGATCTCCACCCCATTCTCGCTGGCACGATACAACTCATTGATCATATTCTGGTCGTGCAGACCGTTCATCTTCAACACGATCCGTCCTTTACGTCCCTGTTTCACATGTTCGATCTCCCGATGGATCATACGGATCAGTTCAGGAACCATATTGAAACGCGCCACCAGCAAATGACGGAAAGTAGGCTCCGACATTTTACCTTCCAACACGGCAAACACCTTGTTTATATCCGTAATGATCTCGTCATTGCAGGTGAGTAAAGCCATATCGGAATAGACACGTGCCGTTTTCTCATTGAAGTTTCCGGTACTGAGGTAAGCAAAGTCACGCCGTTTGTTCCCATCCTCTGAATCTTTCCGGATGATAACAGCTACTTTTGCATGCACCTTCAATCCGGGAATACTATATATAATACGTATCCCCGCCTTCTCCATCCGCTCGGCCGTACTCATATTATTTTCTTCGTCAAAACGGGCTTTCAGTTCTACAAAGACCGTCACTTTTTTCCCATTCTGTGCAGCACTTACCAACGTATTGATGACCGCCGAGTTTTCCGCCACCCGGTATTGGGTGATTTTTATTTCATCCACTTTCGGATCGAAAGCCGCCTCCATCAGAAAGCGGATCAGGTAATCGAACGACTGGTAAGGGAAATGCAACAAAATATCTTTTTTCTTCACCGCCCGAAATACAGAACCTTTCTCATCCAGATAAGGCACACGCATAGGTGCCGGGACCTTCTGTTCCAACTCTTTCCCTTTCGGATTGGGCAATTTGGCAAGGTCCTGCAAATTCAGGTAACGCCCGCCAACCACCAGGTCGTCGCGTGTAATACCGAAAGCATCGCATATAAAAGAAAGGAAATCTTCCGGCATCGCCCGGTCGTACATAAAACGACTCAGCGCCCCGATCTTCCGTTTCTTTACCTTCTTACGGATACTTTCCACGATATTTCCTTTCTCATCCTCCAGATAAATATCGGCATCGCGGGATATCTTGATACTATAACAACTGTCTATCTCATAACCCGGAAATACATTCGCCAGATTCGCCCGGATAATATCGTCGATGAACATGATGTAAAACTTCCCTTCATGCTGGGGCAACTCGATGAAACGGGGTACTTTGGCATAAGGGATCTTCATCAGGGCATAATGGTACTCAGGCGCCTGGTCGCCTTCCGACTTCCGCTTGCTCTTCTTTATCATACGGATCACCAGGTATAAACGGCGGTCGCGAATAAATGTACGGATATCCCCTGCCTGTATCATGACGGGCGACAGGAACGGAAAGACCTCTTCATTAAAGAAGTTATGCACGAACTCTTCATGGAAAGGTTCGGGTTCGCTTCCCTGATAAAGATAAATATTCTGACGATTCAGCTCCGGCAGTATCTTTTCCGAAAAGATACGGTAATACTCCCGTTGCTGGCGGTTCACTTCATCTGTTATCTCGGTCAACACTTCTTCGGCCTCGGCACCGCTTTCTTCGGTGAAATTCTTTTTCATGATCACCCCACGATGCTCCGCCACACGTATTTCGTAAAATTCTTCCAGGTTGGAAGAATAGATAGACAAGAATTTAATCCGCTCATAGATAGGCAGCGCATCGTCTTCCGCTTCCAGTAAAACCCGGTAGTTGAAAGAGAGCCAACTAATGTCGCGCTTAAAGTATTTATATGAATTCTCCATCGTATTCTATTCTTAGCTGCGTAAATATAGAGACTTTTGCAGAATAAAAGAAATAGATACTTATACAAAAATCGGACAACCCCTGTTAAGAGCTGTCCGATCCTCTTTTTTAACTCATAATTCTATAAAATCCAACGAATATGAGCTCTTATCACTTTTTATTTACCTTTTTCCAATTCAAAATCCACCAAAATGGGACGATGATCGGAAGGATGCCAAAAGTTTGAAAGATTTGCCGGATCGCGCACCGGTTTTGTGTAAGTATCGGTCACGACATCGGCAGCAACAATACGTTCATATAGCGGAGAAGTACAATATACGAAATCTATACGCGCCTCTCCCCCAGTCGTGGTCTTAAACTCGCCGGGATGCTTTTTAGCGATCACATCTACATAAGGGGTATTCTCACGGATATAATCATGCACTAAAAAGCGAGTATCTTCCTCCGGATATTTGTAAACCGTATTATCAACTCGTGACCGCGAATTAAAATCTCCCATCATCATCCAGTATTGGCCAGCTGCCCCGGGAACTGATCCGATCGTTTGTTTACAGATATACTCCATTTCCATACGCCGGTATTTGTCTCCTCCGTGTTCCGCTCTGCTGGCATCCTGGTCTTCGGCACGAAAAGCAAAGGCTTGCGGCCAGGTATGGAGCGTTACCACATTGACCGTTTGTCCGCCGATTTCGATCTGCGCCCAGCCAGCGCCATGCGTAACGACACTGTCCGGCTCCGCCCCCGTAATACGCGAGACATTTTTAATCGGATATTTAGATGTTATCACCTGGGGATAGTTGTCACGGTGACCACCTATATACCAATATGCATGTCCATATCGCATGGCTAGTTTCTCCCAATTATCTGTCAGGTAACGATCTGCTGCCTCCATAGGGTCAGCTGTACCCGTCTTATAAATAGTCTGAGCTTCACACCAGACACAGATATCCGGATTTTGCTTTTTAACCCATTCGACAAAACCGTCATAATTATCTCCCTGTCCGGACCACATCCCGTTTTGTATGTTCCAGTAGAGAAGACGTACATGTTCCTTATCCGAACGGTTGCCACATGATGTCACAAGACAGGCTGCTATCCACATAAACGCGAGCATAAAAAATATACGCCCTCCGTTAATAATCTGTTTTTTCATTCCTATTCTCTATTTTAAGTTTAACATTTTACTCATTCTGCAGAAGTATAACCCGGATTCTGGTCGGTAGACTGATTCATCGCCTTATTATAATTGAATTCGGAATCCGGAATCTTCCACAAAAAATGTCTTTCCTTAATTTCCGTCCATGAACCGTCTTCCACATTATAATATTTTCCTACCAGTTCCTGTGCTTTCCCCAAACGGACGATAAAATCCCAGTGTTTCCCCTCGTTGAAGTGCTCATAGGTTTCTTCCCTGATCAACAAATCGATAAAGTCATCCATCGTTTTATAATCCGATAATTTATAATCCAATTCCATATCCGGGACTTTAGGATCGTACCCATAAGCACGACGACGAAGCTGGTTCAGCATTTCGATTGACTCTTCTGTAGGCCCTCCGGCAACACGTGCCGTTGCCTCAGCAAAAATAAGCATTGCATCCGGATAACGGATCAACGGAATAGAAACATTCGCTCCTCCCCCTTGTGAATTCGGATCCCAATACTTTGTCAAAAGGCAGGTGTACTCTCCATAAGCATCAGCTCCAAAGATATAAAAACCGACATTCAGCGCATAACGGAGATCATTCTTATCCCAGGTAGATATCACATGATTTTTCAAATCCGTATAATGCGTAAAATAACCATTCCCATTCAACATCAACTTGCCCGGTTCTATCTCATATTTCGGATGCGATGTATAAGACAGATAATCCCAGGTTTTACCGTCTGTCCGCGATGTCTTGATATAAAACACCTCTTCCGTCGAAGTTGTCAGGTCATACCCGAATACTTTGTCAAAATCCCTTGAAGCACCGACCTGAACCAATGAGTAAACTCCGCTATTGACCACTTCCCCTGCCAGAGTTTTGGCTTCTTCATAGTTTCCCGTATGCATATACACATCAGCCAGACATGTTCTCACCACATTTTTATTCGGCGTCGCCAGATATCTGGATTTATCCGGACAATTAGCCAACGCATATTTCAGGTCTTCAATAATAAAAGCATAAACATCTTCCTTCGAGCTTTTGGGCACATCCCATGTCGTAATGTTATCCTCGGTTTTCAGAGGGACTCCACCCCAATATTTGACTAAATTAAAATAATTGAATCCTCTCAGGAATCTCAGTTCCCCTAAATAGGCTGTAATTTCCGCCTCGGTCATCTCCGTTGCTGCCGGAAGTTTCTCTATCGCGGTATTACAATACATGATCGCTTTATATAAATTCGTCCAGTTAGATTCACTCCGCGTGATATGAGTAGAATTTACAAAACCGTTGTATGCTTTGTAAGTCTGGTAAACTCCTTTCGGATAACAGTACTCCGTATTGATTTCCAGCGTAGCGAAAAAATTAGAATTATAAGCCGACCGCATCACATCCAGCGGAGCCAATACCGCAGCATTCGCTTCTTCCTGTGTATTATAAAATGTTTCGCTCGAAATCGAATATGTATATTTCGTCTCATTCAGGCAATTGTCGCACGCCTGAAAAACAAAGAGACAGGCCACTATTAATAATAACAACTTACTTTTCATTGTTTCTGATTTTTAAAATTTGACACTTAAACCCATTGAAAACGTTTTACTGTTCGGATAAGTCAAATGGTCGATACCGGCATTGACATCACTCGCTTTTGAACTCACCTCCGGATCCACCCCGTTATACTTGGTAAAGGTCAACCAGTTTTGGGCACTTACAAACACCCGGATACCACTAAGCCAATTCCGGGTACTCCATTTTTCACAAGGGAAATTGTAGGCCAGACTGACATTTTTCAAACGCAGATAAGAACCATTATCGATGAAACGGTCTGAGTACTTCAAAGAGCCGACCGCCTCAATCTTCGGATAGGCGACATGAGAATTATCCTGTCCTTCCCTCCAACTTTCATAATACACCTTACGCTCAATATTCATACCCTGCCCATAAGAATAATTCCTCATCTCGCTCAAGTTAAAGACATCATTTCCCTGACTTCCCTGCAGAAAGAAATTGAAATCCCAGTTTTTATAGCGAAAGCCGCAATTCAAACCATACGTAAAATCCGGAAAAGGCGATCCCGCGATATACCGATCTTCCGTATCTGTATATTGACCGTCACCATTCATATCAACATAAGAAAGAGAGCCTTTTTCATCTAATCCGGCATCTTTATATACATAAAACGCCCCTAAAGGTTCTCCTTCGCGAATAATGGTTATAGAACCGGAACCATAGTTACTGTAAGTCGTACCTAAAATATCATCTCCGCCAGCCAATTCTTCAACTCTATTTTTATTATGTGCAATATTAAACTGGACTGTAAAACCAAAATCCTTCTTTTGTACGACATCCGCTTCCACCAAAAGTTCGACTCCCCGATTACTCATACTTCCGATATTCCGGACTGTCGATGAATATCCGGATGAAGACGGCAACGATACCGTATTCAACAGGTCAGTCGTCTTTTTATAATAATAATCGGCTGTAAAACGTAAACGTTGGTTGAACAAGCCCAGATCGGCACCGACATCCCATTGAGACGTTGTCTCCCATTTCAGATCTTCCGGAAAAGTGCTGCTTGGCGCATAGTAGGGTACATTCTCAGTTCCTGTCGCCGTCTTTCCTGTATTCAATAAATTCTGTGTCATATACGGGTCGATGGCACTCGAACCTGTACGGCCATATCCCAGGCGAAGTTTCAGATTGGTCACTTTTTCAAACTGTTTCATAAAAGGCTCTTCGGATATTCTCCATGCCACAGCTCCCGAAGGGAAATATCCCCAACGCGAACCTGCCGAATAACGGCTCGATCCGTCCGCGCGGAAACTGGCTGTCACCAGATATTTACCATTAAAAGAATAGTTGATACGTCCGAGATAAGACATCAACGCCCATTTGGAATAAGAGGTAGAAGGAGTGTTGACCGTTCCTGCCGAAGACAGATTATTTGTTTGCTGGACATCGCTCAGGAATGTATTACCGGATGCGGTTATCGATTTATAAACATTCTGCTGATAAGTAAAACCACCCATCAGATTGAATGAGTGAATTTTATTCACGGTAAAGTCATAATTCACAATATCCTCATTTATCACATTAGTAGACCGTTTATGGTTCACGGATGCGGAATTATTCTGGTAAATATACTTTTTAGTCGTATAAGCGTCATACCGTGAATCCGAACCTTCCAGACCAAAAGTAGCTTTCACAGAAAGGCCTTTGATCGGCTGGAAGTTGATAGCGGCATTAATATTCGTCAGGTTCGTGACAGTCTTGTAAGTTGCCTCATAAGCCATGCAAATGGGGTTCTTGATTTCATGCGACGACCAGGAATACCAGGAACGCAAATCCTTATAATTACCGCTTTCATCGTACGGATAAAATACCGGTGCGGCAGAATAAGTGGCACCGATCATAGAAGAACCTCCGTTACCTCCTCCGTCAGACTGGTTCATCTGGTTTATCAGCGAATATCCCATGTTCAACGAAGCACTGACCATCTTGCTCATTTTCAAATCCAGACTCGAACGTAAATTGTATTTGTCATACGAACTGTTATGGATCAATCCGTCTTTCATCATAGCTGAACCGCTTATGAAATAACGCAAATTATCCGTTCCCCCCGATACATTAATATTATGATTCGAGATAGGAGCATTCTGGAATACTTCATTCTGCCAGTCTACCCCTTTCCCCATTGCTGCAATATCCGTTTCGGAAAAAGGAGCTTCACTCAAAATATCTGCATTGACCAGATATTCATTATAAAACCGTGCCCACTCCTGAGCATCCATTAAATCCAACTTTTTTATCTGCTTCTGGAAGCCATATTCAAAGTCGTAGGAAACTGTCGTTTTCCCGGTTTTCCCCTTCTTGGTCGTTATCAAAACTACACCATTCGCTCCACGGGAACCGTAAATAGCCGTAGCCGACGCATCTTTCAGGATTTCCATGGATTCGATATCATATGTATTGATAGAAGACGTGCTAGCAGGTATTCCGTCAATGATATAAAGCGGAGAATTATCACCTTTGATCGAATTAACCCCTCGAATACGGATCGAATAATCTCCCGACGGATCTCCGGTATTCTGTGAAAGGACAACTCCCGGAACTCTCCCCTGCAAAGCCTGAATAGGATTGGATACGGTAAAGGCCGTAATTTCATCGGCTTTTATGGCAGATACGGAACCTGTCAAATCTTTTTTCTTCATTGTACCATAACCGATAACCACGATTTCATCTAATGATTCTACATTCTCCTTCATTACGATATTCAAGCTTTTTTGCCCTTTTACCGGAATTTCCTGTGAATTGTATCCTATATAAGAAATCATCAGGACATCTTTCTCCGATACATTCATTGAAAAATTCCCATCCACATCGGTCACGACACCAGTCGCAGAACCTTTTAACACAACATTGGCTCCGATTATCGGCTCCCCTTTTCCATCCACGATATTCCCCGTTAGAGCATACGATTTTTGCTGGCTAACAACAGGAAGTACATTGGTCTCCGCCCATACTTGTGCAGGAAAAAACTGCAACGTTACGGCAAGGCATAAAATTCCCAGTAAATGGGACACATTCTTCTCTCGATCCATTTTGTTTAAAATAATAATAAATTTGATTTATTTGCGGAACAAAATAAGCAAGACAACATTTCAATGCGGAGACAGGTCAATGACATTCATCGCACATTCTTGCTACAAATCGGTGTCCGGTAAAATATATTTCTTCCGTTTTAATAACCTGTTCATTAATAATTATGCATATATTTGCGTATTACATAACATATAAAACACCTTACTATGAAAAAGTCAGATCTGAAAATCATGGCAGAAGAGGAAAGAAAAGAGTTACAGGACCGGTATATCCGTTTTGATTGGGCAATCAAGCGTTTGTTACGCCAGAAGGCCAACTTCGATGTGCTTAACGGTTTCCTTACCGTTATGCTGCGCGAAGAGGTCAGGATACTTGAGATCCTCGAAAGCGAAGGCAATCAGGAAAGTGCCGACGACAAGTTTAACCGCGTCGATATAAAGGCGCTGAACAGCAAAGACGAAATCATCATCGTCGAAATCCAGAACACCCGTGAAGTTCATTATCTCGAACGTATTCTCTACGGCGTGGCCAAAGCCATCACTGAGCATATCTCGCTGGGTGAAGGCTATCAGAAAGTAAAAAAGGTCTACTCCATCAGTATCCTGTATTTCGACCTTGGTGTGGGGACAGACTATATCTACCACGGTCAGAACCATTTCACCGGTGTGCATACCGGCGACCGGCTGCGTATCAACACCCGCGACCGTGATGCAGTCGTCACCCGTCTCCCGTCTTCAATCTTCCCTGAGTACATTTTGATCCGCGTAAACGAATTCGACAAGGTGGCCTCGACGCCTTTGGATGAATGGATTAAGTATCTGAAAGACGGAACGATCCGCCCGGACACGACAACACCGGGCCTTCGTGAAGCCCGTGAGAAACTGAAGTACTACTCGATGTCTTCAAGCGAGCGACATGCGTATGACGAGCATCTGAACGTGATTATGATCCAGAACGATGTTCTCGACACCGCCAAATGGGAAGGTCGCATCGAAGGACTGGCAGAAGGAAAAGCGGAGGGGCTTGCCGAGGGAGAAGCCAAAGGAAAGGCAGAAGGCAAAGCTGAAGCTCTGTTACAGACGGCTTCCAACATGAAACGTATGGGCATAGCGGCAGCCGACATTGCAAAATATACAGGATTGCCGGTCGTGGAAATAGAAAACCTTAGATAACAGCATTAACGTAATAACACAAATATGATTAAAATAGGACTTCTCTCAGATACTCATGCCTGGTGGGATGATAAATATGCAGAATATTTCTCGGAATGCGATGAAATATGGCATGCTGGTGATATAGGCTCGGATGGACTGGCGGCACGGTTGGCTGCTTTGAAACCTTTCCGGGCAGTATATGGAAATATAGACGGGCAATCACTCCGGCTGGAATATCCCGAAGTAGCTCATTTCAAAGTAGAAGACGTAAATGTGATGATGACGCATATAGGCGGTTATCCGGGCCGTTACAACCCGGCTATCCGCAAAGAATTGTACGATACCCGCCCGAACTTGTTCATAGCGGGTCACTCGCACATTCTTAAAGTTGCATTTGATAAGTACCTGAATTGTCTGTATATCAATCCAGGCGCCGCCGGTAAAAGCGGTTTCCATCAGGTTCGTACCCTGGTCCGCTTCGTCATCGACGGCAAAAATATGAAAGACCTCGAAGTGATCGAACTGGGTATCCGTTAAAGGATACCCGGTTATTTGCCACAGCAGAAGTTTTCTGCCAACAAGATCGTATTCTGAAGATAAGAGAACTCCTGCTCGAAATATTCGCTAAATACGCCGGTATGCAGATTCTCTTCTATTTGCTTGGCAGTCCAGAGTTTTCCGCCTGCCCGCTTGCATTGACTCAGCTGATCTTCCGTACGAAGACAGATCACGTAAAGCGATACCAGATGTTTCACCTTCTCGTTCTCAAACGTATAACGAATGAGGAAACGAGGATTCACATCCTGCTGTCCAGCAAGTTCACCTACCGATTCACGCACCGTACTTTCAATACTATGCCTGAATAGTACATAACTATGGAAAGGATAATCGATCGTATCCGGCGATACGAATGCATCTTTACTCCTTTTCATCAAATAAAGCATTCCATTATGGATAACTGCTACGCGGACGATCGGATGATAGTATTTCTTCGGTAACGAACGGCTGACCGAACGCGCAATACAACCGATGACTTTTCCTCCGTCATTCAACACCGGCAACCACATTTCTTTCTGTAAACTACCTTGCATCAACGATAAGCGTATCTGTTCATAAAGAATGACCAGTACTCCGATCAATACCCCCAGTTCCCTGTAAAGGAAACGTTCCACGCGCACACTTTGCATCGTATCCGGCAGGATACTGTATACCAAAATGGCAAATAGATGTAATGTATACAAATTCTGAACCAACTGGGCAATGAAATAAAACTCATTTAACGTAGTACGCATCAAAGTCCGTTTGTAAGTCGGGTGTGTCGATGTTCTTATCTTTTTCAGTACAGAGCGCCGGCTAAAACCGATAAACGCAAGTACCACCACCAACAACACCTCCGTAATCAACGGAGAATAAATGAATAGTACGGGTTCCAGTTTCAGGCAGAGAAAGACAGAATACAACACCAGCGTAATAGCTGAAGGTAACAATAAAAATTGATACACTTTATCCTTACTCAATACCTGATAAAGAAAAATACATACAAAACAAAAGGTAACGCCGATAATGAAAGACAACAGATAAGAAAAATAATTATCCAAGAACATAAAAAGCAACAATGGCAACAGACCAATGGCTTGATTGTCTAAACCTTTCTTAACTTTGTTCATACCCTTTCCCCCTTTCTTCGCACTTTAAATATATAACAACCCAATGTGTTAAAAGTTTTCGCTATTAAACATGCTTTTCAGCGTGATAAGAGGAACGAACCAGCGGAGCGCTCTCTACCATACGAAATCCTTTATCCAAAGCGATTGATTTATAGACATTAAACTGTTCGGGGGTCACATACTCAGTTACTTGAATATTTTTTCTGGATGGTTGTAAATATTGACCAATTGTTAATACGGAAACACCTGCTGCCAGCACATCGTCCATCAGTTCGTATACCTCTCCGGGGGTTTCTCCCAGGCCGACCATGATACCGGTTTTTGCCGTAGCACCCTGTTTTGCAATGCGTGACAGGACAGCCAGGCTGACATCGTATTTGGCGGCACTACGAACCTGCGGACTGATACGCCGCACTGTTTCCATATTATGCGATATGATTTCGGGAGCGGCTGCCACTACCTGATCGACCAGATCAAGGCGTCCCTGAAAGTCAGGTATCAGGACTTCTACCGTCGTATCCGGGTTTACTTCTTTGATTGTCCGGATCGTATCAACCCAATGCCGGGCTCCCAGGTCGGGCAGATCGTCACGATCGACCGACGTTATCACTGCGTGTTTTAAGTTCATCAGGCGAATACTTTCCGCTACATTGGCCGGTTCTTTCGGATCCAGCGGCAACGGCTTGCCTGTTAGCGTATTACAAAAGCGGCAGGAACGGGTACATATCTCACCCGCTATCATGAACGTGGCCGTTCCCCGGCTCCAGCATTCTCCCATATTCGGGCATTTGCCGCTCGTACAAATGGTATGCAGACAATGCGACTCAACAATACTTTTCGTCTTTGTAAACTGCTCGTTCCCACCAAGCCGGATCTTTAACCAATCCGGCTTTCTCACATGTTCTGACATTATAAGTTATCAAATAAGAAGTTAGACATCCTGGTATACAGATGATATCGGGTATTTCCTCCGTAAATACTGTGATTACGGTCTTTGTAAACCTGCATATCGAACTGTTTACCGGCTTGTACCAATGCTTCTGCATAATCCATCGTCTGCTGGAAGTGTACATTATCATCAGCAGTTCCGTGTACCAGCAACAGCTTACCTTGTAAGTCTTTTGCCAGCCGGATCGGTGAAGTTGCAGCATAGCCCGAGAAGTTTTCTTTAGGCGTACGCATAAAACGTTCGGTATATACCGAGTCATAATATTTCCAGTCTGTCGGAGGAGCGACAGCGATACCGGCCTTGAATGTACCGTTACCCACGCTCATCGACATTAATGTATTATATCCGCCAAAGCTCCAGCCCCAGATGGCAATGCGTTTTGCATCGACGTACGGCAGTTTGCCCAAAGCCTGTGCAGCTTCCACCTGGTCTCTGGATTCCAATTCGCCCATCCGCAGGTATGTACATTTACGGAAGGCTTCACCACGTGCACCGGTTCCCCGGCCATCCACGCTGACTACGATAATTCCGTTCGCAGCCAGGTAATGTTCCCAGTCAAAACCATATTTATCCAGTACTTGTTGCGAATTAGGTCCGCTATATTGCACCATCAGTACCGGATATTTCTTCGATTCATCGAAATTCACCGGTTTTACAATCCAGGCATTCAGCTCTATATCAGAAGCTGTACGCACCTTGAAAAATTCTTTTTTGGAGAATGATGTACTTGCCAGTTTTTCGCGTAGGGCAGCATTGTCCTGCAACACGCGCAACACTTTCTTCGACTTCGTTTCATTTACGGTGATCACGGCAGGCGTGTTGGCATTCGAATAGTTATTTACGAAATAGGCATAGTTAGCACTGAAGTCGGCACTGTTCGTACCTTCGCTTTCCGACAGCTTCGTCTTAACACCCTTCTGGTCTATTTTATAGACAGAACGGCGCAACGGGCTTTCTTCTGCCGACTCGTAATATACTACCTTGGCAACATCGTCATATCCGATCAAACGGGTCACATCCCAATTGCCTTTCGTCACCTGGCGCTGCATAACTCCTGTCGGCGAATACAAGTAGATATGGGAATAACCATCCTGTTCGCTCACATACGTAAATCCATTCGGGTTGAAATGGATAGAAGTCAGCCATTCGGAATCGACATAACATTTATTTTCATCACGAAGGATCAGGCGGGATACGCCGCTCTTCGGATTTACATAATACATATTGAAAAGATTCTGCTGGCGGTTCAAAGTCATGACAGCCAACTGATCCGAATTAGTTGTGAACGTGATCCGGGGAATATAGCTATCCGCTTCTACCGGTATTTTCAGTTCTTTGATATCTTTCGTTGCTACGCTGTAAGAATGAACCGTTACTTTCGAGTTGCTCTCTCCAGCTTTCGGATATTTGAAATTGTAATATCCGGGATACAGGCCGTTGCCGTACATCTGCATGGAATATTCGGGCACTTCACTTTCATCGAAACGGACATAAGTCAGATATTCGCTGTCCGGAGACCAGGCCATCAGGTTCGTAACGGCAAATTCTTCTTCATATACCCAATCGGTAATACCGTTCAGCACCTTATTCAGTTCACCGTCTTTAGTTACCTGTACTTCGGTATCGAAATCAAACTTACGAACCCATATATTGTTATCCACCACATAGGCACACATACGTCCGTCCGGCGAGTAAGTCGGAATCATCTGTTTATTTTTCGAATCGGACAACGGTTTCACATAGTTACGCCGTACGTCATAATCGTAAACCATCGCTTTGAAAGAACGGCGGTAAATCGGCTCAGTGTCCCGCCAGACCAGTATATGATGGCCTGTACTGCTGATATCATAGCCGTCAAAATCATCAAACGTACATTCACGGGCCGTCCGGGCATTGAACAAAGTGTCTACCGGATTACCTGTACGATAGGAGTATTTAATGATCATACTACGGTCTTTATTCATTGCCGTATAATGCTCGCCATCCGGTAACGACCGCATTTCACCAATAGCGGTTACCTGACGGAACTTTCCATCTGTAATTTCTTTTAAATCTACACGCTTGCTCCCATTCTGAGCAGATACGCTTCCAATTATCGCCAATGAAAGCAAGAAACCAACACCCAATCGTTTCATGAATACTATTTTTTATTTTGAATAGGCTGCAAAGGTAGTATTTTCTCATGGTAAACCCTTAGCCGTTAAAGGTAAATTATGTACCCGGATAGCGTTTCCGGGATATTTTATCGTTAAATTAACCACCGGACATTGGTCATTAACCATTATAAATTACCTTTGCCGCATGGAAAACGTAAAACCTTATAACGATTTCGGAGATTTCCTACGGAAAGTATTCCCTTATAAAGTACAGAAAATCTCTATAAACGCAGGCTTTACCTGTCCGAACCGCGACGGTTCGAAGGGATGGGGAGGTTGTACTTATTGTAATAACCAAACGTTCAGCCCGGAATATTGTCATACGGAAAAAAGTGTGACCGAACAATTGGAGGAAGGTATCCGTTTCTTTTCCCGTAAATATCCGGAAATGAAGTATCTCGCCTATTTCCAGGCTTATACCAATACATATGACGAACTGAGCTCGCTGAAAGCGAAGTATGAGGAAGCGTTATCCTACCCCGGCGTGGTCGGATTGATCGTCGGGACACGTCCGGACTGTATGCCGGATGACCTACTGGATTATTTCACAGACCTTTCCAAAGAAAAGTTCGTGATGATAGAATACGGACTGGAAAGCACGCAGGACAAAACGTTGCTTCGCATCAACCGCGGACATACCTACGGAGAATCGGAAACAGCTATCCGGCGGACAGCGGAAAGAGGTATTTATACGGGGGCCCACCTGATCCTGGGTTTGCCGGGAGAAAGCCGGGAAGAAATAATGCACCATGCCGACCGGTTATCCGCTTTACCGGTCACGACGCTGAAACTACATCAACTGCAACTGATACGCAACACCCGCATGGCGAAAGAATATGCCGAACACCCGGAAGAATTCCATCTGTACACGGCCGACGAATATATCGACCTGGTGATCGACTTCATAGAAAAATTAAACCCCTCTATTGTAGTAGAGAGGTTTGTATCGCAATCCCCCAAAGAGCTGCTGATCGCTCCTGACTGGGGACTTAAGAACTTCGAATTTACAGCGAAGGTCAATAAGCGTATTGCCGAAAGAAATGCACGGCAAGGACGATTATTTATTCCTTTTTCTCAGGAGCCAGTTCCCCATAGAATGTGATGTTCTGTTTATTGACAGGCGTCACATTGATTGTCGCGGAGCCATTTGAAAACACCTGCACATTGAATGCAAACGTATCGTCATCGCTTCGGGTACGAAACTGTATTTGAGCGGTTCCTTTCTTATTAAAAGAACATTGATAATCGGTAATTGATTTTTCGAAACGTAACCCGTCACCGCCACCATAAGGAGCCGAATATGCCCTTCCGAAATAAGGAAGATAGGAAATAACCGAGTCACCGCGCATTTCCAAAGAGTAGGGAGAAGTCAGATTAACCGAACGTCCTCCCATGGGTATCGCACGATTTACATTCACTGTAAACCGTTTACTATCTATTAATTCTTTCACTTCATTGGCTTTCTGCTCTTTCTTTTCTTTTTTACTTTGAGCATAAAGGGATTGCCCTGCAAACAGAAGGACAATCCCTATTAACCAAAATAACCTAACATTCTTCATAACCTTAAATACTAACACACAATTCTCCTTTTATATATAAGACAATTAGAGAAGCCAAAAGTTTATATCCAACCCGTTAATTTAACACAACAAGAGGTTAACAAACCATTACTCTGCCATTTTCCTAAAATACTAGCACATAAAATAATAAATTACATCATCAATTAAAAACCAAAGCACTTGCGTATGTCCGCCAACTTTACGTAATTTGCTGACTCATTTTCTGAATCAGATTAAACAAATTTATGGAGAAAAAACATCAGTATCAGGGATTAACCAAACAAGAAGTTGAAGAAAGCAGGCGCCTCCACGGCGAAAATATCCTCACACCTCCGGAGAAAGCCTCTCTCTGGAGTCAGTTCCTTGAAAAGTTTAACGACCCGATCATTAAGATCCTGTTGGTAGCCTGGCTGCTATCCATGATTATTGCCGGTGTACATTGCTGGGGACCGGAAGCGAAAGGTTTTACAGCTTTCCTCGAACCGATCGGTATCTTCTTTGCTATCATGCTGGCATCGTGTGTCGGGTTCTTCTTCGAAATGAAAGCGAACAAAGCGTTCGATGTATTGAATACCGTAAACGACGATACGTTCGTCAAAGTGATCCGTGAAGGGAATATTTGCCAGGTAACTAAAAAAGAAGTCGTTGTCGGCGACATCGTCGTACTGGAAACCGGAGAGGAAGTTCCTGCCGACGGTCATCTGTTGGAAGCTATCTCTCTGCAGATCAATGAATCGACATTAACAGGCGAACCGATCATCAGCAAGACCACCAACGAAGCCGAGTTCGATCACGAAGCGACCTATCCATCCAATATGGTGATGCGCGGCACAACGGTTGTCGACGGACATGGAGTGATGAAAGTCGAGCTGGTAGGCGACGCCACCGGCTACGGAAAAGTATATGAAGGCTCGCAGATAGAAAGCGACGTGGAAACACCGCTACAGATACAGCTCAAAGGGCTTGCCGGTGTCATCAGCAAAGGTGGCTACACGGTTGCCGGACTTACCTTCATCGCCTTACTCGCAAAATTATTGATGACATCCTCCGGTATGCCGGTGATGGACTTGATCTCGCATATTCTGAACATCTTTATGGTGGCAGTAACGCTGATCGTTGTATCCGTTCCGGAAGGTCTGCCGATGAGTGTAACCCTGAGTCTTGCCCTGAGCATGAACCGCATGCTTAAGACGAACAACCTGGTCCGCAAGATGCATGCCTGTGAGACCATGGGAGCGACAACGGTGATCTGTACGGATAAAACGGGTACGTTGACACAAAACCAGATGCAGGTTTACCAAACGAACTTCTACAATCTCAAAGATCAGAAATTGGGAGATGACGAGTTGAGTAACCTCATCAAAGAAGGCATTTCCGTTAACTCGACCGCTTATCTCGACTTCTCGGAAGATAAGGTGAAAACACTAGGTAATCCAACCGAGGCTGCTTTACTGCTTTGGCTGAACAGTCAGAATCAGAACTATCTGACATTACGGGAAGAAGCCCCGGTTTTAGCACAGCTTACGTTTTCTACCGAACGGAAGTATATGGCCACAGTGGTACAGTCGCCTCTGTCAGGTAAAAAAGTATTATATGTGAAAGGTGCCCCCGAAATTGTTCTAGCCAACTGCCAACGGGTGGCAGCCGGCGGTACCTACAAAACGGTTGAAACCTGCAAGGCAGACATCGAAAAACAATTACTGGACTATCAGAACCAGGCGATGCGTACATTAGGCTTTGCTTACCAGATCATTGAAGACGGGAAGGATGATGCTTATTTCGTCAACGGACGTTTGCATGGTACCGACCTGACCTATCTAGGTATCGTAGCCATCTCCGACCCTGTCCGTGCAGATGTTCCGGCAGCCGTACAAAGCTGTCTGAATGCCGGTATCGATGTCAAGATCGTCACAGGCGATACACCGGGTACTGCCCGTGAGATCGGTCGTCAGATCGGTACATGGAAACCGGAAGACACCGACCGCAACATTATTACCGGCCCCGGATTCGAAGCACTGACGGACGAAGAAGCACTCGACCGCGTGCTCGACCTGAAGATCATGTGCCGTGCCCGTCCGACCGACAAACAACGCCTGGTACAATTATTACAGAAAAAAGGAGCTGTCGTTGCCGTAACCGGCGACGGTACGAACGATGCCCCGGCTTTAAAAGCCGCCCAGGTAGGTTTGTCTATGGGTGACGGGACCTCTGTTGCCAAAGAAGCCAGCGACATTACCATCCTGGACAATTCATTCGGCAGCATTACCCGTGCCGTCATGTGGGGACGCTCTTTATATCGTAACATACAGAAGTTCCTTTTATTCCAGCTTACCATCAATGTGGCCGCTTGTCTGATCGTATTACTGGGTTCCCTGTTCGGCACCGAATCGCCGCTTACCATCACACAGATGTTGTGGGTAAACCTGATCATGGATACATTTGCCGCCGGAGCACTGGCATCATTACCTCCTAACGAGCGGGTAATGAAAGATAAACCCCGCCGCAGTGGTAAAAACGGCGACTTTATCATTACCCGCCCGATGGCTTACAACATCTTCGGAGTAGGTATCGCTTTTGTTGTGATCCTGATGGGCGTATTATATTACTTCCATGCCCAGACCGGATTAACGCCGCACGACTTATCCTGGTTCTTCAGTTTCTTCGTGATGCTTCAGTTCTGGAATATGTTCAATGCGAAAGCATTCATGGAAGGCCGTTCCGCTTTTGCAAACCTGAAAGAAAGCAAGAGCTTCCTGTTCGTCGCCCTGTTGATCATCATCGGCCAGTATCTGATCGTTACGTTCGGCGGAGAGATGTTCAGCGTAGTGCCTTTATCCCTGAAAGACTGGGGTATCATTATCGGTTTAAGCTCCCTGGTTCTCTGGATCGGAGAGATAGCGAGAGGTATCAGCCGGTTGATCAGGAAATAGGACATAGTGTTGTCAGGCCGGACTCCTTACCTATAAGGATTTTCGGCCTGAAGAAAGGACTCTGCCAATGCTTTGGCAAAACTCTGCCATTACTGTGGCAGTGTTGTGCCATAGTATTGGCACTGCTATGACATCATCGTGGCAAAGCACTGTTATCACAACGAAAAGTGAAACATATCGGCATACCGATACGACCAACCTATATACCTTCCGCCTATTTCCGTTATGATCCGTACAAAAGCCCTAAATAACTTGTCCAACTAAATGATTATCTATACTTTTGTTGTAATAGAAATCAGAACAAAAACAATATATGAAGATCACAGTAAAAAACGGAAACGAAACAATCATCAACCTTTCCGGTCAGTTAGACACACTTACTTCTGCTGATTTTGAAAAAGAGATCACTAAAATACTTGCAGAAGATGTACATACTGTAGTACTCGATGGAACGGAGCTCACTTATATCAGTAGCGCCGGACTTCGTTTGCTGTTGACCCTGCAGAAAGGTATGAAAGCAAAAAACGGTACTTTCCGTCTGAGAAACCTGCAACAGGACATCATAGATATTCTGAATATCACCGGTTTCTCTTCTTTCCTTACCATCGAATCCTAAGCGCCCCGTACCGGCAGATGATAAACACGTTACACATAAAGAACGAACTGGAGCAGCTCACCCGTTTGTATGAGTTTCTGGACCTGCACGCCTCCGCTTACGGACTGGAAGAGCAGTTGACGATGCAAATCAAACTGGCTCTCGAGGAGGTGGTGACCAATGTCATATTATATGCCTACCCTGATAAAAAAGATCAGGATATACGCATCGATATGAACTATGGGAACAAACAGCTGACGATCGTCATCACCGATAAAGGCACACCTTTTAATCCGCTGGAGATGAAGGAACCCGACATTACCCTCCCGCCGGAAGAGCGGCCTATCGGAGGTCTCGGGATCTATCTGGTCAAACAACTGATGACAGAAGTCACCTATTCCCGTTCATCAGGAAAAAATATACTCACAATGACAAAAGATATTCATTGATATGGCAGACTTCGACATCAAAGAGATAAGCGCACTCAAGCTGAAATTACGGATCATTGAGAAAGCGACACTGGTGGGATGGATAGTAGTCATCCTCGGTCTTTATTATGACTGGGATACGATTCCCGGTCTCACGATTGTAACAATTATCATCCTCTATATCATTAAAGGACGGTTTCGCAAACAATTGAAGCAAAAAGAATACCTGGCAAAGATCGTGGAAGAACGGACCATCGAACTCCGTATCCAACGTGACCAGGTATTGAATGAGTCCAAAAAACTCTCTGATGCCCTGGATGCTCTGGCTAAAGCACAGGACGAACTTGTCCGCAAAGAAAAACTGGCAACCGTCGGCCAATTGACACAAGGACTGGTCGACCGTATCCTGAACCCGATCAACTACATCAATAACTTTGCCGGACTTTCCGCCAACCTGATCAAAGACCTGAAGGCTAACATCACGGAAGAACAGGCGGTCATGTCGAAAGAGAACTATGCCGACAGCATCGAAATACTCGATATGATCAACAGCAACCTGCAAAAAATCAATGAGCATGGCTGCAACACCGTGCGGATCGTGAAAGCGATGGAGGAACTGTTGAAAGACAGGAACGGCAATGCCACTTCTACCGATATCTGCGAACTCTGTAAAGTGAATGTAGACGTGATCCGCAAAGCGTTCAAAGAAGAGATCGAAAGTAAACAGATACAGATCGATATCCTATGCCCGGCAGAACCTGCCATGGCAGAGATAGATATCGAACAAATGAACAAAGTAATGCTCAGCTTATTGAAAAACAGTATCTATGCATTGCTGAAAAAGTTGCAGAAAGAAGAGTTCTCCCCGGTCATCACGATCCAGGTGGAGAAGAGACTGAACGGAACGATTTATATCAGCATCCGTGACAACGGTATCGGTATCGAAGATAATATCAAGAATAAGATATTCGAACCGTTCTTTACAACTAAACCTACTGCCGAAGCGGCAGGTGTCGGTTTATACCTCTGCCGGGAAGTTATCCTGAACCATCATGGTTCCATCATCGTTAAGAGTGAGAAGGACAACTTCACTGAGTTCATGATTTCTATTCCTATTTATCAAAAGAGCAACAATGAGTGATAACAGCAAACAAGAAATTGAACGTCTGAAAAAACAAGTCAGTCAACAGGAAAAGATGGCTTCACTCGGACTGTTGAGCGCAGGTATTGCACACGAGATACAGAACCCGCTCAACTTTGTGATCAACTTCAGCAAACTATCGTGCAAGTTGTTGCAGGATATGGAAGAAGTACTGGACGAACTGAAAGACAAACTGCCGGCAGATGCTGACGAAGAACTCCGGGAAATCATGGAGGATCTGAAAGGTAACATGAACAAGATTGAAGAGAACGGCAACCGGGCATCCAGCGTTATCCGGGGCATCCTGCTCTATTCACGCGGAAAGGACGATGAATATATTCCTACCAATCTGTGTCAACTGACCAAAGAATACGTATGGCTTTCCTACCATGCGGTACGGGCTAACAATAAGAGCTTCAACGTTGCTATCGAAGAAGAATACGACGATACGCTTCAATTGGTCAAGGTGATCCCGCAGGATTTCAGCCGCGCAGTACTCAATCTGATGAATAATGCGTGTTATGCTGTATTCAACAAGTCGAAAGGTGCGACTGAAACACCTTACAAACCGACCATTAAAGTGAGCCTGAAGAAAGACGGTGATAAAGTGCGCCTCACGATCGAAGATAACGGTTCTGGTATCACGGACGAAGTTAAAGAGAAACTCTATACCCCGTTCTTCACGACCAAACCGCTGGGAGAAGGGACAGGCTTAGGTCTCTCCATCACTAAATCGATCATCGAACAAAAACATAACGGAACGATAGAACTGGAATCCCAACCCAACGAGTTTACTCGTTTTACTATCACCATTCCGATTCAATAATTACAGAAACAACGCTACTATGGCTATAAAAATATTAAGTGTAGACGATGAACTGGACCTGGAAATATTGTTAACCCAATATTTTCGTCGCAAGATAAAGAAAGGCGAATATGAATTTTCATTTGCCCACAACGGACTGGAAGCACTCCAGATGTTGCTTGCCAAACCAGACTTCGATGTGATCCTGAGCGATATCAATATGCCTGAAATGGACGGTCTGACCTTGCTCACCAAAATCAACGAGATGCGCAACCCGGCACTCAAATGTATTATGGTATCGGCCTACGGCGATATGGAAAATATCCGAAGCGCCATGAACCAGGGAGCATTCGACTTCACAACGAAACCGATCAACCTGGAAGATCTGGAACGGACCATCGAAAAGGCTGCCGAACAGATCGCCTTTATCAAACAGGCCCAGCAAGAACATACGCAACTGGAATCCATTCAGAATGATTTGCATGTGGCTCAGGAAATACAACAAACGATCCTGCCGAAGACGTTTCCTCCGTTCCCGGATTTGAAATCATTCGACTTGTATGCTTACATGAGTGCCGCAAAATATGTGGGAGGCGACTTCTATGATTTTTTCCGTATCGGAGAAGACCGGCTGGGGTTTGTCATAGCCGACGTATCGGGCAAAGGGGTACCGGCTGCCATCTTTATGGCAATCAGCCGCACGGTGATACGTGCCATTGCACTTACCGAAAACTCCGCCGCTTTGTGTATGCAACGTTCCAATAGTATTCTCTGCCAGGAAAGTGTGAACGACATGTTCGTCACCGTATTCTACGGTATTCTGAATATCCGAACGGGCATCGTTACTTATTGCAACGCCGGACATAATCCACCGATTCTGATGAAGAAGGATGGTTCCGTTTCAAAAGTCCCGACTACCAATGACATGATACTGGGAGCCATGAGCGATGCCACTTATCACGAGAAAGAGTTGAAACTCACTCCCGGCGATAATCTGTTCCTTTACACCGACGGAGTAACGGAAGCGATGAACAAGAAACACGAACTATACAGCGAACGCCGGTTACTCGATAATTGCCGGGAACTGGCAGGAAAGAAACCGAAAGAGGTAGTAGATAAAATTACTGAAACAGTTGGCGAATTTGTCGTAGATGCCGTACAATCGGATGATATAACATTACTATCGATCGCTTACAAAGGATAAAAACAAAAAAGGCTGTCTTCCGACAGCCTTTTTCTATACATTATATTATATATAACTTATTTCAGCAATGAATCGCGGATACCTGTGATCTCTGCATTAGCAGCTCTTGCATCCTGAATAGTTGCAACCTTTTCTTTCAACGGTGAAATAGCCGCACCCAGTTGTTTCAGGTCGGGATAATAATTAGCCAGGTCGGCAACCACTTCTTCCAACATGCTAACACGTTTTTCCATATTAGCAGAAAGACCGGCAGATGTAGCATCGCCTTTTACTACCAATGTAGGATTAGCGATCAGACAAGCATATTCGGCAGAAGCAGCACCTAACATTTCAACTTCAACGTCGATTTTGTTTTCTGCAGCCATCTTTTCGATGATTTTATCTTCCTGAGATTGAAGGAATGCCTGTACCTGTTCTTTTGTTGCATCTTTCGGAGCCTGTTCTTTCAGGATATCCAGAACGAAAGAGATATTCAGGTCGGTAGCCAGTTTAGCAATTACAGCTTCTACTTCAGCGGCAGGCTGTCCCATTGCTTTCAGCACGTTATAGTCAGCCATATACATTCCCAATGCACGGGCTTTCTGTGCCGGTGTGCTTAATTCGGCAGCTTTAGCTGTCGGCAACATATATTTTACATCACCTACATTTACTTTTACTTCACCACTTGTCAGACGATAAGGGATTTCAGAATCCGGCATGTCTTTCAGTAATTTGATCGTTTCTTGTTTCAACTCCTCGGTTAACAGGTCTTTAGGTGCCTGACCTGCTATAACGGCAGCTTCCTCAGTTTCTTTGGCTTGTTCGTTTGATTTTTTGGCTCCGTTGCAGGAAGTCATTCCAAACACTAATGCTGCTACGGCGAGCATGCTTAATACACTCTTTTTCATATTGTATAATTTAATAATTTATATTTCAAACTTCATCCTTCGTCCTGTTTAAAGAAACGCCCGGGAAACTCTGCGAATATAGCGATAATCGCTAATAATGCAAAGAAACCTATAACCAATAAATTAAATTTATAGGTAGAAAAATAAAATCCGCCCCAGTTTTTCTCATGACTATAGAAGGCCGCACGCCCCCAACGGTTATCCGGTTCCACATAAACAGTACCGACAAGCGGGTAAATACGATTGTTCGTTTCTTTATATAAATGACGGCTGCCGGTTCCCATCACCAGATCCTCTATAGCCATATTATGATGGGCTTTTTTCTGTTCGGTCAACCATTCCGCACCTTTTTCATTGCTCTGTTCACGTTGTACCTGATCCAGATAAGCCGTAAAATTATGGGCACGTTGATGTAATGCGGCTGCAACCTTACCCAGATAAGAGAGATAGTTCTCCCCTTCTGTACGCGGTTCGATGCGGGCTGCACGGGCTAATACGGCCAGTTCATTTTCAACCGTTTTCCGTTTTCCCGGATCGTCAGCGGTTGCGATCTGTTCTGCCAATGTCCGGACTTCCGGCAAATGTACATTCTCATAATATTGCGCCAGATACTTTTCTTTTTCGATCGGGAAATAGGTCCGGTTGTAGGCATTATCACAAAACTGCTCGACCATCAGCGCCTCGAAAGCCCAGCGCGAAGGGATTATCTCACCGATCAGCGGGACAATGTTCTCATCGGAAGCACGGGTATTCAGATCGTCGAACTTGATTACCAACCCGCAAAGTAATATCTGAGGAATCAGCAAAAGCGGAATCGTAATATAGATGGCAACCACCGAACTCATCGTTTGAGACAAGATGAGACCAGTAAGGTTCGCCAGGAAAGAAGTAGCCCACAGGACACTCCACCAGATAAAGAACATCTCTCCGCCTACTCCAATGATGGCATTTCCCACAGCTATGAACAAGAAGGATTGAAGACCGGAAATAAACAACAGATAAATCATCTTGGAAGTCAGATAGCTGCTGCGGCTCAACCGGAGAAAATGTTCCCGTTTCAGGATCGTCCGGTCCTTTATAATCTCTTCGGCACTGATACTTAGCCCCATGAAGGTCACCACGATCACAGCCATAAAGATATAGGAGACAAAATTCTTATTCGTAAGCAATGTATATTCGCCTCCGTCCACATAACGTGTCAGAAGTGCCACGATCAACGCCAGCAAAGGAGCCTCCAGCAAGGTAATGGCCAGATATTGCTTATTCGCCAACTTCGTCCGGACATTTCTTTCCAGGAAAATCATGAATTGTTTGAACCAGGAAGGCTTCTTCTGCAGATTTTCCGGCAGCTCTTCCTCACTCACCGGCGAAAAAGACGGACGTGAACGTAGATATTCTTCATGCCATTCCTCCGGTGTAAACTTACGGATATCAGTTTGGTTACCCGAATCGTCGATCTTCTTGGAATCGATGATATTCAGGATCAACTCAGGGTTCACATTTCCGCAGGCACTACATACGCTGATATCCGGATCGGTATATTTTGCCGCCTGTTTAAAATAGGTAATAGCCTCTATCGGATTCCCATCATAAATAGGATAACCGCCTTTATCCAACAGCCATAAACGATCGAACAGTTTATATATTTCAGATGAAGGCTGATGGATATTCACCACCACAAGCTTACCCCGATGCGTCTGTTCCTTCAAAAGTATGATTACTTTCTCCGAATCCGATGATGAAAGTCCGGAAGTTGGCTCATCCAGATAAAGGATAGCCGGTTCGCGGATCAATTCGAGCGCGATATTAAGACGTTTCCGTTGTCCCCCACTGATCGTTTTACGGATAGGGGATCCGACTTCCAGGTCTTTTATTTCTTCCAGACCTAATTCTTTCAATACGGTATCTACCCGTTCCCCTATTTCCTGGTCGGAAAGGCAGGCGAAGCAAAGTCGGGCAGTATATAAAAGATTCTGATAGACCGTCAGTTCCTCGATCAGTAAATCATCCTGAGGAACAAAACCGATCAGCCGGCGTGCCTCGGGTGATTCGAGCGGATGCCCGTTCACGGTAATAGTACCCTGATCAGGACGAATATTTCCATTCATAATACCCAGCAAGGTAGACTTACCTACCCCGCTTCCCCCCATAATGGCAACCAACTGTCCGGATTCCAGATTGAAAGAAAAATTATGCAGTCCGTTACGACTGTTCTTAAACGTAAAATCAATATCCCGCCCAGCCAAACGAACGATCTCCTTTTTTTCATTCTTATTGAAAACGGTAAGTAAATCGCTATAATAAACAGGAAGGAACAACGGCCCCTTCAACACGCTGCTATGCTGCCAGGCATAAAACATATCCGGCGAAAGAGGAATATCGTTCATAAAGACCTGCCCGCACCCATGATAAGTAAATATCTGCTTATCAAAACGGCGTATAAAGAATACACGGATAATCCCCTCCATACCTTTCCGCCAGATGTGGTTGCCGTCGGTCTCGTCTTCACCACTGATCGTCAATAAAGAGGCGGAAGGTCTGCCTGTGATAAAAGCCAGCGAATCATCAAATTCATCCTGGGGAATAGCAAATATATCTGCGACCAAACGGAAAAGAGCCATATGCTCATCCGCTTCTTTACTGTTCGTATAAGCAAATTCTACAAAACGGATCAGCAAAAGCAATTGTTCCTCAGCTCGTAACTTTACTTTCATTTGCTCACAGATATTACGTACGATCTGCTCCTTGTCTAGTGCAAAAAGCGAATCGTCATACATATCGCGTAAAGCATTATACAGTTCGATATATTCTTTATGGGACCGTACTCCGAAATGGCTTGACAAATAAGAATGAACGGCGCGGCTGGCCTGTTCCCTTTCAATGCGTACGGAAGAGGCAAAAATGGCAAATAGATTCAGTAGTCCGTTCAGTATGGTCTCATTCATTGCTTGTCTGTTATTTATCTGTATAATAATCAATCAGATTACAAATATAACAAGAATCGACAGGTTAGGCGAAATATCCAAACAAAACATTCCGATTAAATAATAAAAATAAAGGAATACGGCTCATTGAGAATAATTTTTTGCAACTTTACAAAGTATCAGGTAATAAAGTTCAATTCATCAATAAAAAAGAAATACTATGAAAACAACAAAGCTCCTCTTAGTAATTCCATTCATTTTAATGGGATGTCAGATAATCAATGCCCAATCGAAGGCAGGCAACTTACCGGTATTTGATTTTTCAAAGAACTATCCTCAAAAAAAGATGCGTCTTCAAGAGATGGCTGATATTGAATATGTGCCGCTCGAGACGACTGATGATATTTTATTGAGTGATGGGGCTGTACTCTCCGCTGTCACCGACAAATATATCCTTGTACATGAAACCCGGCATGGTGACATCTTTGTTTTCGATCGTAATACGGGAAAACTTTATTCTCACTTTAACCATAAAGGGCAGAGTGGCCAGGAATACACATGGATCAATGTAGGAACAATCTTTGATGAAAAGAAAGAGGAAATCTATGTGTGTTCCCAGTACATTCAGGTTTATTCCCTGAAGGGTGACTACAAACGAACATTAAAAATAAACACATTCGATAATGAGATGAGTATATTTGATTTTGATGATGAATCGCTGCTCATTTACGAAGGCGTAATCATTGAACCTGGTCGTGAGAAAAAGACAAAAACATCACCTTACCGCCTGGTATCCAAGAAAGACGGCAGTCTGATTTCCGTATTGGATATTCATTTTACAGAAAGATATTCAAACAAGATTCCGCAAAAATTAGAGAACAATATGTGGAGAGCTTTTGGTATTTATTATCCTCAAAACATACATTATGGCCCGGATCTGATGATTGCAGATATATCGTCCGACACACTCTACCAATTATCACCAAGCAAAGGACTAATACCTTTATTAACCCGCACTCCATCGACTCATGCTGCCGAGCCCCGGAATATATGGATTCCTCTTGTTACAACTGATAAATACATGTTGATCGGTACACTTCTTTTAGATTTTAATAATTTGAAAGGCGGACCGATCCCCACGTTCATGTATGAATTAAAAACCGGTGAAATAAAGAAAGTTCCAATTTTGGATGCAGAATATGACACAAGAGCGTGGAGTCAGGGAAGATGGTCGCCGGAAGGGTCACCCGCCATTGCCAGGAATATGGTAGCCGAACTGATTCAGGCATCAGCTGTAATAGATGCTTATCATGGAAAAAGATTGGCTGGGAATGGAGATAAGATTGCGAAAAAACTTGTCGAAGACGACAATCCGGTAGTCAGGATCATCAAATTCAAGCTATAAACATATTGCTTCTATAAGGCTATTGTTCTTTTTCAGGAGAAACCTGACAATAAAAAAACAGCGACTTTAGAGCCGCTGTTTTTATTTTACTTGAAAAGAGAGCCGAAAGCCGGACTCGAACCGGCGACCTATTCATTACGAATGAATTGCTCTACCAACTGAGCTATTTCGGCAACAAACTATATTGTTATTGTTACTTGTTTTTCAATCCGGGCACAAAGGTAAAAAGTCTATTCGACATCTGAAAGAAGTTTGGCTAAAAAATCATCTAAATCTGCATCTAAATCTTTCAACAGCGGATCGTCTGCCCGTAAAAGCTCGTCGTCAATGAATAGAAGTTCCTCTATTACAACGAAATCCTCATCCGTCAGGCTGACAGAGAAAGGTTTCATTATATGAGGACTATCAAAAACTTTTTTCGCAACTAAAAGAGTCAGCACAGATTTTACAGTGTTGGCTACCTGCTTATTGAACTGTTCTTCTTCACAGGGACAACCTACCCAATCAAAAACAATTACTTTATCCAATAATCGTTCTTCTTCGTCATAGATTTGCAATTCCCCGCTTTCAGGATCAGCCTGGACATATAAATCGCTGTAATAGCCGGTAGAATCTTCAGCAGTCAATTTGTTGATGGCAGAAGTGAATGTTGTCTCCAGGACAGACTGAATCTTTGCATTATTTGCACTCATAACTCTTTTTTTATTCTTTTTTCGAATCGTCTGTCAAAAGTAATAATAATTCGGAGAATATATGATATTATTCTCCAAATTGCATGTTAAGTTTTTTATCTGAACGGACCCGGTTACGTAACACCTCTATATAAAGCTGCAAAAGTTTCGCATTCTTACCGTCTTCACCTTCTCCTTTTTTAAATAACTCGCCTGATTTATTCGCCCATTCATAGGCTTCCTCCAATTCGGTCTTCATCTCACACCCCAGAGCGATATTGGATGCAGCTTTCGCTTTCGACTTCCAACTACCTGAATTCTCATATAAATGTTTCCAGTGCTCAACGGCCTTATCCCACTTCTCGGACTGTGCATAAGCCGAAGCTTCCTTCCATCGTGACCCCATACCGGTATAGAACCAACGTGTCTCGCTATTCCAGTGAGGAACAAAGTTCGGACTGGTTTTCATTCCTATATATTCCGCGGAAGCACGTAACGCGTTTTCCGATGAAGGTAGGAACCTGTCAAGAATAATCTGGTTGGGAGCCTCCTCATTAAAAAAGACACTATCGGCAACATAAACCGTAGCCAACGGATTCGGCCTGCCGGGAAGATAGCCACGCACAACCCCGGAGATTTTCACCTGAATTTCTCCTCCGACATAACCTTCCGGATAAGCTACAATATTTTTCTTTGATTCGAACAACATACGATCGACGGAAACCACCGCATCCGTTCCGGTTTCCTCACACAACGCCTTTACCTGATCCGGCGTCAGTTTCTTGTCTTCATAATAGACATCATCCGTACGGACAGCATCATGATAGAGAAGCACATCCTTAAAAAAGGAGATATCAGCCATTGCTTTTCCTAACCCATTACAGGCATAAAACAAGGCACTATCGGCTTTTACCCTGCAAGTATCCACCTTTTCGCCAAACAACATGAACTCACACCCGACATCGTCCGGTTGAGGGATAGCATTGTTCACTACCAGGATCTTACCGACATTACCGGGAAATGTTATCTCGGCCGGGTTGTAAGTCTCGATCCCCACATAGTTCACAGAACTACAGGAGGCTAATAAGCAAACGCTCAATAAACAATATGCAACTCTCATCACTTTTTACTATTAGAGGAGGCGCAATGACTTGCGCCCCTAATTATACAATATCACTCACCGCCTTGAAATAGCCGATCGATTCAGCTATACCCAGGAAAGGATCTTTCATATCCTTTTCATATTCAAGACTACACATTCCGGTATAGTTGACTTCACGCATCATTTTCATTAATGCCGGGAAGTCTATTTTTCCACGTCCGATCTCTATGCCGACACCTGCTTTCGAAGAATCCGTCACATCTTTAATATGCATATCAAACACACGGGTATGATATTTTTTCAAGTCTGTCACCGGATTGCAACCATTACGCAGATCGTGGCCAATATCCAGACACATTCCGATACGCGGATCCAGATCTTTCGTATGCTCCCAAACATCTGTCGCATCCGGATAAGTTTTAATATCGGGCCCATGCAGATGGATCGCATAATTGAAGTCGTATTCCTTTACTTTCTTGTCCACATAAGGGAGCAATTCATAATTGGGAACGCCCACAATAAGCTTTACACCCACGCGTTTCGCATACTCGAAACCACGATCGATCTCCGCTTCGCTCTTCATATATATAGGTCCAACAGCATAGCCGGTTACTTTATGAGCAGCACATTTATCATGAAATGCCTTGATCTGTTCATCGGTACTATCCAGCGGCAAGTGGAAATCCTTGATACAAAGATAATGAATATCGAGTCTCTGCAATGTTTTCAGAGTAGTATCCAAATCAAAATTAACAAATGTATAACCAGCCATCCCCAGATGCCAGGGATTGATCGACTTCGCCGCTTTAGGAATGATCCGGTCCGGCAAACCAGCTTTTACTACTCCTGCCGATCCTAACAATAAGGCACCGGCAAGCCCTTGTCTAAAAAATTTTCTTCTAGAATTCTCCATGGTATAATAATGTATATAAAATATGTTACGTTTTTTTCAGGGGTAACGTCACAATAAAGGTTGATCCTATACCAAACTGCGAAGATACACTGATCGTTCCTCCCATCTGAGAAATAAGTCCTTTACAAATTGCTAACCCCAGTCCTACCCCTTTGCTCCAGTCATTCAATTGAACGAAGCGGCTGAATATCTTCTCCAGTTTGTCTTCAGGAATACCTTCACCCGAATCTTCCACAGAAAAGACCACATCCGTTGCCGTCACTTCATAACCAAGCCGGATAAAACCTTTTTCCGTATGCTTTATTGCATTGGTCAGCAAGTTAGTAAGAATTTGCGTAAGACGGTTACGATCGGTATAAAAAAGTTGCTGGGGACAGTTATTTAGTTGCAACTCCACTCCTTCCGGCATGCGCATAAGAATGACATTATAAATCTCTTTCATCAGGACAGAAAGCTCATATTCTGCATAATGAAGCGTCATAGTATTCGATTCGATCTTTGAAAGATCCAGTACGTCAGTGATCAGACGCTGAAGCAGCTCATTGTTATTTTGAATAATATTAGCATATTCCTGCCGGGTCTCGACATCTTCCTCATCGATCAGAATCTGGGAAAAACCGACGATAGCATTCAGCGGTGTCCGTATCTCATGGTTCATATTAGCCAGGAAAGCTGATTTCAGATGATCGGCTTCTTCAGCCTTTTCCTTGGCCAGCTTCAGTTGCAACCCATAGCGATGGCGGCTATAAGAAATATACCCCAACAAACAACATAAAAGAAACAGAAAACCAAGTCCGCCCCCCATTTTCAACATCTGGGAATGAGCTTCTGTTACCTCCAGGTCCATTTGCTTATTCTGAAGCTCCAGTTTATCCACTTCATGTTGCGTTTTCATCTCTGCCAATTCCTTATAATAACGTACTTTGGACAGAGAATCATTCAAAACAGCATATTCCTGATAAACCTGGACAGCCTGCTTGTACCGTCCGCTTTCATCCAAAATCTCCGCTTTGTTCTTCATTACCTCCAGATAGGCAGACATAGAATTCCGCGTTTTCCATAAATATAACAGGGAATCATACAAAGCGATTGCCTTATCGTATTGTTTACTCTGATGATAATAAGAAGCATAAATTGTTTGCAACTCTGATTGATAATTAAACATTTCATATTTATTCAACAGTTTCTGCGCCTGCTGAATATGCTGCATCGCTTCTTTCAATTTACCCATCAATATATATTCTACCGCATAATGTCTGTGAACAACATATTCCAAAAAGTAGACCGGATTTTCCTCATCTATTTTCTCTATTTTACGGGTATGACAAATCTTTACATATTCCTCCAAACGATGAATATATTTCATTTTCACATTCAGGTCCCTGGGTTTATTCATTAACTGACGGATAATATTGATACGCTTGATCAAAGGGGCATTACGCATTTCCATACTCCGTAATATCTCCTCATACAGAGCAACACCTTCATCACACAAATTATTTGATAAATAAAAATCAGCCAAAGCCTGGTTAACCATATCGATACCATCCAGATATCCCAACTCTTCAGCTTGTTCTTTTATCTGATTGATACTTTGCAAAACTTCATCATTCTTTTTGGCACGGGTTAAGACATACACATACCAGGCTTTCATCCGGAAATATTCTTCATAGCGCTTTTGATCCAGAAATAAAGGTAATGCCTGCTGCATCCAATAATACATGCTGTCAGGATTCTTTGCATAATAATACCTCACATAACTAAAATAAGCATTTGCTATCTGGGTTTGATTTTTCTGATGCTGGGCCTCTTCCAATAGTTGAGTAGTATATTGATACACCTGAGGTTTCCCATTATTCGCCTGCACAATTAAAAACAGTGAATCCAGAGACAACGTTTTTTCGATACTTTCAGCACCGTATATTGCTTGTGGGATACAATAAACCCACAAAAGGCAAAAGATGATTAACAACTTTCCTTTCAAAACCCTCATTTCTGCATATCCTCCATATATCAAAGGTCGAAAGTTAGTAAAAATTAGACAAATAATATCTTATGCCCCAATAAATAAAAGAAAAACACCCATATTTGCCGTTTATCTGACAAATACGGGTGCATCCTGTATATAAAATAAAGAGAAATCCCTTATTTTTTCAATGCTGCAATACTCTCTTCGATCGACTTGATTTTACTTTCGGCATCTGCCTGTTTCTTACGTTCCATATCGATCACTTTCGCCGGAGCTTTGCTTACAAAACTTTCATTGCTCAGTTTCTTTAATACGGAATTAAGGAAGCCTTGCTGATACTTCAGTTCTTCTTCCAGCTTAGCCAGTTCTTCTTCTACATTGATCATGTTGCCCAGAGGAACAGCATATTCCGTGGTGCGAACCAGGAAGGAAACGGCTCCGGCTGCTTTATCGTCTGTCTTAGTAATTTCAGACAAGTTACACATCTTGGCAATCACCGGGTTAAAAGCGTCGTTGTGACCGCCCAACACCTGTAAAGCCAACTCTTCCTTATTCGGAATATTCTTCTGCAAACGGATCGTACGGACACCACTGACGATCTCTTTCACGATCTCGAATGATTCCAGATAGGCTTCATCTACCGGTGCAACTTCAGGCATTAATGCTACCATCAGACTTTCACCTTCCTTACGTGGTTCAAGAGCCTGCCATAATTCTTCTGTGATAAACGGCATGAACGGGTGAAGTAAACGAAGCAAAGCGTCGAAGAAACCGAGTGTTGCCTGATAAGTTTCCTTATCGATCGGCAGCTGATAACCAGGCTTGATCATTTCCAGATACCAGGAAGAGAATTCATCCCAGAACAATTTATAGATAACCATCATCGCTTCGCTCAGACGGTACTTGCTGAACAAATCGTCTACCTCGGCAATTGTTTTATCCAACTGCATCTTAAACCATTTAACGGCAGTTGCCGATGCTTCAGGTTGGGCAATCGTATCATCGACCGTCCAACCTTTGATCAGACGGAACGCATTCCATATTTTATTGTTGAAGTTACGTCCCTGTTCGCATAATGCCTCATCGAAAGGAATATCATTTCCGGCAGGTGCAGCCATCATCAATCCCATACGGACACCATCGGCACCATACTGTTCGATCAGCAATAACGGGTCGGGAGAGTTTCCTAATGATTTCGACATCTTACGTCCCAGTTTATCACGAACGATACCGGTAAAGTAAACATTCTTGAACGGCATGTCGCCTCTGTATTCGTAACCTGCCATAATCATGCGGGCCACCCAGAAGAAGATGATATCCGGTCCTGTTACCAGGTCGCTGGTCGGATAGTAATAGTTGATCTCTTCATTGTCCGGGTTATTGATACCGTCGAACAGAGAGATCGGCCACAACCAGGAAGAGAACCAGGTATCCAGGCAATCGTCGTCCTGACGAAGATCGCCCATTGTCAGTGCCGGATTCTTTTGTTTCGCCAGTTCCAATGCCTTTTCAGGTGTTTCGGCTACCACATAACCACCTTCCGGCAGGTAATAAGCCGGGATACGATGTCCCCACCACAACTGACGGCTGATACACCAGTCCTTGATGTTCTCCATCCAGTGGCGGTATGTATTCTTGAACTTAGGCGGATAGAATTTCAGGTCGTCATTCATAACCGGTGTCAAAGCGATCTGTGCCAAATGTTCCATTTTCAAGAACCACTGCATAGACAGCTTCGGTTCGATAGGCACATTGGTACGTTCCGAATAACCTACCTTATTTTCGTATGCTTCCACCTTTTCCAACAGTCCGGCCGCTTCCAGGTCTTTTTCGATCTGTGTACGAACGTCGAAGCGATCCATACCGATATACAGCCCGGCAGCTTCGCTCAGTGTTCCGTTATCGTTGAAGATATCGATGGAAGGCAAGTTATATTTCTCGCCCAGCATATAGTCATTTACATCATGCGCCGGAGTTACTTTCAGGCAACCTGTACCGAATTCGATATCTACATAATCGTCCTCAATAACCGGGATCACACGGTTTACCAGCGGAACGATCACCTTCTTACCTTTCAAATGCTGATTTTTCGGGTCGTTCGGATTGATACACATAGCGGTATCGCCCATGATCGTTTCCGGACGGGTAGTTGCGACAACGGCATAACCGTCTTCTCCTTCGATTTTATAACGGAGGTAAAACAGTTTGCTATGTTCTTCCTTGTAGATTACTTCTTCATCGGAAAGAGCGGTCAAGGCCTGCGGGTCCCAGTTCACCATACGTACACCGCGATATATCAAGCCCTTATCGAACAGGTCGACAAAAACCTTCAATACGCTTTCCGAACGTTTTTCGTCCATCGTAAAAGCCGTACGGTCCCAATCACAGGATGCACCCAGTTTACGTAACTGTTTTAGGATGATACCTCCGTGTTCTTCTTTCCATTCCCAGGCATGTTTCAGGAACTCATCACGGGTCAGGTCCGTTTTCTTGATTCCCTGCTGTGCCAGTCTGTTCACCACCTTTGCCTCGGTGGCGATAGAAGCATGGTCAGTACCCGGTACCCAGCAAGCATTCTTTCCCAACATACGGGCACGGCGGATCAGAATATCCTGAATGGTATTGTTAAGCATGTGTCCCATATGAAGTACGCCGGTGACGTTAGGGGGCGGAATGACGATTGTGTACGGTTCGCGACCGTCCGGTTTCGACTTGAAAAAGCCGTTATCCAACCAATACTGATACCACTTTCCCTCTACTTCTGCGGGATTGTACTTACTTGCAATTTCCATATTGTTTTATTCTAATTATATCCTTATTTAACATGGGCCAGCTATACCCGTTATTTTGATGTGCAAAGGTACAAAAAATATTATCATATAGCATGTTCCGCTCATAAAATCAGGATACGTCAGTCATTGATGCCAACCCCGAACTGCGTCTGTTGTTTTTCCACTTCTTTTACTTTCAGCTGATTCAATTCTTTACGCAAACGTTCGTTCTCTCTTTCCAGATCGCTTTTGTTTACAGAACGATCCGTCACGACAAACGACTGTCCGGAGGAAACCAGCTCTTTTTCCGAATAGATTTCCTTTTGATTATTAATCACACTTTCAAACTCCAGAATCCCTTCCAACGGACGGGATTCACCCGGTTTTTCCATAGAGGCAACAATCCGGATTCTACCTGGTTTTACAGTCGATTGTACCAATACCGGGGCACTTCCCCACGTTACCTGAGTCGGATTGGTACCCGTAGAAGCATCCCCCAACAAACGTCCCTCACCCTCTATTTCAAAATGAATACTGGAGTTATTAAGCCGTTTCACCGTCCCACGCTTATCTACAACCTCGGCAATCACAGTTACCACATCTGAACCGTCAGCCTTCAATGCCACCTGTTCATTGTCCAGACGAAGGGCGATATGATCCGCCTGACCAGAAGGAAAACGTTTGTGGCTCACAACCACTTTCCCATCGACCAGCCCCTCTGCCAACATATACGCATCATTCTGTTTACCGGAGCGTGCCATCGCTTTCCACTCCATAAAATGATAAGCATCTTTAAAGATTATAACAGGAGAAGGCATTCCTTTATGATTTGGATCTTTCTCATACTTATATTCTTTCCCGTCTTTGAATATTGTCAAACGGACCTCTTCACAATTGGAATACACGGTCACATCTTTCGGAGAAAACGGTGTGATTTCATGTGCGATATAAATCATCGGACCATTATCTGCTATCAAATCACTTTTTTCAGGAGAACGTTGTGCCATAAACATATAATAAGAGAACTTCGGTTGACGGAACGCATCCATGATACCTCCATAGAAAGGATCGGTATGATAGCCACGCTGATGGTCGAACGAGTGCCAAAAGCAGGCTCCGACTATCTGGGAAGGTTTATTACAGATTGTCTCATAACACAATATCGGATAATTCACTATATAAGAGGGATTTGCATAATGTTGTGCCTGTAAAAGCATAGGGATCTCTCCCCATCCGCGTGCCACACGGCTATCCGAATTCTGGGCGTTCCAGTCATCCACATTATCCCCCCATTCACGGATAAAATAAGTCTTATCCATACGAAGCTGCGACTCTATGGGACGCAACAGCAAAGAATAGTAATGATCGCCAGCTGCACCATCGTCACAAGCGGCAATACTATAAGGATAAGGATATTCCTCCCGGCATATCTTCAATGCCTTTTCAGCAAACTCCTCCGGATAATTCGTTTCATTCAGGATAGGTTCCCAAAAGAACAGCGAGGCATGATTGCGATGTATACGTATCATATTCCGTATATCCGAATAAAGCCGTTCTCCAAAGACAGGTTCTTTACTCCAGAACTGCCAGCCCGGGACTTCTACCAATGCAAACAATCCTAATTCATCGCAGGCATCCATGAAAGCCGGATCGATTACATAGTGTGTCCGGATCACTTTCAGACCGGCATCACGCAACTTTTTAGCATCCCTCCACTGAATAGAGTTTGGTAAAGCATTCCCCAAAACAGCAAAGTCCTGATGGCGGTTCGTCCCCATGATCTTACCGTTATAAGGTTTGCCGTTTATCCATAAGCCTTCCGTCTGTTTAAATTCGATGCTTCTTATGCCTACCCTTTGACGATAACCGTCCAGTACTTTTCCTTTATTGTCTCTGACCATGACATCCAAATCATACAGGTTCGGATGCTCAGGGCTCCATAAAGAAGGAGTGCTGACCTCCATTGCTGTAATAGCATAAGAGGCTGTTCCTTTTTTTACACCTAGTTTCTCTGAAACCCGTTTTACCAATTCACCCGATTTCTTTTTCAATTCGAAAGTGACCATAACAGATTTATCACTTACCGAGTTATTGCGGATATGGGCTTTCAGATTGACTATAGCACTTTTTTCGGAAACTTCCGCGTAAGAGACAAACAACCCTCCTCCAGCTATCTCATCCTCATAGTTGGAGTTTGTAATGAACACATCATTATGCGCAACCAACCAACAATCCCGGTATATTCCCCCAAAATAAGTAAAATCTAACATATTCTGCGATTTCCCAACAGGATAAGAAGGGTCATTACTATTATCAGCTTTTACAGCTATAAGATTTTCTTCATTCCATTTTAACAAATCCGTTACATCTAAAATAATAGGTAAATATCCTCCATAATGCTTTTTAATTAATTTACCGTTTACGTAAATTTCACTTTTACCCATTATCGCTTCAAAATGTAAAAATAACTGCTTCCCCTGTAACCGGGAATCCGGTGTAAAATGTTTACGATACCAGGCTATCCCCTGATAATTCAAGCAACCACTGGCTTCCAAAGGCAAATATTCCAGGCCATGAGGTACAGACACAACTTCCCAACCAGAGTCATCATATTCAACAGAATAAGGGGTCCCTTCAACATCTCCTTTAGTAAATCTCCAAGCCAGATTCATAGAATAAACTTCACGCCCTGTGTTGGGTAATTCATAAAAACCGGCAGTAGAAAAACGGGGTAAATCCAAAGCTAATATACTAATATCCAACACACAAAACATCAATACTAAAAAAATTATTTTCATAAAATACAATGTATTAAAACCAACGTTTCATTCCATAAAAAGTCCCCGGATCTTCATCCAAAAATTCAGATCCGGGGTTATCTCCCTTACATATTAATTAATATTACCAATCTTTATTCTGAACCAGATTTGAATTATTATCTATCGCTTCCTGAGGTACAGGGAAAAGATACATTTTATCATTCCAAAAACGTTCCTCTACGAATTTATTATCCATTGTTTCGCTGATGGCTTTCAGACGAGCTCCATATACTTTTCCGGATTTCACTTCATCAGCTATCTGCCAACGGATAATATCATAGTAACGCAAACCTTCAAAAGCCGTTTCTATACGTCTTTCATGACGAAGTTTTTCCCGTAATGCAGACTGCGAGGCCATTGCAATCTCAGGCATTCCAGCTCTTTGACGAATCTGGTTGATCAACCTCAAAGCTTCTCCCAAATCCTGACCTGATTCGATCAGAGCCTCGGCACGCATCAAAAGGATATCCGCGTAACGTAAGATGGTCATATTTTTAGCTCCACGTGTACGATCAGCATATTCCCCTTGCAGATCCACCCATTTGGTTACTAAAAAACCAGTCATGTGGGTCTCCTTCTTGACATAATCTTTACTGTCCGGATCATCTACACCATAACGTGAAAGCACGTTTCCATCCACTTTCCATTCCCAGTACGGCCACATAATCGTAGCTGCTAAACGAGGGTCACGGAAATCATATTCTCCACGATGTATTTCAGTTTCCACCTCTTTCCGTTGTTGAAAATATTCACAACCCAGAGATTCACACTCTGAAACAGGGTGTCCATTCAAACATTCGTAATCATCCACTAATTCCTGCAAACCCAGCACATGCGACCAACCGGCATAGATAGAGGAAGCCGGAGACAAGTTTCGATTTAATTCGTGTACATACAGAGGAGAACTGTACTGACGTTCAAAAATAACCTCTTTATTACTTGCATCCGCCTGCGGCCGGAACAGTTCGTCATAATTGGAATGCAACTCATATTTACCAGACTTCATCACCTCATTCGTATAAAACAACACCTTTTCATAATTCTTCTCATGCAGATAAATACGGGAAAGGAAAGCATTCACAACCTGTTTATTTACACGACCGCTTTCTGTCACAGAAGTATTCTCAATATTCGGTAATACCCCTTCTTCCAGTTCCGTTAAAATAAAGTTCATTACTTCCTGACGAGACTGGCGTGAAGTTTCACGAGATTCAGATACACTCAGTGTTTTTGTAATCAAAGGTACATCGCCAAAAAAGAAAACCATATCATAATAAACAAAGGCACGGATAAAACGGACCTCCGCATTAAAGCGAAGATATTCATCTTCGGATATCTGACCTTTTGCTTTCTCGATACCTTCCAATATATAATTCAGTTTAGCTATAGAAGCATACTTCCACTCATCTTTTACAGCAGCACTCTGGGTTGTATACGTACCATTACCTATTTCCTTATATTTAGCATCACGATGTGTCGCATTATCACTGAAGCAGTCACGCAATACAACCTCTGTCGGACCATACACATACTGGTAAGCACCTTTTACCATCATTTCTGTCTGGTTCTTATCACTCCACCATTGATCTTCCGATATTTGATCCAGTGGAGGTGTTGTCAGAAAACTGTCGCACGAAGAAAAACCGAGAGCCATCAAAGCTGTACATATATATATTTTTATTGATTTCATTTTTTCTGCTTTTTAAAATTGAACATTCAAACCAAATGAATATGTCCGTGCAAACGGATAAGACACAGACTTCTCTGATTCCGGATCCATTCCCGGCACAAAATCAGAGATCGTGAACAAGTTGTTTGCAGAGAAATAGAGGCGAACCCTGTCAAACCCAACCGTTCTAAGGATTTCACGTGGAATAGTATATCCTATCTGCAAATTTTTCATGCGGAAATATCCGGCATTGATCATCCAGAAGTCGGACTGCTGATAATTATGTGTCCCATCATCCTTATTCAGTATACGCGGATATTTAGCTCCTGTATTTTCCGGACTCCAGTAGTCCAGATGATGTTCAAAAATAGATGAATCGGTAAAGGGTCTCACAAAATTATCCATAATAATCCTGTCTTTCTTACCAATACCCTGAAAGAACATACTCAAATCGAAATTCTTATAATCGAATCCCAGGTTCAGACCATAGAGATAATGTGGATTGGGATCACCCAGCACGACGCGATCGTTGGCATCAATCTTTTTATCTCCATTCTGGTCCTTATAACGCACGTCACCAGCACCTGTATTGGAGTTCTGGAAAGGTGCACTAGCTACTTCTTCATCAGATTGGAACAATCCCATAGACTCATAACCATAAATCGAATTGAATGGTAAGCCAACTTCTGTATATGTCGTAGAACCTTTCCACGGACCAGTCCCGCCTAAGTCAATTACTTCATTCTTATTATCCGATAAATTGGCAGAAACATTATAACCGAAATCACTGATCCGGTCATTCCAGCTTAAAGATAATTCCCATCCTTTATTACGTATCTGACCGACATTTACATTTGGTTTTCCGAAGCCATATTCCAGCGGCACAGGCATTTCCAGTAAAATATCTTTCGTATTCTTGATATAATATTCACCGGTAAAATTCAAACGGCTATTCAGCATCTTCACATCCACACCAAAGTTCAACATATCCGAATGTTCCCAGGTTAGATCCTGATTTCCGATCGTTTTCAAAGAGGCGATCTGCTGATACGAGTTATTCAAGATCAAACCTCCGGTAGATATCAAAGTATAGCTTGGATAAAGACCTAGTCCTGTTGCACTACCGGTTTGTCCCCACGAAGCTCTGATCTTCAGATCATCCAAATAACTACGCGTACCTGCCATGAACGATTCCTGGGATATTCTCCAGGCCGCAGCGACAGAAGGGAAAGTAGACCAGCGGCTACCTTTTGCAAAACGGGAAGAGGCATCCGAACGCATGCTCAATGACAAAATATATTTATTGTCATAATCATAATTGATACGTCCGATAAAAGAGGCCAACGCCCAATGTTCGCCATTACCGTCATTGCTCCAGTTATCTTTCGGTCCCGGATTCAACTCCCAGATAATATCGGTCGGATAACCGGAACGAGCCCCTTTCAGCCAGTCGCTATTTTCACTTTCCTGTTGATAACCAGCCAGAATATCCAGATTATGAATGCCAAAGCTTTTCTTGTAATTCAATAAAGCCTGTAAATTGTAATAAGCATTATAGTCACGACGATCTGAAAAGCTATTTTCACCATTTTCAAAAGTTTCCTGTGTAAAAAAATTCGTATAGAACAGTTTTCGACTTCTGGATTCTTCATTCTTGAAAGTATATTTCACATTGGCTATCCCCGTAAATTTCAAGCCTTCAATAAATTCATAATCAAGCTTAAAAATACCCGAAGCTTCGTGTCTGTTCGTATATTTCTGTCCGCCTTCATAAAGAGGAACCAGCGGATTGGTAAAAAATCCGGCATTATAACCGTACGAACCATCTGTATAATAAGCAACCATTGTGGGGTCTGCAGAAATAAGCTGTTTATAAAGATCTTCCTGATTATTCAGAGCATCCATATCTCTCAACTGATAACGCAGGTCAAAAGAGATACCAAACTTTTTAGTAATACTAATATCCGTACTGGAACGTACATTGAATACATTCTGTTGTGTATTTGGAAAAACTCCGGTCTGGTGATCAACACCCGCACTCACCAGATATTTAACCTTTTCCGTACCACCGGAAGCTTCCAAAGCATGGCGAGTCATTAGACTGTTCTGTATTGCCATATCCAGCCAATTCGTATTTGGATAACGGTTAGGATCCGTGCCGTTGGCAAACAGTGCAATCTCTTCATCCGAATATAAAGGAGCACGGCCCATATTCCGTTCTGCTTCATTCTTAATTCTTGCATATTCGGCAGAACTGATTGATTGTGGCATATACATTGGGGTATTGACCCCAACAGAACCATTATAGCGGAAAGTCGGTTTCCCCATCTTACCTCGTTTGGTTGTAATCAAAAGAACACCATTGGCTGCACGTGAACCGTAAATAGCAGCAGAAGCAGCATCCTTCAAGACATTGATGCTTTCAATATCTTCAGGATTCAGGAAATTGAAGTCTGCGGGCACACCATCAACTAAAACCAAAGGAGCAGATGAATTATCAGATTTCAGGACAGAGGAACCTCTCAACTGCAACGAAGGCGACTCACCAGGTGCTCCTTTAGATGTTACGCTCAACCCAGGAATTTGTCCCTGCAAAGCTTCGCCGACCGTCTGAACCGGACGATTCTGTAACACTTCAGCCCTCACTGTTGATACAGCCGTTGCGATATTCCCTTTACGCTGTGTTCCATAACCGACAACCACTACTTCATCCAGGTTCTGTGCATCCTCTTTCAGCACAATAGACCAGTTCTTCCTGTTTTTTACAGGAATTTGTTGCTCCACATAACCAATATAAGAAAATATCAAAATATCATTTTCTGAAAGAATTTCCAAAGCAAAGTTCCCCTCCATATCCGTGACCGTACCTAAAGTCGATCCTTTAACAAAAACATTGGCACCGATCACCGCCATGCCGGTTTCATCGGTAACAATCCCTTTGACCACTTTTCCATCCTGCTGTAATACATTCGGTCCATGTGCTTGTGCATGTCTTGTCAGCACCACATAACCGTCATCAAAAACATACGATATGCCCGATCCTTCAAAAATACTATTTAAACAATCGGCTACAGTGTTTTCTCCTTTCTTTAAAGAAACAGTTTTACTCGCATCAATCTCCCCCTTATTATAGACAAACATATATCCGGTTTCTTTTTCAACCTGTTTGATAAAGGTCCCGATAGTCATACGAGCATTTGTGATGTTTACTTTTGCCGTCTGCGAATTTACATTCGATGCATAAGATGCAAAAAAACAGATGAACAAGAACAATGTTGAAATTCTCATAATATTAAAAAACTTCTTAAAGTGTTTTCTTTGAAATAATAAGATTGACAAAGCATATTTTTCCATACCTTTGTATAATTAAATGTTTAATACTTTTTCGACTAAGAGTGTTAGATGTATTGCTGACAGGTGCTGGAACACCTGTCAGCTTTTTATATATAAAAAGACTTCTTTTTTCTAAACCATAGGCATATTATTTTTAAGGTTATACATATACTTTTCTGTATTTATAAAATTAGAACCTTCATACAGAAAATACCACTACACGTTGTTTCTATTAAATAGAGTTTAACATATCTATAATTAATCCTTGCTATTGCAAAAGAATCTGATTACGATCATCATCCTTCGTATAGGTAAACGGATATACTATCTGCAACTTTTTCAAAACACTTTCTACCCCATCTCGTTGCCTGAACTTTCCTGTATAACGAAAATTACCAAGCTTCGTGTTTTTCACAATAATTGAAACGTCATAATAAAGTTCCAGTTTCTTTATAATATCTATTAATAGCATGTCATCAAAAATGAACACACCATCTTTCCAGGACATGAAATCGGTATTCTCAAATAAAGAAACTTCCGAAGACTGATCGGATACAACGATTTGTTGTTGCGGACATAGTGCATAACTACGGTTCCGGTCATTCGCACAAAAAACAGAAACGCTTCCTTCCAACAACGAAGCCACAAAATATTTTTCAGAATCATATGCACTCACATTAAACTTCGTTCCGGTCACTTTTATATCCATTTTACTCGTTTTAACGACAAAAGGTTTTTTCGTATCCTTTTCCACTTCAAAAAAAGCTTCTCCATGCAATTCGACTTCCCGCTGTTTTAAACCGAAATGTTCCGGATAGCGTAATTTTGAATTCGCATTTAACCAAACTTCCGTACCATCAGTCAGTAAAACCTTTGCCCGCTGTCCAGCCGGTGTAGAAAATTCCTGGTAACGAACCTGATTATTATTCTCGTCTCCAACATAGGTCGTCAGTAAATAAGTCGATAACACAGAGAAAACCATGATAGCTGCATAACCCGCAATTTTCCGGATATTAGAAAAGATGGTACGTTTTCTACGTAAACTGACAAATGAACTATACTGTACATCAGAAGCCATACGATCTTCTTCCGCCATAGATATAAGCGCTGACAAATTTTGCATATCGGCAGCTTCTTTCCTGTAACAGGAATCCTCTTTCAATCCCCGGAAAAGAGTTTGTTTTTCTTCTGGAGAGATATTCCCCGTCAAATATTTTGATAATAAATCCAACATATTTATTCCTTTATATAAGATTAGAACCTTATCACTGAAAAGCCCACTATAAAACACCCCGGAATAAACATTATTTAACCAAGAATAAAAGTAAAGGAAGATAATCTTTAAGTTCTACACGTAGTTTTTTCAAAGCTGTGACTATTTGATTTTCAACAGTATTTACTGAAATACCGAGTTCTTCCGATATTTCTTTATACTTTAACCCCTCTATGCGGCTTTTAATAAAAATCTCCCGGCAACGTTCCGGTAAAGTATCAAGTGCCCGTTTGACAACTTCCTGCAATTCTGTTTCCGATTGATACGAATAATCCAGCGATTCCAAAGCGTATAGTTTAAAACCCAATTCTTCCTTCATCTGGATATTATATTCTTCTTCTATCAGCTTATGCCGCAAAAAATTCAGACATCTGTTTTTAACAAGAGTAAATAAATAGGTAGTCAGAGTATAAGTAATTTCAAGTTCATCTTTTTTTTCCCAAAGCACCAAAAAGACATCCTGCACTATATTCTCAGCGTCTTCATTTGCCAAAACATAGTTTTTGGCAAAACCAAACATCTTCGGATAGTACAACTTATATATCCTTTCAAAATCACTTTGAATATAATTCATATCTATATACTTATTCCCTTTTAGCAAAAGTAATATATTATTTCAACTTTTAAACAGTCTGATAAAATTAATACTTTTTCATTTATCAAAATGATATTACCATACCATGTATTTCGGATTACTATACCGGAAAAATTGAAATACCCCCGCGACTAATATTTTTTAACGTATCATTTAGATATTCAAAGAGTAACTACTCAGCCCCTCATTATGATCTTTTATCTTGCTGTTTTTAAATGTTTTATTAAGTATCTCAGGGTGTATATCTTCTCTTTTGTCAGATTGACAAAATGATATTTTTAGCTAAAAGGCAATGAGTTTTAATGAAAAAACATACCTGATTATTCGCATATCAATTTGATTATTAGCATCTTTAAGTCATGAAAGATATAGTGTCAGATATCGTAGATATACTTCGCCAGGCATATCGCAATGAGAATATCATGAAGGAAGAGAACGTGGTGTTGAAGGGCGAAAATGAGGCATTACGCATAGAGAATGCGTTGCTAAAAGAACGCCTTGAGCATTACGAGAAGCCTCAATTAGACAGTCAAAACAGTAATATACCTCCTTCTCGGGAGAGCTTAAAAGCGCAAGCGATACGTCGCACCCGCTCCCTGCGGGTTTCATCCGAAAAGAAACCGGGAGGACTAGTGGGGGCATACAGGAAATACTTTGCTCAAGAGCGAAAAGCCCGATGAGGTTCAAACCCACAATCCGATCCATTGTGCTCAATGTGGCAATTCACTGCAAGAGATAGACGGTCTTACATACGAGATACGTCAGAGCATCGATATACCTCTTCCGATAAGGCCTAAAGTAACTGATCATATAGGCATTGAGAAAAGATGCACATGCGGTCATTGCATTCGCGCCGATTTCCCTTTGCATGTAAAACCCGGAGTCAGTTATGGTGTAAACATACACGCATTGGTTGCCTATCTGAGTACGGCACAGCATATACCCTTCAAGCGTTTGGTGGAGGTTTTAAACGACTTTTATGGTTTGCAAATGAGCCAGGGCAGCGTGTCGAATATATTGAATCGCATGCGTAAGCAAGGACTCATCAAGTATAATGAGATAAAGCAGGAAATACAATCTTCGCCTGTAGTGGGTGCAGACGAAACGGGTATGCGTCTGAATAAGAACTTGTATTGGATATGGGTTTTCCAAAATGAATTGTCCACCTTTGTTTTTCCTCATTCATCACGTGGGAAAGCGGCCATTGACAGTGAGTTCTCTGATGGCCTACCTAATAGTCTATTAGTGACCGATTGCCATTCGTCTTATTTCAACATGAAGACTGCCGGTCATCAAATCTGTCTGGCACATTTACTGAGGAAATTAATATATCTAACAGTCTTGGATGAAAAACAAGATTGGTCTGTGCGAATGTTAGCTTTACTAAGAGAAAGCATCCATTTACAGAAGAGCGATAATTATTCAGTGTCAGGTATAGCGGATATAAAGGAACGCTATAAAAAGCTTATGGAAGAAGACATAAGCCACCTGTGGCATGATTTTCGCGAGTTCAGGAATGGACTATCTCCACACGCCGAGCATCTGTTCGTGTTTCTGGAAAACCTTCATGTGCCACCTGACAACAATGCCAGTGAACGCTCGATTCGTCCATTGAAAGTCAAACAGAAAGTCAGTGGTCAGTTCAAATCCGGTGAAGGTGCGAGTGCTTTTTGTGTGCTACATTCCATAATAAATACGGCAAGGAAAAAGAAACAAGACCCCTTTCTGACTCTTATTGACATTGCCAAGAATGTGATCAGTTACCAATCGTAGAAAAACAAACAATCTTAACCGAAGTTTATACCATAGGCATGACACTATTGTGTCATGCCCATATGATATTGCAACAAGGAAAAAGTTACTCACACTCTCTCCGTTATGAATTAGGGGGCTGAATAGTTACGAGAAAAAAAACACGAACAAAGCAAATTGTCAAACCCCCAATATTTGAAAAGATTGTTTTACGGAGCAAAAAGAACAGGAACAACAACCCGAGCCGTATCCACTTTCCAATCCGGACCTTTTTCGATCAGGCGAAGTGCTTCCTTATCCGCCGATGCACACAGGCTGCGTTTGACTTCCAGATTGACAGGGCGGCCTTTGTCATCGATATGAAATTCAACAACGACTATTCCGGTTATTCCTTTACAAATCGAGTCTTGCGGACGAATCAGTTCCTTACGCAAATATTCCTCATAGGCTTTATAACCGATAACGGGTTCCGGCCGGTGTATCGGGGCACGGGCCATAGTTACATCCATCGCTACTTCTTCTTCCGCCACGATCATTTCTGCCACATCGGCATCATCTTCAACAATGGACAAGACTTCGGCTGTCGCAGGAGCAGCGGCCAAAGGTGCCGGCGGAGGTGCTACCTGCCGCATCTTGGCTTCAGGCTTTTTCGCTGCTGCCGGAGCTTTCTTTTGCATCGCTTCCGTTTCTTCCTGTAATTCGCCGGTAGCAGCAGCCCGGGTTATCACCGGTTCAGGAGGAAGTAGCGGTGTAACGGCTTCTTCCTGTATAACCATCGACTGCAACTCTTTCGGCAGGCCAACTTCCCTGTTGAACCAGAAGTAACTGCCAAATCCCAGGCAGATCAACAAGCTGGCTGCAATACTCCATTTTGCAATCAGATCTCTTTGGAAACGAGTACGGCGGGAGATACGGCGACGGATTGCTTCGATACTTTCCACATGGTTGCCCTCCACTGTTTGAAAACCATCCAGTGCATCGGCCAGAAAAGGATCTTTCATCGCCTCTTTTTCCAGACGATGGGCTTCCTTGCCTTTTCGTGAACCTTGTATGTATTGCAACAGATTTTTCATTGCGCCATTCTCTTTTCAATACAACTTTTCAGATTGCGTTTGCCATTCTGAATATAACTTTTTACGCTTTTGAGCTGATATCCGGTCTGCTCTACGATATCGACGTACGACATTTCTTCCATAAAAAAAGACAGGATACAACGTTGCTGCGGTTCGGGCAGCTTCTCCAGACAATGTTTGAGGGCTGCCGTACGGGCATCGTCGCTAGTCTCTTCTTTATCTAATAGATGCAATAAATCGTACGATTCCACAAATTGCCGGTCGAAATCGGTTGCTATCTCGAGATTTTCTTTTCGTAACAGCTGGAAGCAATGGTTCTTTGCCACACTGTAAATCCAGGTTCTGAACTCCCGTATCTCGTAACGCGAAAGTTTCGGCAGCAGGTCTTCAAACAACTGCATGACTGCATCCTGCGCTTTCTCTTCTTCCTGCAAATATTTCAGACACAATCCATAAAGTAACGGAATATAGCGATTATACAGTTCACCGAAATAATCGCTTTTCCCGGTTTCCTTGAATAATTGCAGCAGTTCGCTATCTGAATAGGTCGATATGTTACGTCTGAAAAACAGCAAGTTGTTCTCGTTTTTTTCTACAAATGTAAACTTTAAATTAAAATCTTTCTCAAAAAAGTTCGAAACATTTATGGAATCCGCCTTTATCGCGGCATCTATCAGGTAAAAGCAATTCATTAATCATTAAACAGGATCAGTCATGAAAACGAAAACAACAATCATCAGCTTACTCACGGCATCTATCCTGGCTGCCGGTCTGTTTCTCCTGGTAATAAAGCAGATACCGAAAACAAAGGAAGTAATAAACACAGACAGTACAGTTATCGCGATCTGTCCGGCTAAAGTACCTGTCGAGGAAAAACCGTTAATCTGCACGCCCCCTCCAGTTCCGCATCCGGCGCAGGCTGAAACACAAACACTGAAAAAGACGAAGGCACAGGTAGAGGTTCTCTCTATCGTTGAAGACGCTGCTCCCATCATTGCAGAAGAAGAAATCGTTTGTTGCGAAGCTTTGGTGACCACATCCTCATCCGATTATTACGATCAGGAAATAAACAGAAACGAATATAACCAACTGGCAGAAAACAAATTCAGGAAAGTCAAGAACGAACCGCTTTCCACTTTTTCGATCGATGTCGATGCCGCTTCTTACGGGACGATCCGGCGCTATATCAATGAAGGGCAAAACCCTCCGGCCGATGCGGTCCGCGTAGAAGAATTGATCAACTATTTCTCCTACAGCTATGAACAACCAGTAGGGAAAGATCCGGTAAAAATCACTACCGAAATAGGATCATGTCCCTGGAACAAGGAAAACCAACTGGTCCGTATCGGACTAAAAGCGAAAGAGATTCCTTCTGAAAATCTACCGGCTTCCAATCTGGTTTTCCTCGTTGATGTATCAGGTTCCATGTATGGCCCGGACCGTCTGGGATTGGTAAAGTCATCCCTGAAGCTCCTGATCAATAATCTGCGGGAAGAAGATCGCGTAGCCATCGTGGTGTATGCCGGAGAAGCAGGTGTGGTACTTCCATCTACCTCCGGAAGTAATAAGCAAAAGATCCGCGAAGCACTCGATGAACTGACAGCTGGAGGTTCAACAGCCGGTGGTGCCGGTATTCAACTCGCTTATGATATTGCACGGAAGAATTATATCCGGGAAGGAAACAACCGCGTGATACTCTGTACCGATGGTGATTTCAATGTGGGAGTATCATCTTCCGAAGGATTGGAACGATTAGTCGAAAAAGAACGTAAAAGCGGTGTATTCCTGACTGTTCTGGGTTATGGAATGGGAAATTACAAGGATAACAAGATGCAGGTGCTCGCCGAAAAAGGAAACGGCAATCATGCCTATATCGATAATATTCAGGAAGCAAACAAAACGCTCGTCCATGAGTTTGGAGGTACGATGTATGCCGTAGCCAAAGACGTGAAGTTACAGATTGTTTTCAATCCTGAACAGGTACAGGAATATCGTCTGGTCGGCTACGAAAGCCGCTTATTGAATAACAAGGACTTCAACGACGACACTAAAGATGCCGGTGAAATGGGTGCCGGACATACGGTTACGGCTTTTTACGAAATAAAACCGAACAATGCTCCTCACACCATGCAGTTTGCAGAACCGGAGTTACTGACTATACGCTTGCGTTACAAAGCTCCCTACAGCGATGTCAGTCAACTGATAGAGAATAAACTGAAAGCAAACAGCAGCAACAAGCTTTCCCCTGATTTCTATTTTGCATCGGCTGTCGCCATGTTCGGTCAGATGCTCCGCAACTCCGAATACAAAGGAACAGGGTCATATAATCAGGTGATCTCTCTGGCACAAAGCGGACTGGTAAACGATCGCCAAGGTTACAAACGGGAATTTATCCGCTTGGTTGAAACAATAAACGGACTGACTGCAGCAACGAATGTCTACGCTCATTAAGGACTTTTCTATTTTCGAGGATGCCCCCAATATCTATGAAGCTCTCATGAATATTTACGGCGTCCTCAAAAATATTTATAAGGGCGCCATAAATAAAAAACATAGCTATAAGAACTGAACTACTTTTGTGTATCAGTATACAATTTATCTACGATATTTTTATCTACCTCATTCATTATATCAAATGGTATCTTTGAATCGCAAATCACTTGCCAAAGTTTTACTTTATTGTTTCCTACAACAACTTTCCATGCTGCCGGAAGTTTGTACCGGTTTCTGCCATCATCCGTTACTTCTCCACGATAAGTTCCGCTAGCTATTCCGAAAATAGCCACCTTCTCCTCATCGACAAATACATCAGTCACCTCAATCCTATAATCCGGAAACCATTCAAAATAACCGATCCAGGATCTTTTCATTTCTTCCCTTCCATGAACTTCTGAAGCATAAGCGTCTATAAACAAATGATCATCAGCCATTAATGAATATATTTTATCTATATCATGGATATTTATAGCATCTACAAAAGATAATGCAATTTGTTTTACCATAAAGTATCAGTTTTAAGTTTATAACTTTATATCACTGTGTCATTCCTGAATATAAATATATAAAATTAATCAGAAAAGAGGAATTAATTATCACAAAATAACGAAAGGCTCACAGATTAACAGCTAAGATATACAAAGACGACTTGCAACATTCCGCAATTGCCAGTATCTTTGTGAATTATTTATGAAATAAAATGAGAAGACGCTCAGGTTACAAAGACACAAATCTAAAAAAAGCCCCTCGCGGACGCAAAGTTTCGGTTAAGGAAGAGAATACATTGCTTGCTTTTCTGTTTCAATTGTTGAGCGAACAGAGCAAAAGTTCCGTTAAGGCATTACTTGCCCACGGACAAATCTTGATAAACGGGAAAGTTACTTCCCTGTTCAACGCTCCTTTAGTGCCGGGAGACGAAGTCGAGATCAGTTACGAACGAGGGAAGGTGGAGTTCAGTAACCCCTTGCTGCATATTGTCTGGGAAGATGACGACCTGATCGTTGTCAACAAGAAAAACGGACTCCTGTCTGTTTCCAGCGATCGTGTAAAGGAACGTACTGCCTACCATCTGCTTAGCGATTATGTCAAGAAAAATGATCCGCGAAGCAAGATCTTTGTCCTGCACCGTCTCGACCGTGATACGTCCGGACTGATGATGTTCGCCAAGAACCAGCGCGTGCAAAAAGCTCTGCAATCGAACTGGAACTCGGCAATCACCGAACGCACGTACGTTGCCGTTGTGGAAGGTCGCCCGGAAAAAGACTCCGACCTGATCGTCTCCAACCTGATTGAAAATACGAAAATGCAGGTTTATGTAACAGCCGAAGGCGAAGGAAAAGAAGCGATCACCCGTTATCGCGTGTTGCATAGCAACGGCCATTATTCTTTGCTGGAGCTCGACCTGGAGACAGGCCGCAAAAACCAGATACGTGTCCAGATGGAATCCATCGGACACCCGATCGCCGGCGATTATAAGTACGGCGCAGAAACCGATCCCGCCGGACGGCTGATGCTTCATGCCCGACGGCTCTACTTTATTCATCCGGAGACAGGAGAAGAAATGCGCTTCGAAACACGTATCCCGGATGCTTTCGTGTCATTAGCTAAATAAACACAGACAGAAATATAGACATAGTAATGAAGAAACTCTTTAGCATCTTATTGCTGGTGTTCGTAACACTAGCCGTACAGGCTCAAATCCATCAGCCTGTCAAGTGGAAAATAAAACTGGAGGACTCCAAATCTGCCGAAAAAGAAATCGTATTTGCCGCCACAATCGAAAAGGGCTGGCATTTATACGATATGAATCTGCCGGAAGGAGGACCTGTATCGACCTCGTTCACCTTTGAAACGCTTCAGGGGGCAGAACTGATCGGACAACCGGTGTCCAACATCAAACCGACTGTCGTTTACGACGAGCAATTTGCAATGGATCTCCGCTGGTTCCCCGGTGCCGTTACTTTTACCCAAAAGGTAAAAATCCTCGATCCTAAAAAGTTCAAGATTGAAGGTGAAGTAGAATTTATGGTCTGCAACGACGAAACCTGTCTGCCGCCTGACCGTGTGAGCTTTGCTTTCGACAGTAAAAATACAAAACTGACATTGCCTGCCGATGCCCCAGTCGTGGAAAAAGACGATGTGACAAAGGAACAACCGGACACAAACCTGGTCATAGAAGAAGGGAAAACTCTTACTACACCTGATCCGGTAGCCAAAGAAGAGGTAGTCATCGCTAATCCGGAAAAGATTGCTAACGCACTGACAGACGACGCTGCTTTATGGACACCTGTTATCGATGACCTGAAAGCGTATGGCGACACAACCGTTACTGCAACAGATACTTCCTGGTTATTCATCTTCTTCGCCGGATTCCTCGGGGGACTAATCGCCTTGCTGACTCCATGTGTATGGCCGATGATCCCGATGACGGTCAGTTTCTTCCTGAAACGTACTAAAGACCGAAAGAAAGCGATCCGCGATGCCGTCACTTATGGTCTGTCTATCATCGTAATTTATTTGGTGATGGGATTACTCATCACAGGTATTTTCGGGGCAAGCGCCTTGAACGACCTGTCGACGAACGCTATTTTCAATATCATATTCTTCCTGTTGCTGGTTGTATTTGCTATCTCGTTCTTCGGGGCATTTGAAATGGTATTACCTGCATCATGGACTACAAAACTGGATAGTAAAGCGGATTCTACGACCGGTATATTAAGTATCTTCTTCATGTCGTTTACACTGGTACTGGTATCTTTCTCCTGCACGGGTCCAATCATCGGTACACTGCTGGTACAAGCGGCATCTATGGGTACGGCTGTGGGTCCGGCTATCGGAATGTTCGGATTTGCATTGGCACTTTCCATTCCGTTCAGTTTGTTCGCTATCTTCCCGAATATGCTGCAAAGTATGCCTAAATCCGGCGGATGGCTTAACTCTGTCAAAGTGGTATTAGGCTTCCTGGAACTGGCACTGGCATTAAAATTCCTTTCTGTTGCCGATCTGGCTTACGGCTGGCGTCTACTTGACCGCGAAGTATTTATCGTTTTATGGATCGTGATATTCTTCCTGTTAGGACTCTACCTGCTGGGCAAGATCAAATTCAGCCATGACAGCGATGTAAAATATGTATCCGTACCACGTCTTTTCATGGCAATCATCTCCTTTGGTTTCGCCGTTTATATGATACCTGGACTTTGGGGTGCGCCGCTGAAATCGATCAGTGCCTTTGCTCCTCCTTTGTACACACAGGATTTCAGTCTGTACAACGATGAAGTACATGCCCCCTTCGATGATTACGAAAGTGGTATGGCTTATGCCAAACGGGTAAACAAGCCGGTTATGATCGACTTCTCCGGTTTCGGTTGTGTAAACTGCCGTAAGATGGAAGCATCCGTATGGACAGATCCGAAAGTAAAACAATTACTTGAGAAGGATTACGTACTGATCACCCTGATGGTAGACGACAAAACCAAACTGCCTAAACCGATAGAAATAGAAGAACACGGTAAAGTCCGTAAACTGAAAACGATCGGTGACAAATGGAGTTATCTCCAAAGAAGTAAGTTCGGAGCCAATGCGCAACCTTTCTACATTCTGTTGAATGACGAAGGTAAACCGCTCGGCCCGTCTTACGCCTTCAACGAAGATGTATCGAAATATATACAATTCCTTGAAAACGGATTGAAAGCTTTCAAAGAGCAAAATAAAAAGTAATAAATAAATCAATGTGCGAATATGCCAATTGGATACTCTCAAGCGAAAAGAGTATTTCAATTGGCATATTTGGCACATTATCAAATTGGCATCTTATTCAATGGCAACAAAAGAAGAAAAAATGGAAGCCTTCGGGCAACTACTCGACATCCTGGATGAACTCCGGGTGAAATGTCCCTGGGACAGAAAACAGACAAACGAGAGTCTGCGCACCAACACAATCGAGGAAACCTACGAATTGTGCGATGCAATCATGAAAAATGATAACTACAACATCAAGAAAGAACTGGGTGACCTGCTCCTTCATATCGTTTTCTATGCAAAGATCGGTGAAGAGAAAGAAGCTTTCGATATCAAAGATGTATGCGACAGCCTCTGCCAGAAACTGATCTTCCGTCATCCGCACGTATTCGGCGATGCATCTGCAGATACTGCCCAGAAGGTAGAACAAAGCTGGGAACAGATAAAACTAAAAGAAAAAGGCGGAAACAAAACTGTACTGGAAGGTGTCCCTTCTTCCCTTCCCTCTGTCGTTAAAGCCCACCGTATCCAGGATAAAGCCCGCAACGTCGGTTTCGATTGGGAACAACGCGACCAGGTATGGGATAAAGTGCACGAGGAATTCACAGAGCTGAAAGAAGAGATCGACAAAATGGATACGGATAAGATGGAAGCTGAATTCGGCGACCTGTTCTTCAGCCTGATCAATGCCGCCCGCTTGTATAAGATCAATCCTGACAACGCACTGGAACGCACAAACCAGAAGTTTATCCGCCGTTTCAACTATCTGGAAGATCATACCATTAAAGAAGGACGCTCACTAAAAGAAATGTCTTTGGAAGAGATGGATAAGATATGGGATGAAGCTAAATCGAAAGGTTTATAAAAAACAAAAGGGGAACCGACATCACGTCGCCACCCCTCCCTTAACTTAAACGCCAAAACTAAATCTAAACAAAAAACACAAATAATGATAATATTTTATTTTTTCTTGTTTTCTTCTTTCTTATCGTCCGGTCCCTTCATAAAACTTCGTGCAAACTTATATTCGGCACGCCTATATTTATAAAGTTTCTCTGGCGATAATATCTTTTTAAATTTTTCGTAATATTCTTTCTCTAAAGCTGCCTCCTTCATCTTGACTCCGATACATTCATCATTTACTTTTGAATAATCGCTTTCCGTCGGAGATTTCATATGCTTCAGATCCTTTGACAGTCTACGGCATTCACGGCCAACTTCAAACATCTTCTCCTGCAATTCATTACACAAAGGAATGAAAGCTGCAGCTTCTTCCGGTGTCAACCCTACTTCAGCTGTAATAAAGGCATTTCTTTTTGCCTGAAAGGCCTCCTTGTCAAAATGTCGATGTTGTTTATCTCCCTGCGCCAACACTTTCGAAGAGAATAAAACTGAAATCGCCACAAATGTAATAAAAAATATTTTGCTCATACAATTATTATTACAAAAATATGCTAATAACTTCTTTTTTTCGTCAATTTATTCATAATTGCCCAATTCTTCTGCTAAAAGATAATCTGTATACTGGGCTTCCAGATATTCCAGATATTCTTCATTTTCCGCTTCGAGTATCGCTGCTTTTGTTTCCGACGCATCTGTCGACTGCACCAACAGTGTATCAGACTGGCTCTTTTCACCGTCGAAACCAACTATTGCTTTAAAGAACAATCCCAGCCCGGCAAATACCGCCGCCATATACAACCAGGGACGCACACGGTCTATCATAGAGACTTTCTTTGCCTCTACGCGCGGCTTCTCCGGCAACTGGCTCATTATATTAGCCGTGAGATCCTTCATGTACCCATCGGGCACAGTAAAAGGATTCTTTCCTTTAAAACGATCCAGATTGTTTTGTTCTTTTTCCATACACTTCCGTTTTAATACACCTTTGACGAGCTTCTGCCCAAAAGGTTTAAATGTCTTTTGTTAAAAACTCCTCGACTTTTTTGACTGCATGATGATAAGAGGCCTTCAAGGCACCGACAGAAGTTCCGAGAACCTCTGACATATCTTCATATTTCATCTCGTCAAAGTATTTCATGGTAAACACTAAACGTTGTTTCTCCGGTAAGGTGAGAATCGCTTTCTGCAACTTCATCTGAGCTTCGTCACCGTCAAAGTATTCGTCTCCTTTCAGACGTTCCAGCAAAAAGATGTCGGTATCGTCGATCGATACATTGTTCATATTCCGCTGGCGGTTCAGGAAGGTAATACATTCGTTGATGGCAATTTTATACAGCCAGGTAGACAACTTCGCCTCGCCCCGGAAATAATCGATATTTGTCCAGGCTTTCAGAAAAGTATTCTGCAAAAGGTCATTTGCATCGTCATGGCTCAATACCATCTTTCGTATCTGCCAGTATAACTTTTCCCCGTAAAGGCTCACGACTCTGGCAAAAGCATCCCTTTGCCGGGCCGGATCCCGCAGTTGTTCTACTATTTCATCTTCCGTATATTGCTGCATCCTCTCCATTTTGGCTCAAATATATAAAAAAATACGGACATAAAAAAAGCGGGCAACTTTATCAGTTGTCCGCTTTCGGAAGTGCCCAGAACAGGACTCGAACCTGCACGCCTCGCGACACACGCACCTGAAACGTGCGCGTCTACCAATTCCGCCACCTGGGCATTTCATTACTTTCAGGTAAGCAATCTCTCGTGATTGCGGTGCAAAGGTAGTGTTTTTTTTCATACTGCAAAATATTCAGACGTTCTTTTTATATTATTTCATCTGAATTTTCAAGAAAAGAAGCATACAATTTGCCGTAACAACATTCCATCATAAAAAAACTCCGCCGGTTTCCCGACGGAGTTTCTATGTTGGAATACTTTCAGACTGTTCAGTCTTTCCGGTATATTATTTACTTAACAACAGCTTTCACTGCGCTTTCGCCTTCTACAGCTACTACTACGATACCTGCAGGAGCAGAAATCTTAACGTTATCAGAAGAAACAACTGTTCTTGCAACTGTCTGTCCTAATACATTTGTAACAACTACAGTCTTGTTAGCAGCACCCTGGATTGTTACAGCACCTACTCCACCGATTACCTTAACAGCATCTGTCGAGATATTTTCGTTATCTGTCGGCGGGTTGTAAGAATCTTCGTCGAACTTCATATCACCAGAACCTTCTGTGAAGATTGAAGTACCGAACTTAGCGATTTCAGAAGCTGCAGCTTTCACTACTGAAGGAGAATAGCTGTAAGCAGTTACGCGTACTGCATATTCAGTCTGCGGTTTCAAGTTGATTGCTCTGATTGAAGTTGACGTAGGACCTACTTCTTCAGATTCAATACCTTGTACAAAGATGAAATCCCACTTAGGTGATTCTTCCATATAACTAGCTACCGGCAGAGAACCGAAGTCAGGATTCCAGTCATTCTTATTGAATGCGCCAGTGTTTTCTTCAAGACCATCTTTTTCGTCACGAGACAAACGAGTTGTGTTAGTGAATTCGAAGATATCGATCTGCTTGCCACCTTCTTTCAACAGAACTGTATAAGTGTTAGCCGGGCTCAAATCAGCGTCAACGTCAAATGCTTCAGCCTTATAAGCTTCATTCAAATGAGTATTTGTTGAAATAACATCCATTGTCTTATATTCAGCGCCATTCTTCATGATAGTCAGCTTATAGTTGTGGTGCAGCAACGGATTGATAACTTCACCTGTTCCGTTGAACAATTCAACCATAATTGTACCTTCTTCAGCTTTCACTTCAGAGATAAAGATATTCTTAGAAGTGTTCTGTTTTTCGTACTGACCAAGTTCTACTTTGTAGTAATGAACACCCGGAACTGCAGACCATCTGAATTCAGCCTTGCTACCGTTAATGTTATCAGACAAATATTTAGTATCAACTACAGGAGCACTCAGAACCGGAGAATAATTAACCGGAAGATCTACAGTACAGTTGCACAATGTGCTTGCTGCTAATACGTCTGCAACCAAATCATGGTCGTTCTTATCAGCCAACAGGTCGATAGAAACCGGAATAATAGCTTCGCTTACATATTCAGCCTGGTTCTTACCTTCTGTAGAAGCAATCAATGCACCAGCAGGAGAGATAGCGATTACTTTAGATACTTCTTCAGTAGGATCGATTGCCGGCAGGTCTTTACCAATCAGATAGATTTGTTTAGTTGCAGCAATGTCATCATCAATGAATGTAACAGCACCGAAGTCTAACTTAGCCAACTTAGCAGCCTTTGTATCAGCTGTAGCAGCGAAATACAGTTCAGGTTGTTTAACATCACCATAGATACGAGTAGCTACAGTATCATTACGATAAGCTCCGTAGATATAGAACAAGTTAGTATAACTGTTAGTTTGTCCCTTATTGTTTTCTACATTTTTATCAGCATACTTTTCATCCAAACCATATACATAAGTCCAGCTGATCTGGTCTTTGATCTGCATCGGATACAGACGAACTGTGTCATTTACATAATTGTAGATGAAGTCTTTGTTATCAATTGCTGAATGGATTGTATCAGGAACGATACCAGCCTTGTCAGACGGTTTGAATGTAGACTTAACGTAAGCAAGTAATTCACCATATTTGTTAGGAATCAATTTGCCAGCATCCAAAGTACCAATGATAACAGTTGTATCGTGGTCGAATGCACCAATCTTATTAGACATGCTTGTTTCCACAGTTACCGGAGCAACAAGGTTCAAACCTGCGATAACGAAAGTACCGTCTTTCACTTCGTAGCACTGTTCCTGACCCAGGTAATAAGTAGCGTAGTTCTTAGTATAAAGATCACGGAATACGTTAGAATCATATTCACCATGTTCAAACTCATCAAGATCCTGGATATTTCCTAACAAGCTAGTATAAGCACCTACCGGTTTGTCACCTGTCATAGTAGAAACAAGACCTTTAAATACAGAACCAACTACATTGAACTGGTTGAAACCTGTCAATTCTTTTTCCCATCCCGGATGATTAGCTTTACCGTCGCCTGCATCATTCGTCAACAGACCGAACTGAGCCATATCTGTCAGGATTTCTTCTGTCGGAACCAAATCAGTTTTAGACTGAGGAGTATATTTAACCTTAACAGCAATACCGTTATTTTTCAGGGCATCCAGATTAGCTTGTTTGTACGGAACACGGATATACAATGTGTCACCAGCACTTTCACCACGCCAAACAGATCCTGGTTGCGGTTCAAGACCACCAACATCACCACGATTCCAAACGGCATTTGCGTATTCTGTTGAGAAATAGAAGTTCTTATCTTGTACAACTTCTCTTTCACCAATTTCCATAGCCTGTTTGTACAGACGGATAGTTGTAAAGTTAGGATCGTCAGCATCCGGTTTCAAACCTGTAGCATATACATGAACGACATGGTTACGAGAAGAACCACCGATACCCCATACATAAGAATCTTTATTAGTAAAGTAAGGAGCAGCAAATACTTCAGCACCACCCTTAACAGCTTCACTTATAGAACCGATAAGACCTTCTCCTCCTGAATTTCTGTCAGCAGCAGCAAGCAAACCGTCTGTAATGTTCATTACATTAGCTAATGTACTTGATACAGTAGCAACAGTACCATCTTCTGTTTCAACACCTTTCCAGTTAGTCCATACGTGCTGAGTACGAGCAGATGTAGTCAGAACACCCGGATAATAAACTTCACCCAGATTGATCAAATCCTGTCCTGAATAACCTTCGCAATCATTCTGAGCATTCAATGTTGCCAATAAGCCCCATTTTTCTTCTATATTATAAGCTTCATCCTGATCGATGTTCATGTTTTCTGAAGCAAAGTGGAAAGCAGCTTTCACTGTCCAACCTTCAGCCAGATTACCCTGGCAAGTAATAGCTTCTCCAGGAATACATTTTGTATGCTTATGTGCTTCTACCAAGTTACCTTCGAAGTACCAGTTGAATCCTAAGAATTCAATCTTATCTTCCCATCTGTCGGTAGAACCCGGATCAGCAGGAGTCAACAATTCAAGATCCAATCTACCACCATCGCAATTACCTGACTCAGCAACTAACATTTCAGCAACTGGTCCACCTGCTGCGCAGTCACTGACAAACATAGGCAGATAAGTAAAGTCGATAGTTGTTTCGAGCACTTCTTCGTATTTTGTAAATACCAGGTCGTCACCGAATTTGAAAGTACCGCGAGCATCTACGCTATGTCTTACAAACGCTGTATCTGTACTGGATGCAGTTGTTGTTGCAAATACATAGTCATCCAATTTCCATTGATCAACCTTTGTTCCTGGTTCAACATGATAAACAACCTTTACGTTTGACCAGTCAACCGGATTATATTCATTGAACAAACCTGCACGTACATAGAAACTTCTACTTCCGTCAGCTTCTGTTGCCTGAGAGAAGTTACCTTCAGTAATAGCAACATTACCAATCTTTTCAAGAACGATAGGAGCTTTCACATTCAGTTTCAAATAAGTAGCCTGAACATGGTGAGGAGTTTCAGCACCAGCCATCTTATCATTGAACTTCCAGATCTTAACATCCATTTCAGAAGCATCGCATTCAGTAGAACGGTTAACACCTACACGGAATTCTTTTTCTGTTTCATAATCTATTTCTACGTGAGGACGAATGAAATCAAGATTAATGTCACCGAACAATGTCACAGGTTCCAAAGTATCAGAAGTTTCACTTTCATCAGCTACAGAATATTCTGATTCAAGAACAACACGGATAATAGCATTATCAATGTTAATTTTACCTGCGCCAGTTGCATTGAACATAACCTGGTAAGCCTCCGGTGTTGTATTAGCACCTACAGTTACACCATTCTTGTCAATTTTAAAACCATCGTCATAAACTTCGTCATAAGGAAGTTCACCACGAGTAGTTCCATCCAGCTCTAAAACTTCAGCTGTTTCAATCTTCCATAACAGATTACGGTTTACATTAGCGTTTTCTAAACGGCTAATCCAGAAATGGAAACTTGTTGCATCTGTCAAACCTCTTGTATCAAATACGAATTCAACACGGCTCTTAACTTCTCTGGTTGGTCTAACACCCAGATAATTAAAATCCTTTACTGTTGTAATACCGTAATGAGGTTTATTGACATTGTCATAAAACTCGCCAGTTGACAGATAGTCACCTCCTGCAACAGGGCTGGCCTCTGAATCGAAAGAAACAAACATACCAGGAAGAAGAGTAGCATCAGCCACCTTATTCAAAGGTAAAGTATACTTCCAAATATTAACCGGATGAGTTTTATTTACTAACGCATCTCCATCGAGAAGGTTAAATTTCGCAGCGGCTTTCAATTGTGCTTCAGTAGGATCTTCAAATGCAGCCTTGTAAGTATCACCTGTCTTATACCAGGCTGGTACCGCATTTTGAGCAAAAATTGAAAAACTACTGCTTGCCACAAGGAACGCGGCGAACAAAGTAGAAAACTTTTTGTTCATAATCAAATAATTTAATTAGTAATAAAATATAAAGTTCTAATAAATCTATCTTGTAATAAAAAATAAAGCTCAACAACGGATCTCTTTCAATCCTAACAGTGCATACCTCGCACCAAAAACATAACGCAAAGATACATATCTTTTTTAGTTAGACTATTTTTTTGATATATTTTTTTCCCTTTAACCATGCTTTCTTATCCTATTCCAAGTTTAAAAAGGACAAATTACACGTTTTCACGTACAACCTACGTTATTCCTGTCAGACCATCCCATGTTCGGACTCCCGACGGCGATATTCGGAAGGTGATATACCCATTATCTTCGTAAAAGTACGCGAAAAGTATGCCGGTTCTTCAAAACCAAGCTTTGTAGATATCTCATTCAGTTTCAGCGCAGTCAGCTCTATATACTGGCATGCCTTCTGTATCTTCAGCCGGATAAAATAACTGATCGGCGAAACGCCTGTCTCCCGCTGGAAAAGCATGGAGAAGTGCGACGGGGAATATTTGAAGTAGGCTGCCAACTGGTCTAAAGTAAGATTCCGCTCCAGGTTTTCATTCATATAATGGATCACCCTCGAAGAAAACGAATACTCTTTATGATTAGGTAAATTAATATAACGGTACTGCTCCAGATATAAAAAAGAGGTAAGAAACATGTAAAGACACATGGAGGAATAAACCATATATTCCTTTATATACCCCATCGAAAAACAACTGTAGATCTCCTCGAATAATTGTATCCTGTCCTGCAGACGTGAATATTCGCCCGGAAGGATCGTTCCGGGTATGGGCGTCGGCGAAAGGAACTCGCCACTCAGCTTCCCCATAAAGTGCACCCAGTAGATAGTCCAGGGATCGTTCTCGGAAGCACCGAACGAATAGGGAACGTTCGGAGGTATAATAATGTATTGATTCTGTTTCACCGGATACGTCTTGCCGTGAATGGTGTACCACCCCTCTCCTTCCGTACAGTAGATAAGCATAGCATAGCTGCAACCCTGGTCTTTTTGTACGTAATGGTACTTGACTTTCGGGAAGAAGCCGATCTTACGAACGTACAGATTGCCGACAAGCGGCTCATGGCTATACGTTTCAAGTAACTCGTCCGGCAAGAAGACGAATCGTTCTCCTTTGAATCCTTCTTTAATCTTTATCACTATACATTATTATATATGTAAACCGCGACAAATATAATAAAAAAACGGCCACTTCCTTTTCGGGAAGCAGCCGTTTCCGGTTTTATCTTGATGGGAAGAATTACATCATACCACCCATACCGCCACCCATACCCGGGTTCATCGGAGGCATAGCAGGACCTTCTTCTTTCTTTTCAGCGATCACACACTCTGTTGTCAGGAACATACCAGCGATAGAAGCTGCATTTTCCAAAGCAACACGAGTTACCTTAGCTGGGTCGATCACACCTGCTGCACACAGGTTTTCGTATTTGTCTGTACGAGCATTGTAACCGAAGTCACCCTTACCTTCTTTTACTTTCTGAACGATAACGGCACCTTCTTTACCTGCGTTTTCAACGATCTGACGCAACGGTTCTTCGATCGCACGTTTAACGATTTCGATACCTGTTGTTTCGTCTTCGTTTTCGCCCTTCATTCCTTCCAATGCTTCAATAGCACGGATGTAAGCTACACCACCACCAGGAACTGTACCTTCTTCGATAGCAGCGCGGGTTGCATGCAAAGCATCGTCAACACGGTCTTTCTTTTCTTTCATTTCCACTTCAGAAGGAGCACCTACGTAAAGAACAGCTACACCACCTGCCATCTTAGCCAGACGTTCCTGCAGTTTTTCTTTATCGTAATCGGAAGTAGTGTTTTCGATCTGAGTCTTGATCTGACCGATACGAGCCTGGATAGCTGCTTTGTCGCCTGCACCGTTCACAATGATCGTAGTATCTTTGTCTACAGTGATCTTTTCGGCAGTACCCAACATATCCATTGTAGCACCTTCCAGTTTCAAACCTTTTTCTTCAGAGATAACAACACCACCAGTCAGCACTGCGATATCTTCCAACATCGCTTTACGACGATCGCCGAAGCCCGGAGCCTTCACTGCACAGATCTTCAGAGAACCACGCAGACGGTTCACTACCAATGTAGCCAATGCTTCACTGTCGATATCTTCAGCGATGATCAACAGAGGACGTCCGCTCTGAACAGCCGGTTCAAGGATAGGAAGCAGGTCTTTCAATACAGAGATCTTCTTGTCGTAGATCAGGATATACGGATTTTCCATCTCGCATTCCATCTTTTCTGTATTTGTTACGAAGTACGGAGAGATGTAACCACGGTCGAACTGCATACCTTCCACTACGTCTACTGTAGTTTCAGTACCTTTCGCTTCTTCTACTGTGATAACGCCTTCTTTCTTCACTTTCTGCATAGCTTCAGCAATCAGTTTACCGATCGTTTCGTCACCGTTGGCAGAGATTTTAGCTACGTGTTCGATCTTTTCGAACTGGTCACCTACTTCTTCAGCCTGGTCAGCGATCTTTTCAACCACTTTGGCAACGGCTTTGTCGATACCGCGTTTCAGGTCCATAGGGTTAGCACCTGCTGTAACGTTCTTCAAACCGACACCGATGATGGATTGTGCCAATACAGTAGCAGTAGTCGTACCGTCACCTGCATTGTCGTTAGTCTTCGAAGCAACTTCTTTTACCAACTGTGCACCCATGTTTTCGAACGGGCAAGCCAATTCAACTTCTTTTGCAACCGTTACACCGTCTTTTGTAATGTGAGGAGCACCGAATTTCTTTTCGATGATCACGTTACGGCCTTTCGGGCCTAATGTTACTTTTACTGCATTTGCCAATTCGTCCACACCTTTCTTCAAAAGGTCGCGGGCATCCATATCGTACTTAATTTCTTTTGCCATGATTATATTATTTTTTTATTGTCCGTTAATGAATTAGATAATAGCCAGGATATCAGACTGACGCATGATCAGATACTTTTCACCTTCCAGTTCGATCTCTGTTCCTGCATACTTTCCGTACAATACAGTATCACCAGCTTTTACAACCATTTCTTCATCCTTTGTTCCGTTACCTACGGCAACAACTTCACCTTTTAAAGGTTTTTCTTTTGCTGAATCCGGGATAATGATTCCGCCAAGTGTCTTTTCTTCTGCTGCAGCGGGCTTGATAAGCACTCTGTCTGCTAATGGTCTAATGTTCATCTTTTGATATATTTTTAATGTTAATAATATTATGTTTATACGTGATTTTCTAATTCACGTTAACTCCTATGCGAAATCTGTGCCAAATTAATTGACAGGGAAAAGACTGACAATTTTGCATAAACGAACCGGTAGATACGCCGACATGACTGACAGGATGACTATACATTCCGCCTCTCATGCTTCCCGACTAGAACAAAAGTTGCAGGAAAGTAGTTCATAGGTAGCTGTCTTTTAACCTAAAACCAGTAATATTCTTTTCTTTTGAGTATACTTAAATTTAATTTCGAGCTAGCTAAAATTTGATTTTCAGGCTTGCCAAAAGAAAAAAGAATAAGGGACGAAAAGATTAAAACCTTACGTCCCTTACATTAATATATAGTATATTCCAGATTAGTCTATCAGTAGCGTAGCGATGGAATGAGCCGGCAGTACAGGCTGGTAGACACTACCGTCGATTTCAACAGAGACCTGACGTTCTTCATTACCTTCGTTTGCCAAAGCGACAACAATACTTTTGTCAGGATTGACGAAAGCCATCAGGTTGCTGTACTGTCCGGAGGTTTCGAGCTTGCGGGCACCGGGCTGGACGTAGTGGCTCAGATGCTTCATTACGTAATATTCAGGTGTATAATGGAATGTTTTCGCATCTGGATCGACTACAACTAAAGAATTTTGCGCCCATCCCCATCGGCTGATGCCGCCTTTATCGAGCGAGATATTCCAGTACATATAGGCAGATGCACCGTTCTCCAGGTAATGGCGCATCAGGTTCCAGGAATAAACGGCACCGCTCCAGTCGTTCCTGCCGTCGCCGCATTCCTGCTCGGTCTGATAGAGCCTCATAGCCGGATAGCGCTCGTGGACTCCTTTGATCGCTCCTTTTCCCGCCCATTGGAAACCGACACCGCTGATATACTTTCCACTTACCGGATTGGTCAGAATGGTATCGACAAGGGCTTCGTTGGCACGTTCCATCGTTCCGAACATAACTTTGACATCCAGTTCCTTCATAGCCGGGCCGAGGTAGTTACCGATAAAGTCGGCCAAAGAGGCGGCAGTCCAGCAACAGCTGGGGAATATCTGTGCCGAATTAAATTCGTTCTGGGGCATAACGGCAAATATATTGATGCCTTGTCCGCGGTAGGCTTCGATGAATTTGGAAAAGTAAAGGGCATACGCCCGGAGATAAAGCGAATCCTGGATAAACATGTCTGTGCCTTCGTAGCCGACTTTATCGGCGGGCAGACCGTTGCGGTATTTCTCGCTATAGGTTTCGCCGGTATAAGCAGAGGCATAGTGCTTATTGTATTTCATCCAGGAAGGGGGACACCAGGGGGAAGCCCAGATACTCAGGTCAGGATTGTATTTCTGTGCACCTTTGATGAAAGGGATCAATGTTTGTTGATCGTTGGCGATAGTGAAGTATTGCATATCGAAATCACCGTCGGTTTCGTTATATGAGTACCAGTCACGGGAGAAGTCGTTGGCTCCTACCGGCATACGGCAGATGGTAAAGTTCGCTCCTATCTCCGGGAAGAAGAGCTCTTCGAGGATCTCTTCGCGGACTGTCGGGTCGAGTTTGCTCAGGGATATCCAGCCCAGTTCGTTGAAACAGGCACCGAAACCGTCTATCTTCTGGAGTTTCTTACCGGTGTGAACAACCGCATCGATATCAGGAATGGTATCAGAAGATGCAGAGACGAGATCGTCTTGTTCAACCCATTGTTCACCTTCGGTCGTCGTCACCCACGATGCACGCGGTTGGAAAGAGCAGGCCGAAAGGCATAATGCGAAAGTGAGAATTAATTGATATGCTTTCATTTCACGGTAGGTATAAGGAACAACGACTTCTCCTGGAAAAAGAGAAGTCGTTGCATATTAAAATATCTCTGATCTGATCAGAACTGTGCAATCAGCTCTTCCACAGTAACAGGCTTTTGCTCGCCTGTGATCATATTCTTCAGGTTGATCTTTCCTTCGTTCATTTCCGTTTCGCCGACGATAGCGACAAACGGGATTTTCTTTGTATCGGCATATCCCATCTGCTTCTTCATCTTGGCTGCTTCCGGGAATAGTTCGGTACGGATTCCGGCAGCACGCACCTGAGAGATAATGGGCAACAGATAACTTTCTTCCGTCGCTCCGAAGTTGACAAACAACAGCTGTGTTGTCATTAACGAATCGGCAGGATAGAGATCCAGCTGGTTCAATACGTCGAAGATGCGGTCTGCACCGAAAGAGATACCGACACCTGACACACCGTCCATACCAAATACACCGGTCAAGTTGTCATATCGTCCGCCACCGGTGATACTTCCGATCTGTACATCCAGGGCTTTTACTTCAAAGATAGCTCCGGTATAATAGTTCAATCCGCGGGCCAACGTCAAGTCGAGTTCCAGTTCGGCACGCATAGGCAGCTGGTCGATACGGTCGAGGATGAAGGTCATTTCTTCAATACCCTTCATGGCGATCTCGGAGGTAGCCAGCTGTTCTTTCAGGACAGCCAGTTTCTCACGGTTGGTTCCCGACAACTTGATGATCGGTTGCAGGCGGGCAATGGCTTCTTCGGAAAGCCCTTTCGAGCGAAGTTCTTCATTCACATTGTCCAGTCCGATCTTGTCCAGCTTATCGATAGCCACGGTAATATCTACGATCTTGTCCGCTTCGCCGATGATCTCTGCAATACCTGACAATATCTTACGGTTGTTCATCTTGATGCAGACACGGATACCGAAGCGATAGAATACCTCATCCATGATCTGGATCAGTTCCACCTCATTGATCAGCGAATCGGAACCAACCACATCGCCGTCGCACTGGTAAAACTCGCGGTAACGTCCTTTCTGCGGACGGTCGGCACGCCATACGGGTTGTATCTGATAACGTTTGAAGGGGAATGTTATGTCATTGCGGTGCTGCACCACGTAACGGGCGAAAGGAACGGTCAGGTCGTAACGCAAACCTTTCTCGCAGGCTTTCACACCGAACCGTACGGCATTGCGTTCCAGCAACTCCTCATCGGTGATGCCCGAAAAGCAATCTCCTGAGTTTAATATCTTGAAAAGCAGTTTATCACCTTCCTCACCATACTTGCCCATCAGGGTCGACAGGTTTTCCATGGCTGGGGTTTCTATTTGCTGAAATCCGTACAGATGATATACTTCACGAATCGTATTGAATATATAATTACGTTTCGCCATTTCTTCAGGCGAAAAATCTCTGGTACCTTTTGGTATAGACGGCTTCTGCATATATCGTTTGCTCTTGTTTATCGTCGGAGCTAACCGACTTTTAGCTATTAAATTATTATTCGGAATGCAAAGGTAGGTATTTTGTTTCAATTTCGTAGTTTTCCGGTTAAGTTGATTGTTTTACCGGTTTCTTTTTATTATGTTTGCATCATAATCAAAAGATAACGAGACTATGAAAAAGAAACAGAAGAAACAAAAGAAAGTATTGTATGGCGAATTTGGCAGTTTTTGCATTGATTTTGCAAAATATATGGCAACAGGTGTTGTTATAACAACTTTATTAAAAGACCTGGAAGGACAGAACACTCTTATTTACTGGGGCGGATTAGGATTAGTCTCAGGTTTTTTATTTATTGGTTTATTATTCATTAAACTAAAGGAGGATTAGTCATGCCCGATTTTATATTTGTAGGTTTACTCTTTATGGGAATGGCACTCGGATTTCTAATCTGGGCACTTTATATGGAAGGTAAGTTCAGCAGAACAAAGAAGAAAAGGAAATAACAATAGCTGCCGCGCCCAATTGAATTGAGTGCGGCAGCTATTGTTATCAAGTGCGGCAGTCAGCTATATTCACTGCAGCAGCCAGTTTTATCCGCTGCCGCAGTCATTTCCGTTTAGTCACGGCTTCTTCCGCCCAGGAAGATCATTATATAATATAATAATGTAGCCAACGACCCTAAAGCAGCCACCACATAGGTATAAGCAGCAGAACGCAGCGCATCTTCAGCCATACCATGCGTACTGACATTCGTTATACCGGCCCTGCTCAACCATACCAACGCACGCTGGCTGGCATTGATCTCGACCGGCAACGTGATAAAGCTGAACAATGTCGTCGATGCGAACAGAATGATACCGAACAGCAGCAACTGTGGGAACTGATGGATCAGCAACATACCGCCCAGCAACACCCACGTCATAATATTCGAAGCGAAGCTGACCACCGGTACCAATGCCGACCGCATCTTCAGCGGAGCATACGAAGTGGCATGCTGTACCGCATGACCGCATTCATGGGCTGCAACGGCTGCCGCAGCAATACTATTACTGTAATATACCGATTCACTAAGATTCACCGTTTGATTTGCAGGATTGTAATGGTCTGTCAAATGTCCGGGAGTAGAAATCACCTTCACGTCGTAGATGCCGTTATCATGCAACATCTTCTCAGCCACATCCTTTCCGGTCATACCGTTAGGCATAGGGATCTTAGAATACTTCTCAAACTTGTTTTTCAGTCGGGAAGATACCAGCCAGCTTAACAAGGCAAAACCAATAAATATAATCCAATACATGCTCATAATGCTCTAATTAATTAAGTGTTATACAAGAAATGTCTTACAAAAAGTCTGCCAAAAACAAAAATGGCAGAAGATGGGCCTTCGAGAGGTGGTCTTCTGCCATTTTGTAATAGTATGTGAGGTTTATTCTTCCGTATACCGGATAATTGTCTGTTCACGGTCAGGCCCTACTGACACGATTTTAACGGGAACACCCAACTCTTCTTCCAGGAAGGAAAGGTAAGCGTTGAATTCTTCAGGGAATTCGTCTTCGCTCTGCATCTTTGTCATGTCAGTCTTCCAACCCGGCAGTTCAACGTATACCGGTTCGATCGTATCGTCAATCTCGAACGGAAATTCCGTTACTTCTTCGCCATTGATCTTGTAAGCCACACAAGCCTTGATCGTTTCGAAGCTATCGAGCACGTCGCTCTTCATCATGATAAGCTGACTTACGCCGTTAATCATAACTGCATATTTCAAAGCTACCAGGTCGATCCAACCGCAACGACGTTTACGTCCTGTTACAGAACCGAACTCATGTCCTAACGTACAAAGCTGATCGCCTGTTTCATCGAACAACTCTGTCGGGAACGGACCGCTGCCGACACGTGTACAATACGCCTTGAAGATACCGTATACTTCACCGATATTGCGCGGAGATACGCCCAAACCTGTACAACAACCGGCACAGATCGTATTCGAAGAAGTCACGAACGGATAAGAACCGAAGTCGATATCCAGCATAGTTCCCTGTGCGCCTTCTGCCAAAACAGACTTGCCGCCTTTCAGGTAGTTGTTTACCACATGCTCGCTGTCGATCAGGTTGAATTGTTTCAAATATTCCAATGCTTCAAACCATTGAGCTTCCAGTTCCTTGATATCATAAGAATAGTTCAGTGATTTCAGGATTGCTTCGTGACGTGCCTTGGCAGCAGCATATTTTTCATCGAAGTTATGCAGCAAGTCACCTACACGGAGACCGTTACGGCTGATCTTGTCTGTATATGTCGGGCCGATACCTTTACCGGTCGTACCGATCTTACCGGAACCTTTAGCCGCTTCGTAAGCAGCATCCAGCATACGGTGGGTAGGCAGGATCAGGTGTGCCTTCTTGGAAATACAAAGTTGTTTGGTCAGGTCGTGACCACTGGCAGCAAGCGCTTCGGCTTCCTGCTTGAACAATAACGGGTCGAGAACGACGCCATTACCGATTACATTCACTTTTCCACCCTGGAAAATACCTGACGGAATAGAACGAAGGATATACTTTTCTCCGTTAAACTCCAATGTGTGTCCTGCATTGGGACCTCCCTGAAAACGAGTGATTACATCGTAATTCGGAGTCAGCACGTCGACAACTTTACCTTTGCCCTCGTCACCCCATTGCAATCCTAATAAAACATCTACTTTCATGTTATCTTTATAATAGACTATTAATATTCTTATTTACCATTCTTCTGCTGAAGCTTGAACTTGCATTTACTGCATATCCCATAAATATACAACGCATGAAACTCAGGTGTGAAACGGGATATCTTCAGATTGTTGACATCCTTTTTCAGCATACTGTCTTTCATTTCCCGGATCGCCCCGCACTTCATACAAATCAGATGAAGATGCGTTTCCGCCAAAGCCCGGAGTTCGTATTGAACCGATTGGGCGTTGAGTTGATGCCGCACGATCAGGCCACCGTCTTCCAGCACGTCCAGCGTATTGTAAAGCGTTGCCTTGCTCACATGGAAGTTCGTCTCTTCCAGTTTTTCCTGGAGTGAGTACATGTCGAAATGACCCGAGAAACGACATATGCATTCAAATATAGCATATCTTTCCTCCGTCTTTCGTAGTTTTTTCTCAGTCAGATACTCCGTAAACGACTGCTTCATCTCTATGTACTTCTTTTCATCCATTTCGTTGCGACTCTACGCGACCGACAAAGTTAGCGCATTTATTTTAAACGCAAAGCCTTAGCTATAATATTCAAATTCAAATTTTAAATCATTATATATTTCCTGTCCTTCCGGCGTCTCCATGAACTCCGGAAACTCATCGAAACCACTTAACATTTGCCGGGCATGATCGGCAGACTGGCGACCGTAAAATTTCATTGCTTTTACAGCTGCCTGCTTCTCTTTCCAGGTAGCGCCGAAGTCGGGCCAGGCAATCGAACGCATACATTCCACTATGAATGCAGCTCTTACCGGTGCAACCACAGTTTTCCCCTCCTTGAACAGTTCCGCCCAAATCAGGTAGGCCACCGTACGAGCATACTCGTCTTCCACATTGAAGATTAATCCCAGAAGAAGGTTATCTACATAAGGCAACTTGCAAAACAGATTACGGCTGCATTGTTCCGCGATTTCCAGATAGGGTATTTCTTTCACCCATTGCTTTGCCTGATCGAAAGGAAAATCATCCGCAGGCTGCAACATGGATGCCAGTATCTTGAACTCACGGATGTCTTCTTTCCACAGAGCAGCTGCCAGCTCCGAACCGGGTTCGTGCGTAGCGGCAATCTGCTTTATTTCGGGCAGAGGTACGCCGAAGTTCAGTTTATAAATTATCCCCTTCTCGCGCATGCTGGTGGATGTAACGCCATTCATCGCCATGCGGAGCTGGGTTCTTATTTCTTTTAATTGGTCCTGCAACATAGCTTAGTCGTTGTAAGATGGGAGGAATGAATAATCGTTACTGTAGCGGAGCATCTGGTCCGTGTAACCTTCGGTATAATCGAGGACGATATCGGTCACTTCTCCGTTATCGTTCTTCACCTCTTTCATAATCGGGTTCACAAAACCTTTGTAAGGAGCCAGGTTCAGTTTGGCATAACGGGCAAGCACCTCGTCGTGTAATGTCTGGTCTACTTTTACGCCATAATCTTCCACCAGTTTCTTTCCGGCTGCAAAATCGCCTTCGCTCTTGATTCGCTGTACTTCAGCCAGTAACGTACCGAAGAGATTACGGAGTTTTTCGTAATCGTTTACAACTACGTATGTTTTACCGTCACGTTTCTTATATTCGATCACATTATCGGCTTTACCGTTCTCGTAGGCCCATTGGGCAATCAACTGACGGTTACGCATGTGGGCTTCTTCCACATTCTTACCGGCTTCGATACGGACAAGTTGTGTCATCAGGCCATTCATAATATACTTATAATACTCTGCCTTATATGCTTCTGCATCCGGCACCAAACCTAATTCCACTAATTTCGGATCACCCAGATAATACAGTCCGAACAGGTCGGCACGAGCTTCTTCGAGTGTAGAATCGTACGCTTTCAAGGCTCCGGATTCCGTATCCGGCAACAGTTTACCGGAACCATGTCCCAGACATTCGTGTAAATCCGTATGTAAATTATCCGTGATAAATCCGTATTTCTTCAACGCCTCACGTTCAACGTCACTCCAAACGAACTCTTCGCTAAAACCATTGCCTTGCGAAGCCTTATCGTAGGCTTCCGTTATATTCTCGATAGTAACTGATTTCGAACCGTGGTCGCGGCGTATCCAGTCTGCATTCGGCAGATTGATGCCGATCGGAGTTGCCGGATAACAATCGCCTCCCAGCATAGCGATGGTAATCACCTTGGCACTTACCCCTTTCACCTTTTCTTTTTTGAAACGTTTGTCTACCGGGGAATGGTCTTCAAACCATTGTGCGTTATCGCTGATAATCTTTGTACGCTTTGTCGCTTCCTTGTTGATAAAGTTCACGGTAGATTCCCAACTAGCCTTCATTCCCAGCGGATCGCCGTAGGTTTCGATAAAACCGTTTACAAAGTCCACATCGGATGTCGTATCTTCTACCCAAAGGATGGAATAAGCATCGAACGTTTTCAGATCGCCCGTCTGATAGTATTCGATCAGTTTTTCAATGATCGCTTTCTGTGTATCGTTCTCGGCAAAAGGCACGGCTTTCTGCAACTCGCCGACTATCTGTTCGATGGCTGCCGAATAAAGGCCGCCGACTTTCCATACTTTCTCAACGATCTTTCCGTTCTCTTTCACCAAACGGCTGTTCAGACCGTAAGAAATCGGGGTGATAGTATCTTTTCCCGCTTTCATGGCAGAATAAAAGCCTTCCACCTCTTTCTCGGTAACACCTCCGCCATAGTAATTATTGGCGGATGCCAGAATCAGATCCTGATCACCGCTCTGCACGGTACGTTTCGCCAATACGGACGGATCAAAGATCACCGGAGATATCTCAGCGACAAACTGCTCCAGTGTCTGCCCTTCACGTAAAGGGAGGTTGGTCACGTCTACCTGTTCCAGACAACTCTTAAAAAACTCAGGTGTAAATCCGGGAACAAACTTATCCTCTGCATAATGATGATGGATGCCGCTTGAAAACCACACCCGTTTCAGGTAAGTCTCCAGCGCCTTGAACTGCGCATCTTCCCGGTTTCCTTTATACGTTGTATAAATCGTCTCCAGTGTGCGACGGATCGGCAGGTTATAGCGACAATTCTGATCAAAGAATATATCGCGGCCCATCAGCGCAGCCTGCGACAAATGATATAATAACTGTTTTTGTTTCAATGAAAGAGACTCGAATCCGGGAACCTGATAACGAAGAATCTGCAGGTCGGCGAACTGGTCTACCACATAATTAAAATCCCCCTGCGGTGCCTGTCCTTTATTTTCTTTCGGACCAGCACAAGCAGTCAATGCCATTGCTGTCATAAGCGATACTATTGTATTTCTCATATTATTTATAATAACTCTTTTGTTTTTTCTGAAGTATTACAACGAAAGGCTCTCCTGCAAAGGTAACGAATAAATCGAAGCCATAGGAATATCACCCTAATATTTTGTACCTTTGTAGCCGATATATTTAGAAAGAATGGAAATAGCAGCATTAGTATCAGGAGGTGTGGACAGCTCTGTAGTTGTCCATCAGTTGAAGGAGGCAGGATACGATCCTACCATCTTCTATATCCGTATCGGTATGGAAGATAAAGACGGATATATCGACTGTCCTGCCGAAGAAGACATAGAAATAACATCTTATATAGCACGTAAATACGGTTGCCGCTTCGAAGTGGTATCCCTGCATGACGAATATTGGGACAAGGTTGTCAGCTACACGATCGACTCGGTGAAGCGCGGCCTCACTCCCAACCCGGACATGATGTGCAACAAATTTATCAAGTTCGGCTGCTTCGAAGAGAAATGGGGAAAAGACTTCGACAAGATCGCAACCGGCCATTACGCCACAACGACCGAGATAGACGGCAAAGTATGGCTTTCTACCGCTAAAGACCCGGTAAAGGACCAGACCGACTTCCTCGGACAGATCACCCGTCTGCAAATCCAGAAGCTGATGTTTCCGATCGGGCACCTGATGAAATCCGAAGTACGCGCCATCGCTGCCGAACAGAAGCTACCCAGCGCCATGCGTAAGGACAGCCAGGGTATCTGTTTCCTCGGCAAGATCAACTATAATGACTTTATCGAACGTTACCTGGGAAAACGTGTCGGCAAGATCGTCGAACTGGAAACGGGTAAAGTCTTAGGCAAACACAACGGCTACTGGTTTCACACGATCGGGCAACGCAAAGGTCTCGGATTGAGCGGCGGTCCCTGGTTCGTTATCAAAAAAGATATCAAACGTAATATCATCTACGTCTCCAACGGTTACGACCCGGAAACACAATACGGCAAAACGATCAACCTGCACGGTTTCGACTTCATCACCGAAGACCCGTGGGGAGAGTTTACCGACGAGAAGGAGATCACCTTCAAAATCCGCCATACACCGGACTTTACCCCGGGACGTATCCGCCGTATCGGAGATTTATATCGCATCGAGTCCGAGAACAAAATACAGGGAATCGCCCCCGGCCAGTACGGTGTTGTCTACGACAAAAACCATCATCTCTGTCTGGGTAGCGGTATGATAATCGACGAAGATAAATAAACCTTTGTCAATAATTATACCTATCTTTGTATCAGACTATAATATAAACAACTATGGAAACAACAACTTTAAAAACATTCGAAATCTCCATTCCCGAAAAATACGTATCTGCTATACGTAAACTGGTAAAAAGCATGGGAGGAAGCGTCAAAATCCGCAAAGAAAAGAAATGTGGATTGGACGAGGCTTTGGAAGATGTGAAAGCAGGAAGAATATATCATGCTGAAAGCACGGAGGATATGATGAAACAAATTTTCGGATGAACAAGAAATACACACTCAACTATACAGGCAAATTCAAAAAAGATTTGAAACTCTGTGAAAAAGAGGATACAATATTTCCATATTCGAAAAAGTATCCAAACTTCTTGAAACGACCGGAACTCTCCCTGCAGAATATCGTCCACACAAATTAAGTGGCAAATACGAAGGCCTGTGGGAATGTCATATTCAATCGGACTGGTTGTTGGTATGGGACCAAAACAATACAGAATTAATACTTTTATTTACAGATACAGGTTCTCATGCCGATCTATTTTAGATAATAAAAGAGTACACCCACATACCATGCACCCTTTTATCACCTAAATCACTACTAAACAGGAAGTTTCTCCTTAACTTTCCTCATTTATTCCTGTAGTTTTTAACGGCCGATAATTGTCAGCCATACGGTCGATAACCGTCAACCGCATGGTTAATAATTATCGGCCGTTCGGTTGATAGTTATCAACCACTGATTTCCCGCCATTGTAAATCCATTTAGTATAGCATATAAATCTAATCAGACAGAATGGAAAAATAAATTTATATCTAATCGGTTCATTTTTCCTTACTTTTATTTGGTTTATATTATAAACCATTTTATATTTGCAAAGTGCAAGTGAGATATGCGCAGCTCCTTGCACTTTTTTAATCTATATATGGTTTATAATATAAACCATTTTACAAACAACAATTAAAGAGGGAACAACAATGGAAGCAACAGTAAACTCAAACAAGAAAAACAATTCATTTCCAGCACAGCTGAAGATGAACATCCTCCGCTATATCGTTATATGCAGTTTTCTGGCTGTAGTAAATTATGTCACAACCCCACATTACTGGTGGGTTCTATGGGTAATTGCCGGCTGGGGCATCAATCTGATATTGGAGATAGTTTGTCATTACATGATCAAAGAAGAGCGAGAAGAAGACTGTCCGACAAATGACATTAATGTAAAATCAACCTGTTACAAACAACAATAAAACATATAAAATCATGGAAGACAAAAAATTGAACGAGAAAGAGAGTCTAGCGCTCATCACTCAAATGATAAACTCCAGTAAAAAGAACATGGAGATTGGACAAGGGAATATCATGCTAATATATGGCTATTTCACAACGGCCCTATCGATCGTTTTATTTGTACTAATTAGTCTTACACACAACTTTATATGGAGTTGGGGATGGATGTTGATGTTCGTTATATGGCCGATAATGTCTTACAGACAAAGACAAAGACCTCCTAAAGTAGTGACTTACACCGACAAAGTCATCTCAAAGGTATGGCAGGTAATGGGCTGGATGTTCATCGTTACTTTTCTGACGATCGGTATCATCGAATTTAGTTTCGCCCGGTATATCGACTTTATTCTGATGTTACCGCTCTCTTTGATTTATTGCGGAATTGGCGTTTCCATTACCGGCATTATCATACAGGAGCGCTGGATGACATATACACCTCAGATCGCTTTTATTATCGCAATCTATATGCTTACCATGCTGATGATTGGCGAAAAAGCGACAACTTTATGGTATCTTTACTTCGGTTTATCGTTCGTGTTTATGATGATTATTCCCGGACATATCGTCAACAATAAAGCCAAAAAGCAATGTTTAAAGAACTAGATCCGTTACTTCATTCACAATTACGGCTTGCCGTGATGTCTATCCTCCTTTCGGTCGAGGAGGCTGAATTCGTCTATTTGAAAGAAAAGACACAGGCTACGGCGGGGAACCTGAGTGTGCAGATAGACAAACTGAGCGAAGCCGGTTATATAGAAGTAGAAAAGAGCTTTGTCGGAAAGAAACCCCGTACGACCTGCCGGATAACACCTACAGGACGGCAGGCATTCGAGAATTACGTAAACGCCTTGAAAGGTTACATCGGATAACCCCAAGGATCAAACATAAAAAAGGCTGCCATCAACAGACGGCAGCCTTTTTATATCATTAATCCTGCTAATTAAATAGCATATAAAGAACTGATAGATTCGCCACTGCAAACACGACGGATCGCTTCGGCAAACATATCGGCAACAGACAAAACTTTCACCTTCTCGCATTTCTTTGCGTAAGGAATAGAATCCGTAAAGATCATTTCCGTCAATGCAGACTGGTCTACACGGGTAGAAGCCGGGTCAGACATGACAGCATGACTGGCAATCGCACGTACCGACTTAGCACCATTTTCTATCATCAGGTTAGCAGCTTTCGTGATCGTACCGGCTGTATCGACCATGTCGTCTACCAACAGGACATCCAGACCTTCTACATCACCGATGATACGCATTTCTGCAACTTCATTGGCACGCAGACGTGACTTATGACAAATAACCATCGGCAATCCCAGATATTTGGAATAGCTGCTGGCGCGTTTCGTACCACCTACATCAGGAGTAGCGATACACAAGTTATCCAAAGGCAGTTCGCCCTTGATATAATCCAGGAAGATAGAAGAAGCATACAAGTGATCGACAGGAACATTGAAGAATCCCTGGATCTGGTCTGCATGCAAATCCATCGTGATCAGACGGTCAATACCGGCAGTGCTCAACATATCGGCGATCAGTTTCGCACCGATAGATACACGGGGTTTATCCTTTCTGTCCTGACGGGCCCAACCAAAATAAGGAACTACAGCAATTACAGAGTGTGCGGAAGCACGTTTAGCAGCGTCAATCATCAGGAGCAATTCCATCAGATTATCCGAATTAGGAAATGTCGATTGAACCAGGAACACATCGCGGCCACGGATAGATTCTTCATAAGAAACTGAAAATTCTCCGTCAGCAAAATGTTGAATGTTCATCTGTCCCAGAGGACAACCAAGACTATTGCAAATTTTCTCTGCAAGATACCGGGAGTTGGTTCCCGAAAACACCAAGAAAGGAGTTTGTGCACTCATTATTCCGAATATTTATCTTAAGTAAATAGATTTGAATTGTGGTGCAAAAGTACAAAACTTATTTGCAATAATCCCTTTATCTTCGGAAAACTTTCAACAATAAGGGCAAGTTGTGCCTGCCCCTATTACTTTTTATCTCTCGATATCATGTTTATCATTTATACGTAAAACGCAGTATTCTACCGGAATAGGCCGGCAGAACCAGCTGGTACGGACAAGCCGTCGTCAACGTACTGACACAAGTCTCTCCCGTCAGCAAATCGGTCTGTACAGCCGCTTTGTTATCGTCAAATCCCAATGTTTGAAAAGCTTCCGTAGGGATCTTCACCCGTACGGTCTGTTCGTTCTTGTCGAAATTAACGACAATCAGTACGACTTCATTACGGAATTTACGCATAAAGGCATACTGCCGGTGCGTATTGAAATACGGATTCCTCGAATTGGCATACATCAGGTCGAAGAAAGCCCCCTGTGTAATCGCCTGTTCCGTCTTTGCCACATTCAGTATCTTAGCATACTTTTCGCGCAGGGCACGCTGTTCGGCCGTTAACCCGGCGCCGTCGAACTTCCAGTCGTTGATCCATTTACGCAAGCTATCGACGCTCCAGTAATCGAATATCGTCGTACGACCGTCGCGGCCGCTGAACCCTTCCTCGTCCATGCCCGGTTCGCCCAGTTCCTGACCGCTGTAGATCATGACCGGATTCGTATTCATCATCGCCGATACGATCATACCGGGAATACCCGGACGGGCATCGCCTGCAAAGAAATAAGAAGCAACACGCTGCTCGTCATGGTTTTCCAGGAAATTCAGCATATGCGACTGGATACCCTCCAATCCTTGCCAGGTGTAAGAGATATTACTTGCCGGAGACTGGTTACACATAACTGCGCGCACCGTATCGTACAAGCCTACTTTGTCATAGAGATAATCAAAATGACCGTTAAAAATATAGTTACGGTACTCCGCCGGGTTATAAACCTCGGCTATAAAGCACACATTATGTTTTTCTTTCACCCTCGGGATCACCCAGTTCCAAAATTCCACAGGCACCATTTCCGCCATATCGCAACGGAAACCGTCCACACCTTTATCCGCCCAGTACAGCAGGATATCCAGCATCTTCGTCCAGGTATTCGGAATCGGGTCGAAATGACCGATCCGCCCGTTCACATAATCCACACCATAGTTGAGTTTGACTGTCTCATACCAGTCGTTCTTTCCGGGGGAAGGACTGAAACAGTCATTTCCGGTTACTTTTGCCGGGAACTCGCTATAGTCATAATCACCATGCGAATCGGCAAACGAGAGGTGTAACGGACATCCGGGGATATAATAGAAATTATTATTGCGGTCGAATCCTTTCGTCGTATTATCATGCTGGCCCAGGTCTTCCACATACGACATACGCGCATCCGAATGATACTCGCGTGCCACGTGGTTAGGCACAAAATCAATGATCACCTTCAATCCGGCCTCGTGTGTACGTTTCACCAGCGCTTCAAACTCTTTCATCCGGTTCGGCACCTTTTCAGCCAGGTCGGGATCTATATCATAATAATCTTTTATAGCATAAGGCGAACCGGCTTTACCCTTCACCACGTCCGCATGATCCTTACGTATCTGATAAGCGGTATAATCAGTCTGGGTGGCATGTTCTATCACTCCGGTATACCAGATATGCGTAGTACCCAACTCCTTGATCTTAGCCAGTGCCGTCGACGAAAAGGCGGAGAACTTACCTACTCCGTTTTCTTCCTTACTGCCGTTCTTTACCAACGAAGATCTCAAATTTCCGAACCAACGGGGAAATACCTGATAAATGACCATCTTATCCATTTGTTTCATCGCTTTATCCACTTTAAAAATTATCGGTAAAAGTTGCCCGGACCAGTGCCGGACAAAGCTATGGCATGAGTATATTGTTCTTTCGTGCCATAATCGCTTTCACCAGGGTTTCATATTTATTCTCTTGTATCACCAGTTCGAATGCCCGGATCGCCGCATCGTAACCGATACGCGCAATCTGTTCCACATTCTCCAGATCAAAGGTCTTATACATGCCGAATTCTTCCGCCTCGATCAGCACGTCGCACATCTCCCGGTCTTCCAGCGTATTCGCCCGGAACATATAATGGTAGGAACGCTCTGCAATATGAAAGATCGTTTGCTTGTATTTTTGGGGAACAAGCGGGCTGACGTTCACCCCGATCACCCTCTCGCACATATCGCGGATAATAGATACCGGGAAATTATGGAACAACCCGCCATCCACATAATGCACTCCGTTGATGACCACCGGGCTGAAAATGATCGGGATACTGCACGAAGCAGTCACTGCCTCCACGATAGGCCCGCTCTTAAACTCATGGCTTTCGCCGTTATCGAGATCGGTCGCAACCACTATCATAGGGATCTTCAGCTCCTCAAATGTCTTGGCTCTCAAATGGCGTTTCAAAAAATACCGGAAACGTTTACTGTCAAACAATCCGGATTTGGGAAGCTGAAGCTGTGCGAATTCGGAGAATTCACGGCCGGTAAAGAGTTCTTTCAACTCATCCGCCGAATAACCGTCGGCAAACAAAGTCCCCATCAACGACCCGACACTCGTCCCGACGATGACATCCGGCATCAGCCCGCACTCCTCCAGTAATTTGAATACTCCCAGGTGTGCAAAACCTTTCGCGCCTCCTCCGCTTAAGGCCAATCCCAGTTTATAGGTCTTATGGTTCGATTCTTGCGTCATTGTATGTTTTCTCTCTTTAACGTGACAAATATGCTGTTTTTTTTAGAATGAAACATTATTATTTACGAAAAAGTTTCTCCACTTCTTTATTTTCGTTACATTTACGGGAGACAAAATAAGGTCTTGAATCACTTTAAATCGAACGACTATGATAACTAGTATTTTCTGGATTGTACCCGTGGCGTCGGTTCTGGCGCTGGTATTTGCCTGGTTCTTCTTCCGGCAAATGATGAAAGAGAGTGAAGGAACGGAAACGATGGCAAAGATCGCTTCTTATGTGCGTGAAGGTGCGATGTCGTACCTGAAGCAACAGTACAAGGTAGTGGCATCGGTCTTCCTTGTATTGGTTATCCTGTTTTCCATAATGGCTTATGGTTTCGGTGTGCAGAACGAATGGGTTCCCATCGCCTTCCTGACCGGCGGTTTCTTCTCAGGACTGGCGGGATTCCTGGGGATGAAGACTGCCACTTATGCCTCTGCCCGTACCGCCAATGCCGCCCGTTCATCTCTGAATAAGGGATTGCAGGTAGCCTTCCGCAGCGGCGCCGTCATGGGGCTGGTGGTTGTGGGGCTCGGACTGCTCGACATCTCTTTCTGGTATGTCCTGTTGAATGCTTTTATCCCGGATGAAGCACTGAACCCGACTCATAAACTGACCATTATCACCACCACCATGCTTACCTTCGGAATGGGGGCATCCACACAGGCGCTCTTTGCCCGTGTAGGTGGCGGGATCTATACCAAAGCGGCCGACGTTGGTGCCGACCTCGTCGGAAAAGTGGAAGCCGGCATCCCGGAAGACGACCCGCGTAACCCTGCCACTATCGCCGATAACGTAGGCGACAACGTAGGTGACGTTGCCGGTATGGGAGCCGACCTGTATGAATCTTATTGCGGATCGATACTGGCGACCGCCGCCCTGGGTGCAGCCGCCTTTGTCTCTTCCGGAGATATAGAAATGCAATACAAGGCCGTAATCGCCCCGATGCTGATCGCTGCTGTCGGGATCGTTCTTTCGATCCTCGGTATTTTTGCCGTCAGGACGAAGGAAGATGCTTCTATCCGTCAACTGCTGAAAGCGCTGGCGACAGGAACGAACCTCAGCTCCGTACTGATCGCCCTCTCTACATTCGGCATACTATATACGCTGGGACTAGACAACTGGTTCTGGATCAGTTGTTCGGTAGTGATCGGCTTGCTGGTCGGTATCGTGATCGGACAAGCAACGGAATATTATACCTCGCAATCGTATAAACCGACACAACGGGTATCCGAATCGGGTCTGACCGGACCGGCAACCGTTATCATCTCGGGACTGGGGCTGGGGATGATGTCTACCGCCATCCCCGTACTGGCAGTTGTTGTCGGCATCATTTGTTCATTCCTCTTTGCTTCCGGATTCGACTTCAGCAATGTCGGCATGGGACTTTACGGAATCGGTATTGCCGCTGTCGGCATGCTTTCAACATTGGGTATCACGCTGGCAACCGATGCGTACGGACCGATCGCCGACAATGCCGGGGGAAATGCCGAAATGTCAGGTTTGGGAAAAGAAGTGCGCAAACGTACCGATGCCCTCGACTCACTTGGAAATACCACGGCCGCTACAGGTAAAGGCTTTGCCATCGGCTCGGCTGCGCTGACAGGACTGGCGTTGCTGGCTTCTTATATAGAAGAGATCAAAATAGGTCTGCTCCGTTTGGGAGAGACTGTCCTTTCATTCGCCGACGGACGGACAATGGAGATATCGAAGGCTTCTTTCTCCGATTTCATGGTCTATTATGACGTGACGCTGATGAACCCGAAAGTGTTGTCGGGCATGTTCCTGGGTTCGATGATGGCTTTTATGTTCTGCGGATTGACAATGAATGCCGTAGGACGTGCCGCGGGTCACATGGTGGAAGAAGTACGCCGTCAGTTCCGCGAAATTCCGGGTATCCTGACAGGGAAAGCGGAACCCGATTATGCGCGTTGCGTGGAGATCTCGACCAAAGGGGCACAACATGAAATGATCGTACCTTCGTTGCTGGCTATCATCGCTCCGATCGTCACCGGGCTGATCTTCGGGGTAACCGGAGTGATCGGGTTGTTGATCGGCGGGTTGAGCACGGGGTTTGTCCTGGCTATCTTCATGGCAAATGCCGGCGGTGCCTGGGACAATGCCAAGAAACATATCGAAGAAGGCAACCATGGCGGCAAAGGCAGTGAAGCTCACAAAGCGACTGTCGTTGGCGATACTGTCGGCGACCCGTTCAAAGATACTTCCGGACCGAGCCTCAATATCCTGATCAAATTGATGAGCATGGTGGCTATCGTAATGGCCGGATTGACGGTAGCATGGAGTTTGTTCTGAAATAGTTAATATAACATAATCGAAGAGAGATATTCAAATACGAATAGTTCGTAATTCCGAGCTATTCGTATTTTTGTTTATTATCAACCGTTTAAATACTATCAGACATGAAAACAACTCCTTTACTCCTATCCGCTGCCTTGTTACTGGCCTGTTTTTCAAGTTGCAACCCTTCTACACAGAAACAAAAGGCGATGAAGACCAACGACGGAAGTCTCAGTACTGTTGAAACTTCGGGAAACAAACTGACAGTATGTAACTTATCAGCCGTAAAAGACACCATAGAGGTTCCTCTCAGCGATTTTATAGAAGATTGCCGTATTGTTCGTTTTGAGAATACTGAGGAAGCTTATTTCAAAGCTTGGTTTATCAATGTCACCGATAATTATATCGGTATTCGGCAAAGAGAGCAAGCCGTATTCAAACTATTTGACAAAAATGGTAAATTCCTGCATAATGTAGGCTCCATAGGGGGAGGCCCCGGAGAATATGACGCTACTCTTTACGACGAATGTATTGATGAGAAAAACGGGCATATCTTCTTTACTCCTTTCGTGGGTAAAAAAATCATGATGTATGACATAAATGGTCAATGGATCAAAGATATCCAACTTCCCGGACAAATCAACAAACCGAAAATATGGGTAAATGAAGATGGAAGTTTATCCATCTTGCATATGCCCTTCAACGAAGGGGAACCTTTTGCTTTCCAGATAGATACGGAAGGAAATATTCTAAAAGAGATACCGGCGACCGGCACAACGATAGTCAGCAATTTCGACGGAGAGATTTTTTCTTACCGAAACTGCAATGATTTCGACTTCTTTCATACTAGCATAGATACACTTTTTGTCTACGACCCGCTAAGAAACAGTCTGTTACCTGAATTCACCATGACATTCCCGAATCCGCAAGAGAAACCGATTCATCTGTATTACAGACTACCCCACCATTTCATGGTCAGCTATTATTACTGGAGAAATAACAGACCGGATGGAGGTGGAAATATCCTGATAGACAAACAAAAGAATACATCTTCTTTTTTCAATCTCGTAAACGACTTCTACGGTAATCTTCCTGTCTCATCGCCGGGACACAGTTTTTACCGTGGCTATTTCATCCAGAACCTGGAACCAGGACAGCTGGCCGAACAAATAGAAAAGCATCTCGCCTCCGGCAAATGCCCCAGCCAGGATAAAAAGAAACTTCAGGAGCTGGCAGCATCGCTGAATGAGAATGATAATAATGTGCTGTTTATCGGGAAGGTCAGGCAATAGACAGTTGACAGTTAGGCTTCACAATCGAATATATAAAACGGGAGTCTATCCGTCTATCGGCTATCTGTTATCAATAAGGCATGCTTAGTTACAGGTTCATTTGCCGTCAGTTTTAACTGACGGATTACAAGTTGTTTCTCTTTTTGGCTTTAGCCACATTTCTCTTAGCATGGAGAGTGTGTTAAAAATGGGACTAAAGTCCAAAGAAATAGATCATTTACTAAACCGTCAGTTAAAACTGACGGCAAATGAACCTGTAATGGCGAAGTCACATTGATAAAGGGATAGCTCATTTCTGACAAATATCGAACTATCCCCACTTCCTATTGCTTTTTTCTCCCTAACAGAAACCCCAGCAAATCTATTATAAACTGAAGTATCCCTCTCACCTTGTTACTGTTTCCATTCTCACTCATACGCTTTATTTATTAAGATTATACACGATAGGGACCAGCGACCGCGCAATGCTTTCCAGCATCCTGCAATACGCTTCGCGGTTATCCCCGTTCACTTCACTGATATATTTACTATAAGCTATCTCACGGGCATAGGCCTGCGGATAGTGGCTGACGGCTGCTGCCTGTTTGTAGACAGAAGCTATCAGGCGGGCAAAATCGAGAAAACTATTCTCCGCCCGGTCATAACGCCGGAACAAAAGGCCATCCGGCTTGTCGAGATCCGTTTTGCCGCCATGCCAGTAGGCGTTGGCGACTCCATAGCCGGTCAGTCCGAAGAAATTATTGTAACAGGCAGACAGCCTGCTTTCTCCCCAACCGCTTTCGATAGCTGCCTGCGCCAGGATAACCACCGGGTTCAGGCCGTACAACTCGCCCGCCATACGGGCGGCGGGGAGGTACTTTGTTGTAAATGAGAGCTTATCCATACGCTATTCTTTGACGGATATTACTCAATTTCAGGACGGTCACCGCCACCTTCCGATGGCACTGAGGGTTTGGCCTCTTCCAGTTTGAAACGCTCCCCTTTCGTGGTCAGCGCCAGGTTCCGAAGTTTCGTTCCGGGACGGAAACGAAGGCGGACACGGTATAACAAATTGCTGGAAAAATTCTCGGTTGTAGTACTTCCCGAACTGGTCTGTATCAACTGAAACGTCCCCAGGTCGCCGCACTGCACCACTTCCCCACGTGCCAGGAACATCAGAAGAAACCGAATCACACGGTCGATCACCACTTTCACATCACCACTCGAAGCTGTTGAACTTTCAGCCACCGCCTCACACAATTCATCAAATGTACATGTACCTGTCGAGCGGGTCTGAGCATAGAAAAGTTTCTCTTTTCCCGCTTCTACATTCTTACTGAGGTTCTTCCTGAGAACCAAATGAAATTGAACTGCCATAACTTTACTGTTTTAATTGATTATTAATGATATACCAAAGATACGACAGCCCTCAAAGGAGATTGAAGCCACAGACGACACGGCGTAACGAAGCGACAGTTTTTTTTTCAAAAAACGGCAAAAAGAATGTTGTTGAAAAGAAATAATTCATATATTTGTCGACACACAACAATCAGTAATTAGGAATAACTATGAAAAGAGAAAATGCAGACTACAAACAACCGGAAAATGATTCTTTTTCCTTACAAGAGCCGCTTGTAAACTATCAGTCAAATTATAATCATTTTGACAAGCAAAACATAGCTTTTGTGTCAGAAGAAGAGTTGGCTAATAATTGCATTCCATTGGCAGAATCAAAAAGGCTCCTATTGGAAAGAATACACAGAGATTTTCATAAATAATGGACGTTTATATCGACAAATCGGTTCACTCAAAAATTACCGATTTTTACGAAGCGGCTATGAAAAATCATATTACCCTGGATGAAACTACTATTAACCGCAAAATATGCCGGATTTATGAAGCCTTAGAAGCATTGGGTAATTATGCGTATATCTACTCATTAGCCAGGTTGAATCAGGATTGGATAGATAAAGAATACCGGGAATATATATTTGAAGATATTCATTTCGCCTATCAAATATATGAACGATACGATGGGACAAAGATTGTTCGTATTCATGATGTTTGTCATAGTTTATTATACAAATAACAATACAACAACCTGTTTTTATTTATCATTTATTTGTTTTATCCATTGATTTTCCGTATATTAGAAGAATAAAACCAGTCTAAATATGGGACAAACGACCTTTACGATACGGGCTTATGGGATAGGTGAGCTGGCAATGCTTTACAACCCTCATCTGAGCCGTAGGGCAGCGATTCTGCAACTTTGGCGGTGGATCAATTATCATGGCGTACTGAAAGCGAAACTGAGCGAGCTGGGATATCATCCGGGAGTCAGGAGCTTTACCCCCCGGCAAGTGGAGTGTATTGTCGAACATTTAGGGGAACCCTGAAAAAAGAAGAAACCGGTACAAGAGCCGGTTTCAATGGCTAAGGCAGCTATACCCAACGGCTGCAGCAAGTGTTTTCAACGACTGCAGCAACGATTTTTTGCGGATGCGGCTACGACTTCAAATGAGTGCGGCAGCCGGGAAGAGCCGCCCTTACCGGTAGCCCGGAAGTTTCATCGAAAGAGAACTTTCCGGGGCACGTGGGGCACGTAAATCGGATTTCCGGTCACTTTCAATAACCTGCATACGGACAGTAATACAACAACGCCCGGCAACCTATTTATAGAAGTTCGCTGAAATCCGATTTACGCGCCCCACGTGCCCCCGACAAACATTAAAAAGGTATCTCCGGGTCCGGTCTGCAACCCAAATCTGCATCTTTATTATCAATACCTTCATCAGTATCTCCGTCATCCTGTCCGAAACCTTTGCTCCGTGCCTCTACCTGGTCGTGATTCAATTCGAAGACTAAGAAGAGGCGCTTCCCATGCTTCTTTCGGCAGAGAAAGCCATCCCTTTTTAACATTTTCCCCAGCATATTAACCCCCGCCGTGGTCACCGTAAAACGGGTTCTTTCGGCTATCCGGGTAAGAATCTCACTGCAGGAAAGCAACAAGGGTAACTCGAAACGGGTCGGTCGGCGGAAATAGGTATAGAACAACTCGATCTCTGGATATTCCTGCTGGAAAGGCTCGTTATTCTCGTTCACCTCGGCAATATCGCTTTCAGCAAACCAATAACGGAATCCCTGCCGGTACAACGCCAGTGCCTGCGCAAAGACAGCGGCATGGTCGACCGAAGCCGAGTAGTCGATCCGGGTAGTCTCGAAGCAAAGAAAACGGCGCGAGCCGGTACGGTCGGTCAGCACCTGGCTGTCATTAACTGTCGCCGCAAAGGAAGCACGCCGCGAATAGGTCTCCGCATTACGGGCATACGGACGCCGTTCGTGCACTGCATCTTTCGTGATCAGCGCCTTCAAACGATTCAACTCCGCCCTGCTTTGCCCCGACAGCTCATCGAGGATGATCAGGAAACAGTCGCTCATCAGTAACGACGAATCTTTTGCCGAAGGGTCGATATTGCCCGAATAGACATACTGGCGAAGCTGGGGAGGCACCAGGTTGCGTAGCCAGGTAGTCTTACCCAACCCCTGTCCGCCACTCAAAAGCAGGACGGTATGGTTTTCTTTATGCTCGTCGAGGGCACAGGCGACAACGGCAACGAGCCATTTTTTCAGGCACTTCTCCCAATATTCGGGGCGAGTGGTATCGACTGTCGAGGCAAGACGGGCTATCGGGTCGGCCTGCCCGTCCCAGGCGGGAAGATGCTCGAAATAAGAACGGAACGGATCGTACTCGGGACTAAAATCGGAATGTATCACCGCCCTCAGGTCGGAAAGGTAGCAGAGCACACCTTCCTTCTGCAAGGCACACCAGACGGAGTTCTCCCAATAATCGGTAACCGGACGGTACGCCTTATGCTCGTCGAGTTCGCGATATTCGACCTGACGGCGCACAATATTGCGGCGCAGGCTGTAACGCAAAGCCAGAAACTCCTGTATCTGGGCCACACAGCTGCCCCTTCCTCCGGTCCGTTTCTTGTCGGCAGCATGCTGGTCGGTATGCGCATAGGCACTCCCGACAGCCAGCCTGCACTCTTCGACTGACAGGCCGGTAAACGATTTCGCCGCATAGTTTTCGACCGTTTCCCTTTCCACTCCCAACCGGTTGCAATGGCAGGCAAAGAGATGGACATAGTTGTTACGGTTGCCTTCACTGTAAGTCAGCTTGCGGTTGGTACGTCTGCGGGCAGTGGCGATCGGCCGCATGGAATCTTTATCGACGGCAGGCTCTATCAACGGCAGGTCCGCCGGTGGTTCCCCCTCTCCTTTCAGCCAGGGTTCGAAACGGGAAGAGAGGTAAAGGGCCGGATCATACGAGAAAAGGCAGAGACGCCCCGCATCGCTTCCCGAACTGTCGGCCTCCACGCCCAACAGACGCTCGTACCAGTCTTTCACCAGGTTATAGACAGCCACATGGTTATCGGGAGTCAAGGCCAGCTTGACAGCAGGGCAGGCGATGATCTTAATGCCCTGCCCACGGGGACTGATCCAGCAGGCCACCGTATAGCATGCCCCACGCGCCAATGCCAGCAGGCGCGGCAGATCTTCCTTCTTCACCCCGTCAAAATCGAGCAGAATCAGCGGGTTATAGCCGGTCATATACTCCGGCAACCGTCTTTTCTGATAGGTTGCCGAGACAGTTATGGCGTACAGGTCTTTCTTTAGCCTTTCGGCCGCTTCCGGGTTTCCCCGGTCCATAAAAACACGGATACGGTTAACAGACGAGGCATACTTGCCGTTGCGGATGTCATAGAGGGCATCGACCAGGGCGATATCGCCCAAACAGTTTTTAAATTTGGCAAACAATGTTACTTTAATCATAACAGGTTGTATTTTGAGGTTACTTACACGTTCCAAGATAGAGGCTTTCCCCCGGGCAGCCTATGTTTTTTCATTATATTAAGAAAAACATAGGCTGCGCATATCAATCGTCACGATGGACGGATAGATAATCGAGCACCGCATTGACCAGTGTTCCCAAAGCCAACACTTCGCCTTCGTTGCCGTGGCGTATATGGAAGATCGAGTCGAGTGAACGGAGAAAGGGCTTCACCTCGTGCCGGTCGTTCACTGTCCATTTGCGGCTTCTGATCAGGGGAGCTATCAGTTCAAGAAACTCATCGAGGCTTCCATTGAAGAGAATGGTTTCTTCCACTACCATATCTTCCTCCCAGACGGCATGTTCGAGTAATCGGTTCAGGTTGTTACATTGTTTCACCACTTCGTGCAACCCTTTTTCCAGTTGCACACATTCATTCTTCAAGTCTTGTGCCACCTTACTAAGCTGGGCGGCGTCTAGTTTTTTTTCATCTGATTTATATTAAAGATAATTCTTTTGCTACTTCGCCTTTACAGGTTCATTTGACATTGGGTTAAAACTGACGGTAAATGAACTTGTAACTAAGCATATCTTATTTATGACTGATCCTATGGGCGATAGGCCCCAATTTTTTTATAGTTCGACAGCGAATCCTAACTGTCAACTGTCTTCTGAAAAAGTTTCCCCTTTTTCTAAAACCGAAAGCCCGGCAAGATTAACCTGCCGGGCTTTGTTTTGGTCTGTTTTCTCTTTTCACAAAGATAGAACAGAAGAACTTTATTTTATTACTTTAGTATTAATATTTACCGCCTGTTCACCTGTCGCAGGGTAATTGGAGTCCGATAACGCCGCGCGGTAAAAATTAGAATTATTTTGATTATAAATAGTTACTTATTTCACGATTGCCTTTACTGCAGCTTCGCCTTCTACGGCAACAGTTACATACCCCTTAGGAGCAGCAATTGTAGCTTCATCGGAAGAAATCACTGTGTTGGCAATTGTCTGGCCAAGTACGTTGCTAACAGTAACTTTCTTGCCCTGTGCACCTTTGACGATAATAGCACCGTCGATGGCTATTACTGATACAGAAGAAGCATCAATAGTACTGTTGTCAACAGTCTGTTCATCACCCAACGTGATAACCAATGCTTTTTCCTGATCTTCAGTGAAGCCTAAGCGTCCATTCAAATTATACAGATATTTGTCAGTAGCACCTAATGGCTGGATGACATAACCACCATCTACGACCATTACTCTGAACTTAAAGTTTTCAACACCTGCAGCGATGCCTTTTTCTTCGTTAGCTTCTTTTGCAACTGTCACAACATCTCCATTCACGTAAGTGACAACAGTATCAACGCCTGTTTTTATTGCCGGACGGAAGATAGCTTTCAAATCTTCATCAGCTGTAGCTTCCCCGGTGTAAGAACCTTCCAAAGCATAGTTCGGATAGATTTCATAATCAGCTTTATCATCAACCCATTGCTGGATAGAGTCTGTCGGATAGAACAGGAAGTTGCTGTAACCATCTTCATCGCCTTCAATAGCTTTTGAAATATAGAAAGAAGGAATGTCTTTATTGATATCGGCTGTATCCAAGCGGAAAGTCAGCCCCTTGTCAGCAATAACACCTTCCATGATGCCGTTTGCATTCAGGTTCATGGCTACTGCACCCTGATAACTGTCTAATGTAGCTTTTCTCGGAGTGGAAGCGTCCAGACTTTCTGTCAAACGGTTGAAGACTACATTTACACTGCTATATTCTGCATCTTCATACTTTTTCTTTGACACATCAAATGCAGAACTTGCAGAGATGGATGCAACTACTTTCGTTGCAGAACTTTGTGTTGCAAATATATGCGCATAACTTGTTGCATAAACAATCATAGTGTAATTGCCTTCCAGATCTTTCTGGAAAATAAACTCTGCAGCACTAGCACCTTCCTTAAAGTCAGAAGTCTGCAGGAATTCATCAGCACCTTTCACAGATTGGAATTTATAAGTAACAACTTCTACCGCATTTTTCTTGTCAGTTTTTACAGAACCGTTGCTCAAGTAAGCATAATTTATTTCGTTCTTCAAAGTTCTCCCTTTTACAACAGTCCATAACTGGCTATCATCACTTTCTTTGGTAGGAACAAAAACATTAGTTTTATTCTCTGTCATGTACAACTGCGGAACAGCAACCATATCAGAACCATTAAATACCAATTCAGCCTTTTGTGCCAACTGTTCAGCAGTCAGTGTCAGGAAGTCATCTAAAGCCGGTGCGTCTGTTATCTGGATAGTTTGACCTGCCAGACTAGTAACAGAAGGAGTTGTTAAGCTTTTATCAGAAGAAGCCACCGTAAATTCATTTGTTTTACCTTCGATTGAATACAAAGCCAAAGCGATTGTTTGATTAGTCTCTCTATTCTTGAAAGTAAATGTTGAATTAGAGAATCCTGTAACAATCCACTGTGCCTTAGCTGAATTCAGTCTCACATCTTTAGGAGCTACTGCATTATATGCAAAAGTAGTAGCATCCTGAGACACCAGATATTTTCCGTAAGGAGAAGCAGCAGCACCGGCAGCATCCGGTTTTTCACCTACAAACTTGATGTTAACGATCTTAGCAGCATCTTCTTTTAACAAAGCAGAAGCAGGAGCCCAGGTTGTGCCTGTGATCTGTGCCTTAGAGATATTCACACCGGTTGTTGTAGAGATCGTTGTGATATAAGTCTTAGCAACGCCGGATGCCGGTTTATAGGCATATACTTTAACAAAAGATGTGCTATAATCTACAGCTGAAGCTACCTCTACAGGAGCTTTGCCACTTTCAACAACGACATAAGGTTTAGCAGAGGTTGTACCTACTACCATTGTGTATTTACCCGGTTCGTTGGCATAATCGTCTTCAGATACTGTGAATACTGCATTGTTCACACAGTTGATTTTATCCTTAGCCAAATCACCCGTAGCCTTCAAGTCAGAACCTTTCACCACTTTGAAGCCATAACCTTCACCGTTAGCCTTGATCAAGTTTACTACAGGAGCAGACGGATCGAGGATAATGAATTCTGCGTTTTTGAATTCGTCCATTCCCATAACAGCACCGGTATTAGCCGTAATCTTTTCCTGCAAGGCTTTACCACCTTTAGTTACAAAATATAGTCCGTCAGGAAGATCCGTTACGTTAGTTTGTGTAGATGTCTTACTAACCGCATAAACAGTCTGATTGAACACATTCGTTTCCGGCTGCGGGTCAGCTTCCGGGAAAACAAAAGAAAAACCGTTATTTGAAAGGTTCTTGTTCAGTTCTTCGGCTGTGTATGTGGCAGAAGCAAAGTAGAATTTAACATCACTACCAGAACTTAGATCAACAGTTAAATTCTGTCCTCCCAAAGTAATTGTAGCATCAGTAGTGTTTTTACTTGCTACAAATACACAAGTATTAGCATCTACGGCAGCAGCATCTGCAGCTTCTACATTAGAAACTCCTGCTTTTGCATAAATAAGTTTGCCGTTTTGATTTTTCAGTTTGAACTGATATTCGTTATTTACCTGTCCGAAATCAGCAATTTCAAACCATTCAGCATCAGTTCCCGTTTTAAATGTGAAAGAACCGCTCTTCCCGGAAACTCCTGTAGAGCTTAAAAAGTTTACACCAGCATCACTCAGGTAAACTTTTAAGCCGTTTTTCAAAGTTTGCGTACTAGCTCCAGCCGTGTATTTATACGTCAAAGCAGCATTCGCGTTACTAAACAACGCTCCCATCAGCAACAGGACCATTGTCAAAATAGTAGAAAACCTTTTGTTCATAATCAATAAATTTAATATTAATAATAGTGTTACTAAAATCCTATTTATATCCATTTTTCTAGTCTGAAAAACTTGAATGACTAGAAAAAACGTTCCTTTTTTCTCGCCATTATTTTTTACTCATTTTGACTTCATAAGTGAAAATCAATATTTCGTACATACTTTGTTATTACGTTGATAAGAAAGAACATAGAAAAGAGAAAAAAATTTGGAAAATGATTGTCGGTTAAAAAGGAATTAGTAATTTTGTTGGCGAGAAAAAAGGAACGTTTTTTCTCGCCACACATTTTCGGCTACTAATCATATAATATTCAATACCTACAACAACTTTTAATAGTAGATATTCATTCCTCATAAAAAAGGATATTCCTATATAATGTACATGTGCGTACATCTATTCCATTATTACCTGAAAGAATAAAATCGGGATAAATCAGAAACCGTTCTTTTTAAGCATGAAAAACGAGATATTTCTCCTTAAAAAGAAATCATTCTATCCAGATCAATCCACATACCAAACACAAGTGACTTCTGGCAAAATGATATATGAAATTGTTTTTAACTACCGAGTGAAAGTATAAATAAAGATTTGCTTGTATCTTTGTAGCCGGTAAAACAAAAAAATAATCCGTATGTCAATCTCACGCTTTAATGCAGTGGAGAAAGCTTCCAACCGGAAGGCCGTGGAAGCCATCACTCCCAAACAGAAAGTATCCGAGTACTATGGCGAGAACGTATTTAACCGCAAGGCAATGCAGAAGTATCTCTCCAAGGAAACGTACAAAGCCCTAACCCACGCCATTGATAATGGAACACCCATCGACCGGGAAATAGCCAACCATGTAGCTGCCGGTATGCGTATGTGGGCACTGGAAAAAGGAGTTACCCATTACACCCACTGGTTCCAACCTCTTACCGACGGAACAGCCGAAAAGCACGATGCTTTTGTAGAACATGACGGCAACGGCGGTATGATCGAAGAATTCAGCGGCAAACTGCTCGCCCAGCAGGAACCCGACGCATCCAGCTTCCCTAACGGCGGACTGCGTAACACGTTCGAAGCCCGCGGATATTCAGCCTGGGACCCCTCCTCTCCCGCATTTATTGTAGACGACACTTTATGTATCCCGACTGTCTTTATCGCTTATACCGGTGAAGCACTCGACTACAAAACACCGCTTATCCGTTCAGTAGAAGCATTGAACAAAGCAGCCAAAGAGGTCTGCAACTACTTCAACGAAGATGTTCATAAGGTGATCACCTATCTGGGCTGGGAACAGGAATATTTCCTGGTAGACGAAGAATTGTATTCGGCCCGTCCCGACCTGTCGCTGACAGAACGTACGCTGCTCGGACACGAAAGTGCCAAGAACCAGCAGTTGGACGACCATTATTTCGGTGCTATCCCTTCACGCGTACAGGAATTTATGAAAGACCTGGAAGTGGAATGTTATAAGCTGGGTATTCCGGTAAAGACCCGTCACAACGAGGTTGCCCCGAACCAGTTCGAGCTGGCTCCGATCTATGAAGAATGTAACCTGGCCAACGACCATAATCAGTTGCTGATGTCGGTGATGAAACGTGTTTCACGCCGTCATAATTTCCGCGTCCTGCTTCACGAAAAACCTTTTATGGGTGTGAACGGCTCGGGTAAGCATTGTAACTGGTCGATGGGGACCGATACGGGTATCAACCTGTTCTCGCCGGGTAAAGACCGCGAAGACAACCTGCGTTTTATCACGTTCGTGGTCAATACGCTGATGGCTGTTTATAAATATAATGCCTTACTGAAAGCAAGTATCGCTTCTGCTACCAACGCACACCGTCTGGGAGCCAACGAAGCACCCCCTGCCATTATCTCCTCTTTCCTCGGAACGCAGATCAGCGAAGTGCTGGATAAATTCGAGAACAGTTCGATCGAAGATGCGATCGAGGTAGACGACAAGAAACGTCTGAGCCTGGGCTTCGGACAAATACCGGAATTGCTGCTGGATAATACGGATCGTAACCGTACCTCTCCGTTCGCTTTCACCGGAAACCGTTTCGAGTTTCGTGCTCCCGGTTCTTCCGTGAACTGCGGCTCGGCTATGCTGGCTGTCAACTCGGCTGTCGCTCACCAGCTTCAACAGTTCAAGAAAGATGTAGAAACACTTCAGGCTGCCGGAAAGAGCAAGGAAGTGGCTATCTTCGAGACACTGAAGGCTTATATCAAAGAATCCAAACCGATCCGCTTCGACGGTAACGGTTACTGCGACGAATGGAAGGAAGAAGCTGCCCGCCGCGGACTGGATTGCGAAAACAGCGTTCCGCTGCAATACGATGCTTACCTGAAACCGGAAGTGATCCGCATGTTCAAGGAAACGGGCGTATTGAATGAAAAGGAACTGGAAGCCCGCAATGAGGTGAAATGGGAAATCTATATTAAGAAAGTACAGATCGAAGCCCGCGTATTGGGTGACCTGTCGATGAACCATATTATTCCGGTCGTATTGCATTACCAGTCTTTGCTGCTCAGCAATATCACCAAGCTGAAAGAAACATTCAGCCCGGAAGAATACGAAGACCTGTCCGCCGAACCGCGCCGCCTGGTACGCAAGATTTCCAAACACGTAAATGCCGTAACACGCATGACGGACGAAATGATTGAAGCCCGTAAGAAGGCGAATGTCATCACCGACCTCCGCAGCAAGGCGATCGCTTATCATGATACGGTGGTTCCGTTCCTGGATGATATCCGCGAGCATATCGACGAACTGGAGCTGATGGTGGATAATCAGATGTGGCCGTTGCCGAAATATCGGGAACTGTTGTTTATCCGGTAAGAAACCAATAAAACAGCATCCTACATAAAATGTCCTGTGTAAAGAACTTACACAGGACATTCTCTTTTTTACACTGATCGATTGTTAAAACTATTAAGTGCCTGATAAAATGCCTCTATATTCTCTGACGGAACATGCGGAGGCACATCACAACCTGTCGATAAAACGAAATTCTTCCATTGGCTGGTTTTCTTTAGCAGATTCATTGTCTCTGCATATACTTTTTCCGGCGATGACTGTTTGAAAAGTCCGACCGGATCGAGGTTCCCCATGACCAACCGGTCTTCCGGACAGTTCTCCAACGCCTCCGCCATATCTATCTTATTGCCGAAATGAAGCCCGGCCGCTCCCGACTGAACCATCGCTTCCGTACAATGTCCGAAGTTTCCGCAGTTATGCAGGATCACCATAAAGTTCTCATCCTGCACCGCATCCACGATCTGACGAACATAATCCGTCGAATACAACAGACAATCTTCGTTAGAGATCAGACCCGCCGCCGGTTCCGCCATGATCACGCCATGAACACCTGTCTGCCTGATCGCACGGGTATAGTCGATCAGGAAACGGGTACATTTCTCCAGTAAGACGGTCATATTCTCCGGCTCCACATACAGAGCGATCATTAATTCCGACAACCCGAACAAACGCCCTGCCAGCGAAAACGGACCGATACAACCGGCAAAGACCGGCTTATCCTTTACCCGTTCTGCCGTCAGCCGGTTCGCTTTCAGGTATTCGGGAACACGTCCGGCCTCAAGAGACGGGATTGGCAGACGATCTATAGACTCCCTATCCGATACGAGCGGTTCCGTTACACTGGGGACCTCATCTTCCGGAAAGACCACCTTCGCACCGAAAGCCTCGGCTTCCACCGTCAAATCCATGATAACCGTCGGTGCTGCCGACGGATATTGTTCGTTCAACCGGCAGATAGCCTCCGCATGCACTTCGCCATCGATAACCGCATCTCTCACCGTTTTACCGCATAACTCGATACCCGGATGTGTCATGATAGGAATAGCCCTACGTTCCTGCCGGTTCCTTGTTTCGTGTAGCCACTTTTGTATTTCCATTATTTCTTCTTTCTTTTTCGTTTATAACAAGTCTCCAGTTCACAATACTGGCAACCGTACTTTTTCTCATCCACATCAGGCCCGATACCGATAATACCGCTGATCGACTTGATCGGTGTCATCAGGCATACCTCCGACAAACCGATACCGCAGGGATTCCCGCCCATCAAACGGAACAGTGTCTGCTGGCCGGATAAATGCCAGCCGCAATATCCGGGACTCAGGCGGTTCGTGTGCCGTTCTCCCACCAGCTCTTTTTCGAGTAACCGTTCCATGCAGTCACCGGCTTTTTCTGCGATACAAGTACCGATAATATCTGCAATAAAACTTTTCAGGATGTCCTCTTCCGCTTTCAAACGATTCTGATACTCCTGAAAAGCAGTCCCCGCAGTCGCCGCAAAGAGGGCGAAGCGGCCGGAGCCTTTCAGAAGGGAAGAGATCGTCGCTCCGACATGAATACGTTCGCCGCCATCCAGAGATACAGCGTCTTCCTCCATCCGCCCGTCAAACAGACCGAACGCACAACGCGGAACGATCCAAGACGAAATCTCTTCCAGCATGGAGACGGTCAATGCCTCCACTGGCTCTTCCGGTTCCGTACTGCCGTAGCCCATCTCGGTAAATAAATCATTTACCGTCAGGGATAACCGGCTAAAGTCTAACTCGTATTCCTGCATACGATCAGGCGGATAATAAGGATTTGGCAAGCGATACCGCGGCATTGGCATTGTCGCTATAACCGTCTGCACCGATCTGGCGGGCAAACGATTCGGAAACCGGTGCACCGCCGATCATCACTTTAACCTGGCTGCGGATTCCATTCTGCTCCAAAGCATCGATCACCTCCTGCATATAATTCATCGTCGTTGTCAGCAGGGCAGACAGACACAGGATCTGAGCCCGGTTTTCTTTCAGGGCGTTTATAAACCTTTCCGAAGAGATATCGGTTCCGAGGTTGATCACTTCGAAGCCGCAGCCTTCCAGCATGGAGGCTACCAGGTTCTTTCCGATATCATGCAAGTCGCCTTTTACCGTTCCGATCACCACCTTTCCCAGACTGTGGGAGGCTGCACCTTTCATTTGCGGTTTCAGCAGGTCGAGCGCACCTTTCATGGCACGGGCTGCCATTAATAGTTCAGGGACAAAGGCTTTTCCTTCCTCGAAACGTTTGCCTATATCTTCCATGGCTCGCGACATATAGTTATTAATGATCAAATGCGGATCGACATTCTCTGCGATCGCTTCGTTGGTTACCGCCCTGGCTATCTCCAGTTTTCCTGTCAAAATAGCCTCATACAATTTCTCCAAATCTGCCATAACTTTATCTGTTTTAATTATTAACCTCGTAACTCACGCAATGTCTCTATCATCGCCACGACATTCCGAACCGGCGCATTAGCCTGTATATTGTGGACGGCATTGAAAACGAAACCGCCGTCAGCTCCCAGTATCTCACATTCCTGCAATACATGGCTCCGCACCTCTTCGGGTGTCGCATTCGGCAGGATACGTTGCGTGTCGATACCGCCGCCCCAGAACGTCACCTGGCTGCCGAACTCTTTCTTCAATACCCTCGGGTCCATATCTTTGGCATTGATCTGGACAGGGTTGATTATATCGAAACCGGCATCCACCAAACCGGGAAGAATCGGGAGGATAGCCCCACAGGTATGTTTGAATACTTTCCAGGTGGTATGCTGATGAATCCAGTCGTTCATCCGTTTGTAGTGGGGAAGCCATAACTCCCTGAATGTATCGAACGAACAGAATTGCGAGTCCTGGGTTCCGAAATCGGTTCCGCAGGTAAAGACGACATCGACCTTCTCACCTACCGCATCCCAAAGACGTTGATAGTTAGCCAGTGCAATATCGGTCTGTTTTTCAAAGACCGTTTGTACATAGTCACGGCGCATGGCGGTAGACATATACCATTCAGCGACATTGCGGATACCTTTCGGGTCTTTCAGCCCCATGCCCGGAACGAAAGCGATATCCCCCAGTGCCGTACCGCCGAAGCTGGCGACAACCGCTTTTCCGGTTGAGGCAGCCTGTTCGACCGTCTTTTTATAGTATTGAAGATCTTCGTCAGAAAGAGGGCCGAACTCTTCCAGGTTATCTGCCGGATCGATCTCTTCGTCATTCACATATTCCTGTCTTTCCGTTGCATTGATAAAATAGCAACCGGAAGGCATCACGGCACTGGGCGGATAGGAACGGTCTCCTCCCGCATAGATGTGAACATCTCCCTGTCCGTCGGTCGTCAGGTCGATACCGGAGGCGATCATCACCTTCTGCCCCCAGGGAGTGATTTGCTCGTGGAGTTGGGTTTCATCGATGTCGAACATATCCTTGCGTCCGAAAACAGGGACACAGTCTATGCCGATAATCTCCTGCAAGTCGCTTTCGATCTCTCCCAACATCTGGAAAGGTTCGATGACGCGGACAGGATGCGGGTCCAATCCATAATGTTGTCTCAAGGCCTCTACGACCTTACAATGGATGCCTGTAACCGAAGTTGCTCCGAAGTCGACCGGTACGCAATCGGGCATACGATGGGCTAGTGCGCTTTGCACACGCTGTTTGGATGTCATGTTCAATACTAATTTTAGATTACCATACTTTTATTCTGATCTCGCCGTCTTTGACGGATTCCAAAGGTCCCGGTTTGGGCTGGTTTCCACGTGCATTCCCCAGATAGTCGGCAGCAATTTCAATCGGGCTGCCGTCGGGTTGCTCGTAGACTTGTCCGGGGAGTTTGGCTTTTCCCAGTCTCTCCGTATTGACACGGCTGGTCTGCAAATCGCTCAAACCTTTTACGGATAAAGACAGATAAACGCCGTCAGCCGTTTCTTCGATCTTCACATTCGGATTGAAGTCAGGGAGGACTACTTTGTTCTTTTCACCTTCAAACGGCAAGGCTCCGTTGTAATAGACATTCCCGTCCACCATCATCGGATAAACCGTTTTATTATAGTCCGCCAAACCGTATTTCCGCTTATTCTCTCCTTCCGTCACCGGAAGAACGGTGGCAAAAAGGTTATTGATATAGCGGTCGTCTCCACCAGGAATAATAGACAGGCCCGCGACTTCTGTCGAATGAGGCAGGAAATAAGGAGTGTACCGTCCGTGTTCTACATACCGGTAGATATCCCCGGCGATCAGGTTATGCACATAAGCGCCTCCCTGGGATTGTTCCAGGATACTCCGGCGTGAGGCGAAAATGTTATTGTCGACCAGGAACGGGCCGTGGTTTACTTCCAGGAAAAGATCTTCCATATCATTATCGTAGAATAAGTTTCCCGAAACCCGGGTACCCTGCGTCATCCAATCCAGCCAGAGGGCACGGCCTGCATTATGAATACGATTATGGACAATACGGGTGTCTACCGCAGCATGAAATTTAATACCTCCGATCTCTGCGCCGGTAAACTGACGCTTCACCCAGATATCGTGGATATGATTGTTTTCGATCAGGCTGAAAGCAGCCCCCATACTTCCACAGATACCGGTCTGTTCGCAATGGGATATCTCATTGTTACGAACAATATGCGAACCGATATTCTCCTTATTCCAACCATTCCGGATCGTATTGAAAGTCACTTCGATATAATGCAGGGAACCGTCGATGCTCGTATCGTTCAGCCAGACATTATGACCGGTCTGACGTTCTTTTCCCAACGTTATGCCTGAACATTTGGAGTTACTGATTACATTGTTCTCGATGATCCACCCTTTGTTCCAATGGGTAGCTATCATACCGATCTGCTCTGCCGTCGGAGCTCCCCATTGGGTAGCAGCCTGACTGATATAAAAGCCCTGGATAGTCAGGTAGTCGATACCCGGTTTCGACGGATAAAAGCAGGTGTTGCGGGTACTTATTTCCACCAGTTCCTTATTCGGGTCATATTTATGGAAATTTGCCCAGATGATCGTATTCACGCCGTCATTCTCGCAATACCAGGAGTAGGCAGACCCTTCCTTATCTTTGCCGTTTTCATGCGGGACCGGGCGAAGCACTTTGTCCAGCGACTCCTTCTCATAGAGGGATTTGTTATTCAGGAATACTTCGCCGGTATGATGTTCGCGTCCCATGCCGTCAAACCAATCGCCATAGATCAGGTCGGTATACGGATTATAATCACCGAAAAATGTATTCGGGATCGTGACCTTCCAGACTCCGTCTTTCTCCTTCGTCCAGCCGGTAATCCTTTCCGAGCCTTTTATCTCTACCTTTTCTCCCGGAGCCGCACGATAGACAATCCGCTTCCCGTCGCTTTCACCGCCTCTCGGAGGGTTTATCCACTCACGGTACGTTCCGGCATGCACAGTGATCACATCACCGGGGAAAGCATATTCCGCCGCTTTCCCAATAGTCCGGAAAGGAGCTTTTTCGGTTCCCTCATTCGCATCGTTCCCTTTTACGGATACATGATATTCTTTCGCCTGCACTACTGCGCAGCATATCAGGAATAGTATAAAAAATAACTGCTTTCTCTTCATGGTATTTCGATTGTTAGTGTAACTTCGACTGGAAGAACAATGCAAATATAGAGGGTCCTTATCCGATATAAAATAGCAAAAAACTGCCTATTTTGTGGATTATTATTGCTTATTCGGAATATCCTTATTCTTCAATAACAGAGACTTGTCCGGAAGCTGTTTCCGATCCGGTATTTTCTATCTGCACCTGTAGCTCTACTCCGTTATTTCCACGAATATCATCGGATAAAGTCACCGGATAAACGATCCTCAATTTATCCCCTTGTAAGATTTCAGCTGAAGCACCTTCTATCAGGACCTTTCCATCCGCCACCAATTTGAAGCGGGAACAAACGACCGGACTTCCTCCTCTTTTTCTTTCTATTTGGACGGAAGATAATTTCTCCAACTTATCTGCAGGCAATTGAAAAGACAAGACTTCTGTCTTTTCAGAACCGACCGTCCACGATCCTAACTGACCTTTTTTCCCGTCCGGTATTAAATCCGGAGTTATAAAAGCCGCATAATCAACCAGCGAACGAGCTGTATTTACTATATCTGCAGGAAGAGCCAGCGGAGAACAGCCCTCCGATTCAACCCAGTTCTTTTCCCATTCGGCAAAGTCAAAACGAACTCCTGCTTTTCTGCTTTCAAAATAATGCTTCCAACGCGGCAAATAATAGTCACGTATCAAACCGGACCAGACGCGGGCTGAATAATCATCCACAGGAGGTCCCCAGATCGTGACGATACGCTTCGCATTTCTTTCATATTGCTTATGCTGTTCAGGAGTTACAGCCTGCTTATGGGCAAAATCGATCCAACGTTCCAAACGTAATGTCGGATGAACAGATAACAGAGCATCTATTCCGGTCAGTAAATATTCAAAATCCTTTTCAAACTTTACTGCACGTACCGTATCTCCTATCTCATACTGCCAGTCTATTGCTTTCACCAGCAACTCGGCTTTTCCTCCCAGATAAAGGGCTGTGAACTCCGACAGGTCTGCCAAATAAAGAGGATTATCTTTCAACTGACCACTTACGTCAACAAATGATTCTATCGCTTTGAAAAAAGATTCGTTCAAACAGATCGAACCGTTCCGGACTGTTCCCGGACGAAACTGCCAGTTATAACGAGGATGATCGGTAAATGTCCCATATACCGATTCCAACAGTAAATCCCAACATTTACGAACTGCTGTCGGATAGCTTCCATAACGATTATAAGAATACTCCTTCAACCATTCGTGAATATCTATCTTTTTATCCGACCAACCTGCATCAGACAATAACTCATAGATGACTTCATTATTTTCTATTCCTTCAGGAGCCATTCCATGAGCGATCAAACGTCCTTTATCAGGAGAAGACAACGCCTCCAAATGACCGTTCGCATAGAAATCCAAAACACCGGTCATACCGGTTTTACCTCCCATATTCGGAATGACACTATATACCCAGGGCTTATTGTAGAAACCTTTATAAAACTCCCAGTTCACTTCCGATTTCCAGAAATGCTTATTATAATCTACCGCTAAATCCAATAAAAGCATTTTATCATCGGGTACTTCAGAGAGCAAAGCTCCCAGCGTCTCATAATCCCAGATGTCTCTCTGATAACCAAACATCCAACCTTGCATTACCCATGTAGCCTTCGGATTTCCTTTCCGAATAGATTGGTAAACCTTATCGCCATAAGAAGCCAGCAGGTCATAACGTTCTTTAGAACCTTTTGCAGGAAAAGGAATATCCATCTCGTTAAAACTATCTACCAGATAATGCTCGTTCTCTCCAAACTCTTTTTCCCATTCATGGATAAATTCTGTTCCTATTCTGGTAAACAGTTCTTCCTGCGGAGAAATCATCCAGTTACAGAAAGCACCTCCCCAATGTGTCTGGATAATTTCCAGATCAGGGTAAATGCGTTTAAAAGCCTCCGGTATAAAGCCGGGGAAACCGGGACAGATGGGTTTCATCCCCAGCTCTTTCATCCGTTTCAATATCTTATGTTGCAAATCGATTTGCCGACGATGCCAATCCTCATTCAACGGACCATCAATGCCACTGATATTCCCCATCCGCATCCAGGGTAAATGAGCCGGACCGACGAAATAATGATTTATCTCATCATCCGTCAGTCCCATCTTTTTCCAGACACGGGCCAAGATCGCCTCATATCCCACCAATGCCAATGGCATATTGATACCATGTAATGCCATCCAATCTATCTCTTTCTCCCAACGGTCCCAATCCCAATAAGGCATGGAATATCCATAAACCACTACATTACACATAAAATGGTTCTCAAAAGGAGAGACAACCCGTTTCAAAGGAATATCTTCCAGTTTTTCCGGGAATCGAACATTACTTCCTGACCAACTATATATACCTGAACGATTACTTTTGATAAAATCATAGAAGCCCCGACATAATGCGACCGGACTATTCCCTTCGATCATCAACCGGCCTTCAGCCGCCTTATATTGAAAATAAGTACTACCTTCCCCCTTCTCTTTATTCGGCTTCAAAGAGAACTTTACCGGTAAGCCGGATTGACCGGAAACCCGTTCAATTACTTTATAAGCAGCTTCGGCCCTTTGCTTCTGAGCACACAGATGTTGACTTCCGGGAAACAAGAGACTACAGATGGCAATTAATAAAATCTTTTTCATTACTCATAAATTGTTTAACATGTAAACCATACCTTACTTACCAAACAAGACAGTAGTGTGGGAACTCCTCACACTACTGTCCTAAATGGGGTAACACTACTATGTTACCCCTGCTAGCACTACTATCTCAAAAAAACGCATCTTAGTATTCCAGTTTCAATGTGATTTGTCCGTACGGAGCCATCACCAGATTACCGTCGGTTCTTTCTCCGGCAATCTCTTCGCGATCGCAGACAGAGATACGGGCCGGGGTCTTTTTAGGGAAAGATAACCGGACGCTTTCCTCTTTATCGGATAGGGAACGGAGACGGACAATCAGTGTATGATCGGTTTCCAGGGATTTGATGATCGTCGAGTAGACCTTCCGGTTGTCGATAGCGATCAGAGGCTGTACCTGTGGATCTTTATCGGCTGTAACATATACCAGCGGTTGCGACTGCTCCATACCGAAACGGTTAGCTTCCACCACATCGTATGCTTCATGCGGATACAAACGGTAACGGAACCGGACAGGACCGTCCTGTGTCAACGGGAAGTTGGTATGCCAGTGATTATTCATTGCCCATGAATAGACCGTAGAACTGGGGTCGAGTTTGGTGATCCAGTTACCCTGGCCTCCCCAGCCCATTGCAATATTGGCATGCCGATCGCCGTACTCAAACAGAGGAGCATCCAGCGAACACCAGGTAACGCCATGCGTCGCATTCGAAACGTCCAGCCACCGCTGCATCGCCAGCCAGTTTCGGTTCCCCTGCGGCCATTGGTCTTTCTCCACCTCCATCACTCCCCAGGGGATATCTACGCGGGTCTTTGAGTCCGGCAGATTGAAGGCAAAGCCGAAATGAATGCCGTCTTTCTCCACCAAAGGCAGTTTATCTACGACGTTGGATATTTCCACCCACGGCTGACCTGCCTGCAAACGGACGGAACGGGAGACGCTCCGGCAACCGGCCGCTTTTGAAGTCACACACAGTTCTACAGCCAAAGGACCTTCTTCGACCACGGAAACAGACAATACGGTATCTGCCTGCGGAGCATCCACGTTCGCCGGCAACCAGGAGAAGGTATTGGCACCCTCACCGATATAGTTATATACAGAACCTTTCTTCAATAAAGATGTGATATTACCTGTCGCCTTATCCAGATGAACGGTCAGACAATCGTTCTCCAATGTCGTTCCTTCTATTTTACAGTGACCCGGCAAAGAACATTTGCCTTCCACTACCCGGAAATGACGGGAACCCAGTGCCGGTACTTCCGGGACATAGAACAACAACTCACCGGAAGAAAGGCGTTGGGAAAGCACCTCCTTACCATTCTGGTCGACCACTTTATCACCTTTCAGGCTTTCCTTCGCCGTCAGCCGGATCACACCGCTCTGCGGCCAGGAATGCGTATTGAAGACGGCAATACCTCCGTTTGCCGGGCCTTCCTTAGGTCCCAGCGCCCCATTCGACTTGTCCGTGGCGGGGGCCAGCGATTCATCCAGCATATCGATCGAACGGTCTTCGGCTTCATGGAAGTAAGACTGTTTCACTTTCCAAATGGCATCCTGGAAAT
>OGEN01000039.1_pt1 | contig 183354 bp, 147 predicted proteins | sample 1570671 | NCBI WGS metagenome assembly OGEN01 (sample SAMEA2582128, study PRJEB24529) | metagenome | biome: Human gut stool | place: China | collected 2011 | reverse complement strand
GTACTTGTTTTATCAGACTCATATCCTTTGTTGTTCCTGCCATGACTGTGCTGTTGCGTATAAATTTATCAGCACAAAGGAAACTGAAACCGGAGAAAGAATGAACGGATATGCTCCGGAAACGAAGATATACGCAGACAATTCTATGCACGATTGAACGGATATACTCCGGAAAATCTGAAGGCATACGTCTAAAGTGAACGGGTATGCTCCGGAAAAAAGGTGCTACAACCTGCAATTCTCGGAGGTGGACGGATATGCTCCGGAAAAATCGAGATTTTAATGTCTGGTTATCCATTTTTTCATCCTTTTAGGGGATGAACGGATATAAAATTGTGCTTTTAAAGGCTATTTTATGCTTTATAGGCTGCCGGAAAGTGAACGGGTATGCTCCGGAATATGTACCATTCTAACAGAAGATAATCCAGATTTCTCAATTAATTTAGAGAAAATCATCAATCCAAACGAATTCTGTGTAATCTCGATTCTTTCAAAAAAATATTATTGTCCCCTATTTTCCCAGCAAACGATAATATGACATTAATTCTCTGTCTTTACCAGAAACTTACTCTAATAATATCTAATAAATTTAGACTGACACCGAAGTCTTGGTTACTTTTTTCCTCAAAAAGAAAGTGTATATTGTATGACGTAAATGTTTCCCTATTAAACGGATTATACTCTTCATCATCAAATTAGCTCCGAATTCTACAATATTAATTCGTCCTGAACGATACATGAACTTCAACAATTTACTTTCTGATACAACATATTTCCATCCACCTCGCCTTTCCAACATCGTATAGCCTCCTCTTGCCCATAATAATGATTCTCCAATATTGGCAAAATAATAATTGGCATTAGCTAATCTATTCCAAAGATAGTAATCTTCTAATAGATAAAATGGTTGATAACCGCCAACAGCAAGTATATCCTTTTTCCTGAACATGACGGTCATGTGATTAAATGGGTTTCTCCATTTCATAAATATTTTTAGTTGTTTATCTTCTTGAGGTAATTCTCTTATCGCCTCTATTTCTTCTTTACAATCAGAAAATTCTTCGATCCAACTTCCAACAATAGTTATTTCTTTGTGTTCTTTTAGAAAAGCTATTTGTTTTTCAAAACGATATGGTTTACATATGTCGTCACTGTCCATACGTGCTACTAGATCGAAAGAGCAAGCATTCAGACCGATACGTAGAGCTTCTCCTAATCCTTGGTTCTTTTCTAAAGTGATAACTTTTAATTGTTCGTTTTTACTAGAGAAGTCAACAATTATTTGTTCCAATTCTTCCGTTAGAGGACCGTCTTTCACTAACACGACTTCATTCGGAATTAGACTTTGTTCAAATACACTACGTAAAGCTTCTTTGAAAAAAAGTGGTTGTTCTTTTTTGTAAACAGCCATTAATACTGAAAAACAGTTTTCCTTATTTACCTGTAATTCCTGCATAAATTCCTTTTAATATTTGCTTCATGTAACTTATACGCGGGGGAACGCATAAAGGATAATAAAAAAACTTTATACTATATTTAAATCCATTTGACACTTTCCAATACAAAGGTACATAACCTCTATGAACCAATCGGAAATAATTTCGAAATTGATAAAATGTACGGAAAGGGGTGGGTATTGCAACTTTCCTAAAAATGAATGGGCGGTCTCCTTCTCCTACTTGGTGGCTTAACTGTACGCTCTCCGAAATGAAAAAACGCCATCCACCAATTTTTTTAGCTCTCCAGCACCATTCATGATCGACTCCATCAATAAATAAACTTGATTCCATCCCTCCAACTTGTTTGAAATGCGGTATTGGAATCAATGATGCAGAACTGATAATTTCCCCAACTTCCGTAATTTTGGGTAGGATTAATTTTCCTTTTTTTACTGCACCTATATACGGTTTTCCTTCTCCTCGATTAAAAGGACGTGGGCCAATTCCTCCGATTGGGATTCCTATTTCTTTTAATCGATTATAATCGGCCAGAAGGGAGGAAACTAAATTATTTGGTGCTAAACTATCTTGATCCATGAATAACACAAAATCAAATCCTTTCTTTTGGAAGTAAATAATTCCTCGGTTTTGGGCTTCGGCAATTCCCAAATTTTTGTTGAAACTATGATAATATGTATTGGGATATAAGTTAAGTAATGTCGTTATAAAGTCCGGCATATTCACAGAATTATCCCCCAAAAAAATTTCATCCACTTGTTCATTCAATGCATTTAGGGAGGCTGTTAATAACTCCCGTTGAGGATTATACATTACAAGTACACACCCTATTTTCATCTTCTAGTATTTTATTTGCCATTACTAAAGTCAATATTACAATCACTTGATTCGAATCTAGAATATAAGGATTCGTGAACGCATAAAGAATATAGCATAAATAAACGAATAGTAATCTAGGATCTCGAATTTTCGTGTAAGCAAAAAATAAATTCAATAATATGAAACTAATAAAATTTATAATTCCTAGTTGATTAAAGAAATAAAACGTTTGTAATTCAAAATAAATATTGCCCGTGTAATCCCGATAATTTGTTTTTTCTGAAACCGTATTTCCTAACCCTTTTCCCAACCAGATTGTTGTATTTTCTTGTCCGATATCCCGTAATAAAACTTCTACTTGATCTTGTCTTGTACCCATAGAATCTACTTTTTTAGACATAACGTTTTCAACAAAAATTAATCCGGGGATAAAAAACAATATAATTAAAAAAGATAATGCCAAAATCTTTAATTGTAACTGCCGGAAAGATTCGTTTTGTAAGAAAAAGAGCATAAAATGAAAAACAAACAAACTGATTAGATAAGCAAAATTTCCAGCAAACACGATTGCCAATAAATAGATACATCTAAAGAAAGACTTTCGTTTTTGAGGGAATACGGGTATAAAATACGATAACATATACACGAAAGGTAACAATGCATTTCCTTTTACCGGTATATTATAAAAATGCCCTGTGAAAGTATAAACATCTCCCCAACCTTGATTGATAAAGTAATGTCGTAAGGGTTCGTAAGTTTCTAAATTGAAAAAAAGTAAAAGAATGAATTCCAACCCAATTAGAAATATACATTGTAACAATGTAAGAGCGAATAATAGCTTGACCATTCGGGAAGGTAAAATGATAAAATAGGCTGTAAGTAAGAAAAAAATAATCAAGATAAAGCGAGCTACGAGTGTTACTTCATTACCCTGTAGTAAAGCGTAAAATACTAGAAAAGAACACCAACAGAGGATAGGCAGAAATGTACGATAAAATCCGGTTGCATCATAACGCATATTTAATGCAACGATACCTAGTAAAGCTAAATTACCGAGTATACTATATGATACAAAAGGAACTTGACGAGTGATGATAAAAATCAATACTCCCCATAGTACCATCGATAGTGTGTTCTTCAATTTGTTTTTTCTTTCTTTGCTCATTTTAGCCCTTATAACAAAATGCAATCATTCTCAATAAAGCTTGTCCTACTCCTACAACAAAAAATAAGCACCACCCTGCAAGTAAATAGAACGTGGGAAATTCTGTGAGATATTCTAATAAAAAGACAAATGGAAATAATAAAATGAAATTTGGATATTGATACATTTGTCGGAAAATGTATCGAAGCACAGAAGGGTTGTCAACACTTTCAGTTCCTGTTTCTTTTCGATGATAAGCTTGGAATGTTAACAACGCTCTATGTTGAAATTCCATAGAAATAAATACAATGAAAATGAACGCTAATAACCACTCATGATATCTATCGAGTTGCCAATAGGAATACCAAAGTGCCAAGTTCATTAACGGGTGGCAGGTTAGATGAGCCCAGTAATCCATATCTCGTCCGTATGTTGAGAATTGTTTTGTGATTCTAGCTACCTCTCCATCACTACAATCCATTATATACCATAAATAATAACAGATGATTCCTAAAACTTTAAATTCCCACTTAGGTAAGGCAAAAAATAGAGATCCCACGATTCCGAAGAAAATCATGAATAACGTGATTGTATTTGGTCTTAATTGCCACTTTACGAATTTTGTTGAAAAAAAGGGCGAGAGAGGCATGCAAAGCCAATCTGCTACAGACCTGGAATTCCACCTCCCCATAGGAGAATAAGTTCGTATTTCTTTATAACTTAAGTTCATTTCATTGTTTTTTTATTATACTTTGTCCGTAAAGTTGATATTTATATCCACCCCAAGCTCTAATGAATAATAATGATGTTTCTGTTATTACCACGACCCAAGCTACACTATAAATAGATATCCATCCGCAAGTCCATAAACAAACTATTATTACGATGTGCATCAATGAAACTCCAACTAATGAATAGTTTGTGAAATTGGGGTGTCCCAATGCTGCCAAAAAAGGATATCCTAGTAGAGTATTGGGTAAAGCAACTAAACAAGCGAAGAGAAAAATATGCATAACCTTCACACTAGATTCATCTACGTTTCGAAATAGTAAATGCATAATATCCGATATTCCTAGTGCAACGATCACTACTAGGCAAATGTTGGCTAAATTCGACCAAATGAAAATCTTTTTGAAAAGAGTAATTCGTTTATTTTTTGTCATATAAGGAAATATTGCAGCTACTAAGGGTTGGTAAATCCCTGTCAGTGCTTGGTAAACTTTATCCGCTAAAGAGTAGTAACCGACAATAGTGTTACCTAAAACTAATCCTAGAACAAAAGTGTTGGTATTTGTAAACATAGAAACTGAAATTCGCGAGAGGAAATAGTTGGCACTATCTTTTGTTACGATCACAATATTTTTTATTTTTGGGAAAAAGAAATTTACCCCGAATCGCTTTTTCATCAAATAAAGGCAAATGATTCCGCTCCCAATACTTCCTACACTATAACAGATCGGGATGTAAAAATAGTCTACACTATCTTTTACCACGAAGAATAGGGGAGTCAAACTTAGAATTTTTGTTATGACTGTCATCATTGTGATGAATCTCATTTGTTCCATTCCTTGAAAAAACCAATAAGGGGACATGATATTTCCGATTACTTGCCCAAAAAATAACAAGAAAAACACTTTTTCTTGTCTTAAAGAAGGAATTAAGAATAAACAAATCAATAAGACAGCAAAAGAGATGATACAAATTCCTATTCGAGAAAACGTTGCACTATTGACATAGGTATCAATGGCCTCTTTGTGGTCTCTGTTTTCGGCGATATAACGGGTTCCTGATAGTCCGAAGCCGAAATCTGTTACAATTAGGAAATATTGTATAAACGAGATTGCAAAATTTACCAACCCGTAACGTTCTACTCCTAGATGGTTGTAAAGATAAGGTATTGTAATCAACGGCAAGAGATAATTTATCCCTTGCAAAATAGTCAACGAGAGAAAATTCTCGATCAACGGATTGCTTATCAGTCGCTTATTTAACATCTTTTTCTTGATCTTCTTTGACTGGAAAATGATGCATTAGAAATTTACTTCGAGTTATTTCTGCTATATAAGGCAATGTAATCACTAATACCATTCCGAGGAATAGTCCTAGTGCAACGAAAGCGGTTATAATAATACCTTGTTTAGTATTTGATGCTTGATAAGGTACGTAAATTTCTTCTAACATAGTAAATACCGGAGTAGTATCTTGTTTTTTTAATTTTAATCTTTCTAGTCTTTGATTTAGATTTTGGTAATTATTGAAAATCTGTTGATATTCAGCTAAAAGAAAACTTTTTGTTATATCTATATTCTGAGTAGGAAAGGAATGTTGTGTAGTTTGTAAGTTTGTCATTTCCTTTCGTTTGGATTCTAGTTCTTGTATGGCAATTTCCTGCTGCTGTTTTAAAAATGCCCATTGTTCTTCAATTTTTGTAGAACGGTAATTTGTTACTTCTTCTTTTAGCAACGATAGTATATTCTGAGCTAGACGAGCCGTAATCAATGGGTCTTCTGTAGTTACGTTTAATAAAGCGTTATCCTCTCCGATCCATAAAGTAACTCCTTTTTGCAACATATCAATGGCCTGTTTTTCTCTCCGTGATAATGTAATTAAAGAAGTATCCTTCCCCGTATTTTCGTTTACAGTATCTTCCCCGTTTGCCATTCGGATCGTTGCAGGCAAATCTATCGTATATTTCCTGATCCATTGTCCTAGATGAAAAGGACGATACTTATTGGAACTTAGATATTCGACTAAACTGATTTTTTCTCCGTTGTGACCCTCACAAACTGGCATGTATATAATTTTTTTTCGAAAAGAAATATTCTCTACTACTTGTGGGTACAAGTTGGCGTTCAGGATTTCATTTGTTTCGTAGATATTTGGATTTTCTTTTTGTAAATAAGCATCTAATGCTCTTTGATCTGAGTTTGTTCGTGGTTTTTGGGGAATAAAAGTGGAAACGGAAGTATATTGTTTATGACTCAATAACACTACCAATACGCCAAGACATAAACATATAAGCGTAGTTTTTAGAATAAAAGATTTTCTTTTCCATAATAATCGGATCAAATCCGTTACATCAAATTCTTGCATAAAACATTTTTAAAAGGTTACCTAACTTACTAAGGATGTTCTATTCATAAAATAGTTGCGTAAACTTGTAATTATTTTTATTATGAGAGTGTAAAATTGGATACTCTCTATTTTTTCTTAGTGCAAAAGTACATTATTTGTTCTCAACTCACAATTGCGTGAATGAAATTATATAATGTTATATATATTTACACTACTTGAAATTTTTTAAGGCATTTATTAATGTGTTGTTATCATTCGTGTCCCGAATTGCAATACGTATATAATTGGAAGAATTAAAGGCTGATTTGGTACTACAATCCTTGATTAATATATTGTAGTGTTTTAATAGTAATCTGGTTAATTCTTTTGATGTATATTTTTTTACAATTTCGCATAAAAAGTAATTAGCTTGCGATGGGATGACTCGTAAGAAATCTATTTGTTGTAATTCAGATAGAAAACGTTTCCTTTCGGTGATAAATTTTGAACAAGCGTTTGAATAGTCTTGTTCGTATTTGCCGAAAATTTGCATATAGAATTCTGCAAATGAGTTGATATTCCAAATGGAAATATCTTTTTTCATCCATGTAATTAATTCTTTATCACTAGATGCCAGTATGCCTAATCTGAGTCCGGGAACCCCAAATGATTTTGAAATGCTTTTTATGACAACTAAATGGCTATGGTCGTTTAATGTTTTATTATGCAATAATGAATTCTTGGGATAACCTTCGGAAAAATCAACAAAAGATTCGTCTACGATGAATCGAATATTCTTTTTCTTTGTCCATTCAACGAGTTCTAACACTTCTTCTGCTGGAATAAAATTGCCGGAAGGGTTGTCCGGATTTATTAATAGTAGTGTTTGAATATCTTTTTCAGCAAAATAATTCATAATGTCTTTTGCCGTATAGGAAAAATTATGATTTTCTGGAATATAGGTAACAAGTTCTTCTTGCTTTTTCCGGTTGGGATATTCTTCAAACGTGGGGAATATAACTCCGATTTTTCCATCTAATTTCTCCATTAGACTTTTTATTAGTTCAGCGGCTCCATTCCCGATGCATGTGTAATCACTTTTTATACCAAAGTATTTTCCGGCTAGTAAGGAGTTTATTTTCATCCCAGAAGGATATTCGGTCAATAATATGTCAAAATTGGCCTTTAATTCTTCTATCATCTTTTTGGGCGGGAAATATGGATTCACTAAATAACAAAAGTCCAGTAATGATGGAAATCTCCAATATCCACCGTATCTAGACTGATATTTTATTAGTTGATCTTCATCGCATGCGAAAATTGTTTCTGCAATGTCTAAATCTTGGATATCGTCAATTTCATACCATTTTTCCCCGTTTAATGGTAATGCTTTTAAATGAGTGTCGTCTAGACGAGAGATGACTTTTAGGACTTGTTCGTAATATTCATTGTGTCCTAAAGCTTTGCAATAGGCGTCTAGAAAGGGAACATATTTGTGTTTTGAGAACTCTTTGCTGAATTTGTAGATATTGACAGTTTTGTAATAATTATGTACATCTGAATATTTAAATGCTTTTTTGGAGACAAAATTTTCAATATTATTTTCTTCATCCAGCGTGACCATTGTACCATCCATCCAAGATTCATATTTGTCTACCAATGTAATATCAGGATATGGATTATCAATTATTTTTCTGAACAATGAATCATCAAATATTAAATCAGATTCAATTAAAAGAGAATCATCTTCTTGTAATGATTCTTTGGCTAATGCAAGTGAATATATATTGTTGGTCTTATCGTATATAGGATTGTAGATGTATTCTATTTTTGTGTTTAAATAATTCTCACCTAAATAAGAACGTAGTTTTTCCCCTTGATACCCAATGACGATGATGATTTTCTTTAAACTCAATTCGGAGAGTTGAGTCATTAAGCGATCGATTAAAGTAACACCGTTAACTTTAACCATGCATTTCGTGTTATTTTGGGTTAGTTCGCCAAGTCTTTTTCCCATTCCTGCTGCTAGAATAATTGCTTGCATATATTTTATTTTGAATGGGCAAATATACGAAGATTTTGTATGCAGAAGAATAGATCTCTTTAATTGGCTACATATTCATGAGGAGGAGATGGTAATTTGTGTGTTAGATTTGTTAATAGTTTGTTAAAAACAAAAAAATACCATTTTATGACGCAACCATTGATGTATTTTTGCATCTTGATTAAAAATAACACACACAACACTATTATTTAATTATATGAGAACGAATAAAACATCTGAGGTCTATACGACGTAAAAGGGGGGAGCAAGATAAGAGGAGAGAGCGAATCCTGTTTATAAACACGCTAATATGAGATAGATAATGATGCTCATGTATGTGAGCAAGTTGGAGGTTTATGCCGTTTTAAATGGATCAAGGAATGAAAAGAATATTGATTATTGGAGGAGATAGTTTTATTGCCGGGCAATTTATAAAGAAATATGTATCAACGGATTCTATCACGTGTTACAGTCGCAGGCCGACTGGGTACGAGAAAGAGATTGTTGTGAAAGCATTTCGAGATATGCCTGTTGAAGCATTTTCAGGGTTTGATGCGGTAATAAATTTTGCAGCTATCGTACATCGTCCGGAATTGAAAGACCAAGAGCTTTATGATGATGTGAATTATCGGATGGCTTGTTTATTAGCTCAGAAAGCAAAACAGGCAGGGGTACGTCAGTTCGTGCAGATGAGTACGATTGCCGTGTTCGGTAGTGCCAGTCGAATTTCTGAGACAACACCGGAAAGACCACAGACTTATTACGGGAGTTCTAAGCTTAAAGCAGATAAAGAGTTAGTTGCAATGAACGACCGGGAATTTAAGGCCGCAATTATTCGTCCGCCGATGGCATACGGGGGGGGGATGGCTCCGGGTAATATGTTGCGTTTGATTCGTTTGGTAAATAAACATATTCCGCTGCCTTTCGGTTCTGCCCGGAATAGTCGTGATTTTATTAATGTAAAAAATTTGGTTGAGTTTATTCATTTAGCCGTAGAGAAAGAGGTTGAGGGAGTATTCTATCCGACGGATAAAGTTCCTTATTCTACGCGTAACGTGGTCGAGGAAATTTCTCGTCAATTGGGAGTACACACGATAAATCTACCTTCTCCATCTATATTCTTGAAACTGATAGAGAAGGTTCGTCCTGATCTTTATCAGAAACTCTGGGGCGATGTGGTTATTGATCGTCAGTTAGCATTAAGCGCTATCGGTTACGAGCCTCGTTACACTTTGGAGGATGGAATTCGAGAGATGGTTGAATCGTTTAAGCGACAGAAATGATAAATTGGATCTATGGATTTGTTCTCCTGCTTCTTTTCGTGCTGGAGAACATTTATTTTAAGATTGCCAAGAGATATAATATTTTGGATGTTCCTAATGCAAGGAGTTCTCATCATACAATTACCCTACGAGGAGGTGGGGTGATTTTTTATTTAGGGGTACTTGTGCATGGATTGATCTTTGATTTTTTTGCACCTTGGTTTTTATGCGGAGTGACGTTTGTGGCTTTGGTGAGTTTTATTGATGATATGCACCCGCTTTCTGCAAAGGTTCGTCTTTTGTTCCAGACCTTTTCTTTGTTATTGTTGCTGTTACAGCTAGGGGGTCATGAGGTTTCGTGGGGATACGTGGTTGTGGCTTTGTTTGTCGGGTTGGCCATACTCAATATATATAATTTCATGGATGGTATAAACGGTATTACCGGAGGATATAGTCTGGTTGCCATGTTGGCGTTATGGGGGATCAATGCATTTGTTTTCCCGATAGCGCCGGCGGGGTTTATTCCTGTGGTAATACTGTCATTGCTAGTGTTTAATTTTTATAATTTTCGTTCTCATGCCAAATGTTTTTCCGGGGATGTGGGAGCAATATCAATGGCTTTTATTATACTCTTTTTGTTGGGTGGCTTTATAATACATACCGGTCACGTGTCAGCATTAGTGTTTTTGGCGGTTTATGGAGTGGATGGTGTGCTGACTATTATACATCGTATCTTGTTGAAAGAGAACATTGGTCAACCTCACCGGAAGCATTTATACCAGTTGTTAGCCAACGAGGGAAAGTTTGCTCATTTGCCTGTTTCTTTGATCTACATGGGTGTACAGGCTGTTGTTAATTTGGGGTATTTGTTGGTGTTGGTGTATACTCCAGGGTATACATTGATTTATTTTATTATTTCTATAGTGGTGCTGGTGGTTGTTTATTTACCTTTGAGACGTAAATTTTATGCGTTACGAGAGCAAATATGAGATTTGAAGAAGCATTATAGGTTGAAAACTATAATAAAATTTGATTTTCGATTTTTGATTTTCAATTAATGCTGTATCTTTGTGGCCGATCCGGCATGTCGGTTTATCAGGTTTGATTTGCGAATCAAGAAAGATGAACCTAGGGGATGGTTGCATAAAAAACATTCAAAAAAAGTAATATGAGATTTTTAATTTTTGTTGTACTTATGCTTGGCGTCACGGGAATTGCTTGTGCGCAGATGACCGATGCACAAGTTATTGAAGCCGTGAAGTCCGCACAGGCTCAAGGGAAAAGTCAAGACGAGATTATTTTGATGTTATCGCAAAAAGGCGTCACGAAAGAACAGGTATTGAGAATCAAGGAGAATTACGAGAGAGAGAATTCTGGAAAGCAGGGAGGTTTGACTCAAGAAAATAGAGAGCGTATTGAGACTATCTCGTTAGAGAATCGAGATGTAGTGTTGGTTACAGAAGGGAATAAAAATAGTATTTTCGGGCGAAATTTGTTTAGTAATAAAAATTTAACTTTTGAACCAAGTTTGAATATTCCTACACCGGAGAATTATGTGTTAGGACCAGGAGACGAGGTTATCATTGATATATGGGGAAATTCGGAAGCGACTGTTCGGCAGGTGATTTCTCCAGAAGGAAGTATAAACGTATCGAATATCGGACCGATTTATTTGAATGGAAAACGGATTCAAGAGGCATCTTCTTATTTGAAAACGATGTTTAGTCGTATATATTCAGATTTAGCGTCGGAAAATCCATCAACATTTTTGAAAGTGTCATTGGGACAAATTCGAAGTATCCAGGTGAACGTGATGGGGGAGATTGTCATGCCCGGGACCTATATGTTACCTTCTTTGGCAACGGTGTTTCACGCATTGTATGCGGCAGGAGGTGTGAATAACGTGGGAACTTTGCGTGATGTCGTGTTGTATCGGAATGGAAAAGCCTTTAAGCACGTGGATGTTTATGATTATATCATGAATGGTAATAATAGTTTTGATATTACTTTACAGGATGGTGATTTGATTAACGTGGGTACTTACGAGAAAATTGTCACCGTGGCTGGTAAAGTGAAACGTCCGATGCGTTACGAGATGAAGGGAGAGGAGAGTCTGAGTAAATTATTGGAGTATGCTGGGGGATTTACTAGTGATGCTTACAAAAAGAATGTAAATGTGAGCCGTAAGGGAGACTCCGAGTTTCAAATATATACAGTAAATAACGAGGATTTTGTTGACTTTACGTTGGCTGATGGTGATTCTGTTATGATTGATCCGATCATAAGTCGGTACGAAAATCGGGTATCCGTGACTGGGGCGGTATATCGGCCGGGAAATTATGCGATAAATAATTCCATCAAGACTGTGAAGGATTTGATAAATGTAGTGGAAGGGCCTCGGGAAGATGCCTTTTTAAATAGAACGATTTTATATCGAGAGAAAGAGGATTTAAGTCAAGAAATGCTTGCGGTTGATTTGGGAAAATTGTTAAGAGGTGAGATTGACGACATTCCATTGAAAAAGAATGACCGCTTGTATGTGCCTTCTGCAACTGAATTGCGGGGAGATTACGTGATTGATATTCTAGGAGAGGTAAAGAATCCTCGGAAATATCCTTTTGTGGATAACATGACGTTGGAAGATGCTGTTCTTCAGGCTGGAGGGTTGTTGGAATCGGCTTCTATGGTTCGGGTGGATGTTTCTCGGAGAATTAAGGCTCCTAATAGTACGGAGGAAGCGCCGGTAGAGGCTGAATTGTTCACATTTGCTTTGAAGGATGGCTTGGTGGTAGAGGGAGATCCTGGATTTATCCTTGAGCCTTTTGATGAGATAAAGGTGCGTCGTTCTCCGGGATACAGCGAACAACAGAATGTTGTGGTGAGGGGAGAGGTACTTTACCCGGGAGTGTATGCCAAACGTTCATCAAATGATCGTCTTTCGGATCTGGTAAAGCGGGCTGGTGGTGTGACTTCTAAAGCTTACGTGAAAGGTGCCCGCTTGTTGCGTCGTATGAATGCAGATGAGTTGGAAAGAGTGAAGTCTGCAATGCAGTTGGCTAAATATTCAAGACGTGATTCAGTTGTTATTGATAGTATGTCGTTTGAACAGGTATATTATGTCGGTATTGACTTGAAAGATGCGTTAGAGAATCCAGGAGGGGAATCTGATTTGATCCTTCGGGAAGGAGATGTGTTACAAGTTTCTAATTATGTGAATACTGTTAAGATTAGTGGGGCTGTGATGTATCCTAATGCTGTGACATATTTCAAGAAAATGAAGTATAAGGATTATATAGAAAATGCGGGAGGATACAGTGTTGATGCGAAAAAACGAAAGGCTTACGTGTTGTACCCGAACGGAACACTAGCTGTTTGTAAGGGAAATCGTACAAAGATAGAGCCGGGAAGCGAGATTATTGTTCCGTTGAAATCCGTGAACAAGAATCGGATGGGGTTGCTGGAAATTTTGAGTCTGGCATCATCAACGACCTCGATAGCGGCAATGGTTACTGCAATTCTTAACAACACGAAATAGTATGGAACAGGAAGTAAAGCAGGCAAATCAGATGCCACAGGAGGAAGAAATTGATTTGGTTGAGGTGGTCCAAAAGCTATGGAAAAACCGGAAACTGATACTGAAGATTACAGTCGTGTTTATGGTACTAGGGGTATTAGTTGCCCTGTTTAGTCCGAAAGAATATACTGCCGGATGTACGATGGTCCCTCAATCCGGGGATAAGAAAGTCGGTGGAAATTTGAGTGGACTGGCCTCTATGGTCGGGATTAATTTAGGTGGGGCTTCTGGTGGTGAAGTTTTATCTCCGACAATTTATCCTAAAATTGTGGCAAGTATTCCTTTTAAGAAGGATTTGATGGCAACCCCGTTAAAGTTTGAAGAGTATGATCAACCGATCACGTTGTTGGATTATTATACAAAGGATGAATACCAAAAATTTAGTTTAGGAGGAACAATTGTAAAATACACGATTGGTTTACCGGGAGTGATCATAAATGCAATCCGGGGAGAAGATACGACTATGATTTCTGCGGGTCAAGGGAGTGCGATACAGTCTCTTTCAAAAGATGAGAAGAAAATGTCAGAGATGTTGAATGATATGATTTCTTTGAATGTGAATGATAAAGACGGTTATGTACAGTTGTCTGCGTCCTTGGGAGAACCTTTGGCTGTAGCTCAGTTGGCAGAACGGGCTCAAGAGTTGTTACAGACTTATATTACGGATTTCAAAATCGAGAAGGTGAAGTCAAATTTGACATTCGTGGAGCAACAATATGATGCTGCAAAAAAACGTTACGAGAAGATGCAGGATAGTTTGGCTCGTTTCAGAGATGCGAACAAGAGTTTTTCTTCTGCCGTGGCCAAGACTCAGGAGGAGGCTTTAACGAATGAGTATAATCTTACTTATAGCGTGTATTCCGAGTTGGCAAAACAGATGGAACAGGCTAAGATTGCTGTGAATGAAACTACACCGATTTTGACGATCGTGGAACCGGTTGTAGTTCCGATTGAACGTTCTAAACCTAAAAGGGGATTGATTTGCGTGTTGTTTACGTTCTTGGGAGGCTTTGCTGGAGTGGGTACGGTTCTGGCATTACCTTTTGTGGCTAATGTTTTGGGAAATGATAAATTGAAACGGTTTATAAAAGAATAAGCTTGTAGCCGGGAATCCGGTTTTCATATTACAGGAGGTGTGTCAAAATGTATTGGCATACCTCTTTTTATGAGAAGTTTTTTACCTTTGCGCTACGTGGGGACCGGGGTGTGTGATAAAATATTTGATAGTCTTTGAAAATGATTGATTTTGAACAGTTAACACGAAATATGAAGGGAGACGTGATGACGGACTCTCTTCATCAAATGATTTATGCGACAGATGCATCGGCTTATCGGGAGATGCCAATAGCTGTTGTATATCCTCGGGATGCTTCGGACGTGAAGGAATGTATCAAGTTTGCTAGGAAAAATGGGATTACATTGATTCCCCGTGCTGCGGGAACTTCTTTAGCGGGGCAGGTGGTAGGGAAAGGGGTGGTCGTTGATGTGTCCCGGTATATGAATCACGTGCTAGAGATAAATGAAAAAGAACATTGGGTTCGGGTTGAGCCGGGGGTGGTGTTGGATGAATTGAATATGCGGGTAAAGTCGTTGGGCTTGTTCTTCGGTCCAGAAACTTCTACTTCTAATCGTTGTTGCCTAGGAGGAATGGTGGGAAATAATTCGTGCGGTTCTCATTCTTTGGTGTACGGGAGTACTCGGGATCATCTTCTGGAGGCAAAAGTTATTTTGAGTGACGGGGAGGAGGCTTGGTTGAAGGGAATGGAGAAAGATGAGGTGAGGGATAAAATGACGGAAGACACGTTAGAGGGAAAGATATACAAGTGTTCTGTGGAGATGTTGGAAAATAATAGAGAGGAGATTATTCAACATTTTCCGGACCCAGCTTTGCGGAGAAGAAATTCTGGGTATGCTATTGATCAGTTGTTGTACTCGGATTACTTTGATGTTGCTTATGAGGGAAAGTTTAATTTGTGTAAGTTATTAGCGGGATCGGAAGGAACTCTGGCATTTGTGACCGAGTTGAAATTGAATCTTGTCCCGTTACCACCTAAAGAAAAGGCCGTAATTTGTGTACATTGCAGGACATTAGAAGAAGCGTTTGAGGGAAATCTGGTCGCATTGAAACATCACCCGGTGGCTATCGAGTTAATGGACCAGAATATATTAGAACTAAGTAAAGGAAATATAGCACAAAATAAGAACCGTTTTTTCGTTCAAGGTGATCCTGCTGCCATACTGATTGTCGAGTTGGCACAGGAAAGCAGGGAAAAGGTGGATCAGGTGGCAGACCAGATCGAAACGGATATGAAGATGCACGGTTATGGGTATCATTTCCCGCGAGTGTACGGGAGTGATATTAGCCGGGTGTGGAGTTTACGGAAGGCGGGACTAGGATTATTGTCCGGAATGCCGGGGAATGCGAAACCCGTGTCCGTGATCGAGGATACAGCCGTAGCTCCGGAACGGTTACCTGCTTACATGAAGGATTTCGGGGAGATGCTGGAACGACTGGGGTTGAAGTGTGTGTATCATGCGCATATCAGTACGGGTGAGTTGCATTTACGTCCCGTGTTGAATTTGAAAGATGAGAATGACCGGGTGTTATTCCGGCGAGTGGCGGAAGAGACAGCTAGGTTAGTGAAGAAGCATCGCGGTTCTTTAAGTGGAGAACATGGTGACGGACGTTTACGAGGGGAGTTTATTCCATTGTTGTTCGGGGAGAAGGTGTATGGCTTGATGCAGGAAACTAAAGTTTGTTGGGACCCGGAGGGCGTTTTTAATGCGAGGAAGATTGTGAACACGCCGCCTATGGATACTTCGCTTCGGTATGAGGCCGGGGATTCGAATGTGATGTGTCGCACTTATTTTGATTTTTCGAAGGAAAAAGGCTGGTTGTGCGCTATTGAGCAATGTAACGGTTCGGGAGATTGTCGGAAATCGTATGCTTTTGGAGGTACGATGTGTCCGAGTTTTCGGGCCACGAGGGAAGAGTGTCATACGACACGGGCTAGGGCGAATACGTTACGGGAGTTGATGACTCGTCCGAGAACGAAAAAGATATATGATCAGCGGGAGATTTTAGAGGTGTTAGATACCTGTGTTTCATGTAAAGCGTGTAAATCCGAATGTCCTTCTAACGTGGATATTGCTCGTTTTAAGGCAGAGTTCCTGCAACAGCATTATGATGTGTGCGGAGTGCCGATGAGGGCTTTTTTGATTGCCCGTTTGACAGAAATTCAGCGTTTGGGTACGATCTTACCGTGGTTTTATAATACCATCGTTCGAAACCGGATGACTGGGAATATGTTGAAACGAGTATTGCATTTTGCTCCGAAACGGACGATTCCTACTCTTTATAAGACCACGTTGAAACATTGGCTTGGTCGTTATCGGCGAAAGAATAGGGGTGAGATCGTGGGAAGAGTGTTTCTTTTTGCTGATGAGTTTACCAATTACATGGACGTGGAGATCGGGATAAAGATGATTGAATTGCTGGATCGGTTAGGGTATGAGGTTATTATCCCGAAACACGTGGAAAGTGGACGGACAGCGATTTCGAAAGGTATGTTGAAGGTGGCGAAAGGAGTGGCCCGGAAGAATGTACTGTTGTTGAAAAGCTTGGTTACAGAAAATATTCCATTGATAGGTATTGAGCCTTCGTGTATATTATCGTTCCGGGATGAATACCCGGATTTGGTAGGAGATGATTTGAAGGAAGAGGCCGTGAGGTTAGGGAAAAATTGCTTGTTGTATGACGAGTTTTTTACCCGAGAGATTCGTGCCGGAAGAATACGGGCAGAACAATTTACTGATCAACCGTTGAAGATTATGTTGCATGGGCATTGTCACCAAAAGTCGTTGGCTTCCGTCGAGCCTTCTCGAGAAATGTTATCTTTGCCAGTGAATTATAGCGTGGAGGTTATTCCTTCCGGATGTTGTGGGATGGCGGGAGCTTTCGGGTACGAGAAAAAACATTACGAGTTGTCCATGAAAATCGGGGAACAAGTGTTGTTTCCAGCCGTGAGAGGTGCTGGGGAGAATGTTTGTATTTCAGCCCCGGGAACGAGTTGCCGACAACAAATAAAGGATGGTACGGGGAAACAGGCGTTGCATCCGATAGAAGTTTTGTACGAGGCATTGAAATGTACGAAGGAAAAATAACTTCGAATTTCGTCCTTCTTTCGTTTGATGTAAAGTATTAAAGTTATATTTTTGAAGTTCAAATTTTTAATTTGACCAAAAGGTAGACGTGAGTAAAGAATTAATAAAATGGATATGAAGAATTTTGCAATTATTGGCGTGGCAGGATATATAGCTCCAAGGCATTTGCGAGCTATAAAAGACACGGGGAATCAGTTGGTAGCTGCTTATGATAAGTTTGACAGCGTGGGCATCATGGATAGTTATTTCCCGAATTGTTCTTTTTTCACGGAGATGGAGTTGTTCGATCGTCATTGTTCAAAATTGAAGAAGACAGACGAACGGGTGGACATGGTATCAATCTGTACGCCGAATTATTTGCACGATGCTCATATCCGTTATGGTTTGCGTTTGGGGGCTGATGTGATTTGCGAGAAACCATTGGTATTGAATCCTTGGAATATAGATGCATTGGAGGACGTGGAGAAAGAGACTGGACATAAAGGGTACACGATCCTGCAACTGCGTTTACATGAGTCAATAAAAGCTCTGAAAAAGAAGATCGAGGAAGGACCGAAAGACAAGGTGTATGACGTGGATTTGACTTATATTACTTCTCGTGGAAATTGGTATTACACGAGTTGGAAAGGGGACGAGCGGAAGAGTGGGGGTGTCGCCACGAATATCGGTGTCCATTTTTATGATATGTTGTCATGGATTTTTGGTCCGGTAAAGGAGAATATCGTGCATGTGATGACTCACGACCGAGTCGCCGGTTTCTTGGGATTGGAAAAGGCTCGTGTACGTTATTTTTTGAGTATAAATGTTGACAATTTGCCGGAAAATGCCGTGCAAGGGGAGAAAAGAACCTATCGTTCTATCCGTATTGAGGGGGAGGAATTTGAATTTAGTCAAGGATTCACAGAACTACATACCGAGAGTTATCGGAAAATTTTGGCAGGAGAAGGGTTCCGTATAGAAGAAGCCCGTAATTGTATCGGGATTGTTCATGATATTCGACACGCAACCCCAATTGGTTTAAAAGGGGATTATCATCCCTTGGCAAAATTACCATTGGTAAAACATCCTTTCGGTTGGGGAAGGTGATAAAAACTAAAAGATAAAAGTTAAAAACTAAAAGATAAGAATTAGAAGATAAAAAACTAAGGGTAAAAACTAAAAATAAAGGGAAAATGAAGATTATTGATAATGGGTTGTTAGATGAGGTTTCTCGGCAAGCTACAGAGAGTCCGCGTTTGAGGATGAATTATAATTTTCACGATACGTTGGAGGCAAATGCTCAACGCTTGTTGAATGCTCTGGAGCCGGGGACTGAATTACCTGTGCATAGACATTGTTTTACTGCAGAGACTTATATTGTGTTGCGCGGTGAAATTAACGTGTTTTTTTATGATGATGACAAGCGGGTGACCGAGTCCGTGACCTTGAATCCGTTGAAAGGTGAATATGGTATTCATATACCTGCCGGGCAATGGCACACGTTGGAAGTCGTGGAGAAAGGAACCGTGATTTTTGAAGTGAAAGATGGACCGTACCGTCCGTTGGGGCCGGAAGATAGACTTGATTAATTTTAGATTTATGATTTTAGATTTTAGTCGCACGAGCGTTCGCTTTGGACGAGTTACAGATTCTTTCTCCTCTAAATTCTAAACTCTACATTTTAAATTATTGTGTATGTATAATAAGTTACTAAATAAAAAGGCAAAGTTGGCATTAGTCGGGTTGGGGTATGTCGGGTTACCGATAGCATTGGAGTTTGCCAAGAAGATTTCCGTGATCGGTTTTGATATTAATGAGGAACGGTTGGCAAAGATGCGAGAGAAAATTGATCCGTGTAATGAGTTGGAGCCGAAAGCATTTGAGAATAGCGATATTTATTTTACTTCTTCCGTGGATGAGTTACGGGAAGCGTCGTTTTTTATCGTGGCGGTTCCGACCCCGATAGATAAGTTTAATCAACCGGATTTGAAACCCCTGCTGGCGGCATCCCGCACGGTAGGAATGGCCTTAAAGAAGGGAGATTACGTGGTTTATGAATCTACGGTTTATCCGGGCTGTACGGAAGAAGATTGTGTCCCGGTGTTGGAAGAGGTGTCCGGACTGAAAGTTGGAATTGATTTTAAGATCGGGTATTCTCCGGAACGTATTAATCCGGGCGACAAGGTTCATACGTTGGCTAACACGGTAAAGATTGTTTCAGGATGTGATGCAGAGACCTTGGAAACGGTGGCTAAGGTTTACGAGTTAGTAGTGAAACCGGGAGTACATCGGGCTCCGAATATTAAGGTGGCCGAGGCTGGGAAGATTATTGAAAATACACAACGGGATGTGAATATAGCTCTGATGAACGAGTTATCCATTATTTTCAGCCGTATTGGTATCAACACGTATGACGTACTGGAGGCTGCGGGGACGAAATGGAATTTCCTGAAGTTTTATCCCGGCTTAGTGGGAGGACATTGCATCGGGGTAGATCCATATTACTTGGTGCATAAGGCAAAAGAGTTGAAGTATCATCCGCAAATGATTAATGCCGGGCGGTTTGTAAATGATTCGATGGGAGGATATATAGCCAAGAAGATTGTGAAGAAGATGATCGGGATGGGAAAGAATATCTTGGGCGCTCGAGTGTTGGTTATGGGGGTTACGTTTAAAGAGAATGTATCGGATATTCGGAATTCGAAAGTCGTGGATATAGTGAACGAATTGAAAGATTTTGGCGTGGATGTAGATGTCACAGACCCGAATGCAGATTCCGAAGAAGTGATGCACGAATACGGTTTTAAGTTGATTGAGAAACCACGGGCAAATTATGATGCAGTTATCGTGGCAGTAGCGCATAAGGAGTACATGGATCTGGATGAGGGGTATTTCCGGGGATTGACATACGAACACGCTGTATTAGGAGATATAAAAGGAATTTACAGGGGGAAAATTCACTTGATGAAATACTGGAGCCTATAAATAAAATAATAACTTTGCGTCAGAATTTAATGATATGAAAGGAATTGTATTAGCCGGTGGATCCGGGACCAGGTTATATCCAATTACGAAAGGCGTATCAAAGCAGTTATTGCCGATATATGATAAGCCGATGGTATATTATCCCATTTCAGTATTGATGCTGGCGGGAATCAAGGATATTTTAATTATTTCAACCCCGCAAGATTTGCCGGGTTTCGAGCGTTTACTCGGTGATGGCTCCGATTACGGGGTTCATTTCACGTATGCAGAACAACCTAGCCCGGATGGGTTAGCACAGGCATTTATTATCGGGGAAGAGTTTATCGGAAATGATTCGGTTTGCTTGGTGTTGGGGGATAATATTTTTTATGGACAACATTTTACAGGAATGTTGTTAGATGCCGTGAGAGCCGCAGAAGGAGAGGATAAAGCAACTGTTTTCGGTTATTGGGTAAATGATCCGGAGCGTTACGGGGTGGCCGAATTCGATCAAGACGGGAATGTGCTGAGTATTGAAGAAAAACCGAAGAGTCCGAAATCGAATTATGCCGTGGTCGGGTTGTATTTTTATCCGAACGAAGTGGTGCGTGTTGCTAAAGAGATAAAACCGTCTGCTCGCGGGGAGTTGGAAATTACTTCTGTGAATCAGACCTTTTTGGAGGCTGGCGATTTAAAAGTTCAGTTATTAGGACGTGGATTTGCTTGGTTGGATACGGGGACTCATGATTCATTGGCTGAGGCCTCTAACTTTGTGGAAGTTATCGAAAAACGTCAAGGATTAAAGATCGCTTGTCTTGAGGAGATTGCCTATATGAAGGGATGGATTGATGCGGATCGGTTGAGGGCAGTAGCGCAACCGATGATCAAAAACCAGTATGGACAGTATTTATTGAAATTACTGCAGTAATTTCAATAAGTTGCAGGTTGGCAGGTTACAGGTTATTTACAGGTTATAAATCGTTTATGGGGACGGTTAGGTGTTTTGAGGATTTTAAGATTTGGCAGGATGCCCGTTTGTTGGTAAATCAGGTTTACTTGTACACTGCAGGAGTGAAGGATTATGGGTTTAATGATCAGGTTAGAAGGACGGTGGTTTCGGTGATGAATAATATTGCGGAGGGGTATGAGGCTGGTGGTAATGTGATGTTTAAGAAGTTTTTGCAAATATCGAGGGGAAGTTGTGGTGAAGTTCGGAGTATGCTGTATTTGGCTAAGGATTTGAAATATATAGACGAAATAAAAGTAAACGGGTTATTGTCCGATTGTATGGTTTTATCTAAAGGTATCAGTAAATTAATTACTTATTTGGATTCCACAACCAGCAACTTGTAACCTGCAAACTTGAAACTAAATTTTGAAGAATGAAAAATTTATTAATCACTGGCGGAGCCGGGTTTATCGGTTCGCATCTGGTTCGGCTAATGGTAAACAAGTATCCGGAATATCGTATTGTCAATTTAGATAAGTTGACCTATGCGGGTAACCTAGCGAATTTGAAGGATATTGAGAACATGTCGAATTACAAGTTCGTGAAAGCGGATATTTGTGACTTTGAGAAAATGCGTGAGGTTTTTGCTGAATATGAAATAGATGGGGTAATCCATTTGGCAGCAGAAAGTCACGTGGATCGATCTATTAAAGATCCGTTTTCTTTTGCCCAGACAAACGTAATGGGAACGTTAAGTTTGTTGCAAGCTGCTAAATTGGCTTGGGAGGGTAATTTTGACGGAAAATTGTTTTATCATGTTTCAACGGATGAAGTGTATGGTTCTTTGCAACCAGATGGAGGTTTCTTTTTGGAGACCACAAAATATGATCCTCATTCTCCCTATTCGGCGTCGAAAGCCTCTTCCGATCATTTCGTGAGAGCTTATCATGATACTTACGGTTTACCCGTGAAAATTTCTAATTGTTCTAATAATTACGGAACTTACCAGTTCCCGGAGAAATTAATCCCGTTGTTTATAAACAATATTCGTCATAATAAACCACTTCCGGTGTATGGAACGGGAGAGAATGTGAGGGATTGGTTGTTCGTGGAGGATCATGCACGGGCAATTGATTTGATATTCCATAAAGGTAAAGTGGGGGACACCTACAATATAGGCGGGTTTAACGAATGGAAAAATATTGATCTGATTAAGGTCATGATCAAGGTTACTGATCGTTTATTAGGCCGTCCGGAAGGAACTTCCGAGAAGCTGATCACGTATGTAACAGACCGGGCCGGGCACGATTTGCGTTACGCTATTGATTCCACTAAATTACATGAAGAGTTGGGTTGGGAGCCTTCCTTGCAGTTCGAGGAGGGGATTGAAAAAACGGTAAAATGGTATTTGGAAAATCAGGATTGGTTGGATAACGTGACGAGTGGGGAATACATGAAATATTACGAATCAATGTATAATCTGTAAATTGAAGTATGAAATTGTACCACTAGGTACAATTTCATACTTCAATTTTCAATTTTCAATTATAATGAAGGTTATTGAGACTGAAATAGAAGGTGTTTTTATACTTGAACCGCAGGTGTTCGGTGATGATCGGGGATATTTCTTCGAAAGTTTTTCTTTAAAACATTTTGAAGAGAAGGTAAGTAGAACGGTGTTTGTGCAGGATAATGAATCTAAATCTAAATATGGTGTTTTACGGGGTTTGCATTATCAATTACCTCCATATACGCAGGCGAAACTGGTGAGAGTGGTGAAAGGTCGAGTTTTGGATGTTGCCGTGGATATTCGTAAAGGTTCACCGACTTTTGGGAAGTATGTTGCCGTGGAGCTGAGTGAAGAGAATAAATTGCAGTTGTTCTTATCGAAGGGATTTGCTCATGGATTTGCGGTTTTGAGTGAGGAAGCGATATTTCAGTACAAGTGTGACGAGTATTACGCTCCGGATTATGAAGGGGCGATTTGTTACGACGATCCGGATTTAGGAATAGATTGGAGATTGCCGTTAAAGGATATTATATTGTCGGAGAAGGATAAAAAGCATCCGAGGTTGCGGGATGCGATATTGTTGTAAAAAGGAATTAAATGAAAAATTATTTATTGGGACCAAATGGATTAGCTACCAAGATTGTACACACGAGATACCTGAGTCGCTGGATCGTGATGGGAATTGACGTTGTGCTTTCAACTTTGGTAACGGTTTTTGCTTACTGGCTTATCCGGTTTGTCAGGGAAGAACTTGTTGTTTGGTCGTGGGTTGCATATTTGGCATTATTGGCGGCGGTCATTAGTGCTTTGGCGTTTGCCATATTACATGCTCATCGTGTCGTGATGCGTTTCACCACATTACGGGAAACTTGGCGTTTGGGGATAGCGATGGCTTTGAAAGTGATTATTCTTTACCCTTTGATTCATGTATTCTACCCGCAGGTATCTAATGAGAGATTGATTTTAGGGGCTTTGTTGGACATGATGACAACTACCGTAGTGTTGGTTTCCGTGCGAGTGGTGTTAGTGAGCTTGTATGACTTTTTGAAAATTCGTTTGCATGGAGAACAAAAGCGGGTGTTGATCTTCGGGATGGATGATTGTTCTGCCTCCCTCAGTACGGCAGTTTCTAACAGTTTTCTGCCATCTTACAAGGTAACGGGGTATTTGACTATCGGAAAAAGATATAAGCATTACCGGTTATCCGGTGAATCGGTATATTTTATCACGGGAGAAGAAGGATTTAACCGGTTGGTAAAGCGTTTACGGGTTGATGGAATCGTGTTCCCGAATTATCGGACCGCTCAGGAGGAACAAAAACGATTAGTGCGTTATTGTCAGAAATTGGAGTTGGAAATGTTGGTATTGCCTTCCGTGGAGGAGATGAGTGATGGGCAGTTGCCACGCCCGCAAATGAAGGAAATCCGTTTGGAAGAATTGCTTGGGCGTGACGAGATAAAGATTAGCATGAAGGAGATTGCGGAAGGATTGGAAGGAAAAGTTGTCATGGTAACAGGTGCTGCAGGTTCTATCGGGAGTGAGTTATGTCGTCAATTGACACGTTTCAATATCAAGCAATTGATATTTCTGGATTCGGCTGAAACTCCAATGCATAATATCCAGTTGGAATTTACGGATAAGTTTCCGAAGACTCCTTTTGTGCCTGTGATTGGGGACGTGAGATCTCTTGATCGAATGGATTTTGTGTTCCGTAATTATCATCCTCAAGTGGTATTCCATGCGGCAGCTTACAAGCACGTGCCCTTGATGGAATCGAATCCTTGTGAAGCCGTGCGGGTGAACGTGTTTGGGACGATGAATGTTGCGGATCATGCCGTGAAATATGGGGTGGAGCGTTTTGTTATGGTTTCCACGGATAAGGCGGTTAACCCGACGAATATCATGGGGGCCTCCAAGCGCTTGGCCGAGATATACGTACAAAGTTTAAGTGTGGCCATTCGGGATGGTTTGCAAGTAGGAACCACCCGTTTTATCACTACTCGTTTTGGGAACGTGTTAGGATCTAACGGTTCGGTAATTCCGAGATTCCGGGAACAGATTCGCAACGGGGGACCTGTTACGGTGACTCATCCGGATATTATTCGTTATTTCATGACGATCCCGGAAGCTTGTCGTTTGGTGATGGAAGCCGGAACGATGGGTATGGGAGGTGAGATTTATATTTTCGAGATGGGACGTCCCGTGAAGATTGCCGATATGGCAAGACGGATGATTGAATTATCGGGATTTGATCCGGATAAGGAGATTTCCATTATCTACACGGGGTTAAGACCCGGAGAGAAACTATACGAAGAGTTGTTAAGTAACAAGGAGAACACCTTGCCGACAGCTCATAACAAAATTAGGGTAGCGAAAGTCCGGGAATATAATTATTTTGATGTCGTAAATGAATTGAATAAATTGAATGAATTGGCTGCTAGGGTAAATATCCCGGATATGGTGAAGATGATGAAGGATATTGTACCTGAGTTTGTCAGTCGAAATTCTGAATTCGAAAAATATGATAAAGAATCCGTAAGTTCATAAGGAGTCTAAAGTGTGTGGGGTTTGAGGAGAGAAATCATAAATTTAAAATCATAAATCTAAAATTATATATGGCTAATATATTGATCACGGGTGCGAATGGACAATTAGGTACGGAGCTGAGAAATCGTAGCTTTTCTTTGCTGGATGACGTGTTTTACACGGATGTTGAAGAATTGGATATAACGAATTTTAAGGCGATCTGTGCCTTTATTGAGACACATGATATTGACACGATCATTAATTGTGCCGCATACACGGCTGTCGACCAAGCGGAAGACGATGAGGAAAAAGCGATGAAATTGAATCGTGATGCCGTGGCTAACTTGGCCAATGCTGCCGTGAAATTGGATTGTCTGCTGGTTCATATCTCGACAGATTACGTGTTTGACGGGACATCGGATCATCCTTACACGGAAAAAGATGCTACAAATCCGCAGAGCGTGTACGGGAGAACAAAATTGGAAGGAGAACAGGCAATCAAAAAATCGGGATGTCTGTATATTATTATCCGTACGGCTTGGCTGTATTCCGGGTATGGACATAATTTTGTTAAAACAATATCCCGTTTGGCTTCTGAGCGGGACGAGTTGAACGTGGTGAGCGATCAGTGGGGAACGCCGACTTATGCGGGGGATCTGGCCGAGGCTATTATTAGCATTATGGAACGGGATGATCTCCCGGAATTGGAGGGTGTGTATCACTTTACGAACGAAGGAGCTTGTACGTGGTATGATTTTGCCAAAGAAATCGTGGCTCTTACAGGGGCAAATTGTAAAGTGAACCCAGTGACAACAGAGGAATATCCTTCTAAAGTAAAAAGACCTGCTTATTCGATTTTGGATAAGACAAAAATTAAGGAGACTTTCAATTTGGAGATCCGGGATTGGAGAGAAGCATTAAAAAGTTGCATGGCAACTTTTTAACGTGTATCTTTGCGGGCGTTTTTAGAAAAAGATAAATAATGATTACAGTTTCGGATTTAGAGATTCAGTTTGGGAAGAGAACTTTGTTCCGGGATGTGAATTTGAAGTTTACACCGGGGAATTGTTATGGCGTAATAGGTGCTAATGGTGCCGGGAAATCTACGTTCTTGAGAATATTGAGTGGCGATTTGGAGCCAACGCGAGGAACCGTGATGTTCGGACCGGGAGAACGGTTGTCGGTATTGAAACAGGACCACTTTGCTTATGACGAGTGTACGGTTTTGGATACCGTGTTACAGGGACACTCCTCTTTGTGGAAAGTGATGCAGGAGAAGAATGCGATCTACATGAAGGAGGATTTCTCGGATGAGGATGGGATTCGGGCTGCCGAACTGGAAGAGCAGTTTGCCGGGATGGACGGATGGAATGCGGAGAGTGATGCGGCGAACTTGTTGAGTGGATTAGGTATCAAGGAAGATTTGCATTATTCCTTGATGAAAGATATAAGTGGTAAGCAGAAAGTACGGGTTTTGTTGGCTCAGGCCTTGTTCGGGAAGCCGGATAACTTGCTATTGGACGAGCCCACGAATGATTTGGATTTGGAGACGGTTATGTGGTTGGAAAATTATCTGGCCAATTACGAGAACACGGTCTTAGTGGTATCGCATGATCGGCATTTTCTGGATTCCGTGTGTACACATTCGGTAGATATTGATTTTGGTAAGATTCAGTTATTTGCCGGTAACTATAGTTTCTGGTATGAGTCGAGCCAGTTAGCTTTGCGTCAGGCTCAGGCTAAGAATAAAAAGGCGGAGGAGAAGAAGAAAGAGTTACAGGAGTTTATTTCCCGCTTTAGTGCTAACGTGGCAAAGTCAAAGCAAACCACGAGCCGTAAGAAAATGTTAGAGAAATTGAATGTAGAGGAGATTTTACCTTCTACCCGGAAATACCCCGGGATTATCTTTACCCCGGAACGGGAAGTGGGTGACCGGATTTTGGATGTTCGTAATTTGAGTAAATCTATCGAAGGACAGACCTTATTCCGTGATGTGGAGTTTACTGTAGAGAAAGGGGATAAAATTGCCTTTTTGTCACGTGATCCGAGAGCGATGACAGCCTTGTTGGAGATCCTTACAGGGAATGAAAAACCGGATACTGGTAGTTTTACGTGGGGAGTAACAATCACAAATGCCTATCTTCCATTGGATAATTCAGCTTATTTCCAGACGGATATGACTTTGGTAGAGTGGTTAGGACAGTACTCGGCAGACACAAGTGAAACGTTTTTAAGAGGGTTCCTCGGGAAAATGTTATTTTCCGGGGAGGACATCTATAAGCGGGTGAAAGTTTTATCTGGGGGAGAGAAGATGCGTTGTATGATAGCCAAGATGATGTTGACAAATGCGAATGTCTTGTTATTGGATTCTCCGGCGAATCACTTGGATTTGGAATCCATTCAGGCTTTTAATAATACATTGGTGGCGTTTAAAGGAATCGTTTTAATGAATTCTCATGACCATGAGATTATCCAAACCGTTTGTAACCGGATCATAGAATTGACACCTAACGGGATGATAGACAAGCGAATGGATTTCGATGATTATATCACGAGTGATAAGATTAAAGAGCAATTGAATCAGATGTACTGATATTCGTTCTAATTGTCTCTGTAAATATAAATATTCGGAAATCACACTAATTAGTGTGATTTCCGAATATTTTTTTATATGTTTGTATAAATAATAGAGGTGAATTATGAAGTGTGTATTAGTGACTGGCGGAGCAGGTTTTTTGGGATCGCATTTGTGTGATCGATTGATAAAATCAGGTAATTATGTGATTTGTTTAGACAATTTTTTTACCGGTTCGAAAGAAAATATTCAGCATTTGGTAGGTAATCCTAATTTTGAATTGGAGGAACGGGATATTATCTGGCCTTATATGAAGGGAGTGGATGAGATTTATAATCTGGCTTGTCCGGCATCTCCGGTACACTATCAATATGACCCGATAAAAACTATAAATACCTCTGTTTTTGGTGCGGTAAATATGTTGGAATTGGCGAAAGGGGTTAAGGCAAAGTTGTTACAGGGGTCTACGAGTGAGGTTTATGGTGATCCAGTGAAACATCCGCAAACTGAAGAATACTGGGGAAACGTGAATCCTATCGGTCTGCGTTCTTGTTATGATGAAGGAAAGAGATGTGCGGAGACATTGTGCATGGATTATCACCGTCAGGCCGGGGTTGTGGTGAAAATTATTCGTATATTTAATACTTACGGACCTCGTATGGCTCAGAATGATGGGCGGGTGGTATCGAATTTTATCGTGAATGCTTTACAAGGAAAAGATATTGAGATTTATGGTGATGGAACCCAGACACGAAGTTTTCAATACGTGGATGATTTAATCGATGGTATGATTAGAATGATGGCCACGGAGGATAATTTTACCGGTCCAGTGAATCTTGGTAATCCCGGGGAATTCACGATGTTGGAACTGGCAAATTTGGTATTGGAATTGACAGGGTCAAAGTCCCGAATCGTGTTTGGAACACTCCCGGAAGATGATCCTAGAAAGCGCAGACCGGATATAACGTTAGCTAGAATGAAGTTAAGCTGGCAGCCGATGATCCCTTTGCGGGATGGGTTGTTGAAAACAATAGATTATTTTAAGTCTCAATTGTAATTGTTATCCTCTTTTCGCTTTTTCCCAAGTTCCTTTACCCTTGTGTTTTTTCAGATAGAAAAGTGCTTTCAACACGTTTAAATTCATGAACATGAAGTAGTAAGGAATAAATAGAATCTTTATTTTTATCTGTTTTTGGGCCATAATAGCCCCGAGCCAAGCTAGAACGTAAAAGATAATTTGTAGGATGAGTATGATCTTGTAAAGGGATGCTCCCTGTACAATGACGAGAATCAAATTCAACGGGAATAGTAGGAATAATAGAGCAGGCGTAACCGACCAGCGTAGTACCCGGTGTGATATATATTGAAAGGAGAGGGTGCCATATTTGAATAGGTTGAGTAGTTCTTTTAGCCGAGCGATAGATTGTAAGCCCCCTGCTGCAATGCGTACTTTGCGTTTTTGTTCTTCGTGCATATCCATGGAGCCGGATTCAATAGCGTAGGCCTTGTCGCAATAAGCAATTTTATAACCTTGCATGGCAATTCGTAGCGAGAGAATAAAATCATCCAGTAAAGTGTCTTCGGGCATGGGGGTGAATAATTCCGTACGGATGGCGAATAATTCCCCTGCAGCTCCTACTGCCGAGTACAACTTGGAATCCCACGCTTTTAATTTTGATTCGTAGCGCCAGTAAAAACCTTCTCCACTTGAAGCTGCGTTGTCTTTATCCTTGTTTTCTATACGCTTTTCTCCGGCCACGCACCCCGTTTTAGGATTGGTGAAACAAGTCATAATTTCTTTTATCGACTCCGTGTTGAGCATCGTGTTGGCATCCGTGAAAATCGTGTATGATGTTTTAATAAATGACATTGCCCGGTTCAGGGCTGCCGTCTTTCCTCTGCGCTCGGGGGAAAAGAGAACCGTTACGTTCGGGTATGTGGCCAATAACATATTTGTAGAATCGGTGGAACCGTCGGTAACCCAGATCACGTGTAACTTGTCTTTCGGGTAATCGAGAGTCGCACAGTTATCCATTTTTGATTTGATGATCTTTTCTTCGTTGTAAGCTGCTATAAGTAGCGTAACATCGGGAAGAGCTTCCGGAAGTGTTAACGGCTGTTCCGGGTGGAGTTTTTCTTTGATTTTGACAAGGAGGTATAATAGGATTCCGTACCCGATGTATGTGTAGAATACGATAATAATGGAAATCCAGAATAGGTATTGAAGAAATTGTGTCATAATTGTTATTTTAGATAGAATTCACTGATAACCGGGTTGTGATCGCTCCATTCTTTTTCCGGTGAGTAATAGTCTGTACATTTAAACTCTTTAGAATAAAGGATAAAGTCAATGCGTAACAGGTGGTGTATTCCCCGGAAGGTATAGGCGTATCCGTTACCTCGTGTTTTGAAACTGTCCTTTAAGTTTCCCTTGATATGTTGATAAGTGTAGGATGAAGGGGTGTCATTAAAATCTCCACAGACGATTGTGGGAATTCGTGTCGTGTCAATAACTTGTCTTACAATTTGAGCCTGCGTGGCTCTGATCTTGAAATTTAGGGCTAATTCTTGTGATATATCCGTTACGACGTCTTCTACTTGTTGTATGTCTGCATTTTGTAGTGCGGGATCATCTAGTAATTTCCGTTTCCTGCTGAAATTTGTTGTTTGTAAGTGACAACTGATTATTCTTGTCGTTGTTTCCCCGGTTTGAATATCAACCCACATGGCATCATTTGTTTGGGAATCAAGAGGTATTTTCCCGAATCGCAAAATAGGGTATTTACTAAAAATTCCCGTTCCCAAGGTTGTGGAACCGGGTAAGTAAGTTATTGCATGATGGGGGCAGTTTAACAAATGGGAAAGAGTGTCTGCGTTGATCTTGGTGTTTTCCCGGTATTCTTGGAAACAGATAATGTTAGTCTCGTTATTTTTTAGAAATTCCGAAATATAGTATTGGGTTTCCAAATGTTCCCATGATTTGAATTTTCCCACGTTATAGCTGGCTATGCGTAGGGGAAGTTTTCCATCTGGTAATTCGGAAGATGATAGTGTCATTTGAAAGATTGACGTGATATAACCGCTATTTAGTAAAATGGCGACGATGGGTATGATTACCCACCATTTTTTTCTAATGATCCAGTAAACGAGAATTAGTAAATTTATAATCAGAACAACAGGAGTGGCTAACCCGATGAACGTGATAAATATTGATTCATTGGGGTTTGTTTGCCCGGCCATGTATGCGATGAGGCTAAATCCAGCCGTAACGAAACTAATCGGGACCATTAAGAGTGAGAAGAAATATCTGAGAGCTGCCATAGAAGTCTTATCTTGATGTTGTTTTTAATTTTACTTTCATTATAATCGGGTTGTGGTCACTCCATGGAAGATGGGGTGAATCGTACACTAATCCAGTGAAAGATTTGTCGTAACTGATAAAATCTATTCGTAACAATCCTTTAATCCCGTTGAATGAATGTCCATATCCTTTCCCTCGATCTCGAAAACCGTCTGTTAAGTTATTTCCTGCAATATGGTTATAGGCAAAGGACACGGGCGTGTCGTTAAAATCTCCGCATACAATGACGGGGTAACGAGTTGTGTCAATGATGTTTCGAACTTGTATAGCTTGATTGGCACGAATGACAAAGTTGTCTTTTAGTTGTTCCACGATGTTCACGAGTGTCCGGGCTTGACCTTTCCAGTCTTTAACGCTTTTATATTCTTCATATTTTTTACCATTAATACTGACATCTGTTGTTTGTAAGTGGTTATTGAATACACGGATGGTATCTTTTCCGATTAAGATGTCTGCCCACATACTATTGTTCTTTTCGGAATTAAAATTGATTTCACCGTATCGAATTATGGGATAATGACTATATATACTGATTCCAAAATTGGCCCATGCCGTTTGTCTGTTAAAAAACACACATCGATTGGGAAGTCCGAATTTTTGTTGAATGGTGATGCTATCCAGATGTGATTCTTCACAATGTTCTTGGATACATAAAATATCAATGTGATTGTCTTCTACTAATTTTTTTATATTATATTTTATATTTCGTGCGATCCAGTAAAAACCTTCAACATTATAGCTAGCAATGGTGATTTCATCTTTTGGAACATAGGGAATATCTTGTTTCCAAGGTGATTGGAACATTCCTGAAAAGAATTGATGATTACTGATGATTGTGATAAATGGTAATATAATCCACCATTTTTTATGGATCCCCCAAAATACTAGGAGATATAAATTGACTAATATAATTCCCGGCATGAATAGACCAGATAACGCAGGAATCCACCATTTATCAGGATTGATACATGGTGCGAAAATTCCACATGCGCCCAAGAATGTCATTCCTAGGGTTGCTGGTTTCATTAACAGGTAAAAGAAAAACCTTAGTGCGGCCATTTCTCTTTATTAGGGATAAATTTATTAGTATATAATGTGGCAAAGTTAGCAATATTGTTGTTGTTTGGATTTATTTTATCTTTTTTCTGCATCTCATCAAGTACCTTTTTCATTTGGTTATTCCATGAAAGATGTCGAATCGAATTTCTTATTTCTAAAGGCGTGATATGTAATTGATTGTAAAAATTGAGTATTTGCTTTATGTCCACAGCTTCCTCGTTTGCGGGAATTTTCATGATATAAGGCATATTTTCAAAATCTTCGTCTATTTCTGAATAGATGAACGGAATGCCTCTAGCTGCATATTCTCTGTTTTTAAGCGTTTTAATATTTGTGATTCCACTACGATGGCGTCCCAAACTACCGATTCCGAAATCGCATAGTTCAAAAAGAAGGTCAAGCATTTGTCCAGCTTGCCGTCCATGCAGGATAACATAGGCTGCTAGGTGATTCTCTTTGATGATAGACATATATTCTTCACGTTCTCTAGGACTAAAAAAATCTCCAATAATATGAAAATACACTTTGTATTGGGGAGAATGAATGTAGTAATTAGCAAGGCCCTTCAACAAGCGGTCAAATCCGTGCCAATAGTGAATCTCGGCTACCCCGATTAAATGAATTTCTTGTGAAGTGTCGTTTGCTTCTTGTTTTACGGGGATGTCATTGAAATCAATCCCATTAGAGATTTGGAGTGTTGGGATTCCGAATATCGTTTTGTAATTGGAAAAGGTGATGATTTGATCCAGATATTTAGCAAGTTGTTTCCTAAAACATTTGTCGATAAGTAGTTGTATTTTCCCTTTGGATAGAATGTATTCTTGATCGTACGGATACGTGGGAATTTCCATAACCACGTGGATTCCGGCCTTTTTTATTTTACGTACTAGCCTAATCGTAAATGGATTGGCATTGTGGTCAGAGCGAATATATACCAGATCAATTTGGTTTTTAATAATGTAGCGGAAGACCGAATTGAATTCAAAACGTTTGTATAGTTTTCCTTTTATACCATCTCCGTAATCTGCCAGAATCTCTTGATCCAGCATACGGTATTTTATTCCTTGTTTTTCCGATAAATAACAAAGATGAGTCTCCACCCCGTTAGCTTCGAGTGCTCGTACTTGATAGTGGATCTTTTTGCTAATTCCATTGGTGGCGTGAAAGCCATGGAACGTGAGAAATAATGCTTTCATGCTTTGAATTTAAGTAGTTTCACCAAATTGTATTCTTTTGTGATATGAATATAGGTTAGATCTATTCCTATAAAGACAACTGATTTTATGATCAAATTGATAAATAACGAATATGGAGTTATGAAAGGGGTAATTAAAAATAGTGTTAGAAATACGATACTACCGAGTAAGCTAGGGGAGAGAAATTGTTTCCCTAAATGAATGATGGAACGACGAAAGGTGATGTAATACATTTGGTAATAGCATTGAAGGAAACTGATTGAAAATGTGATCGTGATACACCAGGCTATGGCATCCAGTGTTTTGAAAATAAATAATCCGACGCATATACCTGCCACGTTGATGATTGATGAGAATAACCCACATAAAAATAGGCTCTTTGTGTCGTTGGATGCTTGGAAAATGGAGCCGGAGGTAGACATGATGATTTGTATTCCGACAGAAATAGATAATATTTGAAATATTGATACAGAGGGCATCCATTGTTCTCCGAATACGATCAATGTGATTTCACGTGCCGAGAACCAAAGGAAAACAGATAATGGCAACCCGATGAAAGCTAGTAAACGGATGATTTTTTCGTATGCACCTGCCAGATGATTTAAATCATGCTGATAGTCTGAAAAGATGGGGTGCATCACGGGAGTGATGACATGGGTGATATTTTGTAAAGGAAGCATCATCAGCCGATATGATTTTTCGTAATATCCCAAGGGTGACATTCCCATGTATTTCCCGATAAGGAGCTTATCGACATTTCGACTAAAATAGTTGATGATATTGAACATGAACTGATAAGCCGAGAATTTGAATATTTTCCGGATAGAAGGGATGCCCCAGGTCATTTCCAGTGTTTGAGGATATTTTTGATAAGATATGATAAATAATAGGATACTGGAAAGAATGGGATTTATAATTAAAGCATAAAGTCCTGCCCCACCAAGAGCTGCCAGAATAGCGATTATACCTCCGCTTACTTGCACACCAAGACTTCTCCATGCGAGAAATTTGAAAGCTTTCGCTTTATACAATAGGGCATTCGGGACAATGTTTGCTGATGCGAAGAAAAGATTTATAGCTAATAGCTGGGTGATCGTCTTCATGCTCGGTTCTTTGTAGAACAAGGAAATCGGCCATGAGCAAAGGAAAAATAATAGAGTTAAGATACACCCGCTCCATACCGTGAATGAAAATAATTGGTTAAGATCTTTTTGTTGAAGTTCCTTGTTTTGTATGATAGCCGCTCCTATTCCAAGGTCACTGAATATGCTGAAGAAAAAGGTGATAACCGTTACTACGGCCACGATACCGAATTTATCCGGGGATATTAATCTGGCAAGTACTCCTGTAATAATCAATGATATGAGAATACCTGAATATTTAGCAATGGCTGTATAAAAAACACCGGAGAGTAGCTCTTTTTTAATCGAACCCATAGAATTATCTTTTTAGTAGAGATTTGAAAAGTAACACGCAAATTGTTTTACAATTCACATATTTAGAGTAGTCCATTAGGGCGCATTTCGCAATGTAAAGACGTTGTTTTGCAGGTAGTTTGAAAGCATTTCGTATGGCAGCGTTGAGCATTTTAGATAAGTGATTATGAATGATTTCTCTTACTTCTGTTTGTGAATACGTGTAGTTTTTTAATTCATTTGCCACGGTAAAATATCCTTGGATATTCTTCATTGAAAATGGACGGGTGGTGATAGAGTTTTTTCTTACTCGTCTTTTGAAAAAAGTTCGTTGAATATATTTTACTCGTGTAGCGTTTAAATATAACAGAGCCGTGTATAATTCATCTTCATGGATAATGTGGGGATAAAATCGAATGGCATTTTTTTGTAGGAAACTTAAACGGGTAAAACAGAGACAAACTGATGTTCGAAAATTGCCTGTGTCATCTTGTATTTTTAATAGTTCAATTCCAGTCCAAATTTTGTTCTCAGTCTGTAGATTGCGTTGATATCGATATTTTCTGAGAGTAGAATCCTCTTCACAGAAGGCCTCTGCATCGAAAAGGACAAAATCTAACTGTTCGTCAAGGCATTTTTGATAACATATTTCTAATGTATATTTTTCCAGAAGATCGTCACTATCCATAAAGTAAATAAATTCTCCCGATGCTTGCCCAAGTCCGATATTCCGGGCTACAGAAACTCCTTGATTTCTGTGGGCGAATACTTTTATTCGATGATCTTGTTCGGCTAATTCCGAGAGAATGGATAGACTATTATCCGTTGAGCCATCATCGACGGCAATAATTTCTATATCGTGTAATGTTTGCCCCAGTATAGATAGAATCGTTTGCCTTATATATAATTCTGTATTATACACGGGGATGATTACGCTTACTTTAACTGGTTTCATTGTATTTTGTTGTTTTCGTGTGTACTTCTCAAATTCCTTTGTGGAGGAGTGTTGTTCGGTTGTAAATGCTCTTCCAATGTTTGAAGTTTCCTGTTTTTGTGTAATGATTCGAGTAATTTTATCTTTATGATGTGGCTTATAGCATCACACGTCGCTTTTAGTTCATGATAAACACTGCGAGGCGGAAATAACTTTTCAACCATATTTCGATCCCATTTTTGTGTGAAAAATGGAAGATAATAATCATCTTGAGGATTCACGATAATATTGATTTCATCTTTCCATTCGTAGCGATTAATCATCAGATTCCCTTCTGTTAGTTTTAGTATTTTATATGGTAATGATTGATAGGGTAAGTAATTAAGAAATAGTTCTCCATAATTATTTATATAATTTCCGGGCATGAGTTCTTTTTTATATAAAACTAGTTTATCATTGATGTCAAGAATGACCCATTGATGTGATTCTTTCGGGAATAGAAATTCTCCTATGAGACTGGGAGTTTCAATGTATCCGCGTCGACTGACTCTGCAAATCTCTTGAATAAATAGTTTAGGGTTGTCTACATGCTCCAAAACCTGATTACAGATCACGTAGTCAAATTCTTTGTCTTTGAAGGGTAGGTGTTCTCCATCTGCATGTACAAAATATTGATGAGGGAAAATTTTTATATCTCCGCATCGGTGAGCATTATTATCTACATATTTATCAACAATAACATTAGAACGATAGAGGGGATTATGCCCAGAACCGATTTCTAATACCCGATCATGTTTGTGGATGGACAGGTCCCATCTGTCTTTGGGTGTACGAGTTCTCATTGGTTCATTGTTTTATTATTTGTATTTTCCCATACTCTTTTCTGAAAATTGTATTGTTTGATAATCTTGGCTGGGTTGCCTACAGCAACAGAATAATCGGGAATATTTTTGGTAACAACGCTTCCTGCACCAATTTGGCATCTTTTACCGATGTGAACTCCTGCAACAATGACAGCGTTAGCTCCGATATGAGATTCATCTTCGATAATAATCTCTTTTTTTACTAGTGGCTGTTCATTAGAATCTCGCTCCCCATCTTCATACCCATGGTTGAAACCTGAAATAAAAACATGTTGACCTAATCCGACTTTATCTCCCAGACGTACAGGACCTATAATGACAGAACCAATTCCGACACGGGCGTTATTCCCGATAATGACATGCCCGGCTCCATTGTTTATGGTTGTGAAGTCTTCGATAAGACTATTTTTACCTACAATAAACTGATTCCATGGAAATACATCAATGCGTGAGCTTCTTCTTCGAATGATTGCTCCTTTCCCTTTTTGGTGTATAAAAGGGTTTATAAAACATTTGATCCAAAAGCGGGGACGAGGATTAGTGGTAGGTGTGATTGACCACAGGATGAGTTTTCTAATGTGGTCGTTTCCTTTTATTATTGTTTTAAGTCTATCAATCATTATTTGGATATTTATCAATTTAATCTTTCGAGAATTGCCCCTCAATTTTTACTCCTTACTTTGTTCTAAAATTCTAATGATTTGTTGTTCTGCATTTGTTTTTATTTTGAATTCAACCCGTCGGGAACGTTTTTTGTTTTCCGTTTGATTCGGATTATAGATTAGATGACTGGAAGATAAACCGTTGGCGGTAAGTTTACTTTTAGTCCAGTGGAGTAGTCGTTCATCTTTTATCTGTGAAAGAACATACTCTAAAACCTTGCGAGTCCTGTCCTGTGAAAGTTCCATGTTGTTGAAATAAGCTTGATAAGGAGAGGATTCTCCAGTCCATTCGCTGGACGTGTGTCCTTCTATACGAATCTCTTCAATATCGTCCTTGTACTTGGGATCGGTTAGAATCTGTATGAACCGAGGAAAGAAGCTATCCAGTATGCTTTTGAAATGATCGTTTAACTCGGCACTTCCGACCTTAAATAGGATTTCGGGATTCTCAAAACGGATAGAAAGCGCTAAGGAATCGAATACGGCATTCCAGATTTGCAGATTCTTCGTAAACTCCTTTTTTAAATCGTTCGTGATTTCAACCTGTGTGGTTTCATAGGTTCGGGCGATAGAAGTTATTTTATTTTTTTCGAGATTCACACTTCTAATATACACGATAGAAATGAAAAGAAAGATCATCATAAGTACAGACATCAAGTCTGAAATTGACATCCATTGGTTTTCTTCTTTCAATGATTTGAATATTTTCATAATACACAATTATATATTCATTCCACGTCATTTGTTTTTTTGTACAGCGTATCGTGGTCTTGTGATAATTTCTTGATAATTGTCATTAACGTCTTGGTAAACTTTTCCAGTTCGGTTAATTCCCTTTCATACTTTTCTTCCATACGGTTTAATTGAGAACTCATTTGTTGTTCCGAGCCTTTGATAAATTCACCGAATGAGGTCACTTGCTCCATGAAAACATGATTTTGTTTCATGTTTAGATTATTGGATTTTCCCAAGAAGGTTTCGATGTTCTGTATTGTTTCTTGTAATTTAGAAAGAGTGTCTTGAAGTTGTTCCTGTATTGTCTGGTTAAATTCTTGGGAATGTATGATATGCTGTAATTGTTGTTCCAGTATATCGTATATCTTTAAAATGGTTTGATTAATTTGTTCTGAAATCCTATTGTCTAAATTGGATATAACCGATTGGAGAGAACTAGCCAGTGCTTCCGTGTTGAAATGTAATTCTCTGGCAACCATGTTTTGTAGATTGTCGTTCAAGGATTGAAAATTATTTTTGAGTTGTTCGTTTGAAAATTTAACCTCTTGAACCAATGCCAGTGTGGCTGTCGGTTGTGTATTTTTCTCGATATTTTCAAGTACTAGGAGTAATTGTTTGTCTGTGACCTCTTCTTCCTGTTCTTCTTCTTTTCTAATCCCGTAAAAAACGGGTACAAGCTTGAGTATTAACGAGGCTAACATACCTGCGATAGAAGTTAAAAAGGCTGTTTTTAATCCTTCCAATAATTGCGGAATAGATGAGTCAATTTGCTCGACACTGAAAACCCACAGGCCGTACATGATACCTCCAAAAGTTCCCAGTAATCCGAGACTGACCACCGTTGAACTTAATAATTGAGGATTAAACCATTTGCGCCCCAAGTATGGAAATAGAAATATGATCAACGAGCTGATAATAGATATATAATCATTCATAATCTTCTTTTTTAGTGTATAGATTCATATATTTTCAGTAATTGTTCTGCCGTGTGTTGCCAGGAAAACTGTTTACTTCTTTCCAAGCCGTATGCAATTTGTTGATCCCGGTAGGGAACGTCTGTTTCCAGTCTGAGCAATTCCTTGGCGATGGCATTAACGTCTAGCGGATTAACCAATATCACCCCGTCTCCTGCGATTTCCGGAATGGCAGAGGTGTTGGAAGTAATAACTGGAGTTCCACACGCCATGGCTTCCAAAAGAGGAATTCCAAAACTTTCCCGTAGGGAAGTGTAGAGGAAAGTCCGGGCACCATTATATATGGCGGGTAAATCAGAATGGGTGATATAGCCCGGAGAATAGAGCATATTTTTAATATTTTCGATACCCTCTTGTTTTAATATTTGATGGATGACTTCTTCTTTCAAGTCTGCAATTAACAGGGGTAATGGGTTGGCAGATTGTTGTACGTATACACTATACGCCTTTAACGTGCGTGGTGTATTTTTTTTAGGATCGGTATTTCCCAGAAAAAATAAATATTCTTTGGCAGGGATATATTTTTTCGTGGTGTCATAAACCGACTCTAACGGATGAAAACGTTTACTGAAACCATTGTGAATGGCGATAATTTGTTCTTCCGGCAGATGTAATGTTTCCCGAATCCGATGACATTCGAATTGGGACACGGTAATAATCTGTTTACACTTTTTCAGTATCCGGGGAACAACAAAACGACGATAGTACCATCCCATGTTTTGGTACATGGACTTATTATTGTGTACCCGTTTTTCTAAAAATATAATATCATGTAATGTGAGGATTAGTCGTGCCGGACAGAATAATGGAGCTGTGTTACTCGTGCAATGTACAATCTCCGGTTTTATTTTGCGAATGGCTAGTGGTAAGGCAACTTGTTCCCATAGCGGATAGGTCGGGCATTTTATTTCTATAATATGGAAGTTGGCTGATTCTTCCAGACAATGATCTTCTCCGGGGGCAACCAATATGTAATATTCATGAATATGATCTAGCTTTTGTAATTCCCGGATTGTTTCGAGAGCGACAAAATCCATCCCGTGTTTATTCGTGCGAAAAATGCGTTGTGCTTCAATGGCTATTTTCATAGGGTTCATTTTTATAAAGTTGAGGAACCATTCTTTTCCGTGTTCACGAACTTTTTGTTCATTCCCTTCATCCGGAATAAATTGACTACCATCATGATAAATAACAAGGGTAGTTTGTTGATTGATTTTTTGAACCGATCATCCACTAGTTTGTCCGGTATGGCGAGACACAACGTGACTCCCATGATAAGAAATAAAGCCCACCATTTCAAGGCAAGCGGCCAATCAATGATTTGCATGATACTTCCCATCACGATGATTCCTCCGAATAGGATAAGACGAGGTGGTAACATCCATTGGATCAGTTTATCACTGTAATCAATATTCCCGGACAAGATTGCTCGGGGAAGATCCTTGAAGACTCGTCCCCATTGAGCGAATTGTGTTGCCAACCAACGGCGGCGTTGGTTGTAAAATCCTTTTTCTCCTTGTGTCTTTTCATCGTATACGTACACTTCGTCCAGAAATTCAATAAATATTCTCTGTTTGAGTAATAAAACTTCTAATTCTTTATCTTCCCCTGTGGTGACGAGGTGTTTTACGTTGTCATGGAACCATTGATAGTTGAATATCATTCCCGAACCTATCAGGGCGGAGGATATGCCTAGTCTTACATGTCCACGTCGGAAAATGGAGTTGTTAACTTCTTCACTAAGACCATCAAGAACCGCAATGTCCGTGTTCCGATTCTTTGCCGTCCGGTGTGCTTGGATAGCCTGCACTCCGGCATCAAAGACTTTATTAATTTCTAATAAAAAATTTGTATCAACAATATTATCGGCATCCAGAATAACAACAGCATCAAATTCATCCCGTCCGAAGTGGTCCATGGCGAAATTCAGGGCTTTCGCTTTCGAACTATTTTCATAGTTTGCTTTGAGTAGCGTGATTGGGAGTTGAGCCAACCGTTCGTTCGTGGTTTCCTGCATGTGATCCGAGATGATAATTACTTTGTACAGCTCTTGTGGATAGTGTTGTTGTAGGAAAGACTCCACGACCGGAAGGATAACCCTATCCTCTTTATAAGCGGGGAACAGGATGGCGAATTTATGTTGTTTATTGGCTGTCGGGTAATATGATTTTCTTGTTCCTAGGGAGGCAAGAGAATAAATTAGTGGGTATGCAACGGCAATACTTGCAAGAATCCAACAAATATACTCGAATATGTATAATACTTCTTGAATATTCATATATTTTCTCTTTTATGTTTTAATAGAAAAAAATCCTTACTCCCGTCAAAAATGGCCTTTGCTTGCAATAATCTGCCGTGTAGTAGATGCATCATTATATTTTTAGGATTGGCCATTAAAAGCTGATATAGTATAGATATATAGAGTGTCCTTCCTTGTCGATTGCGCCATGCATATAACAAGCGATTCCGGGTGAGGTAATATGTTTTTAAAGGAGAATCTTTACCGGTACTGCGACTTTCTTTGTGGTATATGGTGCAACGAGGTTCGTACCATAACTGATATCCTTGTCTTGACATTTGTGTACACCAGTCCATTTCTTCGTAATAGAGGAAATAGATTTCCGGCATCCTCCCGACTTGTTCGACTACTTCTCGTTTTACCATCATGGCGGCTCCATGTAAATAACTCGTTTCTTGTGGTATGTCGAATTGTCCTTCATCCGTTTCGTTATACCCAATAGTCCGATTACGTAACGTGTATTTGCTTAAAGGAGTGAATCCAGAGAATTGTATGTGCTGGGGTGGAAAAGCAAACTTGATTTTTGGACTTACGGCACCTATTACCGAGGAGCTATACAATCTTTCGTATAGATACTTTAGATCGTTGGCCGTGACCAATGTATCATTATTTAGCAAGAATATCCCTTTTCCTTTGGCAGTCTGAATCCCCAAATTATTTCCTCCCGAAAAACCTACATTTTGTTCACTGCGAATGACGTGAACTTCCGGATATTTTTTTTGAAGAAGTAACGCTTCATTCTGAATAGAACCATTATCGACAACAATAAACTCGTACGAGCAATCTTGTGGGTATTGTTGTAGAGATTCTATTAGTTGGCAGGTTTCTTCCAAACCGTTATAATTAATAGTAATAATGGATATATCAGGTTGTTGGTTCATTCTGTGTTAACTCTTTATCGTAATAGGGTGCAATGAATAGGAATACAAATAGAATACAAATGAGGATACCGTTCGGGTAAGTCGTGATGTCATTGGCATAGGCCGCAACAAATACACCAGCCAGACCAGCTATAATGGAAAATAGAATATTCTTCAATTGTTTATCTTTGATGATAAACATGGCAATATAGGAAGCTCGTGTAAAAATGAGGACCAGCAAAGAAAGATAGAGAGATAATCCCACGATTCCGGTCTCCAGCCAATACATCGTAAGTAGGGAATCCGGGGGCAATTCGGATAATTTACTATTTATAGCAAAACGTTCCATGCGTCCCCCGCTTAGTCCCAATCCGACCCCGAAAGGCTTATCCCTCATTAGAGGAATCATTTTTTCCTTGTTGATCCCTCTGACTTTAAAAGAGGCATCTTCTTTATTGAAAGCGGAACGCATCCTGCGGATAATGGAGTTACTATTGCCTATATTGGTTTGGGTGAGAAATAAGATAATGACTATTAATATTCCTCCGGCAATGAATAGATTCTTGAAACTTCGACATAGTACTGCGTATGCGCATAACCCGACTAAAGGAACAGCAATGGCGCTACGGGTTCCGGAGATTAATAATCCGTAGGTAGAGGTAAGGGCAGTAAGCCAAAATAGATATTTTATCCAACGTGTTTTAACGAAAAAGCCTGAAATCCCGAATACGACTAGAGAAAGTCCCATTGTGATTCCAAAGTTTGCCGCATCCGATAGGAAGGAAAAGTAACGGACTCCGTAATGGATAATATGGGTTCTTGCTCCACCTTCTACAAACAACCAGTATAACTCGGCAGAGTCAAATCCATGACTTTTTTGCCAATATCCTTTTAAGGCTGCCAATATGGATAAGATAGCCCACAGGACTAATAGCCAATGAAAATGTTTGAATTGAGTAAAGAGGACGGGTATAATTATAGCACTTATCAACGGGAAAAGAGCATATCCATTTATGGCGATAAACCATGCGTCAGCCACCGCTAACGGGTTGAAAAGTTCAAATAAACAATAAAAGAACCATATACCCCATAAAGCGGTTAGCGCATTAAAGCCACGTCTCCATTCATATACTTGGAAGATGTTTTTTAAAAGAAGAAGACATCCGATCCCTAAAGTTAAACCGAGCATAATCATTCCGAATTTCAATGGAATATATCGGTCAATTCCAGTGATGACGTAGTTTATGACAAAAAAGACGTAAAAGTAATACTGTTTCTGGCAAAATTTGGCTGTAACCATGGCTATTGCCGGTAAACAGGCAAAAAGGAGGGCCGGGATAATTCCTCCTTTTAGTGTTAATAGGTATATAGCACTCAGACCGATGAAAAATGCGATCGCTGTAATATAGGACGAGCCATTTTTAATCATTACGGTGTTTATCTTTAGAGATTTGTGTTGTCTTGTCGTTTGCAGTTAGTCCTAATTGTGAAAGTTGATACAATAATTTGCGTAAAAAAGAATAAGGTGGCATTAAACCATTCACGTCTTCCGCCGCATCCCGTTTCGTGTAATTTAATACCAAAAACAGGGGTGCTTTATGACACATTTCTTTTGTCCGTTCAAATCGTTGTTGATCTGTATTTTTCCATGTACGTCTAGAATCTACAACTTGTAAATTTAGGCTGACATTTTGTAAGATATTGGCTGTTAATGCGGCTTCTTTTAACGAAGGATACTCTACGATAACGATTTTTTCCTTTAGGCTGTTCTTTTCCAAATCATCCGGGTCATTCATGTTCAAGGATTGAATAAAAGCTTGAGCATCTGTCTGTGGTTCATTTTGCCAGGATAATTGTGTTACGTCATATCCTCGTTCCATAAATTGTTGAGCCATTTGCTCCATGATATAGCTCTTTCCTTCTCCGGGTTCGTTACTGATTAAATTTATAATATTACTTTGATCAGGCTTAAAATAAGTCGTTGCGGAATTGCACAAGTTTTGTGCGGAAAGCGTGGTGTACACTTTATTGTATCTTCTGGCAGCAAGAGATAATTGGCGGGTGAAAGCTCCCAAAACCTTACATCCGGTCAATTGCTCTGCCTTGAAGAGATTGTGTAATGTATGATCCAGTATCTCAATAATCAAGAAGAAAAATATTGTGAATATTAATGTTGCTAAATAAGCTCCGATCGTTAGTAATTTGTGTTTACCAAGTGCGGAGGGAACTAAGGGGTAGTAGGGGGCGTTCATTAGTTTCAAACTGGCAGAATTCATTTGAATACTCTTCTGTTTTAATAAAGCTGTATTCAAGGCGTCAAGAATCGCTAAATATCTTCTTTCATTGATGTTTACCATACGTTCTTTACGTGTTAGGGTCGAACCGATAGGGGCAAAATGAATGTATTTTTGAGCCATATGAATCTTTCGTTTATTTAAAACGATTAATTCTGCCTGAGCCTTTTTATAGGCGAGAACTTGTTTCAACCACTCTTCGATCATGTTCTCGTTGGAAATTCCCTCTTTACTATATTTCAGATACCCTATTTTATGAACGGCTTCAGTTAAAGCCGTCTCGTTTTTGTCTAATTCACGCTGGAGAGAATCAATGGTTACTTTCGAAACAGCATCACTCGTGTAGTATTTTGCCATGGCCAGCTTTTCATTGATCTCGCTGATTTTGCTATTTAAAAGGATAAACGAATTATTGTTTTGAATAATTTCCGTGTATAATTGCATCCTTTTTTCGAGTTCCCGTTTTAAACTATCAGTTGAATTATAATTATTTAGTGTTTCCCAGTATTGTAATTCGTAATCCCGATTCAATGCTGCCACATGCTTTGTCTCTTCGTCATAATTGATCACTTGTTTTTCCACTCGATATTTGGTAAGGGAATCTTCTGAAATCTTGAGTTCTTTTCCAATGCTATCCAGTTCGTGGCGAAAATGTTTGATAACATTATTAGTTTCGCCGAAACGTAGCTCTTGATATTGTTTATTAAATTCATCAATCAAAATCAGTACTGTTTGATATGCGATACCGGGATCGTTTGTTGTATATGAAACTTCAAGCACATCACTATTACCAAGGCGTTTGACATATATTTTTTTCAAAGTTTCCCGATTTACATAAGGGAGGTTCCATTGATATATTCCGTAGACATAGTTTGTCGGATCGTTTGTTTCATAAGCAAGTAACTTTTCGTAGGTACGTTGCTCGTTGATCGAATCATTATCAGATTTTTTATCTATTAAATTATGAATAGGTATTCCATGATTGTAGAGATTTCTATAATTACTGGCTTTTGTATAGATATTGTCTTTATGGGGATCACCGTATACCATAATGCGAGCATATAGGCGTAATGAAACCTGTTTTAAGGTTTGGTCCGCAGTGATGATATTTAACAGGTTATCCATCATACTACCTTGAGTATAAGATGTCGTGGTAACCCCGCTTTCGGATAAAATATTGACACCCGTGATAATTCCGGTATATATGGAGCAAGTCGTCGTGTAATCGCGAGGGGTATTATTGGTTTTCCAGTAGACGAGAGAAGCAACAATAATCGGTGCTATGATCAACCAAAATCTAATGCGGTAGAAAAACTTGATAAAGTAGGTAATATATTTCATGGCTATTGGTTTCTAAAATGAATATTACTGATGAGTTCAAGCTTTAAGAACATGATGTTTAATTCATTTATGATTTTCTCATATTCAATTTTTGCCACTTTCTGTGAATGTTTTAAGTCACTTAGCGACCTGTCCTTGTTGTTTTTGTTATTGATATAGTCAAGCTCCGCTACCTGATATTCTGCGTTGTATAGGGTGATGGACTCTGTTGCTAACTTTAGTAATTTCAATTGGTATTGAATGTTGCAGTACAACTCGATAATTTCGTTTTTGATTTCATCGAATTTGATCTGTTGCGTGTACTCTGCATTCTTGACAAGTTCTTTTTGTTTTTTCACGTTTACCCGATGACTGAAGAACCTGTTGAAAGGAATGATGATATTGGCTCCTACGGACCAGCTATTTTGAGTTGCCCCGGAATATACGGTTGTTAAGGGTGTATACTGGCTTTCTTGATCGGTATATGTTCCGAGAATTCCATATGTGTATCCAGCCCGTACGGAAAAGTATTGCAACCAATCTCGTTTGGTTGCTTTTAAGTCATTACGGGCAGCCTCGATAGATGCACCTATTGCTTTCAGCCGGGGATTTGTTTTAGCTCCTTCAAAAAGCGAGTCCAGTGGAGGTAATTGATAGTTAATATATTCATTGGTTGTTAATGTTTGCGGAACGAAACTTTCATAAGGAAGAATAGAATCCCTTTTCTGTTTCTCTTGAGCAAGGCAAACAAAATCAGCACATAATAAACAGGCTATAATAATATATTTAGCACCCATATTTCAAAATATTGTTAATCACACATTCTCTTTTTGCACAAACGCCGTGAATGTTTTGCAAATAATTTTTATATCATTCCCGAACGAAAAGTTGCGGGCATATTTTATATCCAGTTGTTTTCTTTCTTCTGCGGAAAGGGCGCCTTGGTCACCTCTTTTTTCTACTTGCCATAGACCGGTGAGTCCGGAGGGGGCCATGAAACGCTCGATGTATTCGTCCGTGGTTAGTAATTCCGCTTCGTATAAGGGGAGGGGGCGGTTGCCGACGATGGACATATCTCCTTTCAGAATATTAACCAGTTGTGGAAGTTCATCAATACTATATTTACGGATGATACGTCCGACTTTGGTAATTCGGGGATCGTTCTCGAATTTGACGAAAGTATTTTTCTGTTGTTTTCGTCTGTTCTTTAATAATTGTTTTTCTGTCGTGATGAAATCATCGGCCACGAGAAGAGTTTCGTTGGTTTGATTGGAGGTTGGGGAAGTTTCGGTATGAGCCTGTTGTTCCTGTGTTTCTTCCCGGTATTGATTCAAGGCCTCGAATTCCTTTAGGCGTTTATCCGCATCCATATACATGGAACGGAATTTGAGGAAATCAAATATGTCGTAATTACTTCCGACTCGTTTGGATTTATATATAATAGGACCTTTACTTTCGATCCGGATGGCAAGTGCCGTTACAATTAGAAATGGGGAGAGGCAAACGATTGCTGTCCCGGAAAAGAAAATGTCAAATGTTCTTTTCCACCAAGGGAGCTTGAATCTCCGGGGATTATTTTGAACATGAGCTGTCGTGTGTTGCTTTATTTTAGGCAGGAAAGCTAATGTCGTTTGTAAATCTTCCGGCGTTGTGTTGATATTGACGATTTCGCTAGTGCCGGCATGAAGATAGTCCACAATATCTTCTTTTGCAATCTTCTCTGAAAGTAGTAGTAGATACGTGTTCTTCGGATTGCCTTGAGCGATAGCGTTCAACCATTGTAAATCCCTTTTTTTATTGTATGATTCGATAAAGATATAAGTGGGTGATATATCTTTCTTCGATCGTTCATTGATACTCAAAATCGTTTTAATCGGGTTATTGAAAGTAATAACTTGACAATTCAGACAATGTGATATTTTGTTTATCCAGTCCGTGTTTTTCCCGATATAATACGTGTACATATCTTTACCGCAATAAATTACGTACTCTGATCTTCAGCTCCTGCGGGTTGAAAGGTTTTAGCACGAAGTCAGAGGCTCCTGCCTCCAGCAATTCAATTCGGTCGTTACTGCTCTCCAGACTGGATAAAATAATAACGGGTATAAAATTGAACGTGGAGCTTGCTTTTAGCTGCTTGAGGAATGTTCGTCCGTCCATTTCCGGCATATTTACGTCCGATATGATAAGATCGGGAATGTTTCCTGCGTGCATCCATGCAAGAGCTTCAATCGGATTTCCCTCCGAATGTACATTATAATCCTTGGATAGTTGGATCGTGATGACTTTCGCTATTTCAGGCTTATCATCCACTATCAGAATGTTTTTACTCATATATCACCTTCTTTTAATAGTGCAAAGATATAATATTGTTGCAAAATAGCATTATTTTTGTTTGTATAAATGTAAGAAATGTTCATTTTTTTTGTACATTTCGTCGATTTTAATCGAAATATAGAATGGGTGTATATGAAAGCCTTACGAGAGAAGAACTCGTCAGAAAGTTGTTGGTGCAAGAAAATTTGTGTCATGAGCTGCAAGGAAAAGTCGGGAAATTGCAAGAAGAGATTTTTCAACAAGCAAAGAACGGGGAGGGCTTTGAGGAAAATGAAGGTGATTTATGTGAAAAGGTGGTAGTGAAACGAACAGAAAAGTTCTTAGCGGATAACGTGGTCAGGTTATCGTTAATGTTAGAGGCCGGTAACGTTTTTCCCTGGTTTGCAGATATTGTCAGCGGGAAAATCGAAATCGGGGATGAATTATTCAAGGCGTACGGCGTTGATCGAAAGGAATTTCATGATGACTTTTTTCGTATGACAACTTTTGTTGCCAGTATTTATCCGGATGATCGGGGAATTTTTGAGGCTATTTATAATCGTCTTTTGGCGGGTGAGTCATGTAAGATTGACTTGGAACTCAGGTTGGATTTGTTAAATACCGGGGAGTATAAATGGGTGGATTTAAAAGGAGTGGCTCAAGAATTTGATGAACGAGGAAAAGTTACGAAAGTCTTGGGTTTTATTGCTGATATTCAAAAAAGAAGGGATGATGAACAGGCATTAATCGAGGCCAAGCACCGGGCGGAAGAATCGGATCGTTTGAAGTCGGCCTTTTTGGCAAATGTGAGCCACGAAATTCGGACGCCGTTGAACGCCATTGTTGGCTTCTCCGAGGTAATTGCTCACACGGAAAACGAATGTGAACGGGAAGAATATTTGGATATTGTCAAGGCGAACAGTAATTTATTACTGCATCTGATTAATGATATTCTTGATTTATCCCGCATCGAATCCGGTAAAATGGAATTTATAGATGAGAATATACAGATGGATGAGTTGTGCGAGGAATTACGGCAAATGCATCAGATGCGAATCAAGAATGACGTGAAGATAATTTTCGAGCGACCTGCGGCATCTCTGACGATTGTTTCCGATTCTCACCGATTGAGGCAACTCTATTCAAATTTGATTTCCAATGCTATAAAATATACCGAAAAAGGGGCAATCACTTTCGGGTACAAGTTGAAGGGAGATATGATGGAAGGATATGTGCGAGATACCGGGAGCGGGATTCCGGCAGAAAAATTGAATAATGTATTCGGGCGTTTTGAAAAGCTGGATTTGTTGAAACAGGGTTTCGGGTTAGGATTGTCTATTTGTAAATCTATTCTGGACAAAATGGGTGGAGAAATCTGGGTAGAATCCGAGCTTGGTGTCGGGTCTTGTTTCTATTTTTTAATACCTTGTAATGGTACGTTCCCGGTTGCTGGGGAACAGAATAAACCGTTGATATTGGTAGCTGAAGATATGGATTGTAACTACGAGTTGGTCAAGGCTATACTGGAAGAGCGCTATTCCGTGCTAAGAGCGAATGACGGGATTGATGTGGTGACAAAATATGAATCGAGTAAACCGGATTTAATTTTAATGGATGTCCGGATGCCGGGATTGGATGGCCTGTCTGCGGCCGGAATTATCCGGGAATTGAATCCGACTGTTCCAATTATAGCTACCACGGCCTTTGCTTTTGAAACAGATCGGGAAATGGCTCTTGCCGCCGGATGTAACGGATATATGTCTAAACCGTTAGAGGCTGAAAAGTTGAAAACTATGGTCGAAAGATATCTCGAAAATAAATTATAGTTTGTACATTTGTGACAGCGTTTACGTGTGTTAATTAAAAAATGAAGTGTATGAAAATAAATCCTGCTGAATATAAAATACTAGTGGTGGATGATGTTCAGTCAAATGTGCTGTTGTTAAAAGCTTTGCTCGGGCGTGAGGGGTTTGGTATCGTGTATGCGATGAACGGGACGGAAGCTTTGGAAAAAGTGAAAAGTGAACATCCGGATTTGATTTTGTTGGATGTTATGATGCCCGATATGGACGGGTTTGAGGTGGCAGGACACTTGAAGGTGGAGCCGGAACAGGCTGAAATTCCAATTATATTTTTGACTGCGTTGAATGACTCGGCAAGTGTTGTGAAGGGGTTCCAACTCGGGGCGAATGATTTTATATCGAAACCTTTTCGTCGGGAAGAGCTGTTGATCCGGGTGGAACATCAACTTTCTCTGGTGGATGCCAGACGGGTTATTTTACGTCAGACGGAAGAGTTGAGAAAGACAATTGCCGGTAGGGATAAGCTTTATTCCGTGATCGCTCATGATTTACGGTCACCGATGGCTTCCATCAAGATGTTGTGTAACACGATTATGATGAGCATCGACCCGCAAACCGTTCCAGGGGACGTGTTCGAGATGTTGGAAATGACCAATAAAACAGCGGAGGAAGTATTTTCTTTATTAGATAATCTGTTGAAGTGGACCAAGAGCCAGTTGGGTAAGTTGTCTAATGTTCCGCAACCGATAGATATGGTCGGTTTGGTAGATGGCGTTATAGAGGTGTTTAAGCCGATAGCTGAGAGTAAGTTAATTTCTTTGGAACTGGATTCAGAAGTCGAATTTATCAATGTTATCGTTGACATCGAAATGATAAAATCCGTTGTGCGTAACTTGATTTCAAATGCAATTAAATTTAGTCATAAAAATACCGTTGTTATGGTACATGTGAAGGTACAGGATGTTATGGATGAGAACAAGACTGAGGAGGGGAATGGTAAAGAAGTGCTTGTTACGGTGTCTGATAGGGGATGTGGAATCAAGAATGAAGATCAAGGAAAACTGTTAAATGAGGCCACGCATTTCACGACCTTTGGTACGAATAGCGAGGAAGGCTCCGGTTTGGGCCTATTATTGTGTAAAGATTTCGTAAGCAAAAATCACGGGCGCTTGTGGTTCACCTCTGAAGAAGGTGTCGGTTCAAACTTTAATTTCACAATTCCGATAAAGTGATTTTGTCTTCTACAAAATCAGTTGCAAGTTACAGGTTGGTGTAGTATGAACTTGTAACCTGTAAATCTGTAACTTGTAACTAACATAAAAGGCGGTCAATCGACCGCCTTTTATGTTACTCGAATTCTTTTAGAATTTTCTCCACCTCTCCGGGAGTAACCCGTCCGTAAACTTTTTCACCGATCAGTACAACTGGGGCAAGTCCACAGGCACCTACACACCGCAAGCTGGTTAAAGAGAATTTCCCATCCGGGGTTGTCTCTCCAACATTTATTTTCAAAATACGTTTGAATTCATCCAATACCTTCTCTGCACCCCGAACGTAGCATGCGGTTCCCATGCACACGGAGATCGGGTGTTCCCCTTTTGGGGTCATGGTGAAGAATGAATAGAAAGTTACTACGCCGTACACTTTGGATACGGGTATATTTAATTGGCGGGCGATTACTTCCTGTACTTCTCTAGGTAGGTAGCCGATCAATCCCTGTGCTTTGTGCAAGATATTAATCAACTCTCCCGGTTGATTCCCGAATTCTTCACACAGGCTTACCAGTTGGTCAACTTTGCACTTGGCTAATGATATTTGTGTCATAATGATATCTCGAATTATTGTTCAATGATCTCTTTTCCTCTATTAAAATAGCACGTGTGCAACAAGTGATGTGCCTTTTCACTCATGGGTTTACCCAAGAACTCCTCATACAAGGAAATGATATAGGGGTTCTCGTGAGATTTCCTGAAATTCTTTTCAGTATCCTCCGAGTAAAGGGCTTTCGCACGAGCCTTGATACGGGCGGAATCTCCGTGGTGAAGCGGTTGACCTCCACCGCCGATACATCCACCGGGACAGGCCATAACTTCGATGGCGTGATAGGGGGATTTGCCGGCACGAAGTTCGTTCATCAACTTGCGGGCGGTACCCAAGCTATGGGCAACGGCAACTTTTAATTCGAACCCGTCCACGTCGATGGTGGCTTCTTTCAGGTTTTCGATTCCGCGAACACCTTCGAAGTTCACGTTATCCAACGTTTTACCCGTGTGTACCTCGTAAGCCGTACGTAAGGCTGCTTCCATAACACCTCCGGATGCACCGAAAATAACAGCGGCTCCGGTAGATTCTCCTAACGGTGCGTCGAAATCCTCGTTTTCCAGTTGCATGAAATTGATGTTCGTTTGTTTGATCAAAGCAGCCAATTCACGTGTAGAGATAGAATAGTTCACGTCCGGATCCCCATTTGTTCTGAATTCGTCACGTTCACTTTCGAATTTTTTAGCCAGACATGGCATCACGGATACTACAATCAGGTCTTCCCGTTTGATTCCCATTTTTTCAGCCCAGTAAGTTTTTGCAATAGCTCCAAACATCTGTTGCGGGGAACGTGCACTAGAAGGATTATCAAGTAAATCCGGGAATTGTTTCTCGAAGAAATTCACCCAGCCCGGACAACAAGAGGTGATGATCGGAAGTTTCACATCCTTATCTCCATTTAAGAATGCTGTCAAACGACCTAATAATTCGGTACCTTCCTCCATGATGGTCAAGTCGGCAGCGAAGTCCGTGTCAAATACCTTGGCAAAGCCTAATTTGCGTAAAGCGGCAACCATTTTTCCCGTCACGGATGTTCCGGCAGGTAACCCGAATTCTTCCCCTAAGGCGGCACGAACGGCCGGGGCAGTTTGCACGATTACGGTCTTGTCCGGGTTTGCCAGATCTTTGATCAGCCGGTTCGTGTGATCCAGTTCGGTTAAAGCTCCTACCGGGCATACAGCCACGCATTGTCCGCAGAAAGTACATTCCGAGTCTTGCAGTGCCTGATCGAACGCCGGCATTACCACCGAATCAAATCCGCGGTTCACGGCACCGAGTGCCCCTACGGTTTGTATGTCATTACACATCATTTCGCACCGACGGCAATAGATACATTTCGTGGCATCCCGACGGATAGAAGGGGATAAATCAACCTTGTATTCGGTTTGCGTACCTTGGAAAGGAATTTCGCGGATTCCCAGTTTGATGGCCACGGCTTGCAACTCGCAGCTACCGGATTTGGCACATACCAGACAGTCTGACGGGTGATCCGAAAGCATTAATTCCAAAACGGTTCTCCGGGCGTTCAGCACGCGCATGGTATTCGTGTGTACGTTCATACCGTTTTCACAACGGGTGGCACAAGAAGGGGCAAGATTTTTCCTGCCATCTACTTCAACCACGCAGATACGGCAAGATGCCGGGGCGTTTTTGATGCATAAATCTTTTAGGTTCATGTAGCAAAGCGTGGGTATATCGATACCCAGTTCCCGGGCTGCTTCAAGAATCGTGGTTCCTTTGGGAACGCTGATTTCCCGATTGTCTATTTTGAGTGTTATATTTTCATTCATAGTATAAACTTCTTCAACTGCTTGAGCAATTCTAAATTTTAAATTCTAAATTATCTCGTGCTTACTGCTTTGAACTTACATTTCTCCATACATGCGCCACATTTGATACATTTGGCCGTGTTGATGAAATGCGGTTCTTTGCGTTCACCCACGATGGCATCTACCGGACAGTTTCGGGCACAGAGTCCACATCCGATACAAAGTTCCGGGTCAATGTGGAACATGAGTAATGCCTTACATTGTCCTGCCGGGCATTTCTTGTCTTTGATGTGGGCGAGATATTCGTCATAGAAGTTATCTATGGTAGACAATACCGGATTCGGGGAAGTTTGTCCCAGACCGCACAAGGCCGTGTCTTTGATCACGCGGCTGAGGTTTTTCAATGTCTCAAGATCTTCCATGGTTCCCTTACCTTGCGTGATTTTATCCAAGGTTTCGTGCAAGCGTTTGTTGCCGATACGACAAGGTGTACATTTACCGCAGGATTCTTCCACTGTGAATTCAAGATAGAATTTGGCAACAGATACCATACAGTCGTCTTCGTCCATCACGATCATACCACCGGAACCCATCATGGAACCGGATGCCAGAAGGTTATCGAAATCAATCGGTACATCCAAGTGTTTCTCGGTCAAGCAACCGCCGGAAGGACCTCCGGTTTGTACCGCTTTAAATTTTTTACCGTTTTTGATACCGCCACCAATCTCGTAAATCACTTCACGAAGGGTAGTTCCCATGGGAACCTCGATCAATCCCACGTTATTGATTTTTCCGGCAAGGGCGAATACCTTGGTTCCCTTGGAACGTTCCGTTCCGATTTTGTTGAACCAGTTGGCTCCCTTCATGATGATCGCCGGGATATTAGCCAGGGTTTCCACGTTGTTCACGTTGGTCGGGCGATTCAGGTAACCTGATTCTGCCGGGAAAGGTGGTTTCATCGTGGGTTCTCCGCGGTGTCCTTCCATGGAGTGGATCAATGCTGTTTCCTCGCCACAAACGAAAGCTCCGGCTCCGTAGCGTAGTTCGATATTGAACGAGAAATCGGTTCCGAAGATATTTTCACCCAGTAAACCGAATTCTTCGGCTTGGTGGATGGCTGTTTTCAGGCGTTGAATGGCAAGCGGGTATTCGGCACGGATGTAAACCAACCCTTTGGTAGCCCCAATACTGTATCCGCAAATGGCCATGGCTTCAATAACCGAATGTGGATCACCTTCCATGATGGAACGGTCCATGAATGCGCCCGGGTCACCTTCGTCAGCATTACAAACCACGTATTTCTGGTCAGCCTGGTATTTGCTCGCGAATTCCCATTTCAATCCGGTGGGGAATCCACCACCTCCACGACCGCGAAGTCCGGATAATTTGATCTCGTTGATCACTTCTTCCGGTTTCATCTCGGTGATACATTTCGCTAACGCGGAATATCCTTCACGTGCGATGTATTCTTCAATATTTTCCGGGTCAATGAATCCGCAGTTACGCAAGGCGATCCGCAGTTGTTTCTTGTAGAAACCCATGTGTTTCGAGTCGCTTACTGCTTCTTTCTTTTCCGGATCTTTATATAATAATCTTTCGACTTTACGTCCTTTGATAACATGTTCATTTACAATTTCCTCGGCGTCATCCGGCTTAACCTGTACGTAGAAGGTGTTGTCAGGCATGACTTTCACGATCGGTCCTTTTTCACAGAAACCGAAACAACCGGTTGCGATGACCTGAACTTCGTCTTCTAGGTTTTTCTCTTTTAAACATTCTTCCAGTCTGGTAATAATCTGGTGACTGGCAGATGCTCTACATCCCGTTCCACCACAAACGAGGATATGCATTTTATAACTCATAGATTCAAGGTTTTGATTAGTTGTTCTAGCTGTCTTTTTTTTTGTTTTAGATTGTTTCAAAATTTACCGGAATGATGTCGGCCACGAGCTCGTCATTCTTCAGGTATTTCTGAATGATTTCTTCGGCTCTTTCGGTCGTTACATGTCCGAACACGATCGGGTCTTTCCCCGGTTTTGTGATTTCCACGGTCGGTTCCGCGTAACAGTACCCCATGCATCCGGTTTGTGTAACCACGGCAGCAATCCCGTTTTTCTCCAGGTTCTCGATAAAGTAGTTAATGGTGTCCTTACTACCTGCGGCGATCCCGCAAGTTGCCATAGCCACTTTAATCTGGATCAGGTTTTCAATCTGTTCACTTTTCTCCCGAAGATCAATCTTCGTCTGCACGTTTTCTTTGATGCGTTTGAGGTCCGCGAGTGATTTGATTTTTTCCATATAAAATGATTAAGGTTATTTTGTGTTAACTTGTTTGTGTAATCTCTTTTATGTTTTCCCGGATCATTTGTCTTAATGCTATAACGATTTCCGGGTCGTTGAGAGGTACTCCCTCCAGTATCTCTTTTACTTCATTCGTGTCGAACGTATATTCCCCTTTCTCCGTGGTGTGACGGTAAATAAAGTTGATTTCGGGATTTGCCGACACGAGAATCACGATGCTCCCGGCAATATCACCTATGGGTGGTCTGTCCCAGTGTAAAAGACCGAAACTTGCCTCGATTGTGGTACCTTCTCCCGGTTTTGATTTTATTTTCAAGGTTCCTCCTGTTGCCTCTGCATTCTGTTTGAATAAAGGGATGCCCAGCCCGACTTTACGCACAGTTCTACTCGTGAAAAAAGGATCGGTAGCTTTTGCAACCGTGGTTTCGTCCATACCACACCCGTTATCTCTGATCGTAATAACAAGAGAATCTTTCGTTATATTCTCTTGCAGTTTAATTTCAACACGAGAGGCTTGGGCTCGTATCGAGTTTTGGGCAATATCTAAGATATGGTCCGATAACGTTTGCATTCAATACCTGTATTAATTACTCTATTTTTTCTTGAATGAGAAGCACACATTCTTATAATTTTTTGCTTTTTCCAGTGATTTGATTTCAATCACTATGAAAAGCGTTCCAAATATAATTAATTTATTAATAGGTACAAGTTATTTGTTATCAACTTGGCATTATATAGATTGTTTCTAATGTAGAAATTATTCTGTATTGTAATTCGTTGATTTTTGTGATTCGTATATCGAAAAACAGGTCTATTTCGTGCGAATTTTGTTTTAGTTTCAGGAAAGGTATTTTTTCAAAGTTTCTTTTAATAAACGAGAGTCGATCGGTTTCGTAAGATAGTCCGTACAACCGGCTTCGTTTGCTTCTTGCTTGTCACTGTCGAAGGCAAAAGCGCTCACGATGATGATGGGGATATATGTGTTTAATTTCCGGATTTCACGGGTAGCTTCCAATCCGTCCATGTTTGGCATTTTGAGATCCATGAGAATGGCGTCGGGAGAGTATTGTCGGTATTTTTGGAGGGTTTCCACTCCATCTACGGCATGGATGATCTGGTATTCTTTTTTCAAGATAGCCATGACTAAAAGAAAATTACTTTCATTGTCTTCGGCAACGAGTAATTTTTTGATGGGCAATGTGTTATGACTATCCATAGGTGTTTTTCTTCGTGTCAAAAAATGAACGTTTATTAACGTCACAAATATAGATCTTTTTTACTAAAGATCGACTATATTGCTTATTTTTTAATATTCTATCGATCAGCTAGAAAGCAAAGCAAATATGAATATTATCCATTTTGTTGATGGTCAGTATGTCCGTATAATAAAACGTTCGTTTTTTGCTATAAAAAATCTTGTGGAGTTATGTCCCGGTAACGAGGATTTTCTGAGGGAATTTCTATCCGATAGAACTATTATTCTGTGATTAAATTGTTATAATAGACTTATCCTAGTGTTAATTGTTACTATTATATTACAATAATTTTTTAATTTTAATAGGAGGGGAATAGGAGCGGAATGGGAGGGGAATGGGAGCGGATCACAATATGATCATAATAATATAGCATTTTGATAACACTATTTTACATTAATTTGAATTCGATTTTTATTGAATTCGAATTAATGCGTGACTGTTGAAACATGGGCTTAAGGTAATAGACGGGCTTTCGATAAATGGGTTGTTTAAAGGGATGATTTTTTCTTTTAGTCTTCCAGCTCAATTTTCCCGTTAAGTGGCGAGAAAAGGGGAATTTTAGGTTTGTCTTTTAATAAATCTTTCACGTCGTCAAGTGATAGTTTTGGGGCGGGTTCCGGTCCTGCAATTCTTCCCACTCTTCCTTGAAGGTAGTATTTTTGATAGGAGGCCGGGAGTTTGTCGTTGATGTAAGCATCGAGAAGGCGTTGGTATTCGATACTGGAATGAAGGACTCTCTCTTGTATTTTGAATAGCATATCATGTGATATAAAGGTGCGGAAGGTGTCGAGACCATTCTCGCAAATTCCTAGGGCAATACCGTCAGTGAGGCAACACGTGAATCTTTTTTCTTCATCGGGTTTGGGGTAAAAATAACTGCTGTTGTGGTCCACGTAATATCGGATTACATCCATCCCGGGGGTATGGAGATTGTTGGGAATTAAATGACGTGTGCGGTAACGGCTGAAAAAGTGTCCCGTGTACCTGCTGAAAACGAGTTCTTCGGTTTTTATGTTGTAGACTGGAAATATAATGCCCGTGCCACAGTGGGTTTCGTAAGTGGAGTAGTAATGAACGTCCGGGTTTTCCCGTTCTTTTTTGTTATTGCACGTGATGATAATGTGCCATTTGTTGTATGTGAGAGGGGATTTCCATTCGATTCGGTATGATACGGGAAATTTCTTGGCAAACAGGATTTCCCGGCGATGCGTGTTGATGAAAAAATCCCTCTTGTTCTGAATTGCGGTAGTATCGCGTCTTGCCTCTTTGATAATGGCTTCCGGTGACATGGTGTCCAAAAACATAGTCTTGCAAGTTTTAAGTTAACGGGTGATAGCTGTTCGGATGGAATCGAATGACAAGTCCGGTAGCGAGAATATCGTGAAAACTTTACCGATGTCGTCAATGTAATGTGCATCGGAAGAGCGGATGAATTTATACCCGGATAAGTACGCGTTTTGTTGAAGAAATTGTTCCCGTGTCGTGTGAGGACTGAGTTCAAGAGCCTCACATTTCAAGTCTTTGGGGACGAATCCGAGTTGCGAGAGAATACTGAAACGGGATTTGTCAATATGGGCTGGGATGAAGATGCCATCCAGTGCGTGAACAGTACGTTCTATCGTGTTTATATCAACATCCAGGGCCGTGATCAGTAGCCGTTCTTCTTCGTATGTAATCTGTTCCTCGGCATCCACTACAACCTGGTAACCGAATTTGTCCGGATTGTTTTTTATATCCGGGAGGTGGAGATCGAGGAAGTGCTGGAATGCGGTAAGGCGTTCCAAGGTGGGGAAGTATGCGAGGGCGTGAACTTCTTCCGCCGTGTTGATTTCCGTCCCACAAAGAACCCGTAGCCCTTGTCGTTCGCCCAGTTGCTGGATTACAGGGGCCTGCCGGGTGGAGTTATGGTCGGAAATCCCGATGAGGGACAGGCCTTTCTGTAATGCCATACCGATGATGTTTGCGGGACTCATGTCAAGATCCCCGCAAGGTGACAGCACGGTGTGTATGTGTAGATCGGCCCGGATTTCCATGGAATTCGTGATTACGGGTGAAGTAGTTTGTACAATTGTCCCGTGATTTCGAAAGTCTGTAACGGGCTGGAGAGAATGGGGATGTTTTCGTTATTGCTTTCTTCCAGCGTATCTTCTTCCGGGAGGTGTCCTTTGACCAGAATGATGGCCGCGATTTCTTTCAGAGAGGCGATAGCCATGACGTTTTTGTGTGTTTGTAGGGTGACCCATACATCTCCTTCTTGGGCATGTCCCATGACATCACTTAACAAATCGGACGTGTAGCCGCCTTTAACTTCTCGTTGTAAACCTTCTTGTCCGGAACATACCGTGAGGTTTAGCTGGGAAACAATGTCTTGTACTGTCATAATTTGTAGTTTGTGTTTTTCGTGAATATATTTTATCTTGTTTATTCTCCAAATCTTTTTAATCCCCACGTTTTTTCTGAAAGTTCGAGGGATTCTTCCGGTGTCATCAAGGCTTCGTTGCACAAGATTTTTTGCATGAACACGCATTGATTGAGTTTTGCTTTTCCTTGAACGACGTCCCTTGCTAGCGTGTGACAGGCCGGGGCACCGCAGGCCCCGCAGTCGATTTGCGGGAGAACGCTCATGATGCGGTTTAATTTTTCCATCTTTTCCATGGCGACAAGCATATTTTCGTCGAGTTGTTCGATGGATCGTGGTGGGATTTTCTCGCGGAGTTTACCTTGTTTGAAGAGGTAGGATTCGTATTCCTGTATGTCATCGAAATCGGGTTGCTGTTGTTCGTGTTTGCTGGCTTGCATCCGTTTGCGCAGGCGTTCGATGGTCAAAAATCGGTTGTTCACGACAAGCGCACCGCCGGCGCAGGAGTGGTCACAGGCTCGTAGTTCAAGAAAATCGATGTCCGTGAGTTCATCATTTTCTATTTTTTCGAGTATGTCGATCACGTTGTGGATCTCGTCAATGGCCAGGCAGCGACCTTCAAATTTAGAGGCCTCACCTTCCGACAAGTCCCAGGCGATGGATTCGGGGGAGAGGTACGTGCGTTCGGTTACCCTTCCCACGGGTTGATCCCGGTGTTGCGTGAGGCCCAGTTGTATTTTGTTATAAATGAAATTCAAGTTGATAACTCCGTCGATGTTGGATTGATCGTCGCCAACCGGGCTTTTTACTGCCGCGATTTTTGCGGCGCATGGAGTGACGTAGAATATACCGACTTCATCCGGCGAAATCCCCTTGTCGAGATATTTTTTACGGGCGAAAATGGCTGCTAGGTCCATGGCTTGTTTTAACGGGACAATGTGGTCTATCAGCGAGGGAAAACGTACCTGTATTAAGCGGACGATTGCCGGGCAGAAGGACGAGATGAAAGGACGCTCGTAAGAATTCTTTTCCATATGGCGTTGTATGGCTTTTGCCAAGATGCCCGATGCCTGAGCCACCTCGATTACTTCCGTAAACCCCATTTGATGGAGTTCTGCGAAGATTTGTTGTTCAGTGATTTCTTCCGAGAATTGTCCGAAAAGGACTGTCGGGAGAAGGATGATCCGGTGTTTGAAATTGAATATTTGGTTGAAATCGTCCTGCTCCACGTATATCGCATGTTGCGGGCACGACTTGAGGCATTTGCCGCAGTCGACGCAAGCATTTTTGTTTATCGTCGCCAAACCACCTTTAATGCGGATGGCCTGCGTGGGGCAGAGGCTCATGCAGTGCGTGCATCCGATGCAGGCAGTATTGGCAACTTTTAAGGCGTGGTAAAACGGTTCCATGGATTAATTTTAGATTTTAAATTTTAGATCCTATCGATTAAGTGATTTAATGATTTTCGATTAAGTGATTTTAATCACCCAATCATCGAATCGGCAATCACGGAATCTTTTTCATTCTAAACTTCTTTTATCTTTCAGTTTTTGTCTTTTAACTTGTAGAGCCGAAGGCTCAATTTGTAACCTGTAACTTTTTTAACTGCCGCGTGCAGTTAAAAAAAAGTAGTCATCGTGACTTTTGTTCCCTCGTTTACTTTGGATTCGATGGTTAGTTTGTCGCAGTTTTTCTGCATATTCGGGAGACCCATTCCAGCTCCGAATCCCATTTCCCGGACTTCGGGGGAGGCGGTGGAATATCCTTCCTGCATGGCTAGGTCTATGTCTGGTATTCCGGGGCCCCGGTCGCTGATGACGACGGTGATTACGGTAGGATCGATTGACACTTGCATGGTTCCTTCGTAGGCGTGAGCAACCACGTTTACCTCTGCTTCATAGAGGGCAACCACGATTCGTTTTAGAACGGCGGGGTTGACATTAAGTTGTTTTAGTATCTTTTTTACCTCGCTTGAGGCAGTACCGGCACGTGAAAAGTTTCCTCCTTCGATGTTGTAGTTGAATTCCATAATGCTTGTTTTTAATAAATGGGCTCTAGCCCTGCTTCGTACAGAAGTCCGCAGACTTTGAACATGCTCTGCTTGCTTTGTAAGATAGCGATGTTACACTCTTTGGCTAATTCTACCATATCGGGGGAGGCTTGTTTTCCTCGAACAAATAGAATGAAACTGATGTCAGACATTTCTGCCGTGCGAATTACCTGTAAGTTGGCTAGTCCCGTGATGAGAATCATCTCGCTGGTGTCTAACCGGAGGACGTCGCTCATCAAATCGGCAGCGAAAGCATGACGGATGACTTTGTCGAGATGGCCGTTTTCGTGAATCACCCGGGCATTTGATAACGCAGCAATTTCCTTTAGAGTCATAAGTTTGTTTTTTGATTGCTCCTAAGGTAATCAAAAAAAATCGGATTTTCAAAGTTTGGGAATCCGAATATTTTGAATCTATCAAATGGTGAAGGCCACCGAGAAGAGCATATCGACAAACATGGAGTTGCTTTTTGTTTCGTATCCGGTTCTGAAACCGATGTTTACGGGGAACGGGAGACGGAAGAAATGAGTGTCGGCTGAAATTTCCACGCCATAGGAGTGATAGGTTTTGTTCCAATAGCGATTTTTCTCCCAGCCGGTATCAAAGAAGGGTTCTGCCGTGAACCGTTTCATGTAGACAAGCGGTCCGATGTGGGCATCCGGGTACCAGAACGGCAAGGCGTAAGATATTTTCAACGTTGATAGGTTGTACCCGTAGAGAGAGGCTCCCCGGGGAGAGTAAATCTGGTTCCCGTAGTAGTTGGTTGTTTTATCCGATTTTAGTTGATGGCCGAAGTAGAGCGTCCAAGAGTGATGTTTCCAGAATCCGGGAAGATACAAACGTCCTTCAGCCCATTTCGTATCACCGTAGTCCAATCCGTCGAATGGCGTGTGGGCATATCCTATTTCTAGGCGTTGTCCCCAGCGGGGATAGATGTCCCGTTGACTTGTACGGGTTTGGTTGTTGAGGACAAGCCCGTAGCGCATGATCTGGAGTTTTACATCATCCGGGTTTGCGGAGTTATACGGGTTGTTGGAGGGGAGGCTGGTCCACCGGTTGTGGTCCAACAAATAGGAACGCCTCTGTGTTATCGAATGTATGGCTTGAATTTCATATTTCACGTAAGGGATGATATAACGAGAATAGTTTTTCCGGGAAATGTTGAACGGAAATTGTACGGTGGCTGTTCCTTTCGTGCGTTGTGATTTATAAATGGTACGAATCGTGTCGATTTCTTGGGTTTGAACGATTTTTATCGCGTAATCTTGCATGAAATCGTCATTGCGTCCGCTCTTGAATTCCAGTTGCAGGGTGGGCCAGAATCCTTTGTAGGTGGCTTTTACCTGCCAGTTGCCGTGTTCGTAACCTTTTCCTCTCACGAATCCTGCGGTCAGGAACAGGGTGCTTAGTTTGTTTTGCGAGCTGACCGCTAACCCGAAATCGATGTCCACGTCTTCGGCATCCGGAAAGATGGGCCCCCAGCTATGGAAGTTGAATAGGTGGGTTGTTTTGTTGTATTTCCGACTGGCATAGGTGGAGTCGGCGGTTAGTTCGAATTGCCAGTTTTCTTGTCGTGTCACGCTGTCGGCGATACGGAAGGTCTGGGGATTAATTATTTTGTTTTCTAGTTGGCTTATGGCAATTTTACCCGGTTTATACCCGTCGGAAGTATAAAACGAGAATAAAAGTGAATCCTTGTTCGGGGAAACGATCGGGTAGCGCAGGCCGAATTTGGAGTTAAGTATGTTTGCACCGAATTCTTGCGGTTGGGTTTGCCGGTAGAACGAGTTGTTGGCATCGAAAGCTCCCCGGTATATAATCTGGTCGTTCACGGTAACCGGATTGTCAATCTCGTAAGGGGTGAACGCGGTGATCGGGGTACGTTTGCCCGTGTGAATATCGATGGATTCGAGGTGTTTGCCTTTCGAAGATACCACCACGGTGACGATATTGTTTTTCCCGTCATAGGAGGGATGTACGAATAGCTCGTCTCCGGAGCCTTTTACCCGGAATATTTCTTTTTGGAACGTGTGGTCAAGGATCACGATGGAGGCGTTGTCTTCTTTGTCAACTTCCACGAATCCCCAGTTTCCCTCCACGGCAAAAGGGGCATACCTGTTTTGCCGGGTGGGGTAACGGTGATATTTCTTGTGACGTATATCGTAGCTGGCGAGTACCATTTTACCCCCGTGTTCCCAGCGGGGATGGTATTTATACTCGGACCACACGAGCGTTTCGTCCTGATAGGCAAATTTATAATCATACATGATTCCCGTTCGGGTGATGATTTCGTCCTTGTCCGGGTGTAGGATGACCAAGGCTCCTTCTTGAGCCAATCCTTCCTTGTAGGCAATGATTTGTCCGGTTGGGGTGGCTGTCGGGTAATGGTAGTTCGTGTATATCTTGTTTGCGGTCGTGATGGTATCGAATGAGTGGGGTACTTGGTCGGACTCTTGTTTCCATATTTGTTGGAGTTCGCTGAAGTTATCCCGGTAGAGCGTGCGTTTGGCATCACAATGGGTGTTGGCTTGTTTCACGCTGTCAGGATTGACGAAAAGGGACTGGAAATGACGGGATGACCAGATGGAGTCTCGTTTTTCGTTCATCGTGAGTTTGAGGCTGCGGGCAAAAGGCGTGATTCCGTAAGGACGTTTTCCAACCCGGGAGAGGGCATCTTGCCAGATGTCGGGACCGTAGTGAACACGGCTGTTCCCGACCATGTAATAACCAAGGGCGTAGTGGTTGGGAACAAAATCCTTGTAGGAGCCGAGGACGGCCTTGTAGTAGGTGTAAATCCCTTTTTCCGTGACCTGGGCTTTCATTTCATTGAGAAATTCGGGTGAACGTCCCCGTCCGCTTTTCCCGACAGAGGTTTCGAATACGGTGGCATCCCCTTCGAGGAACCACATGGGTACATATACCCCGATGACAGCCATCGTGATTTGCTCCCCGAAGATGTAATATAATGCTTTGGTGAAACCTTGGTTCACCTTGTCGTATTGTACAATGTGACGAAATTCATGAATACATAGGTGTTCCAGCCAAGCGTCGCTGACATCCTGCGGGGGAGCCGTGTAGAGTTCACTCTTCTTGGGGGCCCAGCCCGCATTCCCGTTTGACACGCCACCATTCGCCCGCACGATCATGGACATTCTTTTGGGTTTGATACCGAGGGTATTGGCGTGGGCGTATAGTTTCTCGTAAATATTTGCCAGGTATTGCGCATTATCCTCGAAGAAATCAGGGTAGATGATCTGGAAGTTATCCGTTTTGATTTGTCGCCAGCGTGTACTGCATGGGTCTTGTCCGAGATCGACAAATTGGGTTTTACCGGGAGTGACAAGTGTGAATATAAGTAATATGCCTATTGTCAGGGAATTTAAGAAAAACGAGGTATGTTTGTGTCTCATGTGTAGTAGCTTGTGGTTTATTTTTTTATAAAATTATTCCGCTAAAATAATTATTTTTTCCCACAATCTCCATCAAGAACAATTATCTTTGTACACGATGAAAAAGAGATCGAATCTCTTTTTCATCGTGGTTACAAGTTACAGGTTGTAAATTGCAGGTTATGACCTGAATACGTCTGGAATTTTAACTTGTAACCTGTAACTTGTAACTTGAAACTGTTATGGATAGAATTGTTGAGTTGAGAAAGTTGTTGGAGCATTACAACTACCTGTACTATGTGAAGAATGAGCCGGTGATTACCGATCAAAAGTTTGACGAGTTAATGCATGAGCTGGAACGGTTGGAGGCAGAGCATCCGGAAATGTTTGATCCGAATTCACCGACGCAGCGGGTGGGGAACGACACGACGAATGAGTTCGTGCAGGTGGCGCATAAATATGGCATGATGTCATTGGCGAACACGTATAGCGAGCAGGAGATCCGGGATTTTGATGAACGGGTGCGAAAAGGTATCGGGGGAGATGACGTGGAGTATGTCTGCGAGTTAAAGTATGACGGGACTTCTATCAGCCTGCGCTATGAAGATGGGAATTTGCAGGTGGCGGTGACGAGGGGTGATGGCGTGAAGGGGGATGACGTGACAACTAATGTACGGACTATTCGAACGGTTCCATTGCATATGCAGGGGGAGGATTATCCTGCAGAATTCGAGATTCGGGGGGAAATTCTGATGCCTTTTGCCGTGTTTAATCGATTGAACGAGGAACGGCTGGAGGCGGGAGAGGCTTTATTTGCCAACCCGCGGAATGCAGCAGCAGGTACGTTGAAGTTACAGAATTCTTCCATTGTTGCCAAGCGGCAGTTGGATTGTTATTTATATTACGTGCCGGGAGAAATCACTTTGACCCCGACACATTATGGGAATTTAATGAAAGCGAGGGAATGGGGTTTTAATGTTCCCCCGTATATCGGGTTATGTCACAATATAGACGAGATTCTTGATTTTATTCACAAATGGGATGTGGAACGGAAGAATCTCCCTGTGCCGATTGACGGGATTGTGATTAAGGTGAACAGTATCAGGCAGCAGTTGCAGTTGGGATACACGGCGAAATCTCCCCGGTGGGCGGTGGCCTACAAGTTCAAGGCGGAGCGGGTGGAGACCCGGTTACTTAGCGTGGATTACCAGGTGGGACGTACCGGTTCGATTACCCCGGTGGCCAACCTAGAACCCGTTCATATCGCGGGGACTACCGTGAAACGGGCCTCACTGCATAATGAAGATATTATCCGGGAGCTGGATTTGCACCTACACGATATGGTGTACGTGGAGAAAGGGGGAGAGATTATCCCGAAGATCGTGGGGGTGGACGTGGAAAAGAGAGTGGCAGATGCCCCGGTAATCGAGTTTATCACGCATTGTCCGGAATGTGGTACCCCGTTGATTCGTAATGAAGGGGAGGCAAATCATTATTGCCCGAATGAGGATCACTGTCCTCCGCAGATTGCTGGGAAACTGGAACATTTCGTGAGCCGGAAAGCGATGGATATAGAGGGAATGGGGGGTGAAACCATTGATTTATTGCTGACGAAAGGGTTTATTCGGGATGTTGCGGATATTTATACTCTGCCGTCCCGTCGGGAGGAGTTGATAGGGTTGGAAAAGATTCTTTACCCGGAGAGTTACGTGATGACCAGTATTCCGTTGGGGAAAGTGATTTATGCTTTCGAGATCGGGATGAAGAATATATCTGCCAAAAATGCGGATGTTTTGGCAGAACATTTCGGTAGTCTGACGAAATTGGCCGGGGCCTCGAAAGAGGAGTTGATGGCTGTCGGAAACCTGCAATTCCCCGGTGACCGGGAAAAGAATATCAATAAAATGCTGGAGTATTTCCGAATGCCGTTCAATGAACCGCTGGAGCGTTTAAAGCAGGCCGGAGAAGTGGATATGCTACCGTTGGATGTGGTGATTTACGCGTTGGATATACCTGGGATTGATTTTCATAAGGCTGAATTACTGTCTGTTAAGTTCGACTATATTTATCGTCTTTACACGGCGACACTGGATGAGATTGCGGAGACTGACGAAATGTCACGTGAGGATGCCGAGCGAGTGTATCGTTTTTTACAGGGAAAAGAAAAGTTTATCCGGAAAATGAACACGTTGAGCGTGTATCGTTTACAAGAAAAATCGGTGGATAATCTTATTGCCGGAATCGAGAAATCAAAACAACGGAATTTGCCGGAATTCATTAATGCTCTGGGGATTCGCTATATCGGGGAGACTGCATCGAGGAATCTGGCCCGTCATTTTAAGGACATCCGGAAGTTGATGGACGCGACGTTTGAACAGTTGACGGAGGTCGAGGATATCGGGGATCAGATGGCTGGTAGCGTGATCCGTTATTTCGAAAGGACGGAGAACCGGGAGATGATGGAACGCTTTTTGCAATATGGTATTAGCGGGACAATACAGGAAGAAGAGGGAGAATCCGATCAGTTGGCCGGAACAACCTTCGTGATCACGGGAACTCTTTCGCTGCCACGCGAGCATTTTAAGGCAATGATCTTGAAAGCTGGGGGAAAAGTCAGTGATTCAGTGTCTAACAAGACGACTTATCTTTTGGCGGGGGAGAATGCCGGGAGTAAATTGCAAAAAGCACAGAAGTTAAATGTAACTATTTTGACCGAAAAAGAGTTTAATACATTAATGGGTTCATAAAGATTGGTATATTTTATACGTTGTAAATGCTTGTGGGCTTATTTTGAATATTAAAGTATATAGTTTATCTTTACGATAAATAAAAAAGTAACAAGTAAAGCCGTGGAAGGGCGGCATTGAAAATATGGGAAAAGAAGATACGAGACGACTAAAACAGATCATGACTTCGGCAGGAGAGGAAGCAAAGCGACTGGGGAATTCTAAAATTTATCCGGAGCATTTGTTTTTGGGATTGTTGAAGTTGAGAAGTGGAAGGGCGATTGATATATTGATGTCTTTAGGGTTGGATTTTTACGAGGTGAAAGATAAGATAGAACAACGCCTGGAGGGGAAACGTTATAAATCCGATAAAGTGGAAAGTCTTGACTTTACATTAGCGGCGAATAGCGTGTTGAAACGCGTGTCCGACGAAGCGTGGGATCTGGGTGATGATGAATTGGACTCGGAACACGTGATGTTGGCAATATTGAGGAATCAAGCCGGCTTTGTGACGAAGCTATTTAAAACGATGAATATTGATTACGACATCTTTAAAGAAGCCGTACTAAAAGAGAAAATGCGGATGCAATCCGAGTTTAATGACGAGGGGGATGATCCGGAGGACGGAGATGATGAATCTTCTATGTATAATCCTTATCGTCAAGGAGGTCCTGTTTCTTCCAAATCCGATACTCCCGTGCTGGATAATTTCGGGAATGATATCACGAAAGCTGCGGAAGAGGGGGCCTTGGACCCGATCGTGGGACGTGATCGGGAGATCGAGCGTTTGGCGCAGATTCTGAGTCGTCGTAAGAAGAATAACCCGGTGTTAATCGGTGATCCGGGGGTGGGTAAATCGGCTATTGCCGAGGGACTTGCCTTGCGCATTGTTCAGAAAAAGGTGTCACGGGTACTGTTTGACAAACGGGTGATTTCTTTGGATATAGCTTCTATCGTGGCGGGAACGAAGTACCGCGGTCAATTCGAGGAACGGATGAAAGCGATACTTGCCGAGCTGGCGAAGAATCGAAATATCATTCTGTTTATTGATGAGATTCACACGATTGTCGGGGCCGGAGGTTCCGGGGGCAATTTGGATGCGGCCAATATGTTGAAACCGGCGTTGGCTCGCGGAGAAATTCAATGTATTGGGGCTACGACGCTGGACGAGTATCGCCAGAATATAGAGAAGGACGGTGCTTTGGAACGTCGTTTCCAAAAGGTGCTGGTGGAACCGACCTCGTTTGACGAGACGGTGGAAATATTGAATAATATTAAATCCCGTTACGAGGATCATCATAACGTGCGTTACACGGATGAGGCTATCAAGGCCTGTGTGAAGTTGACAACCCGTTATATCTCCGACCGGGCTTTGCCGGATAAGGCGATTGATGCCTTGGATGAGGCGGGGTCGAGAGTACATATTTCCAATATAAATGTGCCGCCGATTATCGAACAGTTGGAGAAGGACGTGGAAGAGGTGAAGGAGAAGAAGAAGGAGGCCGTGAAACAACAGAATTTCGAGGTGGCGGCTGCTTTCCGGGATAAGGAACGTCAGTTGTTGAAGCAGTTGGAAGAAGAGAAGGTAAATTGGGAACGAGATTTACAGGAAAACCGGGTGACCGTGACCGAAGAGCATATTGCCGAGGTGGTGGCCATGATGACGGGGGTTCCGGTGAAACGTATTGCCAAGACCGAGGGGATGAAGTTGTTGCAGATGCACGATGAATTGAGCGAGAGCGTTGTCGGGCAGAAGGAAGCGATCGAGAAGATCGTGAAGGCCATACACCGGAATCGTGCCGGGTTGAAAGATCCGAATCGTCCGATCGGTTCATTTATCTTCTTGGGGCCGACAGGTGTCGGAAAGACACAGTTAGCCAAGGTGCTGGCCCGTTACTTGTTTGATACCGAGGATGCGTTAATCCGAATTGACATGAGTGAATACATGGAAAAATTCGCCGTGTCCCGACTGGTAGGAGCGCCTCCTGGGTACGTGGGATACGAGGAAGGCGGGCAGTTGACCGAGAAAGTACGTCGTAAACCGTATTCTGTCGTGTTGCTGGATGAGATCGAAAAGGCTCATCCGGATGTGTTCAACATTCTGTTGCAGTTGTTGGACGACGGGCAGTTGACTGATAGTCTGGGGCGGAAAGTGGATTTCAAGAACACGATCGTGATCATGACTTCTAATATCGGTAGCCGTCAGTTGAAGGATTTCGGCCGGGGAATCGGTTTTGGTTCCCAGAATATGGAAGGAAATAGCGAGTATGCCAGAGGGGTTGTTCAAAAAGCGTTGAAAAATGCCTTCTCGCCGGAGTTCTTGAATCGTATTGACGATATTATCATGTTTAATCCTTTGACCAAAGAGGATATTTACAAGATTATTGACATCGAGTTGAAGAGCCTGTTCAAACGGGTGAACGATCTCGGATTGGTGATTACGATCTCGAAAGAAGCGAAAGATTTCATTATCGAGAAAGGGTATGATCCTCAATATGGTGCCCGTCCACTGAAACGAGCTATTCAGAAATACCTGGAGGATGAATTAGCCGAGGTGATTATTAAAGGTATTGCGGAGGGAACGGAACTGGATGTCGGTTATGATAAGGAGAATGATAAATTGATTATTACCGAGAAAGAAAACAAATAAACGTGAAATAGTTTTATAAGTAAATAGCCGATTGTAACTTTTAGTACAATCGGCTATTTACTTATAAAGTAAGAAGATTTATTTTTTAATTACTTTCTGTAAAGCATGAAGCATGGGTTCCACGCTGAGGTCGTTGCCCGTGGCTTGGATCATCCATTCGTTGGGAGTAAGACGGCCCAGACGGTAAATGCGGTCAACTTCTTGTGCGAAATTCTTGCCGTTAAGATAGTCTTCCAGCTGGAATTCGATGATTTGACCGAAGGCATAAGCTGACAGGTACAGCGGGTAGCTGATCATGTGGGAATAGATTGCTAGAACCGTTTCGTCTTTTTTTCCGAAGACAGGGGCATAGTATTTATTCCATATTTCTTTTGATAAGTTGATCGTGGCTTCTTTTAACTGTTCGGCTGTCGCATTCGGGTTTGCGTACAACCATTCCCAGATGGAGATGTCGAGCATAGAGACTCCCATAATTTCGTACAGGCTCCAGAATTTATCAAGAATGTCCATCTTGTCTTTTTCCGGGTCATTATTTTCGATGCCCAGTAATTGTAGATCCCGTTTTTGGAACACGAAGGCAAGTGCCTCCGTGAAAGCCGTGTTCGGAACTCCGGCCATCATGAAATTGTCTACATTGTACATGGAAATAGTTTGTTCCACGTTGTGACCGAATTCATGGACGGCAATGTTGTATCCCTTGTAATTCATACCTTCTGCCGGGATTCGAGTGCGGAGGTGTGATTGTTGGCCTTTCATGGCGGCTCCCCATGCATGTCCTGAACCTCTGGCGGCATCCACGGCTATTTTGTCACAAATTTCGTTTGCTCTCTCGGGGGTGAAACCCAGATGCGTGAGCAGGGAGGGAAGCCCTGCTTTAAAGGCCTCTGCATTTGGGTAAAGTTTTTGTATCTGGGAGTCCAGTTTGGTTTCGTCCAGATTGCTGCGGGGTTTGAATCCGTCGTACCAGATATCATAAGCTTCTAGCTTGCGGCCCAGGCGTTTGGAGATGATCTTACCGACTTCTTTCAGTTTCGGAGAAGTGAGGAATTGGGTGAAAAGAGCTTTTACGTCTTCTACCGACACTTCCATTTCTCCCGAAAACTTCCTTGCAATGAAATTTTTGCCGGCATAAGGGTCGATGGCTTTCATAGCGTGGAAGTTATTTAACATGCGTTGATAACGTTCTGTTGCCTCCGGGGTGCCCGTTGCGGTTTGTTCGTTTTGGGTGAGCGTGTTGGAGTAAGGATTCCAGTCGTAAGCTCCGGAATTGATGACTTGCACGGGGATCTCCTGCGAGATAATCCGTTTCATGACCTCATAAACGGTACGTTGCTTGTCCAAACCTTCTTTCCCTTTGTTGTAGTTGGCCTTGATTTCGTCTCTTAAATTCCAATGAGTAAGCAAAATTTTATCTTCGGGGAAAAGCTTTTGTCCTTTGGCGTTTAGCACGTGGCCCATATAAATGTTGTAACTTGAAATATACACGTCTGCATCACTTTCCGCTTTCACACCAGCTTGGATTAGTTCTGCCGGAACCCGTTGGGTAAACACGTCACCGAGGCGAGCATAGGCCCAAGCCATACGGTCGTTACCTAGTTTTTCTTTTTCCTGTAAAGGTACTTCCGGGAAATTGAGGGCAATGATAAAGCCGATTTTATTGTTGTAAAAATCATTAATCAAATGAGAGCCGGGACTGTAAGCTCCGAACATGGGATCTATGTCATGAAGAGGGCCGTTGTCCTGATGCAAGTTTAATTGAAGTTGGAGCGTGATTTCGTTAAAATGTCCCCATAAAGCCTCGAAGTAATGACTTACCTTTTGGAATACCTGTTGTTTTTGTTCCGGGTCGGTGATATAGTTTTTCACGCAAAATTCTTGGAATTCGGAGTCGGCGCCATCTTGTGGTTGCCAAAGGTGGGCAACTTGTCGTACTCCGGTTTCGATGGCGGTTGTGTTAGTAACTCCTTTTGCCTGAATGTTGGTAATGGTGGCTTGAATTGTTTTCTCAGGGATAGCAGCTTTTGTTAAGAATCCCGAGAATAGGCATACTAGTAATAACGAGTGTTTCATAACCGTTTAAATTTATAAATTTAAGGGGCTGTAGTTTTACAGCCCCTCGATTTGGTTTATTGATTTAGTAGTTGGAAATATACAATGTCTTCCCAGCCATTTCCCCGGCGGAGCCAGTTTTTCCGGTATCCGGTCTGTACAAAACCGAGTTTCTCGAAAAGTTTGCGGCTACCAATGTTTCCGCTGGGGACGCTACTGTAAATCTGGTTTAGTCCCAGTGTTTCGAAACAATAGTCGATCATCAGACGGATAGCGGCTGTTGCGAACCCCTGTTTTTGGTTTTCAGTATTGTGGATCATGATTCCGATACCGGCACGTTGATGATATGGATCGAAATCATAGAGATCAACTAATCCAATCCGGGCATTTGTATCCACTCTTTCAATCATCAAGCGAAGTTGCTTGGTGGTATATATATCCAGATGACAAGTTTCGATGTATTTCTTTAACGTGAACAGGGAGAAGGGGGTAAGCGTGTCACTGACTTCCCATAAATCCATATCATTTTCCCATTGATACAGACATTCTAAGTCTTCAGGTTCTAAAGCTCTTAAGCGAATGATGTCATCGTTTATCATAGTTGCTGTTTTATAATTTTTTTGAATAAGTAATATTATTTATCGCTTTCAAATATAACACTTTTTGGTATTAGTTGGTGTTAACACGGTGAAAAAAATAGGTAGGAAGATAAATCTTGCGACTTTTAAAACTATCTTTGTCGGGAAAGATAAACAGGTATCATCATAGAGCAATATTCATGTATAATTTACTGACCATCTTAGGGGCTACGGCCACGGGAAAGACCTCTTTAGCGGTACGTTTGGCTGCAGAATTGAAAGGAGAGATTATTTCAGCCGATTCGAGACAAATTTATCGTGGTATGGATCTAGGTACGGGGAAGGACCTAAACGAGTATGTCCACGAAGGTACGTCTGTGCCTTATCATTTAATTGATATTGCCGACGCTGGGTTTCGTTTTAATCTGTTCATGTATCAGCAGGAGTTTTTAAAAGTGTGGCAGGATTGTGAACGTAGGGGTGTTTTCCCCGTGTTGTGCGGGGGAAGTGGTTTGTACGTGGAATCCATTTTGAAAGCTTACCGGATGACTCCTGTTCCGGAAAATCCCGAATTACGGGAACGATTGGCCTGTAAGTCGTTGGCGGAATTATCCGATATATTGTCTTCCTATCGTTCCTTGCACAACACAACGGATACGGATACGGTAAAGCGGGCGATTCGGGCTATTGAGATTGCCGAGTATTATACTACACATGAACCCGTGAAAGGGGAATTCCCGGAGATCCGATCTTTGATTGTCGGGGTTCTGTTTGATCGTGAGACTCGTCGAAAGCGGATTACAGAACGTTTACACGCCCGCTTGCAGGCAGGAATGATTGATGAGGTGAAGGGGTTGCTTGATCGGGGAATAAAACCGGAAGATTTGATATATTACGGGCTAGAGTATAAATATCTTACCTTGTATCTTACCGGAGAGTTGACTTATGACGAGATGGTGGAGCAATTGAACATTGCCATTCATCAGTTTGCCAAGAGACAAATGACCTGGTTCCGTAAAATGGAACGGGACGGGTTCGAGATCAAATGGCTGGATGGAAATATGTCTTTGGATGAGAAGGTCGAACAGGTGAAAGAGTGGCTTTATTAATTTTAGATTTTAAAATTTTAGATTCCAGCTGTACAACCTGTAACCTGCCAACCTGTAATTCTCTGCAGGCTAACTAATCATGGCAATGACAACTACAATCGTGGTCGTGATGATGTTCTTCTTCATCCTCTTCATCTTTTTTGAGGAGCATTTCTTCCAAGTGAGGGATGGTGCCTTCTAATAAGAAAGCGTTGTCTTCGTTACTTTCGGATTTTAAACGTTGAATGGCTATATGGATTTTTTCTTCAGGGATGTTACCGTGTAGGTTTTCAATGACGGTGGAGGCTTCTAGTGCTGCGATGAAGTCTTCACGCAATAACATATCAACGAACACATCTAGATATTCTGAAAAATCGATAGCTGATTCCCAGCATATGCGTAATAAATTGGCTTTTCCGCTACCTTCGGGAGCGTTGATCAATTTATCCATTAAGACTGTTTTGAAGTCTGATTCCTTCACGTCCGAGAGTAAGGCCGTGAGGTTGGTAATGATGTTCGTGTCCTGACTTTGTAACAGGATGTCCAGTAATTCGGGGACGATGGAAATATCACCTTCTTGTTTGATTTGTTCAATAGCCCCTCTAACGATGTCCATGTCATTGCTGGACAATTGTTTCAATATATCTTGTTTGTTTTCCATGTGTTTCTAAATATTTGTATCCAATACTTTTCGGGTATTGGATACAAATATAAGGATCATTTGCGGGATTTCTTCGCTCTGGGGTGGAAATTTGTGATTGTATCCCGGAGATATGAGTTATCCAGGTGCGTGTAAATTTCCGTTGTCAGAATAGATTCGTGTCCCAGCATATCTTGAACCGTGCGAATGTCCGCACCACCGTTTACCAAGTGAGAGGCAAATGAGTGGCGGAAGGTGTGTGGGGATACCACTTTGTTCAAGCCGGCACGGAGTGCTGTTTCCTTGATAATATTGAATATCATCACGCGGGAAAGAGATTTTCCCATCTTGTTTAAAAAGAGAATATCCTCGAATCCTCTTGCTTTTTTCATTTTGTCGCGATCTTTCTTCAAATAGCAACGGATCTCGTCTTTTGCTTTCGCTCCCAGTGGAACAATCCGTTCCTTGTTTCCTTTCCCCTCGATTTTGATGTATCCTGTTCGGAAGTTAATTTGTGATAATTTCAAGTTGACAAGTTCAGATACTCGTAAACCACAAGAATATAATGTCTCGAGGATTGCTTTATTACGTTGTCCTTCTTGTTTGGTCAGATCCACAGCGTTAATCATGGCTTCAATTTCTTCGACGCTGAGGACGCTAGGAAGGGTACGTCCGATTTTTGGTGCATCAAGCGAGTTTGCCGGGTTAAGACCGATGGCTCCATCGTATAACAAATACTTGAAGAAAGATTTGATACTGGATATACTTCTAGCTTGAGTACGGGGGGTAACCCCAGTGTCTTTCAAGGCGGAAATATACTCGTTTAATACGTCATAGGACACTTCTTTCGGATTCAATGTAGGTGTCCGTTGTTCACAATAGGCTCCCAGCTTTCTGATGTCATTCAAATAAGCTTCCACCGAGTTGGTTGATAGTGATTTTTCTAAAATCAAATAAGTCCGAAAACTATCTATCGCTTCGTTCCAAGTCATTTTTAGCTGTGTTACAAAATAAATAATACAAATTCTAATTCACCACTTTAAACCTATCTCAAGAGTATTCTGATAGATTTTTGCCAGATAAAGGTATAAGTTTTTTCTTTGAGTTGTAACAGTTTTGTCAAGTTTAACACTCATAATTTTTATTATTAGACCTTGTAATCGAAATTTAATACCTAAATCCGGCTTGAAATGTCCGGTCTCATCGTTTTTTTTGTTAATTTTGTATTGAGTAAAAACGGTGAATATGAAGATATTGATTTTAAACGGTCCCAATCTTAATCTTTTGGGAATCAGAGAAAAAAATATTTACGGGGAAACCTCTTTCGAGGAGTACTTGTCGGGGCTGAGAGATTTCTACACGATGGTCGAGATTGATTATTACCAGTCGAACGTGGAGGGGGAGCTTATCAATAAAATTCATGAAGTGGGATTCTCCTATGACGGGATTATTTTGAATGCGGGAGCTTACACGCATACTTCGATTGCTATCGCAGATGCTATTTCGGCGATTCCCTGTCCCGTGATCGAGGTTCATATTTCTAACACGGCAAAACGGGAAATATTCCGTCATGTTTCTTTCCTAACACCTGTTTGCCGGGGGGTAATTGCCGGTTTCGGATTGAAATCCTACGAACTGGCGTTACAGGCTTTTATGTGAGCAGTTTCGCCACATTACAAGTTGGGGAAATACGCAAAGAATAACTATTATTATTAATGATATGAAAAAGACTAAGATTGTGGCTACCATATCTGACAAAAGATGTGAGGTAGAGTTTTTAGAGAAGTTATATCGTGCCGGGATGAACGTGGTACGGTTAAATACTGCTCATCAGGATATGGAGCAGGCGTTGAAGGTAGTGGAGAATGTTCGGAAAGTTTCGGATAATATAGCCATCTTGATCGACACGAAGGGACCGGAAGTGAGAACGATGCTTATGGATGAACCGATGCATGTAGATCGGGGAGAAACGGTTTATTTGACAGGAGATCCAGAGTTGAAGATGGATGGGAAATTGATTCACGTGTCCTATCCTTATTTTGCTGAAGATATAAAAGTGGGAGACAAGGTGTTGGTGGACGACGGGGATGTGGAGTTGATTGTTGTCGAGAAAAAAGATCATTATTTGAAAATGATGGTGACCAATGAGGCTGTCATTAAGAATCGTAAGAGTGTAAATGTACCGGGAGCTTCCTTGAAATTGAAATCTTTGAGTGATAAAGACCGGGCGTTTATTGATTTTGCAATAGATAATAATCTGGATTTTATTGCTCACTCCTTCGTGCGCAATAAGGAGGATGTTATGGCGATACAGGCTATTCTGGATGCCCGGGGAAGTAAGATCAAGGTCATTGCCAAGATCGAGAATCAAGAGGGTGTGGATAATATTGACGAGATTCTGGATTACGCTTACGGGGTGATGGTTGCCCGCGGAGATTTGGGGATCGAGATCGAGGCTGAGAAAATCCCTAAGATTCAACGATATATTGTTAAGAAATGTATTGAGAGTAAAAAACCCGTGATTATTGCCACGCAGATGCTACACACGATGATTGAGCATCCTAGGCCGACTCGTGCGGAAATCAGTGATATTGCGAATGCCATTTACATGGGTACGGATGCGATCATGTTAAGTGGGGAAACGGCTTACGGAGCGTATCCAGAGGAAGCGGTAACCGTGATGCGTGAAGTGGCAGAGGAGAATGAGGGAACAGTTCCGCCGGATGCGGGGAGAAGTCTGGTCCGTATAAATAACGAGATTACGGCGGCGTTGGCTCGTTCGGCAGTGAAAACAGCATTAATGTTACCGATTAAGGCGATTGTGGTTGACACGCTTTCCGGACGTACAGCCCGTTATCTGTCGGCTTTCCGGAGTGACTTGCCCGTTTACGCCCGGTGCTATAATGAACGGGTTATGCGTGAATTGGCACTCTCGTTCGGGGTGTATCCTTATTATACTGAAAAACCGATGTCACGGGATGAGTTCATGAATGATCTGCCGGAAATGTTGATGCAGAATGGCATTAAGGCTGATGACTACGTGGTGGTTGTCGGGGGAAGTTTCGGGCATGGTAAAGGAGCCTCATTTATTGAGGTATCTAAGATCGGGGAAATCCGCTAGGTTAATTTTAGATTTTAAATTTTAGATTGAGAGATTTAAGAATTCAATCAAAAATTTAAAATCTAAAATTTTATCAATGTTTGTCTTTCAAGATGTCCCGGATTTCAGTCAATAGTACTTCTTCTTTCGATGGGGCAGGAGGTGCGGTTGGTGCCGGGGTTTCTTCTTTTTTCGTTCTCAATTTATTCATGAATTTGATGGCGATAAAGATTGAGAATGCAATAATCAAAAAGTCGATCGTTGTTTGAATAAAGTTACCATAGTTGAGGGTGACGGCTTCGACCATTTTTCCCGTGGCCTCGTTCATGTGGGCTTTTTGTAACACGATGTGTAAATTGGAAAAATTCATGCCACCGACAAGCATTCCGATAGGGGGCATGATGATGTCACTGACCAATGATGATACGATTTTTCCGAATGCACCACCGATAATGATACCGACGGCCATATCTACCACATTCCCTTTCAGGGCAAAAGCTTTAAATTCATCTAAGAGTTTCATGTTCTGATTCATTTTATAATTTAAGTGTTTGAACGTTTAAACATTTAAAATGTTCTAAATTTCTACGGCAAAATTACATTAATTCTTGTAACTTTGTAAGCGTTTAACTATTGTCAATGGAAAAGGAAAGTCGAGAAAAGCAAATATATAGGGTTACAATTGTCGGTTCAATTGCTAATTTTTTTTTGTTAGTGTTTAAGTTCGTGGCTGGAATATTGGGACAAAGTAGTGCTATGATTGCGGATGCCGTACATTCTTTGTCAGATTTCGTGACGGATATTATCGTGCTGGTTTTTGTGAAAGTTTCTGCTAAACCGAAGGATGCGGGACATGATTACGGGCATGGTAAATATGAGACACTGGCAACTGCAATTATCGGGATCGTTTTGTTAATGGTCGGAACAGGGATTTTTTGGAACGGGTTGAATCAGATACTTGCTTTTTATCGGGGGGAGAAGTTGGGTAGTCCCGATTTAATAGCCTTGATCGCTGCTCTTGCTTCGATCGTGGTGAAAGAAATCCTGTATCGTTACTCGGTTATCGTGGGGCATAAGGTGCAAAGTCAGGCTGTTGTGGCGAATGCTTGGCATCATCGTTCGGATGCATTCTCGTCTATCGGTACAGCTTTGGGGATTGCCGGGGCGATCTTTCTGGGAAAGGACTGGCGGGTACTTGACCCGATTGCAGCCGTTATCGTGAGTATTTTCATCGTGAAAGTGTCCATTCAGCTCCTGATACCTTGTTTGAATGATTTATTGGAGCGATCTTTGCCGGAGGAGACCGAGAAGGAAATAATTACGATAATTAATGAAGACCCGCAAATAAAAGATCCTCATAATTTGAGAACTCGTCGGATCGGTAATGACTTCGCTATAGAAGTGCATATCCGCTTACGGCCGGATATGACCGTTCAGGAGGCACATGTGGTTGCTACCGGGATTGAGAATCGTTTGAGGGCTAAATACGGATTGCGTACTCACGTGGCTGTGCATGTAGAACCTGAGAAAAATGAATAATATCGATGAGAAGAGCGGTGTGGTATTACACGATAGTGTGCGTGTTGTTGATATTGGTTGGGGCTTGTAAGGAAAACGAAAAGAATAAAAAGCCTTTTGTTTATTTTAAAAATTACCAGAGAACTTTTAATGATTTAAATGACAGGCATCTGTCTTCCGCCAAGCGATTGGGAATTACTCCTTTGAAGGCGTCAGAGGATTTGAGTAAGGCAGATCGGGATTTAAAAGAGATTAAATCCTGTAAATTGTTCCAAGTGGATAAATTAACACATTCAGAACCTTATCTTGTCCCGGAGGCCTGTGATTTATTGGCAGATATAGCCCGAAATTTTAAAGACTCCCTGTATCAGAAAGGATTACCGTCCCATAGTATTATCGTGACAAGTGTGTTGCGCACGGGGTCTAGCGTGAAGAAATTGCGGAAAAGTAACGGGAATGCTAGTGCCAATTCCGCTCACGTGTACGGGACTACTTTTGATGTGGCATATGCACGTTTCAAGAAGGACGGACGTAAAGAAGCACCGAAGGAAAAGTTGAAAAGTGTGTTGGCAGACGTGTTACAGGATTTGCGTTTGCAAAAGAAATGCTATGTTCGTTATGAGTTTAAGCAAGGTTGTTTTCATATCACGACAAGATAACATAAGCAATATTACAGAAATACATAAGAGACAGGGCTGTATGTATTATTAAAAAGAATCGTTATCTTTGTCGGCTGAAAAAATGCATTCCACGGGTGTGGTGTGCTGGCAAGTTAGATAATAATTAAAATGACAAAAATATAATGGGTTTACAATGTGGAATAGTCGGTTTACCAAACGTGGGGAAATCGACACTATTTAATTGTTTGAGTAATGCGAAGGCGCAGTCGGCAAATTTCCCTTTTTGCACGATCGAACCCAATGTGGGAGTGATCACCGTGCCGGACGAGCGACTGAATAAATTGGTCGAGTTGGTACAGCCTCAAAACGTGGTACCTGCCGTGGTGGAGATCGTGGATATTGCAGGGTTAGTGAAAGGCGCCAGCAAAGGTGAAGGTTTGGGAAATAAATTTTTATCTAATATTCGGGAAACGGATGCGATTATTCACGTGTTACGTTGTTTTGATGATAGTAATATCGTGCACGTGGATGGTCATGTTGATCCGATCCGGGACAAGGAAACAATTGATACCGAGTTGCAGTTAAAAGACTTGGAAACGGTGGAAAACCGTTTGGCAAAAGAGGAAAAAAAAGCCCAGACCGGGGGGGATGCAAAAGCGAAACGCCTGGTCGAGGTGTTACATTTATACAAGGATGCGTTGGTACAGGGAAAATCTGCTCGTTCCGTGCAATTAAACGATTTGCAGCAGGAGGCAGCAAAGGAGTTGATGTTGCTGACGAATAAACCTATTTTGTACGTTTGTAACGTGGATGAGGCTTCCGTCGTGACGGGAAATAAATATGTGGATGCTGTTCGGGATGCCGTGAAAGACGAGGGGGCTGAAGTACTGGTGATTGGCGCTGCCATCGAGGCGGATATTGCAGAGTTGGATACGTACGAAGAGAAGCAGTTGTTTTTGCAGGATTTGGGCTTGGAGGAAGCCGGGGTGAATAAATTGATTCGTACGGCTTATAAGTTATTGAATTTGCGTACTTATTTCACGGCAGGCCCGAAGGAAGTGAGGGCGTGGACCTTCAAAAACGGGATGAAGGCCCCACAGACTGCCGGGATTATTCACACGGATTTCGAGAAAGGGTTTATTCGTGCAGAAGTGATCAAATACGAGGATTTTATTGCTTTGGGATCCGAGGCAAAATGTAAGGAAGCCGGAAAAATGTCCGTGGAAGGAAAGGAGTACGTGGTGCAGGACGGGGACATGATGAACTTCCGTTTTAACGTGTAACGAGGATTTGGTTTTATCTTTTATAAAGATGATATTAAAGAAACTTTTTGGATTTGATCCCAGCGTGATGAAGGTAAAGACAGAAATCATGGCTGGGGTCACTACTTTTTTAACGATGTCGTATATTCTTGCCGTGAATCCGGATATTCTTTCGGCGGCATCGATGGATCGGGGAGCCGTGTTCACAGCTACAGCCTTGGCAGCATCTTTTGCCACGTTGGTGATGGCTATTTGGGCGAAATTACCTTTTGCCTTGGCTCCGGGTATGGGGTTGAACGCTTTTTTTGCCTTTACGTTAGTGCAGGGCATGGGATATTCCTGGGAGAGTGCCTTGGCTGCTGTTTTTATCGAGGGGCTGGTGTTTATCCTGTTGACCGTGTTTAATATACGGGAGTTGATAGTGAATGCTATTCCCGAAACGTTGAAACATGCCATATCCGTTGGAATTGGTTTGTTTATTGCTTTTTTGGGATTACAAAAGGCCGGGTTGATTGTGGCTAATCCTGCAACATTTGTTTCTTTAGGCGAGTTTACTCCATCGACGTTGTTGGCGGTAGGAGGAATTGTTATCGGAGGTGTGTTGGTTGTACGGAAAGTGAAAGGGGCTCTTTTCTATGCGATTGTGGCGGTCACGTTATTAAGTATTCCTTTGGGGATTACCCGGATACCGGAAGGCTTTTCTTTAGTATCGATGCCTCATTCTCTGGAGCCGGTCTTTTTCAAGCTAGATTTTCATTCTTTGTTGTCCCCGAATATGTTGATTGCGATTTTCTCGCTCGTGTTCATGGATATTTTTGATACTTTAGGAACATTGGTCGGTACGGCAAATAAAGTAGGGATGGTGAAACCTGACGGGAGTATCCCGAAGTTGAAACCTGCGATGATGGCGGATGCTGTGGGAACAACGGTTGGGGCTTTACTCGGAACGTCAACCACCACGACTTACGCTGAAAGTACTGCTGGTATAGCCGAAGGTGGGCGTTCCGGTTTGACAGCTGCTGTTGTTAGTGGGTTGTTCATTGTCGCTTTGTTCTTTGCCCCGTTCTTTTTGTTGGTTCCGGGTATCGCTACAGCAGGGGTATTGGTGATCGTGGGGAGTTTTATGTTTGATGCGGTGAAGAAAATACGTTTTGATGATATGACCGAGGCTTTTCCTGCTTTTGTGACCATTATTATGATGCCGTTGACTTACTCGATTGCCGAGGGTATTGTGTTGGGGTTATTGACTTATGTGTTGTTTAAATTGTTTGCAGGTAAATATCGAGAGTTAAATCTCACGATGTATATACTCTCGATATTGTGTATTTTGAAATACGTATTTGTCTAGGTTATTCAATATCTTCCAGTTCCCGGTTTGCCACGTAGCCCCGCCATTTTTCAATGAGCTGTTGAATATCCTGTGGTATTTCGGAATTGAAGTCCATCCATTTGCCCGTTCCCGGGTGTTCAAAACCAAGGGTTTTGGCATGTAATGCTTGTCGGGGACAGAGAGCGAAACAATTTTGCACGAATTGTTTGTACTTCGTGAATGTGGTGCCTTTTAGGATTTCATTACCACCGTATTCCGGATCATTGAATAGCGGATGTCTGATTGATTTGAAATGAGCCCGGATCTGGTGGGTACGTCCGGTTTCCAACACGCATTCCACGACATTCACGTAACCCAAGCGTTCCAGCACGTGATAGTGAGTCACGGCGTGTTTGCCGTAGTCGCTACCTTCCGGGAATACACCCATGATTTTTCGGTTAGAGATGCTCCTTCCGATGTTACCGATAATCGTTCCGTTGTCATTTTCCAAGTTTCCCCAACATACGGCCACGTATTTCCGACTGGAGGTTTTATGGAAAAATTGGGAAGACAATTTGGTTTTAGCTTCTTCCGTTTTGGCAATGACCAACAGGCCGGAAGTGTCCTTGTCTATCCGGTGAACCAGTCCAGGGCGGGGATCGTTCTCTTTGAATAACGGATTCCCTTTCAAGTGCCATGCCAAAGCATTTACGAGAGTCCTCGTGTAATGCCCGTAGGAAGGATGTACCACCATACCCGGTTCTTTGTTAATGACCAGCAGATAGTCGTCCTCGTACACGATATTTAAAGGAATATCTTCCGGTATGACCCGTATTTCCCGTTTTGGGTGGGGGAGCATCAAGGTGACAATGTCTTTGGGTTTTACCCGGTAATTGGATTTTACCGGTTTATTATTGACCTGTACACATTGGGCTTCTGCAGCTTCCTGTATTTTTGTGCGGGATACGTTGGGTAACCGATCGACCAGAAACCGATCGATACGCAGTAAATTTTGGCCGGGATCAACTTCCAGACGGAAATGTTCGTACATTTCTTGCTCTTGTTCCGGTTCGTCCTCGCCCAGTTCTTCTAAATCTTCTACTTCTTCTTCTATCATGGTTGTAGCTCCTCAATGGACAGGGAGTCCAGTGCCATTATTTTTTCTTTATCTTTCGTGAGGTAGAGCGTGATGTCTCCTCCCATCTTCATCGTCATATTTTCTTCGAATTCAGGCTCTTGCTGGTATATAATTGCCGTGGATTGGTCCGCCTCAGTTTTGATCGTGTTGTCGGGTAGGATTTCACCCACGTTTAAGAATGCCCGCAATAGTATGGCTTTTGCCTCTGCCAGTGTTTTCCCCACTAATGATGGGATGGCTACTTGGTCGTTGGACGTGTTCCCGTTCCCGAGTACAATATCCACTGTTTCTCCTTTTTGTATCAAACTATTTGGTTCGATGATGTTTCCCTCGTATTTGAAATCAAGTACTAGGTTTTTGAAGTTGGAAGGAATGTATTCGATTCTTCCAACGTTGAGTCCCAAGTTCTTCAATCGTTGCAAGGATTGACGGAAGGCCACGTTGCGAAGGTTCGGGAAAATAATTTTTTCCGGGGCATTGGCGTTGATGGTCAATTGGATGGCCCGGTTGTTCTTCACGTGGGCATTCGGTGACGGGAATTGTTCCACGATAGTTCCCGGTTTGGCATTGTTGTCATAGATAGAATCGATGACAAGGATTTGCAAATTCTTCTCTTTGGCGAAAGGTTTCGCCTCGTCGGGAGTGAGTCCCCGGAGTTCGGGAACAGTAATATAGTAACCATGATTCGTGTATTTCTCCAATCGATTCAACACGATATACCCGATCACGAACAACACGATGCTGGCTACGGCTATGTTGATCAATAACACGATGATATGTCCTTTTTTAAAGAAACCCATAGAGTGTATAACGTTTGTAAATTTATAAAACTTGCCGTGTTCATTACTACTGAACACGGGCAGTACTGGTATTGAAATACCTTAACTTTGCAAAAATAGCAGAGATTTTTCAATTATCACTACTATTTTACTATTTTTGCTTTGAAAATAAGAAGTGATAAAGATGGTAAGATTCATTTTAGTATTTCTGTTGCTGGGTTTGACGGGTTATGTCGGGGCGCAGGAAATCAAGATAGAGAAATCGACAGAGAAAATCGTGTATCAGGGAAAGTCCTATTATCTCCATACGGTGAAAGCCAAGGAAACGCTTTTTTCCATATGTAAGGCTTATGGTGTCTCCGTGGATGAAGTGAAAATATTAAATGATAAGAGTGACAATGCCCTTTCGATCGGGGACGTGTTGAGAATTCCAGTGGTCGAACCCTTTAAATCTATTGATGATAAGTTTTATTATCACCGGATGAAACCGAAAGAGACGCTATATTCTCTTTCCCGGAAGTTTAATATCAAGATGAAACGAATTCTGAAAGATAATCCGGAGTACGATGTGAGCCGACCGATTGCGGAAGGTGCTGTTGTGAAATTGGCATTGAGGCAGATTGACCGAAACGTGTTGGAGGCTGAATTACGCTGGGAAAAACGTCAGGCGAAAGAGGTTCAACAAGCCCGGCGTGAAGAGATGGAAAAATACGAGAAAAGTCATTCAAATACATTCCCGCCTGCCCGCGATTCATTGGAAGGAATGGTGCAGCAGGTTGTGGGTGATACTGTGTTTGTTATTCCCGAAGTCGCTCGTGAGCAACGCCACGTGAAAGTTGCTCTTATGTTGCCTTTGTACGTGAAGGAAAACAAGTTGCCCTTATCCGAGGAGGAAATTCCGGTGGACACGCTGGGAGTGAATATACGGAACGAGCATTGGCGTTTATCTTCTCGTACGGAACCTTTCCTGCAATTTTATCAGGGGGTATTGATGGCCGTGGATAGTTTGAAACGGCTGGGATACACGATCGATTTGTATGTTTATGACACGGAACGTGATCCCAATACCGTGCAACGCTTGGTAGGGGAATTGAATTTGTTATCTCCGGATTTGATTATCGGTCCCGTGTATGCGAACACGTATAAGGCAGTTGCCGAACAGCTAGGAAACCGGACGATTCCGATGATTTTCCCGCTTTCTTCACGGGGAGGAGATTTAGTCCGTTTCCCGAATTTTGTGCAGTTGAATACGTCTACGGTTTCTTTGGTAGAAGAGATGGCGGACTGGATTGTTGCGAATGGTACGCAGGCTCATCTGATAAATATCATTCCGGATGGGGGGGGGCGCACCGGGGGAGAGAGTCGTTTAACGGATCTGGTACGAACTCGCTTACAGGCGAACGGGATGGAAGATATGACGAATTGTCAATGGCGGCCTCAAATGCATTTGGATTCATTACGCAAGGTCATGAGGCTGGGGGTGGAAAATATTATCTTGTTTCCAACTATAAATGAAGCGGCGGCCAGTCGGACGTTGCCTGTGTTGTCTGCCCTAGCAGATCAGTTCCGGATCACGGTAATTGGTTTCCCTGATTGGTTGAAATTTACTTCTATCGATGAGGAAGTGTTGTTTAAGTTGAACGTGAAGATGATGGCGAATAGTTACGTGGATTATCAAGGTGATGTGGCCAAAGAGTTTTCTGCGAAACACCGGGATTATTTTTATTCGGAGCCGAGTAATGTGGTGAACCGGGCGTTTGACATTGTTATGTGCTTTATCCCCTTGGTTGACATAGAACGTGGGAATACTTTGAACGTGTTGCGGGAAAAGGATATAAGCGGAGCATTTACCCGTTTCCGGTTCCATCCCGTGAGTGGATTTGGAGGTTTGGAAAATCGGGGATTATACTTGATTAACTATGGTCGGAATTTCGAGATTATAGTGAAACCGATAGTCAAATAATTCAGATTCTTTCTCGGTGATAGCATAAAAAATGACTATAACGATACGGTTTTATCTTGTGTAGCTTGAAATAAATCAATTTTAGGGGCTTGCGGGTAACCTTTGGTCGGGTATTGTCGTTGTCCTGCATAATTAGTTGTTATTATATCTTGAATAGAATGAAAATCGGGGAGTACGGCATTTTTTTTGATATGATTAATAGGAATTGGAATTTACTAAATTAACCTGTTATGGCAGAAACTACGACATACATTACTGTACAACAAAAATATAGATCTTTATTAAAGTCATGTAAGAACTTGATTTCAACCGAGGATATTCGTCTCGTGCGAAAAGCTTTCGACACGGCAATGAGCAGCGAGGCAAATTCACAAGCGGTTACAGAGAAAGATATTCATCGTTTGTTGGATATCGGATTAATTATCACGTCCGAGATCGGGTTAGGGAGGACTTCTATTATTTGTTTGATGTTACATCGGGCAATAGAGTCCGGAACGTTGAGATTGGAACAGATAAAAACGGTATTTGGAGAGAAAGTGGCCCAGATATTAGCCGGTTTACGGGATATAAGTCATATCTATACTACTCACCGGGTGGTAGATTCCGAAAATTTCCGGAAATTACTACTGAGTTTTGCTGAAGATGTGCGGGTGCAGTTGATTTTTCTGGCGGAAAAATTGTATGATTTACGGCATGCTGAGACTTTACTTCCGGAACAACAACGGGAGTTAGCGCGGGAAACCAGTTATATCTACATTCCTTTTGCCCATCGTTTAGGTTTGTATAATATCAAATCGGAGATGGAGGACCTTGCTTTACGTTATGGAGAGCCTGAGGTGTACAAGGAGATTTCTTTAAAGCTGGAGGGAACACGGGAGGCCCGTGAAAAATATATCAACGAGTTTATTGCCCCTATTGTGGAAGAATTCAATAACCGGGGAATTAAATTCAAGGTGAAATGGCGTACCAAGACGATAGCCTCGATCTTGAACAAGATGCGGAAGAAACAGGTGGAGTTCGAGGAAATCTATGACATATTTGCGGTTCGTTTTATACTGGATAGCAGGGGGCCGGAAGAGAAGGCCGATTGCTGGAGGGCATATTCGATCGTGGCCGACAGGTACACGCCTAACCCGCAGCGATTGCGAGATTGGATTTCTGTGCCTAAATCCAATGGTTATGAATCATTGCAGACCACCGTTCTCGGACCTAATAACCGATGGGTGGAAGTGCAGATTCGTACGGAACGGATGGATGAGATTGCTGAAAAGGGATTTGCGGCTCACTGGAAGTACAAGGGGGGAACGGCGGATAAGGCGATCGAGGAGTGGCTGACTGAGTTACGAGAGATATTGGAGAGTTCGGAAGTCGGAGCCGTGGATATGTTGGATGATATTAAAATTAACCTGCAAGATAAGGAGGTACACGTGTTTACCCCGGCGGGAGATTTGAAGACTTTACCGGCGGGAGCGACGTTACTTGACTTTGCTTATGCTATCCACACGGCTGTAGGGTCCCGTTGTGTAGGAGGAAAGGTAAACCAACGTAACGAGACCTTGCGCTATGTGTTGAAGAATGGGGATCAGGTATCCATCCTAACCTCGAATAATCAACAGCCGAATGCCGACTGGTTGAATATTGCCACGACTTCAAAGGCTCGTAACAAGATTCGTCAGTTTCTTACCGAAGATTCGCGGGCTCAGGCCACGCTGGGTAAGGAAATGTTGGCTCGTCGGTTTAAAAATTGGAAGTTAGAGTTGACAGACGAGGTGATTCATCGTTTGCAACAACATTATAAATATAAGTTTGCTATTGATCTTTACCAGGCGATTGCCGAGGAAAAGTTAGATATGGCGGAGATTAAGGAGTTCATTACTCGCCCGAAAGAAGAGGAGCGTACGGTGGCCACCCCGAGAGAAGAGGTGCAGGTTATTCCGTCCCGCCCGATTAGTGAGGATGTGTTATTGATCGACCGGAATGTCGATAACGTGGTGTACAAGTTTGCCCGTTGTTGTAACCCGGTATTCGGGGATGATATTCTGGGATTCGTTTCTATTGGTGAGGGGATTAAGATTCACCGGACCCAGTGTAAGAATGCTCTTGATTTGCAGCGTCGCTACCCGTATCGAATCGTGCAGGCAGCTTGGACGAATGCCGGTGCAACTTCTTACCAGACGGTGTTGAGTATCGTGGGACGTGAAGATGCGGGAATGGTGACTAAGATTACCGAAGTGATAGCGAAGGACCCGAAGATCACGTTACGGGGATTGTCCATTAATTCGAGCGAGGGATTATTTGACGGGCAAATTACCGTGTTGGTTAGTGATACGGAACACTTATCACAACTGATTTCCCGTTTAAAACGTATACAGGGAGTCATGCGGGTATATCGTCATGACTCTGTGAAAGAGTAGTTTTATTTTGATTTTTATTATATTTGTATAGTTCTAAATGATGGAGTAACACGTGATAATAATATGTCGGAACAGGATGAGGTAAAATGGTTACAGGGATTAAGGGTTGGGGATGATCGGGCCTTTAAAGTCCTGTTTGAAAAGTATTATGCCTCACTCTGTGCGTTTGCCACTAATTTCGTGAATGACCCGGACGTGGCAGAAGATATTGTACAGGAGATATTTTTCAAACTTTACACGGATAAACCGACTTTTGATGTTGTGGTGGCCTTGAAATCTTACCTGTATTTGGTTACTAAGAATCAATGTCTGAATTATTTGAAGCATGCCCGGATCGAACAAGAGTATATGTCTTTCTTGAAGGAACGGGAAACAACGACATTCTTTTTTAACCAGATCGTGGAGCAGGAGTTACTAACCTTGTTGTCAGAGGCTATTCAGGATTTACCGGAACAGACGGGACAAGTGTTCCAACTGGTGATGGAAGGTTTCGATAATGCGGAAATTGCGGAGAAATTGAATCTCTCCATAGATTCGGTAAAGTCACATAAAAAACGCGGAAAACAATTATTGAAGAGTCGGTTAGGAGATATAACGGCTATCCTTTTATTCCTATCGAATTGTTAAATTTACAAGAAAGTGTCATTCGAGTGACACTTTTTTTGTACTTGATTGTTTTTAGATCGTAAAAGAATTCAAGATGAAAGAAGCATTTGAAATAGCACGAATTATTCAGAAGAGTTTGAAAGGAAAACTTTCTGAATCAGAGGAAAGGCAATTATCTGGTTGGAGAAAGGTTTCCGATGAGAATGAACGTGCTTTTCAACGAATGATTTCAGAGGATTTTTACACGATTGGAATGGAGAAGTTGGAAATGTATGATTCCCGGGTGGCCTACGGACGTTTCTTGCAAAAGAAGTACCAACAACGTCGTAAAAGAAGATTTTTGATAAACATGGCCAGGGTAGCTGCCGTTGCGTTACCATTTGTGATTGCTCTTGTTCTATATGTAGGGTTGAATCGAGAGGAAGAACAAATGGTGCGTCCTTCTCTAGCTTCAAATATCCTTCCGGGGACGAGCAAAGCCGTGTTGACATTGGCAAACGGGCAAATGATTCCTTTAGGCAAAGAGGCTACGGATAGCACGATTATCACGGATGGAACACAGATTAGTGCTTCGGGATCAGGGGTAACATATGCCAGTGGGGTAGAAAGCGAATCGGTGGTTTACAATAAATTGGAAATACCTCGTGGTGGAGAGTTTTGCCTGACGCTTTCGGATGGAACAAGGGTGTGGTTGAATTCGGAAACTTCTATCCAGTATCCGGTGGCTTTCGGGGCAAAGGAACGACGGGTTTTCGTACAGGGTGAGGCTTATTTTGAAGTGGCAAAGGATGCGAAGAAACCTTTTACCGTGCAGTTCATGAGTTCATCGGTAACGGTGTTGGGAACTTCCTTTAATATCCGGGCTTACCCGGAAGAAAAACGGTCACAAACCACTCTTGCAGAAGGATCCGTGAGGATTTACAGTCCCGGTAGTTCAATGCTATTGAAACCGGGAGAGCAAGCAGAGGTGAGTGCGTTATCGGGAGAAATGGTAAAGCAGGAGGTTGAAGTAAAAAACTTTACGAGTTGGAAAGATGGGCGTTTCGTATTTGAACAACAACCGTTGGAAGATATAATGAGAACGTTGGAACGATGGTACGATATTCGTGTGATATTCAAGGATGAGGGAGCGAAACGAATTTCTCTGTCGGGAAATATGAAGCGATATGGTGATTTCTCCCAGGTGATGAAAATGTTGCAGATGACGGGAGATGTGCGATTTGAATTACATGGAAATGATGTATATATAACTACAGAGTGAAACCCTCGATGGCCACGAGGGGAGGCAAGTGTGTAAAACTAACTAAATTAATTAATTACATTATGAAGAAGAACCGAAATAAGTCTCTTCCGGGAGGTTTATGGCTAGTAAAGAACCGATTAATGATGAGAATGACGATTGTTTTATTACTATTTTTGTCATTCACGGCAGTGGCTCAGAATGTCACTGTGAAGATGAAGAATAGTTCATTTATCCAAGTTGCTAAAGAAATTCAAAAGCAAACGGAGTTGACTTTTTTGTACAATGATGCAAAAGTGGGTAATATTACGGGACTGAATCCTGATTTCACAAATACGGATGTAAAAGCCGTTTTAGAGTATTGTTTAAAGAATTCAGGACTTACTTTCTCGATCGTGGATAACACGGTGGTCGTTAGTCCCGTGAAATTAACAAGCCAACAGCAAGAGAATAAACTTACGGTGGTAGGTAAGATCTCGGATCAACAAGGTCTGCCTCTTCCGGGAGTGAATATTATTATTAAGGGAACTACGCTAGGATTCGTGTCTGACGTGGAAGGAAAGTTCACGGCGATTTGTTCGCGGGGCGATTCGTTGCTTTTCTCAATGGTCGGTTTCGAGATGCAAATCGTGGCAATTAATAGCAATTCCCCTCTAAACATTAAAATGAAGGAAGCCACGGAGGCATTGGATGAGGTTGTCGTTGTTTCAACGGGTTACACTCGTTTACCGAAAGAACGTGCCACCGGTTCATTTAGCGTGGTTACAGCTAAAGAATTGGAAAAACGTCCTAGTCCGAATATCATGAATCGTTTGGAAGGTGTTGTTCCGGGGGTTTACGTGGATGTCAAGAATTCGGATATGACTTTTTTGTATGGTTCCGATCGTACGGATGGTTATGTTGATGAGCAGACGAATATTTCCATGAATATCCGGGGAAAAAGTTCTCTTTTGAACACAACAAGGCCTTTACTGGTTGTTGACGGTTTCCCCACGGATATGGAAATGAAGAATATAAATCCCAGTGATGTTGAATCGATTACTTTTTTGAAAGATGCGGCAGCAGCCTCTATTTGGGGGGTACGTGCGGCCAATGGGGTTATTGTTATTGAGACAAAAAAAGGTAAAAAAGGTAAAGGAGGAACAACTGTAAATTTTGGAATGAATGTATCGACTTCCGGTTCCCCTCGTTTTAATACCTTACCGATCATGAATTCTGCCGAAATGATTGATTACGAGAAGGAAATGGTAGAGAAAGGTTATATCACGAGACCCGTGAATTCCGCCTATTCGGCAGGAGCCCCGATTTCACAAGCTGCTAAATTGATTTTGGACGCTAAGGACGGGCTTATTAATCAGGCGGATGCGGATGCCATACTGAATGAATTAGCTGGTCGGGAGGCTTATCGTGATGTGAAAAAGTATCTGTTGCAACCTTCTTTTTCACAGCAATATAATTTATCTTTTAGTGGGGCGTCTGATCAGATGTCTTATTTCCTTTCCGCATCCTATGCAAACGAGAGATCTAATATGAAGGGTGAAGAAGGTGATCGTTTCACGTTGACTTCCAACATGAATTTTAAAATATTGAATTGGGCTACGTTGACCACGGGGTTAAGAGCTACTTTGTTTAATATTAAAAATAATGCTTTAGGACTTTCCATGATACAGGCATCTGGTGGTTTGATCTTATTACCTTATAATCAATTCGTGGATGAAAATGGTAATCGAGTTGATTACTATAAGACGTACAATGAAGATTTTGTAACGGAAAAAGAAACGTTGGGATATAAAAATTGGAAGTATAATTATTTGGACGAATTGGATAACAAAGATGATACCCGTAAAGAGCAAACTTTTGCGATGACTGTGGGATTGAATATTCCAATTCCGGGAGTAAAAGGGTTGTCATTAGACGGACAATTCATGTTTGAAAGGAAGAATACCAAGAATCGTACTTTTGCTAACGAGAATACGTTCGAGGCTAGAGATCTTTATAACACGGCCACGACTTATGATGCAAATACGGGTGCGCTAACAAATAATCTTCCGTGGGGAGGTATCTTGAACGTGACTAATGGTAATTCCCAGAATTACAGTATTCGGGGACAGATCAATTATGATGGGGTTATTGATGAAATTCACCAAATTACAGCATTGGCTGGAATGGAAATCCGTGAGACGAGAGATTGGGCGAATGGGGCTAGATATTATGGTTATAACGAAAAAACACTGATTGCCGGTAGTCAGTTGCCGAATCCTTATATAAATATTTGGGGATATAATAGTTACTTGACAGATGCTAGTCCGGAAACCGATTATCAACGGCGATACTTGTCTTATTACGGAAATTTGTCTTATACTTTGATGAATAAATACGTATTGTCTGGAAGTGTGCGTTATGATGATTACAATAATTTTGGTGTTGACCGGAAATACCGGGCGACTCCGATGTGGTCAACCGGATTTTCGTGGCATATTGGTCGGGAAGATTTTATCATGGATAATGTAGGATGGTTGAATCAATTGACATTTAGAACGACTTACGGGTATAATGGAAATATTGATCCGGGCCAGTATCCTTTCACGAACATATCGTTATCCACGAGTAATGATGGTTTTACTCAATTACCATCGTCAAGTATTACTGCCGCGGCCAATCCTTCAATTCGTTGGGAGAAGACAGGTGTATTGAATTTTGGATTGGATTTTGCAGTATTGAATCATCGTCTTTCCGGTTCTATCGAAGTGTATCGCAAATATTCGAGAGACTTGTTTGCAGAGTACACGATAAACCCGATATTCGGAGCGAATTCTACCCGATCTTACACGCTTACTCGTAATGCAGCTAAGGTGGATGGAAAAGGAGTGGACATCGCTTTGAATGGAATGATTGTACAGAAAAGCGATTTTAATTATAGAGCCAGTTTAACTTTCTCTTATAACACGAATGAAGTAAAATCCTCTCCTTATGAACTATATTCCAGTTTTGCATCTAGTGGAGGAGGAAGTGGTCGTATGATAGAAGGGTATAATATGAATAACTTCTGGGCTACTCGTTGGGCCGGTTTGGATGAAGAGGGAAATGCTCTGGTGTACAATGCGGACGGGGAGATTATAAAATCTACGGAAAATATTACGAATGATGATTTGGTGTATATGGGAACATTGACACCGAAGTACTTTGGTGGATTTTTTAATACGTTCACTTATAAAGGATTGTCTCTTTACGTGGGGATCACCTATAAGTTAGGGTATATTTTCCAGAAACCGACGATTTCACAACAGCCTGCAAGTAGATACGGTGGTGCTAATTATGAAATTAATGAAGATATGGCAAAACGTTGGAGAGAGGCGGGTGATGAGGCTAAAACCGATGTACCCCGTTTGGGAACGGATAACAATAGTTTTCAACGATATAGAGGTGCTGATATTCATGTCCAAAAAGGAGATCATATCCGTTTGAAAGAAATATCGTTGACTTATGAACTCCCGTCTAAATGGGTAAATAAAATCATGCTTGGTAGTGCTAATATCGGGTTTACTGCAACAAACCTGGGATTGATCTGGAAAAAGAATAATGTCGGTATAGATCCTGATTTTATTCCGAACACGAGAGATTTGCGGATGGCGCCGACACCTTCTTATAACTTCTCGTTAAATCTTAATTTCTAAAACGTGATAGATATGAACAAGAAAATATTTAGTGTAATTATAGGACTTTCCTGTTGTTTCTCCGCTTGTTCCGATTGGGTGGATGTCAAGACTAAAGGATCATTGGTTCCGGAGGAGACGGAAAATTACCGTTACCTGATGAATAACACGGAAAATTTCCGCTGGACACTTTCTTACCATGATGTGGCATCAGATGATATTGATATTTCTGATCCGGCTCAACAAGAGGCGATCTATGAAACGAATAAATTTATCCCGGTATATACTTGGGCCGACGAAATTTATAGCCAGTCTGAAAATGACACGGAGATGAACAAAGTGTACCAGGTTATCTATAATTGTAACGTGGTGATTGATGAGGTGATGGATAGTAAGAACGGGACAAACGAGGAGAAGTTGGAGATTCGGGCTGAGGCTCTTGTACATAGAGCCGAGGCATATTTGACGTTAGTGAACGTGTATGGTGTTCCGTATAATGCAGCAACGGCATCCACGGATCAAGGAGTCCCCTTGTTAACTACCCCTCGTGTAGAAGGGGCTCTGCCACGTGCATCTGTCGAAAAAGTGTACGAACAAATTTTTAAAGATTTGGATGATGCTTTCGAGTATTTGCCCGATGTGGCAGAATTTAATTTCTATCCGGGTAAATGTGCTATTTATGCATTGCGAGCAAGAGCCTACCTGTTGATGGGTAATTACACGGAGGCGAAAAAGAACGCTCAAGAGGCGCTTAAATTAAAGAGTACGTTGGAAAACCTGAATGATTATGTTGATCTGGCGAGTACAGAGGAAAGTGTGAGAAGGAAAAATTACGTGGAAACATTGAAAGATAAGGAAGTTATTTTTGCTAAAATGCCCGTAACTACATTTTCGATGGCATCATATTCCACGGCTGGCCTTGTGTTAAGTGATAATCTGTTGAATACTTTTGATCAGGAAAAAGATTTACGTTATTTTTATTTTACTCGTTCCATGATAGATGATTTAGGTATGACTTATTCCGGTCGGGTATATTTTAAGGACAATTATTATCCTTATGACTGGAAAAAGAACGAGGGACGTAACATGGGGCCTTGTGTGCCGGAAATGATGCTAATTGAGGCAGAATGTTGGGCTCGCGAGGGAAACACGACGGAATCCATGAATATTGTGAATAAATTGAGAGAGTATCGTTACGTTGCGGGTGAGGACTATTCGTTGAGTGCCGCAACAGCTAAAGAGGCTTTAGGAAATGTATTACAGGAGCGTCGTAGAGAATTAACGTGTCATGGTTTACGTTGGATGGATCAACGTCGTTTGGCAAATGATCCGGATTTTCCGACACAGACGGTGACTCGGATATTCAAGGGAACGACTTATACATTAGAACCCGGTGCCGTGCGATATACTTTCCCAATGGGAGAAAAATATTTGGAAGAAAATCCGGAGATCGGACAAATTAAATAAGAGTTCGTAAGGTTCATAAAGTTATAAGGTTTATAAGGTCCTTTATAAACTTTGTGAACCTTACCAACTTTATAAATTATTAAATCGTATTGTATGAAAAAAATCACGTTGTTAGGAAGTATCGTTGTACTTCTGTTATTTACTTGTGTGGTTAAGGCACAGGATCGTAAACCTTTTCACATCATTCCATTGGTGCCGGTTGCCGGTCAGGATGTGAAGTTCACGTATGATAATTCGCTAACGTCACTGGCTGATGAGGAAACGATTTACGGAACGGTTTATTACTGGGAAAATTTGCGTTGGAGGGCGGAAGATTTGAAGTTGGTGAAGAATGATACGGCATGGGAGGCCACTTGTCGTGTGCCTGAAAATTGTGCGTTGGTATCATGTAAATTTTACGCTGGGGACAAAAAGGATACAGGGGGACGGTCCACGTACACGACAATGACCTTTAGCAAGAACGGGCAGAATTTACCGACTGCTTATATGGCGTGGGGAATGTTGCGGAACAAGACGTTGGAGTCTTTACCGGAATATTGTGACGAGGATGCGTATATTGATGATGAAGTTATGCGTTTTTGGCTGAACCAACAGCTTTTGAAAGATCCCGGAGCCCGGAAATACGTATTCTATTATGCGGCGAAGTTGTTGAATAAAATGATGCCGGGAGAAAAACATGAACAGATGTTGGGAGACGTGGATTTTATACTGAATTTACCGGATGTGGATGAAGAGACGTTGTTGAAGGCACTTGAAGTTGCTAAGAATATCGTGAAAGACAGTACGAAAGCGGCGGCAGTAGAAACCCGGATTTTAAAAGATTACCCGAACGGGATTTTGGCTAGGGACCAAGAGATATGGCGGATTTTCAGAATCATGGATGCCGATGCGAAAGCTCCTGAATTAGACGCTTTCCTGAAACGTTTCCCGACGGAAAAGTTTAAAGATATAGAGACGGAAACATCATCCATGTATCTGGGTAAAATCTTTCAAGCGGTAGTTTATCAGCCCATCATCAAGAAAAATGATTATAGTTTCTTGTACAAGTACCTTCATGATGTTCCCCATCTTTGTTTGCTGACTTTCTACTGGCACATGGTACAAGTGCCGTTGAACACGAATCAGAGAACCCCGGAACAGGTGTTACCTTTTGCTAAGGTTATTTACAATGAGGTGATGACTCGTCCTCAAGCAGGAGCTGATCAAGTGTATTCAGAACGGGAGTGGAAGGATTATCTGCTCACGAGGGGGAAAGATATGATTCTGAAATATGCGTTCGTGTTGGATGCTACCGGTTCTTCTGCCGAGGCACTGGAGTTGATGGAAGAAATTAAAGGAAAATATAATTTCAAATCGGCAGAATATAACAATCAGTATGTTCGTTTGTTGGAAAAAAATGGCTATCAGTCGATGGTAATTCCCATGATTGTGGCTAGTGTTCGGGAAGATGCGGTTACTCCCGAAATGTTGGAAATCTTGCGGAAGGATTACGTGAAACAACATAAAAACGATAAAGATTTTGAGGCTTATGTCAGTTCATTGAAGTCGCAAGAAAAACAACAGGAGTTGCAAAAACATTTGCAGGAAACGATGATTAACGAGGATATAGAGCTTTTTACTATGGAAGATCTGGACGGGAAAAAGGTTGATCTGTCAAAGATGGAGGGGAAGATTATCGTGTTGGATTTTTGGGCAACTTGGTGCGCTCCTTGTAAGGCTTCTTTACCAGGAATGCAAATGGCTGTAAACAAGTACAAGAATGACCCGAACGTGGCGTTTTTCTTTATTTCCACGATGGAAACGGCTGCAAATTTTAAAGAACAGATTCGGAAATTCATGAAGGAGCATAACTACACGCTGCAAGTGCTTTGTGATAATGTTAACCCGAAAACGAAAAAGCAATCGGCTGTTTATGATACTTATTGCAAGGCTTTTAAATTTTCCGGTATTCCTCACAAAATGATTATCGACGGGAATGGAAAATTGCGTTGGAGTATTGGTGGTTACATGGGAAGCCCCTCGGCTTTGGCAGAGGAGATGAATCTTATGATCGAGATGTTGAAAGCGGAATAATCGATAAGATTCATTTGAGTTGTTAGGATTTAGAACGGGATGAACGAATCCCTGTCTAAATCCTAATTTTATATCCTTAATCCAACTGTTTTCAAACTCTGATAATATCCATTTAATGGCTTACAGACGAGATATAGATGAATTAAAGCCGAGTTCCAGTCATCTTTGTTCCCTAAAGTATGGTTGTTGTTCCTTTTGTTTTTACTGATATTCAGATCTTCTGGGGATTAAAATTGTTATAATTGAAAAGCATCACCTAAATTCTATGTTTTCTCGTAGCCAATCCCCCATGATTTGCAAGGCTTCCTCTGAAAACACATCTTCCAGATCGGGTATTTCTTCTCGGGTACACTCTTTACAGCGTTGGAACATATGGTTCAGACCGGGTAGTTCCACGATTTTGTACCGTGTGTTTCCACCTTTGTCCAGTAATTGTTTGATGGATTCCAGGTTTTCTTTGGCGGGAACCATGATGTCTTTGTCCCCGTTTAGTGCCAGCACGGGTTTACTAATGCGGGGAATATAATTTTCCGGATCATAATTGATCATTTCCCTGTACCAGCGTCCTTGTGCTTGATGCAGGTAACGACTGAAAAACATTTCGTCTCTTCCGTCATTAAAATTGACAGCTTTCAGTGTGGCTTTGTCCTGTTGAGCTACCCATTGATCGAAGGCTTGGCGCAAGGGAATATCTAAAGGTTGTTCCAAGGGTACAGCGTGTACTTTGTCAAATAGCGTGTTGAAGAGACTCATAAACTGTTCCACCCGTTCCGGGGTCATGCCGGGGGTGGTACGCAAGATTGCTTCATTTTGTAATTTTAGAATCTGCAGGCCATCAACGCCCACGCCTGCGAGGGAGATAACGAATGATACATCCGGGGAGTCAGCTCCCAGCATGAGTGCCACTTGTCCGCCTTCGCTATGCCCGATAACCCCAATGTGCTTGGTGTCTGTTTCCGGGCGTTGTTTCAAGTAATTGATCCCGGCTTGGGCATCCCGTGCAAAATCGCACGTGGTAGCTTCTTCGTATATCCCGTTGGTTTTTCCGGTTCCCCGGTCATCGGTTCGTAACACGATGAATCCTTGTCGGGTGAGGTAGTCCGCGATTTTGAAGAAGGGTTTGTGGCCGGAAAAGGTTCCGTCTCGATCTTGTTTCCCGGTGCCGGATATAATGATGGCTGCGGGAAAAGGGCCTTTGCCCGATGGAATGGTCAGCGTGCCTGCAACTTGTATTGAATCGCATGACACGTAGGTGATTTCTTCGGAATGGTAGGGATAAGGTGGATGTGGATTTTGTGAAAAATAGATAGGCCGAAGGCTATCGACTTTACCGAGAGTGAATTCTCGTATCTTCCCGTAGGTGGTTACTTCTGCTTGGATGGAGTCTTTACCGGAATAGAAGGCTCCTTCAAAGCGAATGTTTTCCCGGTTGAAGATGGCAAGAATACTTTCGTCTGAAAGTACGAGCGTGTCGGCTTGTGCTTTGTCAATCCATTGTTCCGGAAGTGACAGGAAAGCTTGAGGTGTTCCTTCCGGTGTGGTTTTTAACTCGATGAATACCCGTTTACTACCGGATTGTCCTTGCCATGCATGAGGCGAAGAGGTACATCCGATCAGCGTGACGGAGGATAATAGCGCGATTGTTTTAAAGTGTAACATACAGTTTTAATTTTAGTTTTCCCTCAAAACATCCAACCGTCTGAAAAGTGTCACTTATTTTCGAATTTCTTACTGAATCTTCATTTTCAATTTTCAATTCTCCATTTTCAATTGTTTCAACGTGATGACCGTGATTTCCGGCCATGCCCCGAAACGCAGGGGCATCAGTCCGATATATCCCAACCCAACGTTGACATACAAACCTTGTTTGCCTTCCATGTAGAGCCCACTCCATTCCGGATACATGAATCGGGACGGGGAAAGTCGTCCGACGGCAAATTGCATGGCGTGCGTGTGGCCTGACAGCATGAGGTCGATGTCCGTGTCGAGTACTTCCCGGCGCCAGTGCGTGGGGTTGTGGCTTAACAATAGTTTGAAAGAGCATTGTTCAGTGCCTTCCATGGCTTTGGGAAGGTCGCTGTATTGAGAGAAGGGTGGTTCCCCGTTATTTTCCACGCCAATCAGGGCAATGCTATCCATGGCACGTTTTAGTATCACGTGATCATTGTTTAATAACTGCCATCCCATGGAGGCCTGCTTGTTTTGTACATCTCGGATGTTCTGATCTCGGGCCTCGGTTGTTGGCCAGTTGTGATAGGGACCGTAATCGTGATTCCCGAGGATGGAGAACACGCCGTCCGGGGCTTTCAGTTGTGCCAGAATGTTTTCGAATGGTTCTAGTTCAGAGGCTTTCGTGTTGACAATGTCACCCGTGAAAACAATTAAATCGGTTTGCTGGGCGTTAATCAGGTCCACGGCTTTTTGCAGGACTGCCCGGTCTCCGTTCCAACTACCCGTGTGTATGTCGGAAATCTGTGCAATGCGATACCCGTCGAAAGCGGCAGGAAGATTAGGAGAGGCGAACGTGACCTGTTTCACGTCAAATCGTGTTTTGCCCCATATTGCCCCGTAAAGTACCATGAGCATCATTCCAGTTCCTAGTATGATCCCGAGCCAGCTAAAAGGTTGTATTTGCCATTTGAACAAGTATTTTAACGGTAAATCAAGTAGCGAGCAAATCATGAAAATGGTTTTCGGTAGTACGATGGCCATATAGGTGATCGTGAAAGTTCCGATGAGGTGTTGTATGGCCAGTGCATCTCTAGAGGATAGTAGAATCCAGACGAGTGCGAATAATAGGATCACGGAAGGAATAAACCACAGCCAACCGAACGGATTGCCTCCTGTTGATTTGGTGATATACGATTTATAAATATAGATGTCCGGGATGATTAGTAGCAAGAAAAGATAGATAGATAGTTTCGAGAGCATATATTTTCTATTTTTGTGTAAGTGGTGTTATTATAATTTGTTTCTTGATTTAACAAAGTTATCATTTCTTTTCACGTGGTTCTCACGTACAGGATTTTTTATCTTTCTTTGGGGAATCTTTAAAATATTGTTTGTTTTCAAAGAGAAGCTTGCCAACTTAATCTTAACTCTTTGTTCCCATTGGATGAAATTTGGGTGAAAATATAGGAAGAACAGATAATTTTGCGGAAGATAGAAGGATGTGGATAATGTATGTAAATATAATTATTGCGTTATGATTAAAAGTGTTATGAGATTATTTCGATGAATTTCAGTTGAAGATTTTCGTAAAAAGGCGGAGGTTGGAATGTTAAATGCTGGTGGTATGGGATAAATAATTTTGTTCTTTTGTGGTTTATATTAAAGAAATATTTACCTTTGCCTTGTCAATTCGAGAAATAATAAGAAAGTGTATAGCACATGAAGGAATAAGCCTCCGGGAGTGTGTATACACTTTTTTTATTAAATCCGAGTTGACATTCCATTTAATGATCCGGAGGCTTTTTTGGAAAACGTTTTTTGAAAATATATAGTTACATATAAATGTAATATTTTGAATTCTAATTTGTCGACGAGGGTGAGAGTACCGTGATGGGAAATCATCCTTTTTGCATTTCTTCACTTTAAGAAAAATTTAAAACGTTTGAATTTTGCATCCATAAAGATTCGTCTTATATTTGTTAACGAAAAATAGTGCGTGATCTTTCGATGATCTATTATTATTTACATGATTAAAAACAATTACACATGAGAAAAACAGTATTGGTTATTTTTAGTTGCTTTCTCTCCCTGTTATTTGTTCCTAAGACTTACGGGCAAGGACAGGATAAGTTGCTGGGACTTCTAAAAGAAGAGTTAGCTCAACAGATGAAAGAACTAAAGGATGAAGAATTTCCCCCGTATCACATGAATTACAGGGTGATTGATGTGACTTCTTCCGTGGTATCGGCTTCTTTCGGGGCGTTGATGAACAGCCAGCAATATCGCTCCCGGACGTTAGTTCCGCAGATCCGGTTAGGAGATGAGAAACTTGATAATTTTAGATTTAATCAAATGGGAGCGGCCATGTCCCGATACCAAGGACCTTCCGTGGCTCGTTTGCCATTGGATGAGGAAAATAACGAAGATGCCGTTCGTCAGGCTATTTGGGACGAGGTGAACAATCGTTACAAGTTTGCCGTGGATATGTACCAGAAGACGAAGGCAGAAAGCTCTGTAAACGTGGAAGAAGAAGATAAAGCTCCTTATTTTTCTGAAGCGAAAGTAGAGAAATATTATGAGGCTCCGCTTCCAGCTGAAAAAATGACGATCGATATGGATCAGTGGGCGGCCCGGATGAAAGAGATTTCAGCCGTGTTCAAAAACCAACCCGGGATTATGAAAGGGGATGCGATCATGATTTACACGGTAGAGAGACGTTATTTCGTGAATAACGAAGGGACGGAAGTTGTACAGAATCTACCGTATGCCCGCATCATGGTATTTGGAGAAACAAAAGCTGATGATGGGATGGAATTACCTTTGAACTTGTCTTATTTTGCCTATGACCCGGCAGATCTTCCTGCGAATGATAAAATTATTGCGGATGCCAAAGAGATGGTGAAAACATTAGAGGCTTTGCGTGTGGCCCCGGTGGTTGATCCCTATACGGGACCGGCCTTGTTGTCGGGTCCTGCCAGCGGTGTGTTCTTCCACGAGATTTTCGGTCACCGGATCGAGGGACAACGTATGAAGAGCGAGAATGACGGGCAGACGTTCAAGAAAATGGTTGGTCAGCTAGTATTGCCGGCAGATATGCACGTGTATGATGATCCGACTCTTCGGAAGTATGCAGGAGAGGATTTGAACGGATTTTATAAGTATGATGATCAGGGTGTGAAAGCCGAACGGGTGGATGTTGTGGTGAACGGTAAGTTGAATGACTTCTTGATGACCCGTACCCCGATTGACGGCCATCCCCGCACGAACGGCCATGCGCGTGCCAGCGATGGGTTTGATCCTGTTTCCCGCCAGTCTAATTTGGTGATCGAGACTTCTAACCCGAAAACTCCCGAAGAATTACGCCAGTTATTGATCGAAGAGGTTAAGAAACAAGGTAAAGAATACGGTTATTTCTTCAAAGAGGTAACGAGTGGATTTACATTCACCGGTAAAGGTGCAACCAATTCGTTCAACGTAACCCCATTGGAAGTATATAAGGTGTTTGCTGACGGTCGTCCGGACCAGTTGGTTCGTGGCGTGGATTTGATCGGAACTCCGCTTTCCATGTTCTCTAATATTATATATGCAGGAAATGATGCCCGCGTATTCACGGGTATGTGTGGTGCAGAATCGGGTTCTATTCCTGTAACGGCTATTTCCCCGACTATTTTGGTGAATAAAGTGGAGACGCAAAGAAAAGCTAAATCTCAGGATATTTTACCGATTTTACCGGCTCCGGGAACGAAATAAAGATGTGGAAATTATAAAATTAGAAAGATGAGATATATATTATCACTATTAATATTTTTCCTGCTGGTAGGGCCAGTGGTGGCACAGAATGAGCAAGATCAAGTGATCTTCAAGGCGATGCAGGATGAATTACAAAGAAATAAAGCAGAATTGGCATTGCCGGGAATGGATAAACCGTTTTATTTGTCTTTTTCTTTAGGTAGGTTCCGCCAGTTTGAAGTTGTCGGGGAGTTGGGAGCGATCACGAATTCACTGGAATTGCCGTGGAGAGGGATAGGCTCGTCTCAGTTGTTGTTGGGTGATTATAATAACACGAATGATACTCGTTTTGTGGGACAATTCATGAAGGTTGGGATGCCGGCCGAGGCAGATTATGACATGATTCGTCGTAATTTTTGGTTGGTATCCGATGCGGCTTACAAGATGGCATTGCGTGAAGCTGCCGCTAAAGAAGCAGCTTTGAAGTCAAACCCGCAAACCCCGGAGGAGGCTCAATTGCCGGACTTGGTGAAGGCTGAACCGATCACGAAGATCGTGGAAAGCAAGGTTCCCTATGAAATTGATATAAAGAAATGGGAAAACACGATTCGTGAACTTTCTGCGATATTCAAGAATTACAAGGAAATTTACAATTCATCCGTGGGTATCAGCGGTTTGGATATGGAAGTTTACAAGCAGACCAGCGAGGATGTAACCATGAAACAACCGGTTACTTACGTGAATCTGTTTGCACAGGGATATGTAACCACGGAAGACGGGGTACGGATCGGGGATGCGCTTTCTATTTTGGTCGCTCGTCCGCAGGATATGCCTTCTTTGGAAGATTTGAAGAAGAAAGTAACTGCTTTTGCTGAAAATCTGATGAAGTTGAGAAATGCCCCGGTAGTTGAAGAATTCTATTCCGGGCCAGTTCTTTTTGAAGACGGGGCGTCTTCCAGTATCTTCGTGAATAACCTGTTGAATCAAAGCGGATTATTTGCTTATCGTAAACCGATCGGACAGGCGGGAGGCAGAACGCTGGAAGGTCGTATCGGAAGAAAGATTATTGACAACCGTTTGACCGTGAAGAATTACACTAGCTTGGAGAAATACGATGGAACCCCATTGTTAGGCGCTTACGAGATCGATGCAGAAGGTGTTATTCCGGAAAAGGAAATGACGCTGGTTGACAAGGGGATCTTGCGCCAAATGTTGAATGGTCGGGTTCCTTCTTTGAAAACTCAGCATTCCACGGGTAGTTCTCGTTTCGTGATGACCGGAAGTGATATTGTTTATGTCACGGCTCCGGGAACTATTCATATCCAAGTAGATAAGGGAACTAAACAGGACAAGATGAAAAAAGCATTGATTAAGGCTGCCAAGGATGAAGGGTTGGATTATGCTTACATCGTGCGTAGTATTGCCGGACCGGCATCCCGTATTTACAAGGTTGACGTGAAAGATGGTAGTGAAACACAAGTTCGTTTCGGTGATGTTTCTGCCATTAATTTGGCGAAGATCAAACGGGTACTGGACATTTCAAGTAAAGAGAATGTCTCGAATTATATTCTAAATCGTCAAGTGCTTTCTTCTTTGATTTATCCGGCCTCGGTTTTGATCGAGGACGTGGAAATCAACAAGTCTGAACCGAAGAAAGAGAAAGAACCGGTCTTGAAATTCCCGTTGCAGAGATAATGTAGCCGGGTGATTGACTTTATAAATATTACAAAATAGGGGTATGTCGAGAAAGACATACCCCTTTTTATTGTAATGTTCACTGGGAATGAATACCTTTGTTCAGTAGGTCGGTTGTTACTTTTTAAGATAATAGGTATGACATTTGAAAATATACGTCTGGTGGCCCGTTACGAGCGAAACCTGATCATAAGAAATAAGTTGTTTTGGATATTTGCTTGTTGTGTAGTTGCGGGAATTTCTCTTTCGCACTGGTTATGGCAAAGCGATTCATTAAGTGGGCTCAGGTGGTTAAACAGGGCTTTGCCTTCGTTTATTCCTTTTTGGAATGCTTGGTTTTATAATTTGGTGCAAGGAATTATCGTGATTTTTATCGGTATTGATTTCGTGTGGCGGGATCGGCGTTTAGAGACGAATGCCGTGTTTTCAGCCCGTCCGGTGACTAATTTGGCTTATCAAACGGGAAAGGTGTTGGGGATCGTGGAGGTTTGCTTGGTGCTGAACTTGATAACGATGGGATTAGGGATGATTTTCCACATCTTGTTCGGGGAACCGGGAACTTTCCAGTTGAAGATTTATTTTGTTTACCTGTTCGTGATGACCTTGCCCACGCTGTTTTTCGTGTTGGGAGTCGCTTTAATCGTGGCGAACCGGGTAAAGAATCATGCCTTGGCAGTATTGGTATTGTTGGCTGTATTTGCTGCCTTTTATTTCGGCACCACGGATTTCTTGTGTGGTACTATTGACCCGTGGGGACGTGTATTACCGCTTTTATTCTCGGATGTAACGGGAATGACTCGTCTGGAATGGATTATTTTACAACGGGGAATGTTTGTTTTTCTGGGGTTGGGACTTGTTATGCTGGCTATGGGAATGATGCCGCGTTTGTCGGAACGGGCAGGTGTTACGTGGAAAGTGAGGGCCGGGGGATGGACATTCCTGCTGATAGGCATATTGTTCGGAGGGGCTTATTACGGTATATTTCACGAGATAAATAATCGAAGAGACCTGTACCGGGATGTATTCGAAAAGTATGCGGAAGTGAAAGGGGGACACGTTAAAGCACATAATATCTATTTTCGTCAGGAGGGAGATAAAATAATGGGGGTAAGTGATCTGGTCGTGACAAACGTGGGAGTACAATCCTTGGCTCACCCCGTGCTTTACTTGAACCCGGGATTAGAGGTGACGGCTTTGACAGGGGAGCAAGGGGAGAATCTGTCTTATACCCGGGAATCCCAAGCCATCCTTTTGGAGAAAGCGTTACAGCCCGGTGAAGAAATCCTTTTACATTTGGTTTACGAGGGGAAAATTGATGAGGCAATTTGTTTTCCGGATTTCACAAACGAGGAGTTTCATGATACCCGCTTGATGAGTTTTTTCCAGACGTATCATTCGATGTTCCGTCACGGTAGGTGTTTTGCTCGTGTCGGGGATGACTATACGTTGCTTTTCCCGGAATGTTTGTGGTATCCGGTTGCCGTTTCCCCGGTAAACGTGAGCGCCCCTTTAGCTCGTCAGTATGATTTTACCCGTTACCGGTTGAAAGTCGGGGATATTGGGGAACGAGTGGCTATCTCGCAAGGAGAAATGGAGATGAGTGGGGACACTACGGTCTTTAGAAACCGGGAGCCATTACCTTCTCTGAGTTTGAGCATTGGATCGTACGAGCGAAAGAGTATCGTGTTAGACTCGTTGACGTTCGAGTTGTATCATTTCCCCGGACATGATTTTTTCATGCGGGATTACATGAGTATGAAGGATTCCGTCGAGTTCCTTCTGGAAGAACCGGTAAGTATGATGCGGGAAATAAAGGGGGGTGATTATCCTTTTCGTAAGTTTACTTTGGTCGAGACTCCGGTGAATTTTGTTCCACGCCAACGGAAAGGGTTTACGGGAAGTCAATTTGTACAGCCGGAGATACTATTTTATCCGGAGAGAATGTACTTGGGTTATTATGCGCACGTGGGCTTTTGGCCGGGAGATGAGGATGAAAGGACTCGTTTCGAGCTGGAGGTGGAGGCGTTTCGTAATTTATTGGTCTTGAATTTACTTGCGGGTGTTTTTGATTGTTCAGTTCTCTTTGGTGATTTCGGGGGAGTTCTACAATCGGATGAATATCCGGGTTTTGGAGGTATCGTGAACGATTTAGCCAAGGTGGACTTTTCTAACGGGCCGATGGTATACGTGGGAGAAGAGATCAGTTATTCTGAGATTGTCACTTATTGGAAGGGAAAATCCATGCGTGAGGCTTTCGTGGATCAAGAGGTGAAAGGGGAGCAATTACAGAAACTATTGAGGAAAAAATATGAGTTGATCCAAAAACATTTGCAGGCACTTGTCGGGGAGCGGGAATTATTCGATTTTATGAAACAATTTAAGCAAAGTCATTTGTTTATGCGACCTGATTTCGAAGAGCTTGAACGGGAGTTTAATGCTCGTTTTCATGTGAATCTTCGGGAGATCTTGAATTATTATTACGAGGGGAAGGAGTTACCGGCTCTATTTATCCGGGATTTGAAAGTGGAATTGTATGAAGAGGACGAGGAGACTAAAAATATAGGTAGCTGTAAAATATATAATCCAACTTCGGTTCCGGCAGTCGTGACGTTGAGCGTGGCAACGTATTCCATGGGAGATAACGAGATCGGGTCCGGGCTGCGTAACTATTTGATTCCGGGACATAGTTGTAAAGAGATTCGGGCCGATTTGGGTATGCGTGATGTTTTCGCGTTAGAAATGAATCTCAGTCAGAATCTTCCCGGGGAAAATATATTGGAATTGACTTCATCAAAAGATTTGTCAAAAACGAAAGATGGGAAAACGGGTATTTGGGATGTGGATAGCGCTATTTTTACCCGGAAATCTCCGGGAATGATCGTGAATGCCGAGGATCCCGGTTTTGTTATTCATGAGAAAAAACGGAAAGGGAAATTGGCCGCTTATTTCTCGAAGGGGAAGAACGAGAAAAAGTATAGTTACGTGTATGACCACGAGCATTGGACTTTGACTACGGATAGCCATTGCTACGGAGATATCGTGAAGAGTGCTTATTATAAAATTGCCGGAACCGGGAAATCTAAGGTGGAATGGAAAGTGAACGTGGAGAATCCCGGAAAATATGAAGTTTTTGTTTATGTTCCGGACGTGGAGGCGACTTCGGCCCGTAAGGTTTTTATCGGGGGTGCGAGACTTTTTTATCAGGTGACATCTGCGGATGACGTCACGGACGTGGAAGTATTGTTGGATAACGAGGAACCGGGATGGATCTCTTTGGGGAAATATTATTTTGATCGTGGTGAATATAGCGTGTTTTTGAGTGACCGGGGTGGTGATTCTTTGACGTGGGAGAATGATGGCACTTACACGTGGGAACGAGATGCCGTGCAGTTGATTTTTGCCAATGCCGTGAAATGGATACCGGTTAATGAATAGACATGTGGTGTTCTTTAATAGATAGTAAAAGGGAAATGGTACTTGTTAACTTTTTGGCATCCACTGGTTTCATAATATAGGCGTTACACCCGCACGAGTAAGCTGTTTGTTTGTCCTGTTCGTAAGCGTACGCGCTAACGACAATAATCGGAATATCCTGGTCTATTTCCCGAATGGCTTGCATGGCTGTAAGTCCATCCATGTGTGGCATTTTTATATCCATCAATATGGCATCGGGAGGAAAATTCTTGAATAGTTGGATGGCTTCAATTCCATCGTGTGCATGAATGATTTGGTAATCTCGTTTTAATAAAGCGAATAAAAGCAAGTAGTTACTTTCATCATCTTCTGCAATAAGAATTATTGGGCGTTTCTCTGATTCCATAAGGTGTTTAACGCTATTCGTGTTGTAATTTTGTACATTCAATAAATGAACGTTTATTGAATGTGCAAATATAAGTATTTTTTACTTTATATCAGCTATATTGCTTATTTTTTAAATTTCTCATGATCAAATGAAAAGCGAGATAAAAATTAACAATCCGCATTTTATTGGTAGCTCAATAAACGAGACATAATAAACGTTCGTTTAATGATATGATTTCCATGTCAGAAATTGCATCCATTTTGCTTCAATTCTCCGATGATTCATTATTTTTGTATGAAAGTAAAATCGTGTAGATATGAAGGCCAAGATAAACAAGACGAATGCTGTTCGTTTACTGGATAAAGCGAAGATTGACTACGAGTTAATTCCTTACGAGGTGGATGAAAATGATCTGGCCGCGGCTCACGTGGCGGCACAGTTGGGGGAGAATATCGAACAGGTGTTCAAAACGTTAGTACTGCATGGGGATCGGGGTGGTTACTTTGTTTGTGTTATTCCGGGTGATCATGAACTGGATTTAAAAGTGGCGGCTAAAGCGTCCGGGAACAAGAAAGCGGATTTGATCCCGATGAAGGAATTGTTGCCCGTTACCGGGTACATTCGGGGAGGTTGCTCGCCTATCGGGATGAAAAAAGAGTTCCCCACGTTTATTCATGAAAGTTGTTTAAAGTTCGAATACATTTATATCAGTGCGGGTGTTCGCGGGTTACAAATACGGCTGAACCCGAAAGATTTAATCACTTATACCCAAGCAACGTTGATAAGCTAAAAGTTAAAGGAGAGCCAACTTTTAGCTTTTAGTTCTTTTATCGGACAGGAAATGCGATTGTGAATTTACTTCCCTTGCCGATCTCGCTTTCTACCCAGATTTTTCCATCATGAGCTTCCACGAAATCTTTAGAAATGGCTAGCCCTAGCCCGCTACCTTGTACTTTAGTTCCCGGAACCCGGAAATAGCGGTCGAATATACTTTGGTGGTATCTGGGATCAATTCCTTTTCCGAAATCCTGCACGAATATTTGTATGGTCTGGTCCACTTCCTTGGCTCCCACGATGATCCGGGAATTCTCTTTCGAATAATGGATGGCATTGGAGAGGAGATTCGTGATCACCCAGGCTATTTTTTCACTATCTACAAATAGTTTGTGAATCTTTTCGGGATATTCCACTTCAATATTACACCCGAAACGTTCGGCAAGTACCCGGGTGGCTGACACGGCATAATTGATCAATTCGATCGGTTTCGTGATCTTCGGGCTTAAAATCAGCTTTCCGGTTTCCACTTGGGTCAACTTGAGCAGTTCCCCCGTGATGTTCAACAACCGGTCGCTATTTTCTTTTATGCTACTCGCGAGAGATTGTTGCTCGTCGTTCAAGCTGCCGATCCGTTGATCTTCCAGTAATTTCAAGCTCATCATGATGGCTGAAATCGGAGTTTTAAGCTCGTGCGAGATTGTGGAGATAAAAGTCGTTTTGGCCGAATCGAGTTCTTTGAATTCCGTGATATTCTTTAACAAGATCACGTTGCCGACCTGCTTTTCTCCCTCGGTTTCGGTCTCCGTCAATTTAATCGGCACGTAAACGGCTTGGAAAAAACTCTCCTTGTCGTCGGCGTATATCTTTAGCGGCTCGTGCTTTTCGTTTGGATGTACCAGTTCGCGAATAAGGCGGCGTAACAAGTCGTTCTTCAACGATAACTCGTCGGCTGATTGGTGTATCATCTGTTCCCGTTTGAGGTTTAACACGGTCAAAGCCTCGTTGTTTACGAAAAGAATTTGCCGGTCATGATCCAGACCGATAATCGGTTCGTGAATACTGTTGACGATAGCCTCCAAGTATTTTTTGCTGGATAACAGGGTGGCCAGTGAACTTTGCTGGTACTCTTCCAGACGTTCGGCCATGTCGTTGAAAGAAGTTGCCACTTCGTTAAATTCCCGTGTAGAGTCAAAGTGCAGGCGTTTACTGTAATTGCGGTGGGCAATTTCCACTATTCCGCGTGTCAACTCGCTGATCGGGCGGGTAATTTGCGAGGGGAACAACAGGAGCAGGGCGAGGGCAATCCCGACGCTACATATCCCGATAATGGAAATCCATAACGTGGCCTGCCGGGCTGTGTCTTCGGCAATCACGCTATTGCGTTGAATCGAGGCCATGTTCAGGCTCATGATCTGGTTCAGATCCAGTCGGAGTTGCCGGATGTTCTGTTCGCTGGGATTCTCGTCCAGCAATTTAAAATGGCGGGCCAAGCGGTCGGTGGCTTCCGACTCGTTGATTTCCGTGATATTCATTCTCTGTTTTTCGAGGTTCTCCATGAATATATTCAACGCTTCCCGGTCCGTTTCAAGATTATCGAGGGCATAAAGCATACCTTTCGCGTAATCAAGCGAATTGTAGTTATCGGATAGGATATTTTTCGTGTCGTCGGCCAGTTTATCAATGTAACTGATCGCCAGAACTCCGAGTAGCACGATGATCATGAAAAGGAGACCGATTCCCGATGTTAATTTCGTTTTTATTTTCATATCCCTAAACTTAATTCGATTTAATGATATTTTCAAGGATTTTTCCGAGTTTATGAACCGAGGATGATTAAATCTATATTTAATATAGCCAGATTATTCAATAACCTCTTGTATCGAAGGGCAGAACGCACGTACGAGAACAACTGGATGTTGGGTTTTCCCACGCAAACCGTGCTAATCTGCCTTTCCCGGCAAATATTGATGATGGTTCCGATGATGTCGTCCGATTGAATTTGAAGTACCTCTCCGCCCAGTTCTGATGCCAGCTTGAAATGATTGATCAGGTAACGTTGCTTGGCCAGTGGGATGCGGTCAGCGCTTTCGTGGCGGGTTTGCACGTGGAGGACCACGAATTTACTATTGTAATGGGTGGCCAGACGTGCTACTTTCCGGATGAGTTTGCGGGGTGTCTTTTCCTGACTACTAATACAGGCTAAGAAACGTTCATGGCGCAGGCCGATATTTTCCACCACCTCGTTTTCCACCTTTTTCTCCACCCGTAGGGCGACCTCTTTCAAGGCTAGTTCCCGGAGTTGAAGGATGTTTTCCGCTTTGAAGAAGTTACGCAGGGCCAGTTCAATTTTATCCGGTTTGTAAATCTTTCCGGCTTTTAACCGGGAGATCAATTCTTCAGCGGTTAAGTCGATGTTCACCACCTCGTCGGCCTGTCCTAACACGCTATCGGGGACTCGTTCTTTTACCTCGATCCCGGAAATGTCTTGTACCTCCCCGTTCAGGCTTTCGATGTGCTGGATATTCACGGCCGTGATGACATTAATCCCCGCATCCAGCAAGTCAAGCACGTCCTGCCAGCGTTTCTCGTTCACGCAACCCTCGATATTCGTGTGGGCCAGTTCATCGACAATCACCACTTCCGGGTGTATTTGTAAAATGGCCTGTAAATCCATCTCTTCGACTTCCTTGCCCTTGTAAAATAGTTTTTTACGGGGAATGACGGGAAGTCCTTCCAGTTTGGCAGCCGTGTCGACACGACCGTGCGTTTCCACGTAACCTACTTGTACGTCAACTCCCGCGGTAAGTAAATCATGTGCTTCCCGTAACATCCGGTAAGTTTTTCCGACCCCGGCAATCATGCCGATATATATCTTTAAATGACCTCTCTTAGCCTTTCTGATAAGACTGAGGAAGTGTTCAACATTCTGTTCCTTGTCCATAACGACCAACAAGATAGCAAAAAATATGCGAGATGAATATTGTTTGATATATTTGTTTGTTAATCTGTGCTTTGTCGTGACTTTTATCGATTCGGTAAACGATAAAACCTTTTCATTTTGGTAGGGTATTTTTCCAAAATGGTAACCGTGTCGATATTATATTAATAATCATTCTAAATAATTTGGTCTGCTTTTTGCATTATCGGGATTATAAACTGGTATTGCAATGAAAAGAGTAATTTTATATGGAATAGTGCTGCTTCTATGCGGGTGTGATTTAATCGAGTATCATCCGTACGATGTTCGTTTACATGGAGAGACGGGTGTAAACGCGAAGAATATAGCTCGTATAGAAGAAATCTGTGAGGGGAAAGACACCTTGCGGTTCGTGTTAATGGGTGATAGTCAGCGTTGGTATGATGAAACGGAGGATTTCGTGAATGCCCTCAACAAGCGGGATGACGTGGACTTCGTGATTCATGGCGGGGACATATCCGATTTCGGTTTGACGAAGGAATTCATGTGGGTGCGGGATATTATGGGAAAGCTGAAGGTGCCTTACGTGGCCTTGTTGGGGAATCACGATATTCTTGGGAACGGGATGGATGTTTTCTTGAAGGTATACGGGGATGAGAATTTCTCCTTCCGGGCGGGGAATACTAAATTTGTTTGCATGAACACGAATGCCTTGGAATTCGACTACTCGCATCCGGTGCCGGACTTCACCTTCATGTACAATGAATTGCAGGACACGGTGGGATGTTCCCGGACGGTTCCGGTGATGCACGTGCAACCTTTCAACGTGGAGTTCAATAATAACGTGGCCCATGGTTTTCATCTCTTGTTGCAGGAGTTTCCGGGAGTGGAATTCTGTTTGCACGCTCACAGTCACTCGCTACTTCATAAAGAGTTGTTTGATGACGGGATTCCGTATATCGGTTGTGCCGCGATGAAAGATAAGAATTATTTGTTATTCACCTTAACGCCGGGAGGATACGAGTATGAAGTGGTCTATTATTAGGGTCGGGATCGTGGCCATGCTCGTGGGTATGACGACAATCGTGTTCGGAATGACGGATGATGACCGGGAACAACGACGGGCAGAACGACATCAGCGTAAATTGGAACAATATAAATCCGGGTGGAACCGTCTGATCCCGAAGTACCAGAACGTGCAATATGCCGGTTCCATGGGATTGCTTTCCCTTGGCGTTGGCTGGGATTACGGGCGAAAAAAACAGTGGGAAACGGAGATCATGTTCGGCTTGGTTCCTCGTTTTTCTTCCAACAAGGCAAAAGTAACTTTCACGTTGAAACAAAATTATGCGCCGTGGGAGGTTCATCTCGGCGGCAAGTGGTGGTTGGAACCACTGGTGACGGGGCTGTACATGAACACGGTGTTATCTGATGATTTCTGGGTGAAGGAACCGGAAAGATACCCGAATAACTATTATAAGTTTTCCACCCGTGTACGCTTTCATATCTTTACCGGACAGCGAATTGCTTTCGATCTTGGGCCTCATTCTCCCTTTCGTCGAATCACTGCATTTTACGAGTTGAGTACCTGTGATCTTTACGTCATCAGTAGTGCCACGAATAAATACGTGAGAACGTGGGACATCCTGAGTCTTTCGTTTGGCGTGAAATTGCATATCTTGTAATTATTTCTCGTATATTTGTTGAATAATGTAAACGAGAAATAGCATGAAAAGAGTATTTGTATCCGTATTTTTTGTCCTCGTGGCGATGATCATGAACGCGCAGGATATTGCCGGACATTGGGGTGGAACCTTGAATATTCAGGGGGTGAAATTAAGGCTTGTTTTTCATGTTTCCCGTTCCGGGGATTCATGGACGACGACGATGGATAGCCCTGATCAGGGGGCAAAAGGGATTCCCACGGGGAAAACGGAGTACGCGGATAGCGTGTTGACCATTACGGCACCGGCCCTTGGGATGAAATTCTTCGGGAAATGGCAGGGGACCGATAGGATACAAGGAACTTTCGTGCAGGGCGGGTTGACATTGCCGTTGGAATTAGCGCGAGTGGATGGAGAGGTGGCTCTTTCACGTCCACAAGAACCTAAACCTCCCTATCCATACCGGGTGGAGGAAGTAACCTTTGAAAACACGAAAGCGGGTGTGACCTTGGCGGGTACGTTGACTTTGCCGGAAAAGGGCGAGCATTACCCGGTTGTCGTGTTGATTTCCGGTAGCGGGCCACAAAACCGGGATGAGGAACTGATGGCACACAAGCCTTTTCTCGTGCTTGCCGACTATCTCACCCGGCAGGGGATCGGGGTGTTGCGTTTTGATGATCGGGGAGTGGGGCAGTCTACCGGGAATTTCGGGACCGCGACCACGCTTGATTTTGCCGGTGACGTGGAGGCGGCTGTGAACTTTTTGAAGAATGATCGAAAGATACGGAATATAGGACTTATCGGGCATAGCGAGGGCGGGATGATAGCTCCCCTCGTGGCCAGTCGTTCCGGGGATGTGGCTTTTATCGTTCTCTTGGCAGGACCCGGGTTGCGGGGTGACCGTATTCTACTGGAACAACAGAAAGAAATGGGAAAAATAACCGGGGCAACGGGGGAGGATTTGGAATACTCGTCGGTCGTGAACAGGAAATGTTTTGATCTCGTGCTAGAGAGTTCATCCAGCGAAGAGGCAGAAGTCCCCTTGAAAAAATACATGGATAGTTTGAACCAAGCCGGGAAATTACCGGTAAACATGAGAGATGAACGGGGTGCCGAACTTTGGCGTAAACAAGTGTTGTCCCCGTGGATGTATTTTTTCGTGAAACATGACCCTGTTCCCGTTTTGAGGAGTGTGAAATGTCCGGTACTGGCCTTGAACGGGAGTAATGACCTGCAAGTTCTGCCTGAAAACTTGGGGATCATCAAGAAAGGTTTGGAGGCTGGGAAAAACCGGAGCGTGACCGTGAAGGAATTACCTGGGTTAAATCATCTTTTCCAGACTTGCGAATCGGGTTCACCCGCTTTATACGGCACGATAGAGGAAACTTTCTCGCCCGTGGCTTTGCAAGAGATCGGGGATTGGATCAAGGGGAAGGGGTTTTAAATTTATGATTTATGATTTTAAATTTTAGATTTATGATTCCAGCCGCACGAGGCCTTGCTGATTTTAGATTTTAAATTTTAAATTCCAACCGCATAGAGCCAACGCTTTTTGATTTTCTACTTTTAGCTTTTAGTTTTTATCTTTCAAGAGGGGGTTCATTCTAAATTCTAAATTAAAAAAATACACCATGCGATACTTGCGACCATTTTGCCATATGAGATTCCGTTTCCCGACACTCCGACGTTTGCTCTGCGTCGGGTTGTTGCTGCTGTTGGTGGTTCCGACCGTGGAGGCACAACGGAAAAAAGTGGGCGTCGTGTTAAGTGGAGGGGGTGCGAAGGGCGTGGCACACATCGGCGTGTTGCAAGTACTGGAAAAAGCGGGAATCCCCGTGGATGTCATCGTGGGTACCAGCATGGGGTCTATCGTGGGAGGCCTGTATGCCATCGGTTACTCGGCCGATCAACTGGATAGCCTCGTGCGTGTGCAGGATTGGATGTTCCTTCTAAGTGATAAAGTGAATCGTTATGACCTGCCTTTCGGGGAGAAGGAACAGGATGGCAAGTACCTGCTTTCCCTCCCTTTTGACCGGGGGAAGAAACGTCCGTCGGGTTTTATCAGCGGGCAGAACGTGTATAATCTCTTTTCCGATCTCACGATCGGTTATCATGATTCCCTTGATTTCCTGCAATTGCCGATCCCGTTCGCCTGCGTGGCGGCAGATATGTTCCACCGGGAAGAGATCGTGATGAAGGGAGGGAATCTCGTGCAGGCGATGCGGGCGAGCATGGCCATTCCGGGCGTGTTTACCCCGGTGAGGACGGGTGACCGGGTACTGGTTGACGGGGGTATATTGAATAATTTCCCGACAGACGTGGCCCGCGAGTTGGGCGCGGAGATCGTGATCGGGGTTGACGTGCAGGCCGATTTGATGAAGGAGGATAAGCTGGAGTCTGTTTCCGGCGTGATCCCGCAAATCATCAATCTTCTCTGTATGAACAAGCACGAGGCGAACGTGAAACTTGCCGATCTGGTGATTCGTCCCGATATGAAAGGATACACGGCCGCCAGTTTCAGCGCCCGCTCGATCGATTCGCTACTGGCCCGGGGAAAGGTGGCGGCACTGCAACAATGGTCCGAGATCATGCGGGTAAAAGAATTGATCGGGGAGTCCGGGAATGTGGACAACGAGATCCCGAAAGCCAGTCAACCGGAAAAAATAGCCATCCGGAACATCATTATCCGGGGACTGTCCCCGCGGGAGGAAGGATGGGTGCGCCGGAAGATGCGGATAGAGGCGAATAGCGAGATCACGCTCGATGACATCCATCGTGAAATCGCGACCCTGTACGGCACGAAAGCATTCGTGGCGGTGAATTACCGGTTGTTGGGGACAGCTCCCCACGATTTGGAGTTAAGTCTGAAATCCAATCCCATGAGTACGCTGAATATCGGTTTCCGGTTCGATTCGGAAGAGATGGCAGCCATCTTGTTAAACACGACTTTCAACAACAGGAGCCTGCGGGGGTCACAGCTGGCATTAACCGGACGCTTGAGCAAGAATCCTTACGTGAAGTTGGAATATTCACTGGAAAATACCTTTTTGCGAGGGTTCAACCTCGCCTACATGTTCCGCTACAATGACGTGGATTATTACCGGAAGGGGAAAAAGACGAATAACGTGACTTATCGTTACCACATGGGTGAACTGGGATTATCCAGCTTGTACCTGCGTAACTTTAAATTCAAAGTTGGGGTACGTTACGAGTATTTTGATTACAATTCCTTGCTTTTTTCCAACGAGGACGAGGTGATGAGTGTTCGTCCCGAGGGCTTTTTCAGTTATTACGGGGTGGCGGAGCTGGACACGTACGATCGTCGGTTTTATCCCTCCCGGGGAGTCTCCTTGGAGGCCGCTTACTCGTTATACACGGATAACTTGGCGACGTATGACGGGGGATCGCCGTTTTCCGCCCTGTCGGTTCGTTTCTGCCCGGTTGTATCCCTTTCCGACCGCTTGAAAGTGATCCCTTCCGCGTTCGGGCGGGTGTTGATCGGGCATGATCCTGCCTATTCTTATTTTAATAATCTTGGGGGAACGGAGTTTGGACGTTACAACACGCAACAGATGCCTTTCGTGGGCATTAACCACGTGGAGGTGTTCGAGAATGCCGTTATCGTGGGGAAATTGGAATTTCGCCAGCGCATGGGACGAAAGCACTATCTTTCTGTTATCGGGAACTATGCCCTGCAAGACGATAACTTCTTTGATCTCTTCGGTCGTAAAGGGATATGGGGCGGGGGAATCGGTTATTCCCGGGATTCTATGCTGGGACCGATTGATCTGGTCTTTAGTTTTTCTGGCTGGTCGGAAAAGTTGGTCTGTTACTTTAACTTGGGATTTTATTTTTAAGGTAGAATTTAGAATGCCCTACTCTTGGAATTTAAAATCTAAAATTAGTAAGGCCCCGTGTGGCTGGAATCATAAATCTAAAATCATAAATCTAAAATCCTTTCCCCTTGCACCACTCCCCGATATTTCTTTCCTTCGGGTCGAAATTAACGCCGATTTTGACGAGTTTCCGGTCATCGGCGGTGTAAGGGATGAGGTAGCCCCGGTTGTCAATCTGGGCGAGGGCCTCGTCGGCGGAGCCGTCAAGTTTGAACTCGAAGACGTAGATGTAGTCGTCGGTTTTCACCACGGCATCGGCTCGTCCCTTGGCACTTCGTACTTCTGCCTCGGAGAATTGTCCCATGAGTTTGAAGACGAGATAGAAAACGGTCTGGTAGTGGCGTTCCGTGCGGTCGTTCAGCTCGTAGGGAATCCCGGCGAAGAAGGCCCGCAGGCGGGTAAGGAAAGCGTCGGGATCACCTTCTCGTAGTTCCCGGATGAATTTGCTGATATAGAAACTTGTCTCGGTTTCGGCCACGGGGGTGTAGAAGGGGGTAACGAAGTTGAGGAACCCGTATTTCACCTCGTCGTTGGGGAACCCTAGGGTATATATCTGGAAACGTTCGTCGTATTTCTTGATGGTGAGGTAGCCGCTCTGGTAGATCATGGGGACGGGGTTGTTGATGTTGGCCCGGTCGGCGGAGAGTGACGCGGCGGAGACCTCTATGCCGTCGAGTTCTCGTAGGTTGAAGTCGGTTTTCTTCAGCATCTCGGCGAGGAAGGTGAGGGTACCCGTGGCGAACCAGTAGTAATCGAAATCGTGGAAGGTCAGCACGCATAACAGGCCGAAGGGGTTGAACACATGGGCAACGTTGCCCGGGCTGAAACGGTAGCCGTCATACCGGCGGGTGAGTCGCGCAAGCTGTTCCTTGCGGGGAAGGCCGTGGCTTTCCATCAATTGCTTGATTTCCGGCTCGAAGTTCTCCTCGATCTCTTCCCGAGTGATGCCGCAAAGCGTGGCGTAGTCAATATCGAGACTGATGTCGTTAAGCTGGTTGAGGTTACTGAATATTCCCATCTGGGCGAACTTGGTAACGCCGGTGATGAAGACGAATCGCAGCCACTGGTCGGCACTTTTCAGCACGGAGTAGAAGGCGGTTAGCGTGTCGCGGAAGGAACGTTGCAGGTCCTCGTTTTGGAAACTGTTGAGCAGCGGCTTGTCATACTCGTCAATGAGGACGACGACACCTCGCCCGGTTTTCTCGTACGCTCTTTGGATGACTTCCATGAATCTCCCGGAGTGGGTGATGCCCTTGCCTCCCGTTCCGTACGTTTCTTCCCATCCTCGGAGCTGGAATTCGAGCATGTCGTGCAACCGTTCGGGCGAGTCATATTTCTCGGCGTTTAGGTCGAGATGCAGCACGGCGTGGGTGTTCCATTCCGTTTCGAGCCGTTCGATGGCGAGGCCCTTGAAGAGATCACGCTTGCCGAGGAAGTAGGCTTCCATCGTCGAGAGCAGCAGGCTCTTGCCGAAGCGGCGGGGACGGCTCAGGAAGTAAGGGTTCGAGGTGCTAACCAGCTTGTAAACCAGTTCCGTTTTGTCGACGTACACGTAGTTTTCGCGACGAAGTTTCTCGAAACTCTGTATGCCGATGGGCATCTTGCGGGGGAAGGACGATGGTTTGTTCATGACCGTTGTGTTTGCTTTCATTTACGCGAAGTTACGAAAAATTTGCCGGAGTTTGAAGATAACGCGGAATTTAGATAAAAGCAGGAAATCAAGAAACGTTGATCGGGTGGGTGGAAATCTAAAATCTGCAATTTAAAATTAACGGCAGCGTGAGCTGCCGTTAAACACCATGTGAATTTCACGCTCCCAACGTGGTGTGAACGGAGTTGGAGGTGATTTTCCCGTCGGCGGTCATGGCGAGACTGTAGACGTGGATGTTCTCCGGCTTGACGAAAGAAGGGACGGAGATGGAGGTCACGCCGTTCTCGCCCCGGTCGCGTAGTTGCTTGACAAGGGCGAAATGATCGTCGGGGCTGTAGAGGACACCGTAGAGGCGATCGTTCGTCCAGCAGTAGGCACCCTCGTAAACGTTGGCTTCCTGCGTGAAGACAACGCTGTACGTCTCGCCCGCCTCGGTGGTCTTGCTGACGGTAACGGAAGGAACGAGCAACGGGCCGGCGGCGAAAAGGACTTTCGTCCAGTCGATCTCGCTGGTGTACTCCTCGTTGGCCTTTTTCTTCGGGTCGACGGGAGTGTCCGGATTAATCTTCGTGGTGGTTAGCACGCCCTCGCGTTTCTTGTTGACGCTCGTGAAACGATTGGCCCATTTGGTGCCGTTCGTGTCACGGGGAAAGGTCACGCGGAGCACCGGGTTCAGGTAACGCACTTCGGCGTTGAGGGCCGAGAAGCCCGACGCGTTGATTTTCTGCTCCGCGTTCAGGGGCGCTTGCTTACTGTTTTGGGCGCGACAGCCCACCACGCCGTTGCCCAGGTTGGAGAATACCTCGTTAGCGACTTTCCCGCTCTTCTGGTAAAAGTTGGTTGATTTTATTCGTGCCATACTTTCGGGTATTAGATGAGTATTTCAAAACGCCTTTCCCCACGCTTCGAGGAAAGAACATGGTAAAGGTATGACCCTTTTTCGACTTGAACAAGAAAAAATAAAATTATTTTTAATAAAAATTAACGTATTTTGTGTGTCTCCGGTCTCTTTACCGTTTGGTAACGGGAGATGTACGTGCAAAATACTAGCTATCTTCGTGATAAGTTAACTATACGTTTTGTTAGTTACCGTAAAGTCACCGACATAACACGGTGACTTGTTATTCACGATTTGGTAATTTCCCTAAAAAAATGTAAATTTGATATTAAGGTGTGTTTAAGCATTATTGGAGGTTTATCGAATCATTTAAGAGGAGGCATCATGAGCAAGAAAAAGAAAAGGAAAAAGAAGACCGTACTACCGGTCAGACAACTGGCGGTCACCCGTTCCGGCGGTACTACCACGTATTACCGGAAAGGCAAGGAATGTCATTGTGCCAGCAAGCGCCCCGCCGGGTCGACGGAGGAGCGTGATCGTCGCCACACCAAGCGATCGGAGAGGCAACGACTGTTGACAAGTGTTTTCACGTTCGTTAGTCGGCTTGTGAAAATCCTCTTGCGGAAACTTGCGGACACGAACTCGTGGATTGCCTTCGCCAAGGATACCTCCATGACCGCCCCTAACCTGTGCCACAAGGTGAACGCCACGGCCTGTGACGAGCATGGTGTGGCTAACTTCCGGGCTTTCATGTTCAGCGTCGGGTGGCTCGCCGTGCCGCTTTACACCCGCGTCCGTCGCAACGCTTGGACTTTCACGCTCGAATGGCGCCACCACGGCATACTCGACGAGACAAGGGACAACGACACGCTCGTCGTGGGGTACTTTTACGACTGCCTGCCTGACGCGCCACGCGTGCTTCACCTTCCTGCGGTGACCCGTGCCGCCGGGACGGCCACTTTCACGTTGTCCGATCCGGAGGGGCCCGGTAGGGAACCTCTCTCCCCGGACACGGTGGTGCATATTTATCCTTATCTCGCCGGCCCGGACACGGACGAGTACACTCGTTCCGTCTACCTGCGCGTTCCTCCCGGTGCTGACGACACGCTTGGATGATTGGGGGTTTTAGATTTTAGATTTTAAATTCCGGCCGCACGGGGCCTTACTAATTTTAGATTTATGATTTACGATTTATGATTGAACTCCCTCCCCCCTTCGGGGTGCTCCCTCTATAAACAGAGGGAGAGCTGGGTTACTCATCATTTTCGGGAATGGTTACCAGCTCCTCCTCTGTTTATAGAGGAGGTGGCAGCGAAGCTGACGGAGGAGTTCTTTTCCATTCTAAATTCTACATTCCAAAGGCGTACATCCCGATGCTCTCGTACACGACGCTGAGGATTCCCGCGAGCAGGATTCCGGTGCTGCACGCGACGAGGCTTATACGTGAATAATTGTCAGAGTTGAATCTGGCGATGGGTTGCTCGTTCTTGTTGATAAACATGGCCTTTACCACTCTCAGGTAGTAGTAGAGAGAGATGATGGTGTTCAACAGGGCGATGAAAACCAGCACGTAATATCCTTGTTGTGCCGCGGCGGCAAATATGAAGAACTTGCTGAAGAACCCGGCAAATGGCGGGATTCCTGCCAACGAGAACAAGGCGATCATCATCACGAAGCTCAAGCGGGGATTCGTGGTGTACAACCCGTTGTAATCATCAATCGTGATCTTGCCGGAGCGATGCTCCACGACAGCGATAACCCCGAAAGCGGCCAAGTTCGACAGCATGTACACCAGCACGTAGTACACTAGCCCGGTCATACCCATGGCTGTCCCGCTGATCACCCCCAGCATGATGTACCCGGCTTGAGAGATGGAGGAATAGGCGAAGAATCGTTTCAGGTTCTGTTGCCGTATGGCGAAGATGTTGGCCAGCGTGATGGAGGCTATGATTACCCAGTAGAGGATGGCTTGCCATTCGTTCACGAGCGGGGCAAACACTTTATAGAGAATGACCATTAGCACGAATGCCGCGGAACCTTTCGAGATTACCGACAAGTAGGCGGTAACACTGGTCGGGGCGCCCTCGTACACGTCCGGGGTCCATTGGTGGAAAGGAACGAGTGATAACTTGAATCCCAGTCCCACGAAAAAGAACACGAAAGCCATCATCTGGAGCGGGCTACTGTTTAGCCCGGCGGGGATGTCCTCGAAATACAGCGTTCCCGTGGTCCCGTAAATTAACGAGATCCCGTACAACGATAAGCCGGACGCGAACACGGCGGTAAGGATGTATTTGGCTCCCGCCTCGGCCGATTGTTGCTTGTACTTGTCAAAAGCGGCAAGCGTTGCCAGCGGTATGGATGCCGTTTCCAGCCCGATAAAGAACATTAGGAAGTTCCCGGCCGAGATCATGAAGTACATACCTAGCAGCGTGGCCAGCGTGATCATGTAGAATTCTCCCCGGCGAATAATCGTGCGCTCGCTGGAAAGCCAGTTGTTGGCTTGCATGAACACGAGCAGTGTCCCGATGCTCAGGATGGATTTCATGACTCCACCCATTGCCGTGCAGTGATACATCCCCCCGAAAGCCGTCACGTCCGGGGCGGGCCAGATGTTCAGCAGGATATGAATACCCACGAGGATACAAGCTATCGGTTGAAAGTACTTCAAGCTTTTCGGGGTGCCGAATATGTCGTAAATTAAGAGTATAACGATCACCGCTACCAGTGATATTTCCTCCTTCATTAATAAGAAATTAGCGTAAACCATGTTTTGATTTTAGATTTATGATTTATGATTTTAGATTCCGGCAGCACGGAGCTGACGCTTTTTGATTTTCAACTTTTATCTTTTAGTTTTTATCTTTTATCTTTTAAATTCTACATTCTCTCAATCGAAGCCCGGATCATGTCGGAAAGCCATAGAGGTGCCAGACCGATTCCGGCGATGGCAGCAATCAGTATGATCGTGGAGAAGCGTTCATACCAGTTGGCATCGGTGAGGGCATAGTGATGCTCGTTGACCACGCTCCCGTAGAGTAGTTTCCCGACCACCCGCAGGATGTACACGGCCGTGATCACGATGGACGTGCAGGCGATGATCGTGAATACCCGGTGGAAGGTGTCCGTCTCTTGGAACGCTCCCACGAACACGGTCATTTCTGCCACGAACCCGCTTAATCCCGGAAGACCGAGGGAGGCGAGGCCGGCGATCACGTAGCACACGCCGAGGTAAGGCATGATCTTCATCAAACCGCCCATTTCCCGGATGTCACGGGTATGTGTGCGGCCGTAGATCATACCGATCAAGGCGAAGAACAGGGCGGTCATCAGGCCGTGGGAGAGCATCTGCATCACGGCTCCCGTCATGGCCGTCTGGTTCAACATCAGGATGGCGAACAATACCAGCCCGCAGTGGCTCACGGACGAGTAGGCGTTGATGTATTTCAAGTCCGTTTGCACGATGGCCGAGTAAGCCCCGTAAACGACGCTGATGCCCGTGAGGATGATGAATATCCATGAAAGTTCTTTAGCGGCCTCCGGCATCAGGTGGATGGCTACCCGGAAACACCCGTAACCACCCAGTTTCATCAATACCCCGGCATGGAGCATGGAGACTGCCGTGGGGGCAGAGGCGTGACCGTCGGGTGACCATGTATGAAACGGGAATAACGCACCGAGGACCCCGAACCCGGTGAATACCAACGGGAAGAACCAGCGTTGCAGGCTTTCGGGCATGGCGTGAGCTTGCGCGATTTCCTGCAAGTTCATCGTGAACGCTCCCGTCGTCGAGGAGTGAAAGTAGATACCAAGAATCCCCACGAGTAGTAGGGCAGAGCCGCCCATCAGCATCAACGTTAGTTTCATGGCAGCGTATTCCTTTTTCCCGCTACCCCAGACGCCGATCAGCAGGTACATGGGGATTAGGGCCACCTCGTAAAACATGAACATGGTGAAGAGGTCCACGGAAATAAAGAACCCGAATACCCCGATGGCCAACAGGTTAAACCACAAGAAATACTCTTTTTGCAGGAAATCCATTTTCCATGACGCGAATGTTCCCGTGAAGACGATAATGGCGGAAAGTAGCAACATGGCTACCGAGATCCCGTCAACTCCCACGGAATAATGTATGTTTAAGGGAGCGTACCAAACCGTGCTGGCGGTAAACAGCATTTCTGCCGTGTTACCGGCTCCCCGTTCTCCTAAATATGCAAATACCAACCCGACGGCTAAGGCCAGCAACAGGGAAGCTCCCGTGGCTACCGCTACACGAATTTGTTGCAGGTTCTTTGAAAGAAATAACCCGCCCATCGTGAGTATTGGTATCAGAACGAATAGTGATAAAAAGTTCATATCTATTTATTGATTTTAGATTTACTAATTTTAAATTTTAGATTTTAGATTTCAGCCGCACGGGGCTGACGCTTTTTGATTTTCAACTTTTATCTTTTAGTTTTTATCTTTTATCTTACTTCTACATTATTATTAAAACTGCAACCAGTATTAATAGCGAGCCGAACAGGATCACGTAAGCGTATTGCTGTACTTGTCCGGATTGTAATCCCCGGATAGAGTAAGACAATCGTTGCGTGACGTTTGCCAGACCGTTCAGCGATCCGTCGATCACGTGGCGGTCAAACCAAGCGATGGGGCGGGATACACAGTTGAAGATGATACGTTTCGTGATGAAGAGGTACAACTCGTCCATGTAGAACCGCCGGTAAGCGGCGCGATGCAACCCGCCGAACGTGGTGGCCAAACGATCCGGTATAGGATTGGAGCCTTTGTAGAACCACGTGGCAAGAGCGATGGAAATCACGGCGACAACGATGCTGGTGCCGGCTACCGTCCAGTCCAGGTGGATGATGTATTCCATCCCGTTGCTGCTGATAAACTTCCCGAAAGGGATGAACCCGGCGAAAAGTGTTACCACGGCAAGGAACACGAGGGGTAGGGTCATGCTCTTCGGGGCCTCGTGCGGGGCATGTTCGTGCGTGCTTTCTTTACCCCAGAAGATGTTGTAATAGAGGCGGAACATGTAGAATGCTGTCAGGGCCGCGATGAAGCTCATCACGACACCAAGTACCGGGCTGAACATGAACGTGGCAGTCAAGATTTCGTCCTTGCTGAAGAACCCGGAGAAGGGGGGAATACCTGAGATGGCGAGGCAAGCCACGAGGAACGTGACGTGCGTCACGGGCAAGTATTTACGAAGACCACCCATGTGGCTCATCTCGTTGCTGTGAACGGCATGGATAATGGCTCCCGCACCGAGGAATAACAAGGCTTTAAACATGGCGTGCGTGAAGAGGTGGAACATGGATGCCATGTAGCCCAAGCCTTCGTGTCCTTCCATCCCGGAAACACCGAGTGCTACCATCATGAAACCGATTTGCGAGATCGTGGAGAAGGCCAGCACTCGCTTGATGTCCGTCTGCACGCAGGCAACTACCGCGGCGTAGAGGGACGTGACCGCTCCCACGACCGCGATTAGTACGAGTACCTCCGGTGCCTCGAAATAGTAAACGGGGAACAAGCGAGCCACGAGATAAACCCCGGCAACGACCATCGTGGCCGCGTGGATCAGTGCCGACACGGGGGTAGGACCTTCCATCGCGTCCGGTAACCAGATGTGTAACGGGAACATGGCCGACTTTCCGGCACCTCCCATGAAAATCAAGGCCATTGCCCAGCTCATCACGGAACATCCCATGAAGGTCGTCCCGGCAGCCCCGGCAAAGAGTGAAGAGTCGCCTGAGGTTAACAGGTCGAAAGAGAAGGTTTTCGTGTAGAACGAAAGTAACAGGATACCGATCAAGAAACCGAGGTCGGCGAACCGGGTGACGATAAACGCTTTCTTGGACGCGGCGATGGCCTCCGGTTTCGTGTAGTAGAAACCGATCAACAGGTAGGAAGAAACACCCACCAGCTCCCAGAATATGTACATCTGGAAGATGTTCGTGGCTACCACGAGACCCAGCATCGAGAAGCTGAAAAGGGAAAGGAAGGCGTAATAGCGCTGGAAACCTTTTTCCCCGTGCATGTATCCCAAGCTGTAAACGTGTACCATCAACGATACGGTCGTGATTACCACCAGCATCATGACGGAAATCGGGTCTAGCAAGATACCCAGATCAATATGCAGGTATTGCGTGAAACGCAGCCATTCGAAGTTGAACGGGATGACCGGGAGGCGCACGCCTTCTACCCGGGGCATCGAGAAATATTGCCATGCCGTCATGTAAGCCAGCAGGGCACATATCGCCAAAGATAACGTTCCTAGGCACCCGGCCGTGGTGGGTTTCAATTTCGTCCCCAACAAGCCTAAAGCTAGAAATGTTAGCAATGGTAGTATCAATATTAAAACTGTATATTCCATGTTTCGATTTCTTGATTTTAAATTTTAGATTTTAGATTGAACCCCCTCTAACTCCCCCTTGGAAAGGGGGAGGATATGCTTCATTGTTACATAGAAGCAGTTTCTCGCGTTCGCCTCTCCCCCTGTGCAAGGGGGAGTCGGAGGGGGTAGTTGTTTTTTCATTTTCAATTTTCAATTCTCAATTTTCAATTGCTTTGCTTTCTTCTTTCAGCTCGTTCAAGTTTTTCACCTGTATATTGCGGATGTTCCGGTATATATTGATGATGATGGCTATGGCGACGGCTGTTTCGCAAGCGGAAACCCCGATGGCGAACAGGGTGAAGAAAAAGCCTTCCAGTTGTTCGGGGAAGAGATAACGGTTGAACACGGCAAAGTTGATATCCACTGAGTTTAGGATCAACTCGATAGAGATCAACACGGCAAGCAGGTTTCTCCGGGTAATGAAACCGTAGATTCCCGCGAAAAGCATGATCGTGCTGATCACCAAGTAATATTCCATGTGTAGTTCCATGTGCTTATTTTAGATTTATGATTTTAGATTTTAGATTCCAGCCGCACAAGCCAACGTTTCGACTACCCCCTCTAACTCCCCCTTACACAGGGGGAGAACACGCTTCATTGTTGCATTGAAGCAGTTTCTCGCGTTCGTCTCTCCCCCTGTGTAAGGGGGAGTCGGTGGGGGTAGTTGTTTTTTCATTCTAAATTCTAAACTCTACATTCTACATTTATATTATCTTTTTCTCGCTATCAAGATTCCACCGATAATGCAGGTCAATAGCAGGACACTGATTACCTCGAAGGGGAGTAGGTACTGGTATTTTTCCGTGCCCATCAAGGCGGTTCCGATGACTTTCTGGTTGATCTCCCCGCCAACGAAACGAGAGGGACCGAACGAGTGCATTAACGTGATGTAAACACATATTGCCGCCCCGGCGAGAGCCGTGATTAGCCCGGCAAACATCTTGCTGTTCTTCAACCTGCTTACCTTGCTTTTGTCGGCCGTGGTGAGCAATATCGAGAACACGTACAGGATAATGATACCCCCGGCGTAGATCGTTAATTGTACCGCTCCCAGGAATGAATACTCCAACTGGAAATATATTCCGGCAGTGGCAAAAAGCACGAATAGCAGGTAGGTCGCCGATCTCAAGATTCGGTTGGTCGTCACGGTCAGGATCGAGCAGACAACGATGACCGTTGCCAGGATGAAAAAGACCGTTTCTTGTAATTCTGCTGTACTCATATCTTTATTTTAGATTTTAGATTTTAAATTTTAGATTCCGGCCGCACGATTCCCGCCTTTTTCATTTTCAATTGATTCGTCGTGCAGGTATTTCACCAGTTTACCGCGCGTGTAGACGGCGTGTTCGAACGTGGGTTTGAACTCGATGGCTTGTTGAGGGCACATTTTCACGCAGAGCTGGCAGAACATACAGCTACCCAAATCATACCGGTATTTTATCAACACCTTTTTCTTCTTGCCGGTTTCATCCGTGACAAATTCGGACGTGATTTTGATGGTCCCGTTCGGGCAGTTCATCTCGCAGATGCCGCAAGCGATACATTTGTGGTGATTGTTCTCGTCGTGAGGCATCACGAGTTCACCCCGGAAACGGTCAAACATTTTCAACGTGGCCCGGTTCTCCGGGTATTGCTCCGTCGTTTTCTTGGTGAAAAATTCCCGTAGCGTGACTTTCATCCCGGTCAGCAGCGAGAAAAGTCCCTTGAAAAACGAGGTAATATATCTTATAATACTCTTCATAGTTTCGTCTTTAAAAATGTAGTTTAAATACGACAATGATCACCATCAGGAAAAGGTTGATCAGGTTAATCGGCAGCAGGTAACGCCATTCCAAGCGGAGTAACTGGTCGATACGCAACCGCGGGAAGGTCCATTTAAACCACATGATGATGAATATAACCACGGCTGTTTTCCCGAAGAACCAGAAGATGGAAGGAATATAATCCATGATTTGGTTGAAGCTTTCCCAACCGGGAACGTGTAATGGCATCCAACCGCCTAAGAACAGGGTGCTGGCCACGGATGCTACCACGAACATGTTCAAGTATTCGGCGAGGTAGAAGAACCCGAAGTGCATACCGGAATACTCCGTGTGGTACCCCGCGGTCAACTCCGAGTCGGCCTCCGGCAAGTCGAAGGGGCCCCGGTTTGTCTCGGCGGTTCCGGCGATGATGTAAACGATAAACGCGATGCAGGCCGGGATATGTCCTTTGAATAGCAACCACCCGTCTGCCTGTCCTTCCACGATCGTGGAGAGCTGCATGCTTCCGGTGAATACTACCACGGTAAGGATGGATAACCCGATGGATAACTCGTAACTGATCATCTGCGCGCCACTTCGCATGGCACCGATTAACGAGTATTTGTTGTTACTGGCCCACCCGGCAAGCAAGATTCCCACGATACCGATGGACGACACGGCGATCAGGAAGAAGATTCCCACGTTGAAGTCGATGACGTGTAGTCCTTTCGCGAAGGGAATACAACCGAATGCCAGTACCGACGCGATAATCACGACGAAAGGGGCGAGGTTGAACAGGAATCGGTCGACGTGGTTGATGTCGATGATCTCCTTGGTTAACATTTTGATCATATCGGCCACGCTCTGTATGGTCCCGTAAGGCCCCACCCGGTTCGGTCCGATACGACACTGGAAAAAGGCACACACTTTACGTTCCACGTAGATCAGCACGAGGGCGATCACGGCGTATCCCACGAGCAGGCAAAGCCCGATCAGGATAAACTCAACCAGCGTGGCAGCAGCGTGCGGGAGAAAACTCCTCAAGAGTTCGTCTACCCATTGTGTTATAGTTGAGAAATCAAACATATACTAATTTTAAATTTTAGATTTTAGATTTATAATTCCGGCCGCACAAGTCAACGCTTTGACTACCCCCTCTAACTCCCCCTTACACAGGGGGAGGACACGCTGCACTGTTGTATCGTGGCGGTTTCTCGCGTTCGTCTCTCCCCCTGTGCAAGGGGGAGTCGGTGGGGGTAGTTGTTTTTTCATTTTCAATTCTCCATTTTCAATTAGTTGTTACCTGTCAATGTCCGGAACAACGTAGTCCAGCGTACCGCCGATGGCGATCAGGTCGGCGATTTTACCGCCTTTCGTGATCAGGTCGACGATGGATACCAGCGGCAGACACGGGGAACGGAATTTTACCCGGTAAGGGTATTTGTCACCCCGGCTTTCGAGGTAAACACCGAATTCTCCGCGGCTGGCTTCCACGCTCTTGAAATAGTGACCTTCCGGCAATTTGATCAGCGGTTTGGTCTTCACGGCGTAGTCTCCCGCGGGGATGTTGTCTACCAGTTGTTCCAGTATATGTAATGATTCGAGAATCTCTTCCATGCGCACCATGTAACGGGCAAACGAGTCTCCTTCCGGGTAGAGGATTTCTTTGAAATCCACCTTGTCATATACCCCGTACGGCGTGTGTTTACGCACGTCGCATGACCACCCGCAGGCACGTCCCGTCGGGCCGGATGCCCCGTAACTAATGGCGTCCTCTTTCCTGAGAACTCCCACGCCTTTCAGACGTTGTTGGGCGATCACGTTTCCCGTGAACACGTCGTGATATTCCTTGATCATCGGGGGTAGGTATTTGATGAACTCTTTGATCCGGTTGATTAGGTTCGGGTGGATGTCTGCCATCACGCCGCCGATGACGTTGTAGTTCTGAATCAGTCGTCCTCCCGTGGTTTCTTCCATGATGTCCAGCACTTTCTCCCGGTCGCGGAAGCCGTAGAAGAAAGCGGTCAGCGCTCCCATATCCATGCAGAGGCATGACCAGAACAAGAGGTGAGAGGAAAGACGGTTCAGCTCGTCCATGATGGTGCGGATGTATTTCACCCGTTCCGGGATTTCCAGCCCCATGGCTTCCTCGATACACATACAAAGCGCGTGGCGGTTCTGGTGCGCGGCAAGGTAATCCAGACGGTCTGTCAAGGCCAGCGTTTGCGGGTAGGTGAGGCTTTCACACAATTTCTCGATGCCCCGGTGGATATACCCGCAGTTTACATCCACCTTTTTCACGATCTCTCCTTCCAGTGATACCCGGAAACGGAGTACACCGTGGGTGGCGGGGTGTTGTGGCCCGATGTTCACCACGTACTCGTCTTCTTCAAACAAGATGTTCTCTTTTTCGCTGACTTCCCCGTCATGGGAATCAGCCTCGAACGTGGGGGTTGCATCCAACGTTTCTTCACTTTCCAGCCGTACCGGGTTTATTTCGGGGTCTGCATTGTAGTCTTTACGTAACGGGTACCCGACCCAGTCGTTCCGCAGGAACAGACGTCGCATATCAGGGTGGTTGATAAACCGTATGCCGAGAAAGTCGTACACTTCACGTTCGTTCAAGTTGGCCGTGGCCCAGATGTCTGAAACGGTGGGCAGTTCCGGGTTTTCCCGGTTGGTCGTGAACGTCTTTAGAAATAATTTATGTTCGTGAGCCGTGGATTGTAACAGGCTGATCACGCCTAACGAGTCCCCCCAGTCCATTCCCGTCATGCAGATCATGAAGTCGAAAGACAGATCCCGGTCTCCCTTTAGCCGGAGAGCCAGTTCCCTGTACTTGGCGGGCTCTACCGTCACGGTAAGGATACCGCTTTCGTCAATCTCTGCTTCGGGGACAATGTTTTTTATTTTATCTACTAACATGTACTGATTGATTGATTTTAGATTTTAAATTTTAGATTTATGATTTCCACCCACGAGGTTCAATAGTTTTTAATCGTAAATCGTAATTCATAAATCATAAATTAGTTCACTCTAAATTCTACATTATTCTTTGTTCTCTTTTTCCTTGTGGTTTTTGCCACCGAGGAAACGTTCTACTTTTACCTTACGTTGCAGTTGGATCATTCCATACAAGAGGGCTTCCGGGCGCGGAGGACATCCGGGAATGTAAACGTCAACGGGAATGATGGAGTCAACTCCCTTCACCACGTGGTAAGAGTTTTTGAACGGTCCACCGGAAATGGCACATCCCCCCACGGCAATCACGTATTTGGGTTCAGCCATCTGGTCGTAGAGACGTTTCAGCACGGGGGCCATTTTGTGTACGATGGTCCCCGCCACCATGATAAAGTCGGCTTGGCGCGGACTGGCTCGCGTTACCTCGAACCCGAAACGGGAGAAATCATAACGTGCCGCTCCCACTGCCATGAATTCAATACCACAACAGCTTGTCGCGAAGGTAAGCGGCCAGAGGGAATTCGAGCGTCCCCAGTTGATAACATCGTCAAGGCATCCCACGATAACATTGGTGCCGGACGCCCGAAGTTGTTCAAGATATTCGTTATCGTTGAACTCTTCATATTTCATGGATTTAATTTTTACTTCCATTCTAACGCTCCTTTCTTCCACGCGTAAGCCAATCCCAGAATAAGGATCAGCATGAAAAATAATACATTCAGTAAACCGTTAATTCCGGCATCCTGAACGGTGACCGCCCAAGGATAGAGAAACACGGTTTCCACGTCGAACATCAAAAACAAGATGGCGAACAGGTAGTATCCTGCCTTGAATTGCATCCATGATTTTCCTCGCGTGGGTACACCGCATTCGTAGGCTTCTCCCTTCTGTTTGTTGAAGGTACGGGGAGAAATGGCCCGAGCGATGCTCATAGCGATAACCACCAGCAAAATGGCTGTAATCAATACAACCACGAATAAAGTAAGATTCATAATTATAAAAAGTTTCAGGTTTTCAAGTTTCAGGTTACAAGTTTAGTTACAGGGGAAAAATACGGCAAGTTGCGAACTTGTAACTGCAACTTGCAGGGCTATCGGCCCAACCTGTAACTTGGTTGATCTCCAGCTAAACAATGATTTTTCGCAGGGCAAAGACGTAGTATTTGGTCTTCCCGAGAGTCGAGTACGGGTGAAAATACAAGTTGCGTTTGGAGTGTGCTACCGCAGTGTTGTTCTTGCTGTTCCTTTGCAGGAAAGAGGGAACCAATTGTGATTTGGAGTCCGGGACAACATGGGAGTAACCCAGCGTGAGTTCGCAACTTTCGTGAAGAAAGAGTAATAGGGGAACCGTGGAGACTTCACAGATTTCGTTTCGGCAGAAATTACATTCTAAGCAGGAGCCATTGAAGGACAGATTTTGCCCTTTTGCCAATATCCCGCTGGAACTTACCAACACGAATAACACGATCAATATACTATTCTTCAGCACGTTCAACATCATTCTTTTTACTTAAGGTTCGCAAAGATAACCTAATTTTGAATTTCGGTTGAAAAATGTGTGGTAAAGAATGTTAATCGTGAGATTAACATTCGGGTTCATAAGGTTTATAAAACATATTTTTTTCTTACTTTTGTAATCTCTCCGGGAAAGGAGAATATCCCGGGGGTAATACATGAAATTAGGGAAAAAAATATGAGTGACACCATTCATCACGAGTGTGGTTTTGCGTTGATTCGATTGCTGAAACCATTGGATTATTATCAGAAAAAATACGGTTCTTACCTTTACGGGTTAAACAGGTTGTACATATTAATGGAAAAACAGCGTAACCGCGGCCAAGATGGTGCGGGAGTCGTGGGGTTGAAACTCGACATGGAGCCGGGTTACAAGTATATGGACCGAGTACGTTCCTGTGACGCGAACCCGATACAGGATGTGTTTGACCGGATTCATGAACCGTTTACACCGGAGATTCTCCGGGAGAAGGATGCCGTTTGGGCAAAACAGAACTTGCCGTTCGTTTCCGAGATTTACTTGGGGCATTTACGTTACGCGACTTTCGGGAAGAATAATATAGATTACGTTCACCCGCTGAAACGGGCAAGCAATTGGCGGGCGCACAACTTAGCGCTGGCGGCGAACTTTAACCTGACGAACGTGGACGAGTTGTTCGAGAGTTTGATCCGGGCGGGGCAGTATCCGCGAAATTATTCCGACACGGTGACCTTGCTTGAGAAGGTAGGCTATTTTCTGGATAGCGAGATTCAGGATTTGTACCGTTTCTACAAGGAAAAGGGATTTTCGAAACAGGAGATTACCCCATTGATCGAGCGTACGATTGATTTACCCAAGGTGCTTTCCCGAAGTAGCGAGGATTGGGACGGGGGATATGCCGTGGCAGGAGTGGTCGGGCATGGCGATGCTTTCGTGATGCGTGACCCGTGGGGGATACGTCCGGCTTATTATTACAAAGATGACGAGGTGGTCGTGGTAGCATCCGAGGCATCCGTGATCCAGACCGCTTTCCAAGGCATAAATATGGAAATTTCCGAGATCCGTCCGGGATACGCCCTGTTGATCAAGAAGGATGGAACCGTGACGGAGGAACTCGTGCGTGAACCGCGACAACGTGCCAGTTGTTCGTTCGAGCGTATCTATTTCTCTCGCGGGAATGACAGGAATATATACCAGGAACGGAAAAAACTGGGTGAGTTATTGACACCTCGTTTGGTGAAGGCCGTGGATGGCGATCTTGACAACACGGTGTTTTCTTTTATTCCTAACACGGCGGAAACTTCTTTCTACGGGATGGTGAAAGGAATCCAGCAGTACATGGTGGAGGAGAAAAAACGGTTGATCCGGGAGGGAAAGGCTACGTGGAGTGAAGAAACGCTCGACGAGATCATTTGCCGAGAGCCCCGTATCGAGAAAATCGTGATCAAGGATGCCAAGCTGCGCACGTTCATTACCTCCGATTCGGGTCGTGACGGGCTGGTGGGACACGTGTATGACGTGACTTACGGGGCGGTGCAGCCCACGGATAACCTCGTGGTGATTGATGACTCGATTGTGCGGGGAACTACCTTGAAAAAGAGTATTCTGCGAATTCTCGATCGTCTTGGTCCGAAACGTATCGTGGTGGTGTCTTCTGCCCCGCAGATTCGTTACCCCGACTGCTACGGGATTGACATGACCCGGATGAACGAGTTTATCGCGTTCAACGCGGCTATCGAGTTGTTGAAGGAACGAGGCATGGAGGGGCTGATTGACGAGGTGTACCGGAAGTGTAAGGCACAGCAAGGGTTGCCCAAGGAGCAGGTGGTGAACCACGTGAAAGAGATTTACACTCCTTTTACCGAAGAAGAGATTTCCGACAAGATTGCCGAGATGGTGCGTGACGAGCATCTGAATGCCGAGGTGAAAGTGGTTTTCCAGTCGGTCGAAGATTTGCACGTGGCTTGCCCGAACGACACGGGTGACTGGTATTTTACCGGAAATTATCCCACTCCCGGTGGGAATAAGGTGGTCAATACCGCTTATATCAACTGGGTGGAAGGGAGGAATGAAAGGTCTTACTAATTTTAGATTTTAGATTTTAAATTTTAGATTCCAACCACACGAGGCCGACGTTTTTTGATTTCCAACAGCCCCCCTCTAGCTCCTCCCCTTACACAGATGGGGCTAGAGGGGGGGCAATCTAAAATTTAAAATCTAAAATTACCAAGTTTTCACTTTCCCGTTCAAAGTTATTGCAATTTGTTTGTAAATGTTTAAATTAGTAGCGGATATTAAAAAGATCGGCTATGAAACGAATTGTGTCATTTATTCTGTTATTCATATTTTCCATGTGTTACGGGAATGACCCGTTAGTTGCACAGGTGCGTAAAGAGAGACAAAAAGGGAAGGAGAAGAAGATCGTTAGGGAACAGGCGGTGGATTTGTTGCTGAAAGAGCAGCAGGTGGCAGCGGAACGAGCTGCTTTAAAAGAATTATACTGGGTTCTGGGAGGGGAAGATTGGCGGGTGAAGGAGAATTGGCTGAGTGACCGTCCTGTTGAGGAGTGGTATGGGGTGAAGCGGAATTACGATAATGGGAAATTGAGTATATATCTGGGAGCAAACGGTTTGGAGGGGGTGTTGCCGGGTGCTATTTTCAGATTGAAGACGTTGGAGGTGCTTAACCTCTGTAATAACGAGATCACGGGGAATATACCAACGGATATTGGAGAGTGTACAGCGTTGAGACAGTTGTCGCTGAACGGCAATCGTTTGACGGGAAAAATACCTGTCGGGATTGGTAAACTGGAAAATCTGGAGACGTTGGACCTTTCACGTAATCAGTTGTCCGGGGAAATACCGGCAGAAATTGGTGGTTTGAAACAATTAAAATTTCTTCGGATGGGAGGGAACAGGCTGACAGGAAGTATTCCGGCCGCGATCGGGAGCCTCTTGCGGTTGGAGTGTGTGGATATATCATCGAACTTGCTGACGGGGGAAATACCAGATGAGCTTGTGCTTCTGGAAAATCTGGAAGAAGTGAATTTATATGATAATCGTCTGCGAGGTGTGTTGCCTGCAGACTGGAGTAGATTGAAAACGTTGAAACGTTTATCTTTAGGGCAAAACCGAATAGATGGTGAAATTCCAGCTTCATTGGGGAGTGTGAAAACTCTGCGGATCGTTGGATTGGAAAATAACTTGTTGAGAGGGACTATTCCCGTTACTTTGGGACAGTTAAAAGAATTGAGAACTTTGGGCTTATCCAATAATCGGTTAACGGGAGCGATTCCCGGGGTGTTGTTTACCTTGCCGAATTTATATCATTTAGGCTTGTCGAATAATGGCTTGTCTGGTTCGTTACCTGTTGAGATCAAGGAGGCCGTGGCGTTTTCATCCCTTGATTTGAGTAATAATCGTTTGAGTGGGGTGTTTCCGCCGGAACTTTGTGAATTGGTGCAATTGAATTACTTGAATTTGAGGAATAACAGGTTTTCCGGATCTTTACCCGTGGAGATCGGGAAGATGACTGAATTGTCCTCTTTGGACTTGACATCGAACAAGTTTTCGGGTCCTCTCCCGAAAGAGATCGGTCAGTTGACTCGCTTGACGTCTTTGTTACTTTCAGAAAACGAATTTTCCGGAGAGTTGCCGGAGACGCTGGGGAATCTGGTAAATTTGAGAAATTTCTACGTGAAAACGAATCGTTTGTCGGGGCCGTTCCCGGTGGTGTTAACGAAGTTGGTTAAGTTGGAATACTTGAACTTGAGTTTTAATAATTTCTCGGGGATGATCCCTGCGGAAATCGGGAATTGGGAAGAACTGAAACATTTGTATTTGTGGAAGAATCAGTTTAGCGGGAGTATTCCTCCGTCGATTGGTGAGTTAAGGAATTTGACGGAATTGAGTTTGGGAGAGAACCGTTTGTCGGGCGAGCTTCCCAAGGAGTTAGGGCAGTTGGAAAATTTGGTTAGGGTGTATTTGAACAATAACATGTTTAGCGGGCGATTGCCTGCCGAGATAACACGTATGCGGAGTTTGAATTTCTTGAACTTGCAGAATAACTGTCTTGCTGGTAACTTACCGGATGAAATTGGTGATTGGGAGTCACTGGTGGAGTTGTACTTGGCAAATAACGAGATTACAGGGACACTGCCGGCCTCGATCGGTAAGATGAAACGGTTGAAGATCTTGGACGTGTTCGGGAACCGAATGAGTGGGGTGTTACCGCCGGAACTGGGAGATATGGAAGGTTTAGAGAGGTTGTACCTGACAAATAATCATTTTAACGGGGCCTTGCCTCCCGAGATTGGTAATTTGAGGCGGTTGAGAATATTGGCTATGCCGAATAACGAGTTTTCCTCGCTCCCGGAAGAAATCGGGAATATAGAGTCGTTGGAGGAGTTGAACGCTTCGAATGCTTTCACTGGAGGTGCTTTACCCGCAAGTATCGGGAATTTGCGGAATTTACGGCTTTTGTTGTTGGGGAATAACAAGTTGTCGGGCGAGATTCCTGCCGAGATCGGGGAGTTAACCTTGTTGGAAAGGATGGATTTGTCAATGAATAAATTGAGCGGTGAGATTCCCGCCGGGATCGGTTACTTGGATAAATTGACGGTTTTGGCTCTCTTGGGGAATAAATTGACCGGAACGATTCCGGTTGAAATAGGGAATATGCGAAGTTTGAACATTCTCCATCTTGGGCGGAATTTGCTGGAGGGGGAATTACCTGCCGAGTTGGGATGGCTTTCAGAATTGGAGGTACTGGATGTCGGAGGGAATAAGTTGACAGGGAAGTTACCCGCAGAATGGGAAGAATTGAAAAAACTAAAAAGATTGATTCTCTTTGGGAATAAGTTTAGTGGGAGAATTCCAGATGAATGGGAGGGAATGGAGCGGTTGGAAGATTTCTTGGTGCAGGGTAACGAGTTGACGGGTAAGGTTCCGGATTTCCTGTTTCATTTACCCACATTAAAACGGTTGTGGTTGGGAAATAATTTCTTGGAGTTGACCGAGGAACAAAAGGAGTTGACCGGTAAGGATAGGCAGTATCTTTTATTGCCACAGGGGAAAAAGTAGGGAATAGTCTCACCCTCCCCAGCTCCCCCCTTGCACGGGGGAGAGCTGATTACCAAGTGGTATTCCCTCCTGTGTAAGGAAGGAGTAGAGAAGGTAATCGCTTCATGATGGGTTACTTTAGTATGAGTGGTTCCTCGATAATGATTTCAGCACGACTCATGTTTTCTACCGCGATTTTCGGTCCCGGAATGAGGGGACTGTAATCAAGTACGTGTCTGATCCGGGCTCGCTGGTCGGGGGTAATACGATCACGATAGCTATAATAATAGTCCATTATGTTATATGACGTGAAAGTGGTTCCATTGCGATCTTGGCGCTGTGCTGCTTGGGCAAAAGTTGGTCTGTATACACTTGCTAGCCAAGTGTCGTAAGCCGGGCGATCGTAATCGGGAGTATCTTCACAGTAATCGGTTGTTTGCCCGTTGTCACCACCGGAAAATACATGGAATAACCCTAGATAATGCCCAAGTTCATGGGCGAGAGTGGTGGGCCATACCGGTTGTAGGCCGTAAGCTCCGGTCTCTGCTTTATCTATAAATATCTTGTTTATCATCACGGCTTGCACGGAGTTGGTGGGAAGACTGGTATAGTATGTATCATTTCTTCTTAAACCCGGCAGGGATTTGCCTTGCGGGGTGTACGGAGTCATGGCGATTCCCGTCACGTTTTCTTCGGTAAAGGAGCAGATGATAATGTTGATGTACTTGTTGGGGTCCCATATTATTTGTGTGCCATTGTATGTATTGTATCTTAAATAATTTTCGACATTGAACGAGGTGGATGAACTTTGAATAGTATTTACCCCGGGTTCAACCAAGGGAGTTCCTTCGGGCGTGGTGGTGGCAAGGGTGAATTGCAGGTTGAGGTTCTCACTTTTCCCGTTGTTGCCTCGGTAGAAGTTATTCACGTAATCCATACATTCTTGAATGTAGGCGGCGGTGACTTTTGCATCATTTACGGAACCGTCCGAGTACACGTGGAAAATGACCGGAAGTTCGAAGTAGATTTCTCCTTTTTGGGTCACGGTGAGGATTTTCTGTTGGTCTGAATTGGAGATCGTGACGGTCCCCGTGCGCTCGGTTGTGGTCGTGTTAACTTGCGTGTTGATCACAAGTGTATCTCCTTGCGGTGTACTGATCTTGCTTGCCCGGCACCAAGAGGTTGGGCTGGCAAATGACCAGTTTGAACCACTCCGAAGAGCAATGCGGATGGTTTGTTGCTCGCTGCTTACCCGGATTTCGTTGCCTGTTGATAATTCTATTCTCTCGAACTTGTCCTTCGCACAGGAAGTGATAAGTAGAAACAGAAGGTAAATAAGAATGTATTTTTGCATGTTTGTAGATTTTATTTTTTCATGTAGCGGTCCATTTCCCGTTTGGCATCTTTTTGTTTGAGGGTTTCCCGCTTGTCGTACTCTTTCTTTCCCCGGGCTAGGGCGATGCGGAGTTTGGCGAAGCCTTTCTCGTTAAGAAAGAGGCGGACGGGGACAATGGTGAGTCCCGATTCCTTGGTCTTGCGTTCGAGCTTGACGAGTTCTTTCTTTTGTAGTAAGAGTTTACGTTCGCGGCGTTCGATGTGGTTGTAGTAGGTTCCCAACTTGTACTCGGCAACGTACATACCCTTAATCCACAGTTCGCCGTTGTGGAAATAACAATAGGAATCCACCAACCCGGCTTTCCCGGCCCGGATGGATTTGATTTCGGTACCGGTGAGCATGATTCCGGCGGTGTATTCTTCCAAGAACTCGTAGTCGAAGGATGCTCTTCTATTTTTTATGTTAATGTCGTTTTGCATAGGTTTTGACGTTTAAGCGTAAATAGTGGGTATTCTGAACATAATCATCAATAGTTGCTGGATGATGATCGGGGATACGATCACGAGTAAGCCAATGATGACGATGGCGCTTTTGCGGTATTGTACGTCGAGGGCTGTCAATTGGTTCAGCCCGACGTAAAGGGTACGCAGGCACAGCAGGCTACATATTGCCATGAGTTGGGATATAAATCCTTCCGAGAATCCACTGGAAAGGCAGTGGAACGGGATGAAGACGGCCGAGCTATACACGGCAAGGCGAAGGGCCATCCGGTTGGCTGCAGCCACTTTGTTAGAGAGGTATTCACGGGACACCCGGTAAGCGATGTAGCTCCCCACGATGGAGGCCATGAACAGGATGATACCGGTTCCAATGGCGTAGAGAGGTGAGGTTGACAATAAACGTAGCAATATCGCACATGCAGAAGAAAGCACGGATAAAGGCACGAGGAAATTCTTGAAAAGTTCGATTCCCTCGATGTTCTCCCGGCCGATCACCTGCCATTCTGTTTCGGGGTGAAGTAGTAGTTTCCGGGGCCTTGTGAATATGCCTTTGATGTCCAATTTCTTCATAATAACGCGAAAATACTGTTTTTTATCGAGATTGGTTCATAAAGTTTGTAAAGTTTATAAAGGCCGAGAATCCTTTGGATCAGGTTTAACGACAGATTGGGGTACAGTGGACAAAATACCTCTAGAGATCATTATTTGGGGAATCTTATGAATTTTTACATGAAAATGTAGCAAGCCTGTAACAAATATTTCATTTCTTCGTTAAAATTTACGAGAAACAGTAGATTTGGTATTTGGCTGGCGAGGTGAATGAAAAGAAGTTTAATATTTAAAACAAAAGGTGTATGGGAATTTTGGAGGCTATTCTGGCTTTTCATACTTCGATTCCGGACACGGTGAATTCTTTTCGGCACGGGATGTTGAAGGTATTGATACCTGTCTTGTTTATTAATAATCTGTAACTTGTAACTAATTAATATAGTATGAAAATAGGATTATTTATTCCCTGTTACATTAATGCGATTTATCCGGGTGTGGGGATGGCCTCATACAAGTTGCTGACCTCGCTGGGATTGGATGTCGATTACCCGCTGGATCAGACTTGCTGCGGGCAACCAATGGCGAATGGAGGATTCGAGAGGGATTCGACCGAGCTGGCCAAGCGAATGGAGGGATTGTTCGAGAAGTATGATTACGTGGTGGGGCCATCGGCCAGTTGCGTGGTTTTCGTGAAGGAGCATTACCCGAGGTTGTTGAACCGGGAGGAACATGCTTGTATTAGTAGTCGTATTTACGAGATTTGCGAGTTCCTGTATGATGTGGTGAAGGTTGATAAGCTGAATGCTTCTTTCCCACACAAGGTAAGTATTCATAATAGTTGTCACGGGGAGAGGTTATTACATCTTTCTTCCCCGAGCGAGTTGATGATCCCTCGTTATTCCAAGTTGCGGGATTTGTTGTCGCTGGTGAAGGACGTGGAAGTGTTCGAGCCTAAGCGGGTGGACGAGTGTTGCGGTTTCGGGGGAATGTTCTCGGTGGAGGAACCGGCGACGTCCGTGTGCATGGGACAGGATAAGGTGCATGATCATATGTCAACCGGGGCGGAATACATCACGGGAGCGGATAGTTCTTGCCTGATGCACATGGAAGGGATTATTCGCCGGGAGAAGTTGCCGATAAAGACAATACACGTGGTGGAGATATTAAGTCAAGGGTTATAAAGTTCGTAAAGTGACGGGAGTCCTTCGGGTCTTATAAACTATTTTTGTAAATAACGTAAATCAAATAAATATGAGTTCACACGCTAAAGCTGCCAAGAAATTTATAGCTGACCGAGAGAGAACAGCATGGCATGATCAAGCGCTGTTCTTCGTGCGAGAGAAACGAGACCGGATGGCTCATGATGTTCCCGAATGGGAAGCGTTGCGGGAGATGGCGAGTAATATGAAACGACATACGATAGCCAATTTACCATATTATCTCGAAATGTTCGAGAAGAACGCCACGGCAAACGGGATTCAGGTTCACTGGGCGAAAGATGCCGAGGAACATAACCGGATTGTTTACGAGATTATCCAGAAACATGGGGGAAAGAATCTCGTGAAGAGTAAGTCGATGTTGGCGGAAGAGTGTGGGTTGAGTCCTTATCTGGAGGCTAGGGGAATTGATGCCGTGGAGTCGGATTTGGGTGAACGGATCATGCAGTTCATGGGTACACCGCCCAGTCATATTGTGTTGCCTGCTATTCACGTGAAACGGGAGGAGGTGGGGAAGGTGTTTGAGAAAGAGTTGCACACGGAACCGGGAAATAGCGATCCGACTTACCTGACTCACGCGGCCCGGGCTGCCTTGCGGGAGAAGTTCCTGCATGCAGATATTGCCATGACGGGTGTTAATTTTGCAGTGGCCTCGTCAGGTGCTTTTGTGGTTTGTACGAACGAGGGAAATGCTGATATGGGAACTTCTTTTCCCAAAGTACATATCGCGATCATGGGGCTTGAAAAAGTGGTACCGGATTATGATGCGTTAGCCCTGTACGTGCGCTTGTTGGCCCGCTCTGCCACGGGACAGCCTTCAACGACCTACACGTCCCATTATAAGAAACCGGTAGAAGGGCAGGAGATGCATATCGTGATCGTGGATAACGGGCGTAGTGATATTCTCGCCTGCACGGAACATGTGAATATGTTGAAGTGTATTCGTTGCGGGTCATGTATTAACACTTGTCCGGTGTATCGCCGGACGGGGGGATATTCTTACTCTTATTTTATACCGGGTCCCGTGGGGATTAACTTGGGTATGTTGAAGTCGCCGGAGAAGTATTCGGGGAACGTGTCGGCTTGTTCGCTTTGTTATTCCTGCTCGAATGTTTGTCCGGTGAAGATTGATCTGGCAGAACAGATTTACAAGTGGCGGCAGAATCTGACACCTCTGCATTTAGCAGATCCATCGAAGAAGTTGATGGTGAAGGGAATGAAGTTTATCATGAATCATCCCGGTTTGTTTTATAATGCTATTGCTGCCGGACGTGTTGCCGAGCGTATGCCCCGGTTCGTCTTGTATAATTCTCTCGATGCGTGGGGTATCGGACGGGAACTTCCGGAGTTTGCGAAGGAAACGTTTAACGAGATGTGGAAAAAGGGATTGAAAGCCGATTAATTTACGATTTATGAATGACAATTTACGGCTGAAAAGGCGTCGGCCTTGTGTGGCTGGAATCTAAAATTTAAAATCTAAAATTAGAATATGGGTAGTAAAGAAGATATTTTAGTAAGGCTGAAAAAGCATGCGGTGGATCAAGTGGAACGACCGGAGATGACGTTTGAACCGTTGACTTTTTTTGATCCGCTGGTACAGTTCGAGAAGATCATGAAGGCCGTGGGAGGAAATTGCGTGGTGTTGGAGAAAGGGCAGGACGTGAACGAGGTAATCCGGAACGTGTTCCCCGATGCCAAGTCAATTGCGTCGAATTTACCGGAAGTTACATGTGCTACGGTGAATCCCGACACGTTGGATGATCCGCGGGAATTGAACGGTACGGATGTCGGGGTGATCCGGGGTGATTTCGGGATTCTGGAAAATGGGATGGTATGGATTAACCAGCGTACCCGTTACAAGGCTCTCTTTTTTATTTCCGAGGCCTTGGTGATCCTACTTGACCGGAATCGTCTGGTGAATAATATGCATGAGGTCTACAAGCAACCTGCTTTTGATGATTTCGGGTACGGTTGTTTCATTTCCGGTCCCTCGAAGACGGCCGATATTGAACAGGCGCTAGTCATCGGGGCGCACGGGGCGAGAGCGGTGACGGTGATATTGGAATAAAATAATAAAGACCATTTTTAAATGGTCTTTATTATTCTTCGTCTTTTTTCTTTAATTCTTTCGAGAAGAAGAAATAGGCAACGATACACACGATTAATGGGAACACATAAACTAATCCCGGAGAGAAGATTGCGAAGTACCATGGCATACTCCATTCTTCATGGGCTGATATTTCCAAGGCTTTATAGCCCACGTGTACAATTCCGATGGAAAGGAATGCAATGGCGGCAATTCCGAATAATTTCTGGTTTTTGGCAGCTTTTGTTTTGTCCATAATTTGATTCGCTTACAGCGAGTTACAAGTTAATAAGTTGCAAGTTACAGGTTACAAAATACAAGTTTGCAGGTTAGTGATAAACTTGTAACCTGCAAACCTGCAACTTGTAACTATTTTTTATAAAGATGTTTGATTCCAACCCGGTGTCCGGCTACCGCAAAGTACAAGATGAAAAGGTAGCAAGGCAACATCATCCAGTAGGCTCCTTGGTGTCCCATAGAAGTGGTTAATGAACCGTATAACATAGGGAGTAAGGCTCCCCCAGCGATGGCCATGATAAGTAGGGCCGATCCGGTCTTCGTATGACGTCCCAACCCGAAGATAGCAAGCGGGAAGATAGCAGGCCACATGAGTGAGTTTGCCAGACTTAACAGTGTCAGGCACCAGATGGAGATTTCTCCCGGTAACATGACGGTACAGATTCCGAGGATAACTCCTAGGGCAGCACAGCAAGCAAGGGCTTTTTCCTGACTGATGTATTTCGGGATGGCGATGATTCCGATGATGTAACCGACAATCATGGCGATCATACCGTAAGTTGGGAATATCCGGGCGGTATCCATATCCATTTTCATGGATTGGGCGTAACCGATGATCGTGTCAATAGCGATCACTTCAACTCCCACGTACAGGAATAGGGTCACAATCCCGATCCATAGGTGGGGAAAACTGAATATACTTGATTTCCCGCTGTGTTGCAAGCTACCTTCTTCTTCTTCCGGGTCCTCGATCTGGGGAAGCGGGGAGAAACGAACGAATAGTGCCAGCACGACAAGTGATACCATGATCACGACGTATGGTACGATGGATTTGGAGGCCAAAAAGTCGAGTTCCGCAGCTTTTTGCATGGCATCCATTGTTTGTAATTTTGCTTCGAGCAGGTCAATATCTTTTAGCATGATTGATCCGAGGATCAGCGGGCTGATAGCTCCGGCCACTTTGTTACAGATACCCATGATACTCACGCGCTGGGCGGCACTCTCGGCGGGGCCAAGCTCGATCACGTAAGGGTTAGAAGCTGTTTGAAGTACGGATAGTCCCGTACCCATGATGAATAATCCAAGCAGGAATAACCCGTAGGTGCGGGTCATTGCGGCAGGGATGAACAGTAATGCGCCGACGGCCATCACGAGAAGGCCGAGCATCATACCATTCTTGTATCCTGTTTTCCGCAGTACCCAGGATGAGGGTAGTGCCATGACAAAGTAGGCAATGTAGAACGCAAAGGTCACGAGGTACCCCTGCCATTCATGTTGCAGCTCGCAGGCGATTTTAAGATAAGGGATCAAGGTGGCATTTAACCACGTGACGAACCCGAAGATAAAGAAGAGGATACCGATAATGATAATCCCCATGCTGTAAGAATTTTTCTTTTGTTCCATCATCTTTTCGTTAAAATATACATAAACACGTAAACACTTTCAAGAGTTCACAAAGTTATTAATTTTTGCTAATGATGGATGAAATTGGGAAAAATTATTCGTGCGGCCGCAGGGAAGGTGTATATAGAAACCGGAGTATAGTGATAAGTTTCTGTACCCCGGTCATTCAAACTAGAAATAATAATCAACAATCAACTTAATTATTAGAAATGATTTATTAAGTTTTATTTTCGTGTTAAGGTTTTGTACAAGAGAGTTTCCGGTATTTTTCGTAGGTTTTCTGTATGTATCTTTTTTCTTGGCTGTCGGGTAAGTCCGGGATGACTTTTTCCCCGATGGCAGCCAAACGGGAATAATTGTTTTTACTCATGTTTTCTTGTAAGGAGGTTAAGATGATCGGATATGTCTCCAGATCGGTTAGCGTGAGAGAGGCCTGTTTGTTTTCCATCGAGGAGATAATCAGGTCGGTTAATTTGTTGCTTGTTTCCTTGAACTGGGGTTGAGAGTCTGCATCTTGGGTTTGCCAGCGTATTGCCCTGTAAGCGAAAACGTACATTTTTAGCTCTTGTATGTTGGCTGTCGGTATTTTTGATTCGATTACGGCAGCTAGGGCTTTGACCTCACGGTTCGATACCATTTCGGCGAGAGGTAGCATGGTGTTTAACGTTTTCTGTTGCTTGATGTTTAATCCCGGGATTTGTTGTTTTAACAGGCTTACCGGAACGGCATCTTCTTTTTGATAACCAAGAATGTAGTCTTCCAGTATTTTAACATATTTATGGAACAGGTATTTGTCAACTTTTTCCGTACCTGAATTTTTTCGTATGGCAGGTAGGTTTGCCAGTAAAAAATCGAATTCAGGGGAACCGATCACGCAACTCTCGTCTTCATAGATCGGCCAGAATTCTTTTTGCACCTTGTCTTTGGAGGTTAGGCGAGGAAGCAGTTCTTTGTACACTTTTCCGGCTTTTTCGTCTTCCCCGGCTTCGGATAATATTTCCTTGTAAGTCATTAATTCCTGTTTGTTCATTTTGCCTTTTTCGTACCGTTCGTTTAGATAGGGGAGGGATGTTTTTTCATTTAGTCCTCTCTCTATACGTTGGATGAAAGTTTCCAGATTGTCACTACCTACCACTCGATGTTGTATAGTTCCGTCAGGTCGAAAGACGATGAAAGTCGGGTAAGCGTGTACCTCGAATTTGTCGGCTAATTCTTTACCTTCTCCTTTTTCCATGTCATATTTTACACAGACGAAACGAGGGTTGAAATAGTCGCCTGCCGCTTTTTGTGGGAACACGTTGTTGGTCATGTTTTTGCATGGCCCGCACCAAGAGGTGTAGCAATCCATGAATACCATTTTCTTCTCGGCTTTGGCTTGTGCCAATGCTTCGTTGAATGTTAAGTCGCGAAAGTTGACTCCTTCCTGTGCGAACACTCCCCATTGAATTAAAAGGCAAGTAATTAGTAGATATATTGTTTTCATTTCGGTCTTGGTTTTAAATGTTACATTTTGCCGCTAGTGTCGTTTCAAGTTCCCCACTGCTGTGTCCGGAAAATATGATTTTGCCTTCCGGGTCAATAACCAAAAAAGTCGGTATACTCGTCAGATCATAGTCTTTATGGGTGGTTTTTATTAGTTCCGGGGTTGCAAGATATTGGTTCCAAGGTAATTTTTCTTCTCCGAGAGCTTTTTGCCAGTCTTTTTCATTTTTATCCACCGACAGACTGATAAAAGTCACTTTTTCCCCGTATTTTTGGTACATTTCCCGTAAGTGAGGGAAGCTGGCACGGCAGGGTCCACACCAGGAAGCCCAAAAATCAATTACCGTGTAACGGTCTTTTTTCAATTGGGAGAGAAGCGATGTCTTTTCCCCGTCGGGTGTAATTATTTCCCCTTCTTGTAATGCTTTCCCTTGCACGTAAGCACGGGCTTGTTGCAGGTATTGACGGAATTGTTGCAGTCCAGCGCAGGTATCTTGATAAGAGATGAATAGTTCGCCCAATTCATCCAAATAGGCTTGATCATATGTGAACGCTTCTTTTTTCAGTTGTTCCACCAGATGAAGATTCACGGCAAGATTCCGGTTCTCTTGAATGAATGCTTTGGTCAGGTTTTCTAATTTACTTTGTTGTTCCTGTAATGTTTTGAAGTCTTCTATACGTCCGTTTTCCGAATAAGCCCGCTCAAGTGTCCGGATCTCATGGCGCAAAGGAATGGTTTGTTGTTGGTACCGGAAGAAAATGTTTTGTGCTTTGGAGCCTTTCAACGTGTAGTTCTTTTCTTTGCGAATGTCATATCTCCAGAAGGATTCCGGAAGGCTGTCGATATGGGGTGTTTGGAATGTTAGTTCCCCGTTTTCTGCGAAGAAACCGATTTCCGTGTATTTGATCAAGTGTTCGTCTTTTAATTTTTTCTTGTCGACAATGTCTTGATTATTCATACTCAAGCGACAATACGTGGGAGTATTCATCTTACCTTGGAGTTCGAATTTCCCGTTGATAATGTAACCTTCGATTCTGTCCTTGTAATCCTCGTGCGGGGCTAACGTGATTTCCGTACTATCCATCGCTCCCGGTATACTGCCGCGGATTACGAAGTGGTCCATAGGCTTGTTATTACAGGAAACAATGGAGCCAAGGATTAAAAGTTGTGGTATGATATGTTTCATAAATGGTGATTTTGAATTACAATACGATCGTTTCGATTTTTGTGAGAAATGGAGAAATCTTTTTCTGTCATTCTCCATTTCTTATTGCTGGTCTTTAGTCCTTTTGTGCGTCTCGCACGCAACGTATCCGCATTAAAATATTCAAAGGTGCGGCATCCCGGTATACGGTTGTGCGGCTCCCGAATATTTTACGGTAGAACACGGTTGTTTCTTGTAAGCCGTTGTTTTCCTCTTCCGTGGCTGTCCAGTAATATCCGAATTCTTTCAAGAAATTCAAATATAGGCGTTCCGGAACTCCGGATAGACTGGCGTTCCCGGCTAATTGGAGGCCTAATCCGGTTCCTTCTTCTTGGCGGAGCAGGGTGGTAACTCCCTTGCCTCTCCATCCTTTCGAGGCGGCAGTTACAGCGGACATACCTAAGGTAGTTTCCAGGTTCTGCCAATCTTCGTCCGTGGGTAAACGCCAACCTTCCGGACAGGCGGCTAACGCTTCTTCCCAGGTGTAGAGGTTTCCATGTTCATTGAAATCCACTTCGAAATCAAAGCCCAGTCCGTCGGCAATGACTTGGCGAGGGTCTCCGTAACCATCAGCCAAGGGACCATCATATTCATTTTCGTAATAGAGAGTGCCATATTTTAAATTGGATGCCATCCATTCTTGTTTTCCTAAGCGAACCCATTGATAGGTGTTCCCGTCTCTCGCGTCCGTGTATTCTCCCGTGGCAGACGGGCGGATGTTAGGCAGATTGTCATCGTTACTACAAGAAATGCTGACAATCCATAGTATACAGATATATATCAGGTGTTTTTTCATAATTCGTTAGAATTGAATGCCGGTTGCTTCAACCAGCGGTTTGATAATTTCATATTTCTTGATCACGTTCCTGTAGTCGGAAAATTTTGCCCGGAATTCTTCATCCGTCATCGTGAGGCAGGCTTTGATGTAAGCTGCCGCATCTTCCGTGGCAGATGGCAAATAGCGTTCACTGGTATTTTCAATGAATCCTTCGTAGTATAAATCTTCGATGTATTCATCTCCTAAACCGTCCGGAATGTAATAATCGGATTTTAGAGCTTCGTAGTCGTAGTTGTTAACTTTTAGAAAGTCGTAAGCTTTACTGCCTTGATAGAAATTCCCGGGGTCTCCTCCCCAGCTGGCAAAAATAATCCGGCAACAGATGTCTTGGGAGAATTTAACAAAATTTTCTTCTCCGTTTAAGTCCCATAGTTCGCTTATATTTAATGCCGTACAACGTGTGTTGGAGTAAACAAGCGGGGATTCGGAGTATTCATATTTTTTCTCTCCGTCTGGTAAAATGTATTTATCCATTTTGTTGATGACTAGAATGGAGTAAGGTAGTACATTTTTGATCTTGGGAATCAAGTGTGTTTGCAAGAAACTTACGGCTTGTTCTTTTTGTTCTTGTGTTTTCAAGTATTCGAAAAGGTAGCGGGTGCTGACGGCAGAAGTCAGATTCCATTCCAAACCGATTAATTCTGTTTCGTAGTACGGATTACCGAAAGTATCTTCGCCTTTATATTCATGGCGTAACGTGTCATTAAACAAGAGGTAACATCCTGTCGTGTTGAAAAATTCCCGTCGTAACACGGATTCTGCATCGGTAGCTTCCGGATTCGGGGCGAATAGATCACTTATGTTGCTGGGTGTTAAACTGTCTTCTTGTTGACAAGCCGTGAAACATCCTGCAAGTACGATGATATATAAAATAATGTATTTCATGGTCTTCCTATTTTTAGTACTTGTAATTATTTAAGCCGTCTTCACATCCCTTGTTATATGCTTTACTTTGGGATGCGGCAGGAGCATCTGTATTTGTGCGTACCGGTCGATTGTTTGGTCCCAAGCTATTTTGGAAATCCCGTACTTCTTGCGGGAGAGCTAGCGTGTAGGCCGGATCGTTTTTTTGCAACACGTAAGATTTCGTGTATTCGGGGCCATCCCATGTAAATGACGTGTAATAATGGGTGATTGTTTTCGAGTAGGGGTACTTTTCGCATACAGTATAACGACGCAAGTCAAACCAGCGATGTCCTTCAAGACAGAGTTCCCGTTGACGTTCCGCACGAATTAGGGTAACCAGGGATACCCCGCTTTCCGTGATGGGTCTGCTGTCAATCATGCGGTAATCCCGTAATTCTTTTAACAAGTTACGGGCTGTTCCTTCATCTCCCGTATAAGCCGCGGCTTCAGCCGCATTTAGATAGGCTTCAGCTGTACGGAACAGGAAATTATCTGAGACTTCTTTGTACCCGTATTCCCATCCGCGAACTTTACGAAAGAGCCAGCCATCGGCATAGGGCGCATAATAGTCGTCTCCCAGTGTCGTTTTGAAAATGTAGTATTGGGTTCTCAAATCATTCTCTCCTTCGTCAAAAGCTGCCACTAAATCGTCCGAGATCGTGTAGGAAGGTAAGGCTTCCCAGTCTCCCCACCGGTTTTCTCCATATTTCATGATGAGGGAAGAGGCTAATAAATGTCCTCCCATGGAGAAGATGGTTTCCGGTGATGATTTGGTTAACACGTCTCCCGTTTCCGTTGTCAATGTGTTTAAATCCAGTAAGCTTTTATTCTTTGTCATCACTTTTTGCGCATATTCAAGGGCTTTTTCCCAGTTTTGCATGTACAGGTAAATGCGGCTTTTCAGTAAGTACACGGCGGTGATGTCTGCGCGGTAAGGGTGGTTTTTAATTGTTGTGTTTACCAGACAGGTGTCCGCCAAGTCAAGATCTTTCAGTACTTGCGTGTACACTTCATCAACCGAATTCATGGTGTATTCTTTATCTTCCACGTAGGATGTTGTTTTTAGGGGTACACCGGGAGATGTGCGGTTGGTTTCGGAATAGGGTTGCCCGTACAGGTTGACTAACGTGAAATAATATAACGCTCTCAAGAAATGGGTTTCTCCTTTAATTCGATTTTTTTCCAGTTCCTGTTCCTCGTTTTCGGCGTGTTGTTCATCAATGGCATCCAGGATCATATTGCATGTGTTGATGCTATGGTAAGCGATATTCCAATCCGCATCTTCGGCACCCCGAGAATTTCCTTCGGCATTTAAACCGACATCTTGTTGCCACGTGTGCCAGCCGAACATTTCTTCTTGAATTCCATGATATCCGCCATTATCGGTTAACTGGAAATTGAGTAGTTCGTCGGACATGTAATGTACGGTTTGGAAATATGAGTTTTCTCTTTTAAACATACTGTTTTCGATCGTAATTCGACCTACTGGCAGGTATGCGTCTCCCAACAGAAGTTCATCCAGATCCGTGTAGCTCTCCACCTTGGAAAGGTCTTGTGAGTACTCTTTCAGGAAGTCTGAGCAGGCTCCGAGTAGTAGCGCTAAACAAAATATACTTAGTATCTTTTTCATATTTCGATAGATTTAAAATGAAATAGTTAAACCTAATGAATAATTTGGGCGATCGCTTAATTGTATCGTGGCGAAACCACTTTGTGTCGGGGTCTGTCCTTTCAATCTGCTGGAACAGATCGTGAACAGGTTTGCCCCGGACAGGGTTAAAGCGAGACGGGACATGTGTAATTTATTTAGGATATGTTCTCCGAATTCGTAGGTAAGGCTCAAATTGGAGCATTTCAAGTAATTCCCGCTTACTACCCGGTGATTCCCGTAATCATACATGTTCCACACGGAATTGGCTATCGGTTGAATATCGGAGTATGAACTCATGTCACTCCAATGGCGGTAGTATTTGTAGTAGGCGTCACTTCCCGGGCTAATAATGGCGGGAATGTCGGTGTGAAGCTCGTCTCCCGGTTTTTGCCAACGTCTCAAGTAATCTTTGCTGACGTTATTTTCGGCTCGTATCTCGTTGGCATTCATGGTAGCGTCGGCTTCGGGGGAATACATGGCAAATAATCGAATCTTGTTTCCCATGCTGTAAGCGAAGGAACCGCTTAATCGGAAGTTTTTCCATCGTACAGTCGTGTTTAAACTTCCGGATATTGTCGGTTCCCTGTTTCCGGAGGCTTCTAGTACGCGGGTGTACGTGTCGTACTTGCTTAGACCTCTGAGGACTTCTTTGTTGTCCACGTAATCGTCGAAAATGGGGGCTCCATCCACGGGACTCAAGCCTAGGAATTTGTAAGAATAGAATGTCCCGATTGGTTTACCTTTCACGAGTGCGGTTCCGTTAAGGAAATTGTCCAATTCATATTCATTGGCATCCGGATCGCTTTGCATTTTGTTGAACGTTTTTGAAAAGGACGTGGATAGGGTCCACCTTACATCTTTATTGTTGATCGGGGACACGGTTACAGCCACGCTATAACCACTATTGTCAACATCCCCGCCATTCACCACGTAAGAATTCCCATTCACTCCGTTCATGGATGCAATCGTTTTGGTCATGAAAGCGTCTTCCGTGTGTTTCCAGTAATAGGAACCTTCAAATTGTACTTTGTTTTTGAACAGGGAAAGTTCTAATCCTAAGTTGTAGGATTTTGTTGTTTCCCACTTTAAATCCGGGTTTGGGTAACGCTCAACCTTGGATATATTTTCATTGAAATAAGAGTCCAGAGGTTTTTTCGAGATGATCATGACCGGGGTTTGGTCACTCAACATATTTCCTTGATAGCCGAATGATGCTTTCAGGCGTAAGAAATCGATCCAAGAGGTTTGCATCCAGTCATGTTCGGAAATATTCCAGTTGGCAGAAGCAGACCAAATGGGCAATAATTTGTCGTTGCTCTGGTCCCCGAAACCGTTGGAACCGTCTACGCGGGCGTTTACGTTGACTGTGAAGTAATTAAAGTAGCTGTATGATACGGAAGCGTATGCCGAAATGGTGTTAGTTAGCTGGTCGCTGAGAGAAGGAACGTTGCTTGCCAACCACTCTTTGTAAGCCGGATAATCATCCAGGTTAATATTGTTGACAAAACTCATGCCTCGGTCTTTATAATATCCGCGGGTCACGTTCTCGTATTGTTTGTAACGGGTGGAACTTAACTCGAATCCGGCAGAGGCGTTGATGTTATGTCGGTCTTCGGTTCCGAAATATTTGTTGGCATTTAATTGTAAACGAACGGTGTATGAATTGTTGTTCGTTTCTTGGCGACTTAACTCTCCTCCATAAGGTAATTCCGAATATCCGGCAGAGCCACTCCATTCTTCCCAATAGTCATCCCATTCTGCCGGTTCAAGAGGTACGCCGTATTCGGAACCCCGGAGTAAGGCGGCGTGATAACTTTTTTCTCCCCACCAACCTTCAATTGTCGTGTGGGAGGTTGAATAGGATACGATGGCATTGGCATTCAACCAATTCGTGAATTTGAACTGTAGGTTGGCATTCACGGTCAAGGCAGAACCTTCTTGTCCGTAAGAACTGTTTTCCAGTTCGTTCAGTATGTTGAAGTTGTAGTAGGTATAGTTATTGTATTTTCTTTGATAGAAATAATATTCTCTCTTTTCATCGAAAGCTGGTAGAGCCCGGGTTGTTTTGTAAGCATATTGCATGGGAGCCAATTCGTTCTGATAGTAATCGCGGGAAGATACATTTCCGTTCATGCTTAAAGAAGCGGTCAGCCACGGTGTTAAATTCGCGTCTAGGTTTAGGGCTGCCGTGTAACGTTCGTTGTTATCATCCCAAATCACGTCGTTATCCCGGTTGTAACCGATAGAGGCATAGTAACGGGCTTCTTCCGATCCCCCGGATATACTGATCGTGTGTTGATGTGAAAGACTGTTGCGTGTTAATAAATCGAACCAGTCGGTGTTAACCGTTTCCAGTTTTGCCACTTCCTGATCGAATTGCTGAATGTCTATTTCGTGGTTGTATAGTTTTGTGATTAATCCTTCATACCCCACCATGGACATATCGTTCGGGAATTGATAATGTTGCGCAACCAGTTCTCGGGAAAATCGCATACGTTCTTGTGAATTCATCACGTTGACCGATCTGTCGTTATAACTCGGGCGTTGACGTAAGGTCATGTTCATCGAGTAGGTAACGACGGGACGCCCCACGTGTCCTTTTTTTGTGGTAATCACGATTACTCCGTTGGCAGCTTTGGTTCCATATAGAGCCGTGGCAGCGGCATCTTTTAAGACATCGATACGATCGATATCCTGCGGGTTTAACCCGGCAATGGCGTTACCGATACGATTAATATAGTCCGGATCGTTCAATTCTTCCGGTGATATTTCCACCGGGTCTTGAATGATGATTCCGTCGACCACCCATAGCGGTTCGCGGTTACCGATCAGCGTGGAAGTTCCGCGTATTCGTAATTTGGGAACAACACCGACTTCTCCAGAGTTGCTCATGAACATCATGTCGGGGATTTGTCCCTGCAACATTTGGTCGACCGATGATGCCCCGGGAATCATTATATCCTCCATTTTTACGGAAGTGACGGCACTTGTGTTTTTTCGGCGGTCGACAACTTGATAACCAGTGACAACCACTTCGTCCATTTCTTGGGAATCTTCTTCCATGACGACAGTCAAATCTTGGCCCTTGTAAGGGATGGTTATGGTTTTCATCCCGATAAAAGAAATGATCAGTACGATGTTGGAGTCTTTGGGTTGTATCATTTCGAATTTTCCGTTCATGTCCGTGGCGACACCGATGCTTGTACCCTTGATCAGCACGGTTACGCCGGGTAGGGGAGCTTTCTTTTTATCCGTGACGGTTCCCCGTATTTTTTTGATCTGTTCTTGTTGTTGAAGTTCGGCTTTGCGAATGACGATCACCTTATCGAGAATGGAATAGGTGTACCCGCTATTCTTTAGGCAAGCGTCGAGAATGGTTCTCACGTCGGAATCTTTCACGTTCATGGTGATGGAGCCGATATGGTCCAATTCCTCCACGTTATAGACAAACGTGTAATCGCTCTGCTGTTTTATGATCCGGATGATTTCCCGGATATTGCTATTCTCCACGGCTACCGAGAATTTGGCCTCTTGGGCGTGGATCCCGGCTGATAGGTTCATGCAGAATAATAGCATCAATAAGCTACTTAATTTCATAATTAATAGTAGTTTTTTTAATTTTTCACGCGCACAAGCATGAATAAAACAATCTTTTTTCATAATTTTGTTTTACTGATTTGTACTTACACTCACTTTGACCGGAGAGTGTGGTTCACGAATTATAGCGATGGGACGTGCTGCCAACATGTCCCGTTTTTAATTTTGAGATTACTGGATATATATGGTTTTCCCCTCCTTTCTGCACTTGACAACGTGCGTCTCTTCAATCAATTTCAGTACTTGATCGATATTTTCGTAACGAGATGTTTCGATAGTGAATTTCCGTTGTTTTAGACTTTCTTTTTCGAAAACGACGTTGAATTCGTACCAGTGCGATAATTCCTGCATGATTTCTCCGAGAGGTTTCTCGTCAAAATAGAACATGTCTCGTACCCATGCTGTGACAACATTAGTGTCCACCTTTCTTACATCGATTTGGGCATTTCCCGATGTGGTGACAGCTTGCTGGCCGGGGGCAATGATTGTTGTTGTTAGTCCATTGCCTACTTCCACTTTCCCGTTCACGAGGGTAGTTGCTACATTTCCGTCGGGAGCGGAGGCGTTCACGTTGAACGTGGTGCCCAACACGGAGACCGTGGTGCCTGCGGCCTCAACGATGAATCGGCGGGTGGTGTCGGGTGTCACCTCCAGATAGGCTTCTCCCGTCAGGCGGATTTTACGTTCTTTCCCCTTGAATTGAACGGGATAGGTCAGTGTACTTTCGGAATTGAGTTTCACGGTTGTGTTGTCGGAAAGGCGAACGGTGTATTCCCCGTATTTGGGAACGATGATGGTGTGATAGATTTCATCAATTTCAACCGTCTCTTTTTCTGCGGTTGCATAGTTGATTTCCTGTTTTTCCGCATGTAAGGCAGCATTGTTATTTAAAGCCAGCACGGAAGATTGTGGGTCATCCAGCGTGATTTTATTTCCGTTTTCCAGTACAAGTTGCACGGCAGAAACAGGTTGGGGAGAGGAGATTATTTCTTCGTTCGGTTGTGTAAGATAGTAGTATGTCCCTGTTATGGCAAGAACTAACACGGCGGCGCTTGCCACCATACGGTAGAGGGTATGTCGGAATGGCTGGGGAGCCTTTTGCCTGGTACGATATTTTTTCTCGAATAAATTCCAACCTTCTGCCGTGGATGGTGAAGTCGCATTTCCATCGAATGATTTTTGGCGTAATTGTTTATAAAAAGCCTTGTTTTTTTCGTCTCTTTCCACCCACGCAGAAAGTCTCCGTTCTTCTGATTCGGGCAGGATTCCCAAACGCTGGAGAGCGATGAGGCGAGCAACTTCTAGTTTCGATAAAATATCTTTTTCCATCTTTTCGTTCCGTTTATTTTTTATGGAATATCCAATTTTCACTTTGAATACGGATGAGGGTGAAAACCGGGTGAGTCGATTTTTAATTTTTTTTCGGAAAGATATATCATATACCTTGGGAAACCCTTGAACTATGGTTGCGAAGCCATATATAATAATGTGAATACATCTTCCCGGTTAGCTAATATACTACATGATATGCCTTACTTGCAAGTATAATCTTATCAAAGATCTATTTTATCGAAGTTGAATGCTCTATGAATGCAGGATGAATGCTTCGTGGTCTAAATGAACTATCAGGAACGTGCTAGGAGAATGATAAATTGACATAGCCTAAAGCCGGGGTGAAGCCGGCCTTTTACTAAGGTAATAATCTCCCAAGGTCCTTTCATCACCCTTTTATCGCCCTTTCATTGTCCTTTGCCAATATACCGGAAAAGGCGGGGAGGGGTGACATGATAGGGTGCGGGAGATTATTAGGAATATAAAACTGTGGGATAACGGTTGTATAACCGTGGGGGAGTCTGAACGGGGCATCGGTTTTCCGGATTAAAATGGATTTTTGAATTGTTACATTGAAAAAAAATTTATACCTTGTCAACTCATTTTGACAAGGAAAATTAATCATTAAATAAATAATAAATATGTTTGATAAAAGCGTGTATGTAAATAGAAGAAAGCAACTTATCGACAAGATGAGTGGCGGCTTGGTATTGATACTGGGTAATGAGGAAGCTCCTGCAAATTATCCGTCTAACACGTATAAATTCCGTCAGGATAGTTCTTTCCTTTATTTCTTTGGTTTGAACATGCCCGGGTTTGCCGGGTTGATGGACGTGGATTCCGGGGACGTTTGTCTGTACGGAAACGACGTGGACATGGACGATATTATTTGGATGGGACCGCAACCGAGCGTGAAGGATTTGGCTGCCAGCGTGGGTGTGACTTGTTCCGCTCCTTTCGGTAAATTGGCCGAGGCTTTGAAAGAGGCCATCAGCCAGGGACGCAAGATTCATTTCTTACCGCCTTATCGTTATCACAACATGTTATTGTTGGAGGATTTGTTGGGTATTCATCACTCGCTGATTAAGAATTACTCTTCTTTAGAATTGATCAAGGCCGTGGTGGCATTGCGTTCCGTGAAGGAGGCTTGCGAGATCGAGCAAATTAATTTGGCTTGTAACATTGGTTACGAGATGCACGTGGCTGCAATGAAACACGCATTACCGGGACAGAAAGAGCAATATATTGCCGGGTTGATTGAGGGAATTGCGGCCTCTTACGGAAGTATGGTTTCTTTCCCCGTGATCCTTTCCCAGAATGGCGAGACGTTGCATAATCACGATCATAGTAAGACGTTGACCGTGGGACGCATGATGTTGACGGATGCCGGGGCGGAGAATAACATGTGTTATTGTTCCGATTTTACCCGTACGGTTCCCGTGGGAGGACGTTTTGATCAACGTCAGAAAGATGTATATAATATAGTATTGGATTGTAATAATAAAGCGATGGAGATTGCTCGTCCGGGAGTAACGTATCAGCACGTGCATCTGGAAGTTTGCAAGGTTTTGACTCAAGGGTTGAAAGACCTTGGTTTGATGAAGGGAGATGTGAATGCCGCGGTGGCTGCCGGGGCTCATGCTTTGTTCATGCCTCACGGGTTGGGTCACATGATGGGACTTGACGTGCATGACATGGAGGATTTGGGACAAATTTACGTGGGGTATGACGACGAGACTCGTCCAATTGACCAGTTCGGTACTTCTTCCTTGCGTATGGGACGTAAGTTACAACCGGGATTCGTGGTTACCGACGAGCCGGGTTGTTATTTCATTCCCGCTTTGATCGACCAGTGGAAAGAACAGGGATTGCACAAGGACTTCTTGGTATATGACAAGATCGAGACGTACAAGGACTTCGGTGGTATCCGTCTGGAAGATGATATTTTGATCACGGAGAACGGGTGTAAATGTATGGGTGACCATCGGGCGCCGATCACCGTGGAAGAGGTGGAAAATACGATAAATGGATAAAAATTATAAAGAGCAGATATGAAATTCGTTGTATCAAGTAGTAGTTTTTTGATGCGGTTGCAGGCCGTGAGTAAGGTGATTAGTGGAAAACCTGCACAACCGATTCTGGATAATATTTTGTTGGTAGCCAAGGACGATACGTTGTACGCCACGGCATCTGACAAGGAAACAACCATGGAGGCCAAGATCGAGTTGGATAACCTGGAAACCCCGGGAAGTATCACGATCCCGGCGAAGTTGTTGTTGGATATTCTGAAAGAGTTCCCGGAACAACCCTTGACGTTTGATATTAACACGGGGACGAACGAGGTGAAGATTATCTCGGACAAGGGAGAGTTTTCCGTGCCGGGAGAGAGTGCCGAGGATTACCCGGTACAATCCGGAATGGACGAGAGTGTGAACACGATTGCAACGAATTGCGGTATGCTGTTGGAGGGAATCACCCGTACGGTTTTCGCCACGGCAAATGATGATTTGCGTCCGGTGATGAACTGTATCTTGATGGAGATGGGACCGGAGAATTTCACGTTCGTGGCTTCAGATGCCCACAAGTTGGTACGTTACAAACGTTTTGACGCCAAGACGGACGGGGATCAGTTTGCATTGATCTTGCCAAAGAAACCGTCTTTGTTGTTGAAGAATATATTACCGAAGGATGACAGCGAGTTGCGTTTGCAATTCAACGAGAAAATGGCTTGTTTCACTTTCGGAAATTACAAGATGGTTTGCACGCTGGTGGAAGGACGTTTCCCGAACTACAATTCCGTGATCCCGCAGAATAACCCGAAAAAGATTATTATCGAGAAGAAGGAGTTGTATAATTCATTAAGACGGGTTTCCGTGATGGCAAACCAAGCCAGTAACTTGGTGAAGTTTGACTTGAGCAACGGAACGATCGTGATTTCAGCTCAAGACGTGGATTATGCCATGTCAGGACATGAAACGATTACTTGCCAGTACGAGGGAGAAGAGATGGCCATCGGGTTCAAGTCTCCTTTCGTGCAAGAAATATTATCCAACCTCAACACGGAATCTTTGGTATTGGAGTTGTCCGATCCGAGTCGTCCGGGATTGTTCCTGCCTTTCGAGAGCGATAGTGAGAACGAGGATTTGTTGATGTTATTGATGCCGATGATGGTTTAATCAGTAAGGCGAAAACTTCGCCTTACTGATTAAACCAAATTTAAAATTTAGAGTGAAAAAGATTCCGTGATTGCCGATTCGATGATTGGGTGATTAAAATCACTTAATCGAAAATCATTAAATCACTTAATCGCTAGGATCTAAAATCATTCAATCTAAAATTAGTAAGTTTTGGAATTAAAATTAACCAATCCGATTGTGTTCTTTGATTTGGAGACAACGGGTATTAATATCGCAAAGGACAAGATCGTGGAGATTTCTGTTTTGAAGGTGATGCCGAACGGGAAAGAGGAACAGAAAACGATCCGGGTGAACCCGGAAATGCATATACCGGAGCAGGCATCTGCCATTCACGGGATTTATGATGATGATGTGAAGGATTGTCCGACGTTTAAAGAGATTGCCAAGGATTTGGCACGTTATATTGAGGGGTGTGACTTGGGGGGATATAATTCGAATCGTTTTGATATTCCATTACTGGCGGAGGAATTTTTGCGTGTGGACGTGGATTTCGATATGCGGAAACGGAAGTTCGTGGACGTGCAGACGATTTTCCACAAGATGGAACAGCGTACGTTAAGTGCGGCGTATCGTTTTTATTGTAACAAGAACTTGGAAGATGCTCATACGGCTGCTGCTGATACGACGGCCACTTATGAGGTGCTGAAAGCCCAGTTGGATCGTTACAATGACACGCTGGAGAACGACATTGCTTTCCTGAGCAAGTTTTCAACACAGAATAACACGGCAGATTTTGCCGGATTTATCATCTACAATGAAGAAGGGGTGGAGGTATTCAATTTCGGGAAGAATAAAGGAGTTCCCGTGGTGAAAGTACTGAAAGAACAACCCGGTTATTTCGCGTGGATGTTGAACGGGGAGTTCCCGTTGTACACGAAAAAGATTTTGACGGAGATCCGGTTGAGGACGGCGGGTTTGGTGAAATAAGGATTATTATTTATTTTAAGTATGGTAAAAGGGGAAAAATTGTAAACTTTTCCCCTTTTATTTGTTTTGTCCGTAACATACAACTTTGTTTTTTTATTTCCGTATACAAGTCAAATTAACTGATAGATAGGATGGTTAGGGGAAGTGTATCGAGTCGGGGGGAAGGACTCTAATTATTAATATTATTTGTTAAAATGATCCGTATGGCATATTCATTGTTATGTGGCCTAGCGATGGAATGAAAATAATTTATAATAAATTAAGAAGGTTTATTTATGGGATTTAAATGGATGGTTTATGTTGCACTTGCCCTTTTATGGAGTGGCTGCAAAGGAAAAAAGGACAACACGTATCAGGATATTGTACGTCCTGTGAGAGTGGTAAATGTGGAATCATTGGGTGCTATCAACAAGTTGTACACCGGTGTCGTGGAGGCCGAGGAGTATAGTAATCTGGCGTTTAAATTGTCTGGTCCGCTTATTGCGATGAACGTGGATGAGGGGCAGAAAGTGAAAAAGGGACAAGTGGTTGCAGCAGTTGATCCGTTGGATTATCGTTTACAGTTCGAGGCTAACAAAGCGGCTTATTTGACGGCTAAATCACAGTTGGAACGTAACAAGAGATTGCTTTCCATGCAGGCAATTTCGCAGCAGGAGTACGAGATTGCAGAGGCTAATTATATAAAGGGTAAATCGGCTTACGAAACGTCGGCAAACACGCTGGAAGATACGAAATTAAGGGCCCCGTTTGACGGGTTCGTGGAGAAGAAGTTCGTGGAGAATTACCAGAAGGTGAACCCGGGCGAGTCGATTATCAAGTTGGTTAACCCGAATAAGTTGGCGGTGGGTTTTACGTTACCGGAGACGAGTGTTGACTTAACTCGTACCCCCATGACGGTGACCGTGGAGTTTGATACCTACAAGGGGATATGGTTCAAGGCGAAAGTGAAAGAATTTATTGATGCCTCGCCCGATGGAACGGGTATCCCGGTGAAGTTGGTGATTGACGATACTCGCTTTTCTAGGGACAAGCATAATATATATCCCGGTTTTTCCTGTAAAGTAAATTTGAAGATCGAAACCCCGGTGGAGGATAGTTATATTGTGCCGATGAGCGCATTGTTCAAGAATCCGACCACGGGAGAGACGTGTGTTTGGGTGTATGACCCGAAGACGGAGACTGTGACCAGCCGGACCGTGGAGATCGGGCAGTTGTTTGGGAGTGATAAGATCATGGTGCAAAAGGGACTCACGAACGAGGATACGATTGTCGTGGCGGGAGCGAATTATATAACAGAAGGTCAAAAGGTGAAGTTGCTTAAATAGTTTAATATGATGAATATAGCTAAATATTCGCTGGAAAATACGAAGGTGGTTTATTTCTTTTTGGCCATTTTGTTGGTAGGGGGAGTTTTATCTTTCGATCTACTGGGGAAAAAGGAAGATTCGCCTTTCGTGATCAAAACGGCGGTCATTATAACAAGATACCCGGGTGCTACCCCGAGCGAGGTGGAGCAGCTAATCACGGAGCCGATTGAACGGGAGATTCAATCCATGCGTCGGGTATATAAAATCAAATCGGATTCCTATTTCGGGATGTCTAAAATACAAATCGAGTTGAGCCCGGCAACCCCGCCGGAGGAAATGCCCCAGATGTGGGACGAGTTGCGGCGAAAGGTGCTGAATATACAACCTTCACTACCACAGGGTGCCTCGACGATCAGCGTGTCGGATGATTTCGGCGACGTGTTCGGGATATATTACGGGCTAACAGCCGGAGAGGGTTTTTCTTATCACGATTTGCGGGAGTGGGGACAAAAATTGAAGACCCAACTTGTTTCCGTGGACGGGGTGCAGAAGGTGGCCTTGTACGGTGAACAGACGGAGGTGGTAAATGTGTTTATCTCTATGTCGAAGTTGGCAAATTCGGGAATTGATCTGAACTCCTTGATACAGACGATCAAGTCGCAAAATTCATTGATTAACACGGGAGAGAAGCGGGCAGGAAATTTGGAATTGAAGATATTGGCCGACGGGACGTACAAAACGTTGGATGATATTCGTAACCAGTTGATCGTGACACAGACGGGACAACAAGTACGGCTAGGGGATATTACCACGATTGAAAAGGGATACATGGATCCGCCAGGCAGTTTAATGCGGGTGAATGGTAAACGGGCTATTGGTATAGGAATCTCGACCGATCCGGAGCGTGATGTGGTAAAGACTGGGGATAAGGTGAAGGAGCGATTGAGCCAGTTGGAGGAGTTGATGCCCGTGGGAATCGAACTTGTGACTCTTTACCCGGAGAACGAGATTGCACGGGAAGCAAACAATGGTTTCCTGTTGAACTTGGTGGAGTCCGTGGTGATCGTGATCTTTATTATTTTGCTGGTGATGGGGACTCGTGCCGGATTGCTGATCGGTTCATCATTGATTTTCTCGATCGGAGGTACGATGCTGATCATGCAGTTTATGGGAGTGGGGTTGAATCGGACATCACTGGCTGCCTTTATTATAGCGATGGGGATGCTGGTGGATAATGCTATCGTGGTGACGGATAATGCCCAGATATTGATCAAGAAGGGTATGCGTCGACGGGATGCTTTGATCAAGGGAGCAACGGTTCCGCAGTGGGGGTTGCTGGGGGCTACGCTGATTGCTATATTTTCTTTTTTACCCTTGTATTTGGCGCCTTCTTCCGTGGCAGAGATGGTGAAACCGTTGTTTATCGTACTGGCGGTTTCGCTGGGATTGAGTTGGATTCTGGCGTTGACGCAAACGACCGTGTTCGGTAATTTTATTCTAAAAGAGAATTCCGGAGATTCGAGTAAAGATCCTTACGATACGAAGTTCTACAACAGGTTTGTTTCTGTGTTACGGGGATTGATCAAGCATAAGGTGATCACGATTGTTTCGGTGGTCTGTTTGTTCTTGGTGTCCATGTATATCATGGGGATTATGCCACAAAATTTCTTTCCGAGTATGGATAAGCCTTATTTTCGGGCAGATTGTTTCTTGCCGGAAGGATTCAGTATTCGGGAATCGGAGGATATGATGTCAGATATTGAGGCTTATTTGTTGGAACAGGATGAGGTGGTGAACGTGTCGGTAACGATCGGGGGATCGCCATTGCGGTATTATCTGGCGAGCACGTCTTTCGGGCCAAAGGCAAATTTCGGGAATTTGTTGATCGAGGTGGAGAAGAAGGAGCAGTCGCCGATCGTGGAGGAGCGTTTGAATACTTACGTGCGGGAGAATTACCCGGATATGTTGATCCGTTCCTCTTTGTTCAAGTTGTCCCCGGCGGTGGAGGCCGCCATCGAGATCGGTTTTATCGGGGAGAATATCGATACGCTTGCCGCCTTGACGGAACGGGCGATGAATATCATGCGGGAATGTGATATGGTGACGGATATTAGAAGTAGTTGGGGAAATCAAGTTCCTGTTTGGGAACCGGCCTACTCGCAGGAACGAGGACAACGCCTTGGAATTACCCGCCAATCGGTGGCTTATGCCTTAAAAATAGCTACAAACGGGTTGTCCATCGGGGATTTCCGGGAGAAGGATTTGTTTATGCCGATATTGCTGAAAGAGGATGGGTTTGATAGTAAGAATCTGGATAACATGAAGACGCTGCCCGTGTTTGCCACGTCGGGGTTCACGGTGCCTTTGGCACAGGTAGTGGATAGTTTTGCCTACGATTATCATTATAACGTGATTAAACGATATAACCGGGACCGAGTGATGATGGCGCAATGTGATCCCAAACGGGGTGCGAACACGAAAGCGGCTTTCTCGGAAGTGTGGAACAAGGTGAAAAGTATGAATATGCCGGAAGGGTACCGGATGAAAATATTCGGGGAAGATGAGAGTCAGGTGGAGTCCAACGAGGCTTTGGCTGCCAATATGCCGTTGACGTTTATCTTAATGTTTATCGTGTTGCTGTTGCTTTTCAGAACGTACCGGAAACCGACAATTATATTGCTGATGGTGCCGTTGATTTTTATCGGGGTGGTCTTCGGTTTGCTGGTGATGGGGAAAATGTTCGACTTTTTCGCTTTACTGGGCGTGTTGGGATTAGTAGGGATGAATATCAAGAATGCGATTGTACTGGTGGACCAAATTGGTATTGAACAGGAGAACGGATTGGCCCCGCTAGATGCCGTGTTGCAGGCCACGAAATCAAGAATCGTTCCGGTGGCAATGGCCTCGGGTACGACGATATTGGGTATGCTGCCCCTGTTGTTCGACGCCATGTTTGGCGGTATGGCTGCTTGTATCATGGGTGGCTTGTTGGTAGCCAGTTTGTTGACCATCGTGGTGTTGCCCGTGACGTATTGTTTGATATTCAGGATAAAAGCGGAGTGATTTTAGATTTTAAATTTTAGATTGGAAATTTAGCGATCACGATTAAATTTTTTAAGTCAATTCATTTTCAATTATTATGAGGATATTATTTAGTATAGGAATTGTTTTGTTACTGGTGGGGACGGTTAAGGCGCAGACTTTGACGGTAGAGGAGTACCGTGCGAAGGTGCTGGATTATAATCAGGACATCAAGCAATCGAGAGAGGCAGTCAAGGCGGCAATATACGCGTTGAAAGGGGTGAAAACGGGATTCTTTCCGAAGTTACAATTAAGCGGGAATTATTCGTATCAGATAGAAGACGTGGAATTTATGCAAGGGGTTGATCTGAAACACAATAATTATTCGGCAGAGGCAGCATTGTCGCAGAACGTATATGCGGGGAGTATGGTACGCAAGCAGCAGGAGGCGGCAAAATTACAGAAAGCGATTGCCCGTCTGGGGGAAGAGTTGACGACGGATAATATTGTTTACGCGGCTGACGTGAGTTATTGGACGTTGGCGGCTAACGAGAGTCTGTTTTATATTTCCCAAGAGTTCGTGTTGATCGTGAAGGAGTTGGATGGAATTGTACAAAAACGTTTTGACGAGGGAGCGATCAGTAAAACGGACTTGCTGATGGTGAAGACCCGATTGAAGGAGGCGGAGTTGCAAGAGTCTACTCGGAATATGAATTACCAGACAGCGATGCAGTCGTTTAAAATCATGATGGGGGTTCCTTTGGAGGAAAAGTGGGTTATTATAGACTCGATCCAGAAACCGGTGATCGTTCCGGGGTTGCAACCGTTGGAAGTGGCTTTGAAACGGAGGGCCGATTACCAGATTGCCGTGAAGGATTTTAATTTGACCAAGCAACAGACTAAGATTATACGTTCCAAATATTTGCCGCAATTTGCCGTGGGGGTAAAGGAGACGTGGGGTACGCCGTTGATTAATGTTTCCGGTGATGAGAAATTTGCGACGGTGGCTTTTGCGAAGTTAAGTATGCCTATTTTCAACTGGGGAGAGAAACGTCAGTACGTAAAACAGAATCGTGCGATGGAGACAAGTAAGGAGTTAGCCATGAGTAAAGTTGAGGATCAAGTGAAAGAGGAACTGGCAAATGCCTGGGTGAAGTTAAACGAGAACTGGAAACAGGTAGAGATAGCCAATTCTACGTTAGAAATTGCCCGGGAGAATTTGAAGTTGAATACCTTTAGTTATAACGAAGGGAAGTTGCCTATTTTGGATGTATTGTCTTCGCAGGCGACTTGGTTGCAGGCCTACACGAACGTGGTTTCGGCGAATTACCAGTATAAGGTGGCGTACGCGGAGTATGTGAGAATTTTGGGAGGACGGTAGGATTTATGATTTTAATTGTAAATTGTAATTCATAAATAGTGAATTGATTCAGTTATAAATTAAGGGTTTTTCCCTTGTTTTTGTGATTTTTGAGAGATCATGAGAACAGGGGAAAAATTATGTTGTTTTTTTTCGGGTTTAGCGGGGATTTATAGCAAGAAATTGTATTTTTGCAGATCAATGGATAATACGGTATTAAAAGTTTGAGAGATATGACGATAGAAAAAATGCTTACTCAGCAGGTGCTGGAGGCCGTAAAGGCTTGTTATGGGGTTGAATTAACCGAGAAAGACGTACAGTTGCAGGAAACCCGGAAGGAATTTGCCGGTGATTTGACGGTGGTCGTTTTCCCGTTTACCCGATATTCCAGGAAATCGCCCGAAGAAACGGCTAAAGAGCTGGGAGAGTATTTGAAACAAAATATTGAAGAGGTGGAAACCTACAACGTGATTAAGGGTTTTTTGAACGTGGTGATTTCTTCCGCTTACTGGATCGAGGTGTTGAATGACGTGGCAAAAGAGGAAAAGTATGGTTATGCGAAGGAGCCTAGCGGGAAGACCTACATGATTGAATATTCTTCACCGAACACGAATAAACCGCTGCATTTGGGACATATCCGGAATAATTTTTTGGGATGGTCGGTTTCCGAGATTCAGAAGGCAAACGGGCATAACGTGATTATGGTGAACTTGGTGAACGATCGGGGTATTCATATCTGCAAGAGTATGATCGCGTGGGAGAAGTTTGCCAACGGTGCTACTCCGGAGAGTACGGGAACTAAGGGAGATCATTTCGTGGGGGATTATTACGTGCGTTTTGACAAGGAGTATAAGGCGCAGATCAAGGAATTAATGGAGCAGGGCAAGACGGAAGAGGAGGCGAAGAAAGAGGCCCCGATATTGTTGGAGGCTCAGGAGATGTTGCGTAAGTGGGAGGCCGGGGATGAGAAGGTGGTTTCCCTGTGGCGGACCATGAACGATTGGGTATTGAAAGGTTTTGACGAGACCTATAAAATGATGGGTATCTCGTTTGACAAAGTATATTTCGAGTCACAGACTTACAAGAAAGGACGTGACCTCGTGTTGAAAGGTCTGGCTGACGGCGTGCTTTACCGGAAAGATACCGGAAGCGTGTGGGCTGATCTTACCGGTGATGGGTTGGATCACAAGTTGTTGCTGCGGGATGACGGGACTTCCGTTTACATGACGCAGGATATTGGTACGGCATACGATCGGTTCAACGAGTTTAACATGGATCAAGAGATATACGTGGTGGGTAACGAGCAGAATTACCATTTTCAGGTGTTGTCACTGGTTTGTAAGAAGTTGGGATTCGATTGGGCAGACAAGATCAAGCATCTTTCTTACGGTATGGTTGAATTACCGGAGGGGAAAATGAAATCCCGTGAGGGTACGGTGGTGGATGCTGACGATTTGATTGACGAGATGATCCACACGGCTCGTACGACTTCCGAGGAGTTGGGGAAACTGGACGGTTACACGAAGGAAGAGGCCGAGGAGGTGTACCGTAAGGTTGCTTTGGGGGCGCTGAAGTATTTTATATTGAAGGTTGACCCGAAGAAGACCATGATGTTTAACCCGAAGGAATCGATTGATTTTAACGGGAACACGGGACCGTTTATCCAGTACACCTATACTCGTATCAAGTCGGTTTTGCGTAAGGCGGAAGAGGCTGGGGTTAAGATTGTTCCGGGAGATATTCACACGGCATTAACCGAGAAAGAACAGAATTTGGTTAAGCTGATTGCTAAATTGCCCGCTGTCGTGAAGGAGGCAGGAGATAATTATAGCCCAGCGTTGATCGGGAATTATGCTTACGAGCTGGCGAAGGAATTTAACCAGTTCTACCATGATTATTCTATCCTGAAGGAAGAAAACGAGCAAGTGCGTAATTTACGTTTGCTACTGGCACAACAATGTAGCGTGGCAATAGAGAATGCCATGGGAATGTTGGGAATAGAGATGCCGGAGAGAATGTAATGATTTTAGATTGTGTGATTCCGGCTACTTGAAACCGGTAGTTGGTAAAAAAATATAAAATATGAAAAAGATTGCACCGAAAGATATAGATAAGAACGTGATCAAGTTGATCGGGCAGGATTGGATGCTGGTGACGGCTGGGGATCAGGAGAAGTTCAACATGATGACGGCTAGTTGGGGATCGATGGGGTATTTGTGGAACAAACCCGTGGTGATGGTGTTCGTGCGACCACAACGTTACACGTTCGAGTTTACGGAGAAAAAAGATGAGTTTACCTTGTCGTTTTTTGACGAGAAGTATCGTCATGCATTGAATGTATGTGGTTCTGTTTCCGGGCGTGACGTGAACAAGGTGCAGGAAAGCGGGTTGACGCCCTATTTCACGGAGGCCGGGAACCCGGCTTTTGAGGAGGCAACATTGGTGTTGGAGTGTAAAAAATTATATACTGACTTCTTAAAGGAAGAGGCTTTTCTGGACAAGAAGATCGTAGATAGCCAGTACGGTCAGAAGGATTTTCACAAAGTGTATGTGGCCGAAATTGTTCATGCTTGGGTGAAGGAGTAACTGATGGATTTGTGCACTTATCATAGTCATTGTAATTTTTGTGACGGGAAAGCCCCGGCGGAGGATTTTGTGAGGGCGGCTATCGAGGCAGGATTTCATAGTTACGGTATCTCTTCGCACTCACCGCTTCCTTTTGAGACACGTTGGTCTTTAAGCAAAGGGAACGTGGAGGCTTATCTAATGGAGCTAAAGCGTTTGCAGGAGAAATATGCGGGACAGATTGAGCTTTACGTGGGGATGGAAATTGATTATCTGAATGATGATTGGGGCCCAGCAGTAGAGTATTTTCAGCGTATGCCGCTGGATTACCGTATCGGTTCTGTGCATCTTGTAACCGAGGAACAGACGGGAGAGATTATGGACATGGATGGGAAGTTTGAAGATTTTCGGGAGAACTTGCGTATGGTTTTTCGTGATGATCTGAAATATCTCGTGGAGGCTTATTTCAAGGCGTCTTCCCGGATGGTAGAGTTGGGTGGTTTTGACTTTGTGGCACATTTGGATAAAATATCCATGAATGGTTCACTGATGGATAGCACGCTGACGAAACAAGAGTGGTATAACCGGTTGTTGTGGGATTATATGTCCTTGATAGCGGAGAGAGGCGTTATGGTGGAGGTGAACACGAAAGCATACACGAAGAAGGGAATGATGTTTCCTAATGTAAAGTATTTCAAGTGGTTGAAAGAGTTGAATATTCCCGTGATGGTGAATTCTGATGCTCATTTGCCCCAGCTGGTAAATGACAATCGGGCGTTGGCATTCGAGTGGTTGCGGGAAGTCGGAATAAAAAGCACGATGCGTTTGCATCAAGGTGCGTGGGTAGAAGTACCAATAGATAATAAATAGTATAATGAATAAATTTCTGATTCTATTAAGTAGTTTGTTTGCGTTGACTTTCTTCGGTTGTAATAACGATGAAGAGGAACTCGATTTGATTGATACATTGGAAAATGAAAAGATCGCTATTCACGAGTACCTGAGTCAGATTTCCACGCCAATCCTTTATCTTGAGTATTATAGCGTGCATGGTATGTTGATCGATACGGTTTTTATTTTCAATTACGATAATAGTGGTGAGGTAGCTAAAGATACTGGATGGGTGTTGATGGATTACGAAAAATTTTATCTGAATGGAGATAAATTGGATACGACATCTCCCGAACAGGGTGATTCCACGTTTACTTATGCCTTTGGAGGACCGGTACTTTATCGTTATGACACGATAAAGAAATATGATTATGTGGCGGAAGCGTTTCGGCATATTAGTGTTGGAAGTATGGGAGGAGAAATGATTGTACCCTCTATTTTAGCCGGAGATAAGAATAATTACGGGAAGCCGTTACATTATAAGTTAAAGGCACATAAGCTTATTAACGATGTGAAAGTGAATGAATATGGGTTGATTCGAAGTTATCTAGTAGACATTATGGGCGTGGAGAATGCTTTTGTTGACTTTCCTACGCGAGAAATTTCATCTATTGGAGAGCGGGATACAGTTACTTATACAGCTATTTTGGAGAAAGGAACGGGCGATCGAGATATTCAAGTAGGGGATTCTGTTTTGTTGGAAATGGATTATGGCTTGCTGGATGATGTGGGATTACAGAATCGGGTGTTGAGAAGTATGGGACGTGATTCTATTTATTTCTTGTTTAATGAGACTTGGCAGAAAAATTATCCAACAGGGTTGGTGAAAGGATTACAGCATTTACAAGCTGGAGATTCTGCACATATTATTGTACCTTATGGAATGGCTTATGGTGCGGTAGGTACAACCCGGGAAATAACTTTCCGAGATCGTACTAAACTTAAACAATATTTAATTCCTCCATACTCAACGTTATGGTATTGGGTACGGATTCGTAAAGTGGTTTCACCTAAAACGGAAGAAGAATAGTTTGAAAAATAACAGCTAAATAGAAACGGAAAATGAAAAGTAATTATTGGGTAATGCTGCTTTGCCTTTTGGCAAGCGGATTCATCGGGTGTTCCGATGATGATGGCGACAACTGGAAGAAAACATTTGAGGATGAGCAGGCTAGGATTAAAGACTTCGTGTATAGTAAGGATTCCGATCCGAAGATTTTCAAGTATCATTATACTTATCTGAAAGAAGACATCGAGGATTATGCTTACTTGTTTAATTATCAGAAAGAAGGGAAGAAAGCAACGTATGGCGATTTCGTTTGGATTAATTACACGCAAAAGAGTTTGACGGGGAGTATTATTGATTCATCAGATCCGAGTGTTGCCGTCGGTGCCGGAGTTTCACCCTATTATACTTTAGGTGGACCGATATTGATGCAAATGAATACAGATGCGGAAAAATATATCGATCCGTTATCTGATATTTTAATGAATATTCCGGAAGGAACAACGGGAAGTTCGATTGTTTCAAGTATCATGAGTTTGTCTTCTGCTTTAGTTTATCGAGATTATACCGTGGAAAGTATTGTGGAAGAGGATAATCTGTTGGACTATGAGAAAAGTATGATTGGGCGGTATTTTGCAGATAACAACTTAGACGTTTTTAAAGAAGTTCCTTTGCACGAGGGAAAGACCGATACGGTTGCTTTGATAGCTAAAACGAAAGAAAATGCGAGCGGAGTTTTTGTTCAAGCGACGGATAGTGTCACCGTATGGGCGGAAGGTAGAATTCTGGATGAACTCAACCCGTCGTTGCGTCAGTTTTTGAAAATGGATAGCGATGATGTCGTGACGTGGTATTTACCGGATATGATAAAAGGAATTTCTTTAACTTTACCTGAACTTAAAGTTGGAGAAGAAGCTACAATTCTTTTTTCATCGGGAATGGGATACGGTTATAGAGGATCACGTAATTATGATGGGACTTATGTTGTTCCGGCTTATTCAACTTTGTTGTTTAAGGTGAAAATTGTTGATACAAAGGAAAATCCTAAAAAAGACAAATAATTCGTTATTATGAATATTGATTTGGAAAACACTTTGGCGCTTGCGGTGGAATGGGCAAAAGAGGTTGGGGAAGTACAACGATCTTACTTCAGAAGCGGTCATTTGGAACTTGAAACAAAGTCAACGGTGCATGATGTCGTGACGAAAGTGGACAAACTAAGTGAATCCATGTTGATCGAGCGCATCGGCAAGTGTTTTCCTAATCATAGCGTGTTGGGGGAAGAGAGTGGGGAACATGATGCTCATAGCGATTATCTGTGGGTGGTGGATCCTTTGGACGGGACAAATAATTATAGTCAGGGATTACCAGTGTTTTGCGTGTCTATCGGGTTGCAATACCGGGGAGAGACGTTATTGGGAGTTGTGTACGCTCCCTACTTGAACGAGTTGTACACGGCTATCCGGGGGAAAGGGGCTTTTCTGAACAATGTCCCGATTCACGTTTCCGGCAAGACGGAACTCGATCGTTCCGTGCTGGCCACGGGTTTCCCTTACGACAAGGGAATACACCCCGTGAATAATATCGATAATCTAAGTCGTATTCTGCCCCATTTGCGAGGAATCCGGCGTATGGGTTCTGCTGCTTACGATCTTTGCGGGGTCGCAGCTGGGTTTCTGGACGGATATTGGGAATTAGGTCTGAAGCTCTGGGACGTGTGTGCCGGAGTTCTTATCGTGCAGGAGGCGGGGGGGCATGTCGAACCCTTCCGGGAGGACCGGGGTATTGCCATTCTGGCCGGAAATGCTGGAATCGTGGAGAAAATGAAAGAGTATATAAGTTAAAGGGGGCTGGAAAGTCCCTTTAATTTTAGTCTTTAAAATTTATTCTACATTACTTTACCTCGAAAGTTCTATCTTGGCTCTCATATTTTTGATTTTCTCTCTTCGGATGAGGGAAAGTAGTTGCCTTAGATTGCCTCGTTTGACGGCGACGAAAGAATGATGGTCTTTAACTTCGATTTTGCCGATGTCTTCTTTTTTCAAGTTCCCTTTTTGGCAGAGGAAACCGACGATGTCCATTTTGTTGACCTTGTCTTTTTTCCCTTTGCCGATGTAGAGGGTGGACCAGAATGGTTCTGCCGGGGCGGGGTATTTACCGACGGGGTGGTAGGTTTCCGGGATTTCGGTTAGGTAATCCGGGCGGGCTTCATCCCTGTCGAGTAGGAGAAAAGCGGTACCGGAGGCATTCATTCGGGCAGTTCGACCGTTGCGATGGGTGAAGGATTCCGGCTTTTCGGGGAGGTGGTAGTGGATGATGTATTTTATCTCCGGGATGTCCAGACCGCGGGAGGCGAGGTCTGTCGAGATGAAAATGTACGTACTTCCATTGCGGAATTTACACAGCACTCGCTCGCGTTCTTCCTGTTCCATTCCCCCGTGGAAATACTCGTTATTGACGCCTTTATCCCACAGGTAATTACTCACTTCTTCCGCCCGTTCCCGATAGTTACAAAAAATCAGGGTAGGACCTTCCTCTAGATCACGCAGTAGCTTGTAGAGCGTGTCGAGTTTGTTGTAACCTTCGGTGTACACGCTTTTGAGTGTTAACTTGATCGGAGAGGCTCCTTCAAGAAAATCCAACACGAGAGGGGTCCGTAGACCCGTGAATTCCGGTATCTCGATGGCCGATGTTGCAGAGGTTAAGATGCGCTTTTGTAGGTGTGGCAAGTGCGAGAAGATGGTTCCCATATCTTCTTGAAATCCGAATTCCAATGCCTTGTCAAACTCATCGAGAATGATGGTGGAGATAGAGTCCGTGTCAATTGTCCCCCGGGTGATGTGATCGAGTATGCGTCCTGGTGTCCCGATGATCAGCGTGGGCGTGTATGCCAGACTGCGACTCTCCACGTTGATATCATGTCCCCCGTAACAACATACCACTTTGAAACCGCTTTTCAGGGAACGGAATACTTGCTCTATCTGCAAGGCCAGTTCTCTCGATGGTGTTAGGATGATGGCCTGTGCTTTCGTGTTATTAGGGTCAAGATTTTCCAATAAGGGTAATAGGAAGGCTAGGGTTTTACCTGATCCGGTGGGAGAGAGCAGGATGATGTGATCGGTTTCCCGATGAGCTTTCAACGAGGTTTCTTGCATCTCGTTTAACGAGGATATTCCAAGGGCTTGAAGGGAAGAAAACATGGTAATTTAGTGATTTTAGATTTTAAATTTTAGATTAGCCCCCTTCTGGCTTCCCCTTTCCAAGGGGGAGGATACGCTGCATTGAAACATTGTAGCGCTCCTTGCGTTCGTTTCTTCCCCTGTGTAAGGGGGAGTTAGAGGGGGTAGTTTTTCATTCTACATTTTACATTTAAGTATCTAGTGATTTATAATCACCTAACCGGAAATAACTAAATCACTTCATCGATGGGATCACTGAATCATTAGGTAATTCAGTTTTTTCATGATTTTTGGGCGAGAGAACACGACTTTAGCTTGTCGGTAACCTTCGTCCACGATTTTTTCGATGTTATTGAGATCGAACATGCTGTATCGGCTGATGTGTTTCGGCACGATAACGATATCACATAAGCGGGTGTCGATGTTCATGTTTGACAGAATACCCATGTGGAAGGAGCGTTCGGCCAAGTGGACCATACTTTTGATGTGATTACAGGGCTCCAGCGGGTCGATATGTACGCCGATAACTGTCTCGCATAACTCCCTGATCGGGCGCACGGGTAGGTTCATAAATACCCCGCCGTCTGAGTACTGGTGGTGATTGATGGTGACGGGTACGAACACGATTGGTATGGAACAGGAGGCCAGCACGCAGGGGACTACTTTTCCCGTGCTGAAATGCGTGGGTATGCCCAAGTTCATGTTGGTGGCGGTGACCACCAACGGTATTTGTAGTTCCTCGAATGTTTCAACATGAATGAACTCGGATAACCTTTTTTCCATTCCGGTCATGGTCATGATTCCGGTTTTAGAGACTAAAGGTCGTGCGAAGTCGAGCAGTTTTCTATCTTGAAAGAATTTAAGCCCCTCCTCTGCCGAGTGACCGGATGCAAATATAAGCCCGGCTATAGCTCCTGCGCTGGTTCCCGAAATGATGTCCGGTTTAATTCCCAGCTCTTGCATTGCCTTGTAGACGCCTAGATGGGCGAATCCTCTGGCTCCCCCTCCACTTAGTGCCAAACCTAGTTTGTATGGCCTTCTCTGTTGATTGTTTTCCATGTGGTTAGTGTGTGTGATAGACTAAAAAAGGGGCTTATGCCCCTTTTTTTATTTTACTGTAGCCATGTGAGCGATTAACTCGAGAACTTTGTTGGAGTATCCCCACTCGTTGTCATACCAAGAAACGAGTTTCACGAAGTTAGAGTTTAATGCGATACCAGCTTTAGCATCGAAGATAGAAGTGCGAGCGTCACCCAAGAAGTCAGAAGAAACAACTTCTTCTTCCGTATAGCCAAGAATGCCTTTCAATTCATTCTCAGAAGCCTCTCTCATGGCAGCTTTGATCTCTTCGTAAGTTGCAGCTTTTTCCAGACGGCAAGTCAAGTCAACCACAGACACGTCCAATGTAGGAACTCGGAATGACATACCGGTTAATTTGCCGTTCAATTCCGGGATCACTTTACCCACAGCTTTAGCAGCTCCGGTGGATGACGGGATGATGTTACCAGCAGCGGCACGTCCACCTCTCCAGTCTTTCATAGAAGGACCGTCTACAGTTTTTTGGGTAGCGGTGGTAGCGTGTACGGTAGTCATCAAACCTTCAACAATACCGAATTTATCATGCATTACTTTAGCCAGCGGGGCTAAGCAGTTCGTGGTACATGATGCGTTAGATACGATAGTTTGTCCTGCGTAGGTTTTGTGGTTTACACCCATCACGAACATCGGGGTATCATCTTTTGACGGGGCGGACATCACGACTCTTTTGGCCCCGGCTTTCAAGTGTGCTTCTGCTTTTTCTTTTGTTAAGAAAAGTCCGGTTGACTCAACTACATATTCTGCACCTACCTCGTTCCATTTCAGATCTTCCGGGTTTCTCTCTGCTGTAACACGGATAGCGTGTCCGTTTACAACGAGTTTTCCATCTTTAGCCTCAACGGTTCCGTTGAAACGACCGTGCATGGTGTCATATTTCAACATGTAAACCATGTAGTCGACATCGATAAGGTCATTTATTCCAACGATTTCAATATCGTCTCTTGTCATTGCAGCTCTAAAAACCAGACGGCCGATACGTCCGAATCCGTTGATACCAACTTTAATCTTTGACATTTGTTTTTTTATTATTTGGTTAATAATGATGTTAACTCTCTCGTTTAATGTCGTAAACTCACACAAAAGTATGGATAAAAAAATGAAAAACAAAGAACTTTTAGATTAGTTATACGCGAACGTTTTTTTTCTTAAAAAAGTTTGCGCAAACGTTTTAAATATTTATCTTTGCCCAGCAATTGAAGGAAATGTTTTTTGCTTTTATAAGTGTAGTAAATTTATTGTTAGTGTGTTAAAAGAGGCCAACAGGCCTCTTTTTTTATTTAGGGCATTGATCTTTTAATTGAGTATTAAATTCCTTTTATTTGTTTGATGATTAAAACTCTTTTGGTAGCAGGAGATACCTTGTAGCGATCGTCTATGCGATGGCCGACCACCCAAATGATGTCCTTGCCAGATTGTAAGAGAAGGCAGTCTTTTTTCTGCTTGGCACTGAATTTCAAGTCTGTAAAAAAGTCGCTCAATTTCTTTTTGCTACGTTTCATACCGAGAGGGCAGAACCAGTCACCCATGGACCAGTGGCGTAATACGAGGGGATAAATGATCTTGTCAAGGTCAAAACACCCTGTGTTAAGATCACGGGGAACGATAAAAGAGTCATTGATGTCTTGTTCTTCGAGCTGGAAGATGCTGTCATCGATGTGGTATTCTCCACTATCTGCCAAAAGAGTGCGTTTGTCTTCTTTTTCTAAAATATTGAATAGCCGCCAGTAGATCCTGCCTTTCGTAAGTAAGTATTCTTCAGCCTCGAATTGTTTTCCGGGAATGGCGTCGCTACTTTCAAGAATATCCTCGATTTGTGTGGCGTTAAAACCATATGGCCGTAGGATCTCGAACAGGAGCGTGTAAGGGGCTGGGGCTGCCAGTGTCTTTTGTATGTCTATAAGGGTTTCTCCATTTTCCTCGCTAATCACTTCTTCTTTCAGACGATCGATGCCGTAACGGTAGATTTGCTCCACTTCCTTGAGGGTGTTACAGTTTTCCCGTACCGTGTTGAGGAACGAGGGATTGATGTCCTTACACACGGGGATGATCATGTGGCGTATTTTATTTCGCACGTAGTCGAGCGAGTTGTTGGTGGAATCGGTTCGATACCCCAGTTGGTTTTGCTCAATGTAAGCGATGATCTCCTCCCGGGAACGGGACAGGAGCGGGCGCAGAATGCGATCTTTGACGGGACGAATACCAGTGAGACCCTTAATGCCGGTTCCGCGACATATATTAATAAAGAGAGTCTCGGCAAGGTCGTTGGCATGGTGTCCCACGACGATGTAGTCCATTTTTTTCTTCTGGCGCATTTCTTCGAACCAGTCGTAGCGTAGTTCCCGTGCGGTCATCTCTATGCTGATGCCTTTTTTCTTGGCGTATTCTTGGGTGTCAAAGCGTTTCACGCTCATGGGGATACCGTAGGTTTCACAGAACCGTTTCACGAATTGTTCATCCATGTTTGATTCTTTGCCCCGTAGATTAAAATTACAATGCAAGGCGTGTATGCGCAGGTTCAAGTACTTAAATGCGTGGAGTAAAGTAATTGAATCGGCCCCCCCGCTAACGGCGATGATAAATCCCGCTTTCTCGTCAATCTCGTGTTCCTTGAGGAACTGTTTTATCGTGTCCAACATAACCTAGTTCTTTTATGAATAGCCTAAATTAGCGATTTTTCTTGAAAGAAGAAGGGAAATTAAGAATAAAAATGCGGATTTTATTTTACCAGAAGCGTTGCTTCCCATTTTGAATTGTGAATATGCGCTCTTCCTTACCTGCCGTGTGATTGCGTAACCAGTAGACAGCGTTTGAAGGAATATTTTCAAACTCAATAGAATATCCTGTGGCAATTTTACAACCAAGGGATTGCCAACCGTTGAGGTCGAAATAGAAAAGTTCATACTCGTTACCGGGGTATATACCATTAGCATCGTTACGGGGTAAATAAATCATTTCTGATATACAGACAGGATGGCCGAAATCCACGATGAGTTGGTGGGATACTCTGCCGTGGGAAAGTGGGTCATTGTCGAAAAGATTGGCGAGACGAGCACCCTTGCCTTCGGGATCTATGATTGTTCCGGTTAGATCCCGGCCCCGGTTGTCTTTAAATTTCCATTCGGCAAGTTCCACGATTTTTGAGTGATTAAATCGCCAGTAACGGTATTTTTTCGTGGTGTCAACCGGGACGATGACGGGGTACATGTTGGGATTGCGGGTGACGTCGTGGATGTGTGTAGCATTCCGAAACGTTGGGTCGTTCGAAGCTTGGAAGATAGCCCCGATAAGAGCGTTGCCGTGGTACACTTTGTTGTGGTGCAATGGGTATTTACGGGTGAGAATGAGAGTTTGTCGTCGTGTCGTATCAGGACGTAGTTTGACGGTTATTCCGTTGGCTTGCAGAATAAAAGGATATGTCAAGTTACGTTGGTATTCCTTTTCGAAGTAGACCGGAAAATATATGATGTCGGGACCCATGGAATGAAAGCAGAATTTGTCTTGTTGCACCTTGCTCCAGTCGACAATCCGAAGTTCCCGGCCGTTGAATATGGCGAGATAGGCGTGACGAGCTTGTACGGGGACGGAGGCTGTAATAGTGACATCCGAGGTGTGTAGGTATTTATCGGTGACATCCCGGTTGAAGGGATCGGTGAAGAACGGGGGAATATATTCATCCTCTTCAGGGATGGGGATTGGATTGGCCGAGTACGTGCGGCGATATACTTTCGGGGCATTTTTCATCTCAATTTGTCCGGAGAGAATGTCTTTGTTTTTGGTATCAATGATAACGGTCCATTCGTGGAAACCGTTCATGTCGGCCCAGCAGGGTACGTGGTCTATGGCCGCGGGAATACCCGCCATGCGATATGCCAGTAGTTGGAGTTGGCTGGAGAAGACGCATTCTTTGGTCGAGATGGGGATTCCCACTAGATTATCATTTCCATAATCGAGGCCTAAGGCATGACCGTAGACGATCTGTGCCATATTGTAGGGGGAATGTTTTTGGTTGTCAAAGTACAGGCTTGCCTCTTGTAGACGATTTTTTAGCCGTAAATCAATGGAATCTCGCCAGTAGTCGAGGGACTCGTTGCCAATTCGGTAGGGTAATAGGTATTCGAGAAAATCATCGAAAGTGAGGTTTTCGAGCCAAGGACTGGTGGTCCATAACCGGAAGGCTTGATCAATTTGGTGGATGAGGTAGTCGGCTTTCACTTGTTCGATATCCGGTTTCGCCCGGAGTTGTTGGCGGGAACGGGGATAACGGAGAGGTTGCATGAGAATGACTTTTTTCATCAAGTAAGGTGTTCCCGTGCTATCGATGACCTGTTGGAGTTGTTGGAGGTAGGGACCGTCGAGAGAGTAGTGGCCCGGCATGTTCTCGATAAGAAAAATGGCTGCTTCCCGTTTAAGGCTGTCATCGGAATAGTGTTTCAGTACTTTTTGGAGTTCCGGCTTGTTGTCCCCGGCAAGTTTCAGGGCTTGTTCGAGCTGGGAGTTAGCTTCCCGGCAGGAATGCAGGAGAGTGAATAAAAACAGATAAAAAATAAGGCGCACGGTCTATTTTTGTTTGCTGGTTAATATTATAATGCAAATGTATTTAATTTATTCAAGAATGATTATTAAAATTATTTTTTATCTTTGTCTAGAACCAAATAAAGAAAAGGTCATGAAAAGGGTATTTGTTTTTGTCGTTTCCTTGTTGGTACTGGGAAGTTTAGCAAGAGTTAACGCTCAGGAAAAGGAGACGCTGGTAAAGGTTGGGGATGATGTTCCCGAATTTGTTGTGGAGATGTTTGATGGGCAAAAGATCAATATTAAAGATTTAAAGGGGAAGATAGTATTAATTAATTTCTGGGCTACGTGGTGTCCTCCTTGTCAAGAGGAGTTGAAACGGGTGCAGAAGGAGATTATTGATCGCTTTAAAGGGAAAGATTTCGTGTTCTTGGCTATTTCTCGCGAAGAGAGTAAGGAGCAGGTGAAGAAGTTTCGAGAAAGAAATGGATACACGTTCCCTATGGGACTTGATCCGGAACGTAAGATTTATTCGAAGTTTGCCACGGCAACCATTCCTCGAAATTTTATCATTGATAAGAAGGGAAAGATCGTGGAGATTGAGGTCGGTTATACTAAGGAGGCTTTTGCAAAGATGATTGAAAAACTGGAGAGATTGCTGAAGTAGGAATTTTGATTGATGATTTTTAATGGCTCTCGTACTAACTTATAATAATAAATTGTTAGTACGAGAGTTTTTCTTGTTACGTAGAAGTGTAAGTGGGTGGGGCTTGATTAAATGCTTTAAGGAAAGATTGGAATTCTTTTGAGAGGAAGTGGCATATTATTCGTTAAATGTAATATCTTTGTCTTTGAATATAAATAAAGGATCGTTTATTGCATTTATTATTTACAAAGATGACTTTTGATGTATAAGATTGATTTATACATAGTTGTACTTTGCAGATATAAATAAAAATGTTAAAATAGCACTATTTAGAGAGGCGCAATAAACGATCGTTTTTTGTTATCAAGGATGCAAAAAATAGAGAAGATAAATATACGAAAACAGGGGGTGTTTGATAGCTATTTTCGGCGTTATTATCAAACACTTTGTTACTTTGCATTTAATTATCTGAAAGAGCAAGATGAGGCGGAAGACGTGGTACAAGAGGTGTTTATGAAGCTTTTGAATTGGGATGAAAGTTTTGATAACGAGGAACATTTGAAACATTATCTTTATAAGGCTGTCCGTAATAGTTGTTTGAACCAAATAAAAATGACGGGGATTCGTGCTGATATATTGGAATCTATTCAAAAGAATACCCCGGAAGACGAGAACAATTTTTTCGTAAATGTGGTGCGAGCAGAGGTCTATCAAGAGATCATGGGAGCAATTCAAGACTTACCTACAGAATGTGGAAGGATTTTTAAATTAGCTTATGTGGAAGGTTTTAGTAATGATGAAATTGCCACCCAACTTTCAATTAGTGTAAATACCGTGAAGGCTCAAAAGAATAAGGCGAAAATTCAATTGCGGGAAAAGTTAAAAGGGTTGTATCCAGTGTTGTTATTTTTTGTATAAAAGAAATCGTCTTTTGCGTAATCCTTTTTTGTGATAGATAAAATTTCTAAAAAATAAAGTTTAGGAAAAAGAATTATTTCTTTTAGTATACATGTATATATAAAAAGGGAAATTCCGAATCGTGGAACCCATCCAAAAGTTTAGTTTATATGAGTACTTGACGAGGAAGGATTCCGTGTTTGACAAGTATGCAAACGTGAAACGGTTTGTGAAATTGGACGGGTGATCTTGGCTTACGTTAATTGAAAATAACGCTTATGGTCTGGTATATCGAAGTGTTGTTGCGCATACCGGAGGGGGAGAGGGAAAATCATGGGTAGAGTGGCGCACGAACTTGGAGCGGGTGGGAAAGTACGAGTTGTTTGTGCATATTCCCAGGTTTTCTGCTATGAATATAATGTATAAAAGTAATTTGTTATCACAATGGGGGACACAAGCATATACGATTGTGTTACCGGAAGCTAGACATGAAATTTCAATCGACACTTCTGATTGCGGGTGGATTTCTTTGGGTGAGTATGAGAGTACCTCCGGAGAGTGTGTTGTCATGTTACATGATACGGGAGATTCGAATCATATTATTATCGGGGATGCGGTAAAATGGGTGTACGTGGGAGAGTGATGATGGATAAAAATGTATAATTTAAAATTATTGGTGTTGATTCTATGTGTAGAGAGACGATTTGTCAATTATAATTAGCTTTTAGTATGAGTACTGATACGTGATAATCACTAATTAATGATGTTGAAAAATAGATCAACTCAAAATAAATGTAGTGAGATTTTATGAAAAAAGTTGAGTTTTGCGTAATCCTTTTTTTAAAGTTATTTGTAATAGGGGAAATTTTACAAGAGAGATGAAGAATCCATTTGAATTTGCAAAAGAGTTATTGCGGTATACCCGAGGGGAACTTTCTAAGGAAGAGGAGAAAGGAATAGAGCAGGTGTTGTTGGAAGTGAAGGGAATGAATACGTTGGTGGAGGAGCTAAAGGATAAGGACCGAATCGAGTATGAAATGCATATTATTGCGAAGTTTAATACGGAAAAGGCTTTAAGTAAACTGAAAAATAGAAAACAGGTAAAAAGAAGAGGAATATTATCTTGGATTGCGGCAGCGTCTGTTGTGGTAATTGCAGGAGTTTCTGCTTGGATATTGTTAAGCCAAGAACCGGATGTAGACAATTTGTCCGTAACAGAAAAATTTGAACCGGGTAAGGCTATTGTGACATTAGAGATGGCATCCGGATTAAAATATCGTTTGGATACATTATCTTCTGTTGTTCGTAATAATCGGGTAAATGTTGCTTTTGATAATAATGATGGAGTACTGAAAATAAAAGAGCAAGATTCTTTAGCAGATGGTGCTACAAAAGAAATTGGGTATAACACGGTCAATGTACCATATGGAGGAACGTATACGGTGGAATTGTGTGATGGAACGAAGGTATACTTGAATTCGGGAACTACATTGGAATTTCCTTCTCGGTTTGACGGAAAAGTTCGTAGTGTAATTTTGAAAGGAGAGGCATATTTTGATGTAGCTCGAAATGTAAGTAAACCGTTTGTCGTGGAGGTGGATGAAATGAAAGTGAAGGTGTTGGGTACATCTTTTAACGTGAAATCGTATGTTGATGAACCAGGGGTTTACACGACATTAGTAGAGGGTAGTGTCGCTATTCTTCGGGATGGGCAACCGGAGAAGAAGATCAAACCGGGAGAACAAGCTTATTATAATAAGGGTGTCGGAACCTTGAGTATTGCTGAAGTTGATGTCAAGGAATTCACGTCTTGGAAGGATGGGGTGTTTTATTTCAAAGACATTGCTTTAGAAGAAATTTTGAGAATAGTCTCAAGATGGTACGATCTGGAAGTATTTTACATGAATCAGGGAGCGAAGAGTGTGATATACAGTGGTAAATTGCCAATGTATTCTTCAGTAGAGGATGTGTTGCGGAAGTTCGAGATATCTGGAGATGTACGTTTTGAACTGAAAGGTAGAACTTTAACTGTTTTTGATAAATAAAAACGGGATTGGGCAATCCCGTTTTGTATACCCGCTCGTTGGGCGACGAGCAGAATAAATGTTTAATTTAATTGAATTACAAAGTTACTACAAAAAAGTGAAATGCGGAAAGATATAGTGATAGAATTGAGTTA